>Ga0307372_10002566_pt1 | contig 29911 bp, 25 predicted proteins | sample OX1MG_FD_202533 | JGI IMG/M metagenome (GOLD analysis project Ga0307372, IMG submission 202533) | Soil microbial communities from Risofladan, Vaasa, Finland - OX-1 | ecosystem: Environmental > Terrestrial > Soil > Coastal area > Acid sulfate soil | place: Finland: Risofladan, Vaasa | collected... | reverse complement strand
CGAGGGCAGGAACGTGTTGGCGCTGGGAATGATGTTGAGCACGTTGCCGTCGTAGTTGATGCTGGCCTCGAGCAGCAGGTTCGGATTAATGGTGCCGCTGATCTTGATGGCCGCGGACTGCGACGGGTTGGAGAGGGTGCTGGTGAGGGTGTTGTAGCTGGCCCACAGCCAGCCCAGTTCGGGAGCTGCGTAGCCCTGCGTCACCTGGTCATCCATGTAGTGACCCAGGATCGCCCACTTGTCGTTGAACTTGTGGTCGATGCGCAGCACCGTGTCCAGCACGCTGATCGGATTGGTTACCGAAGAAACGTTCTGGTCGGTGGATGCGTTGGTGACCGGCGGCAGGATGCCCGAATTGAGGTAAAGCAGGCCGTCGTTGTCGAACAGGGATGCCGGAATGGTGTTGTTCGGCCAGGGCTTGTTGGGCTGATAAGCCGGACCCAGGGGCGCGATCTTCGACTTCCAGAACTGGCTGCTGGTGGAGATGTTCGGCACTACAAAGTTCACGTTCGTGAACTTCGGGGACACGTAGGTCAGGTTCGTTCCGGCCTTGGGAATGTCCGCCGGATCGAGGGTGTGCTGGACATTGGTGCCGGCAGGCGACAGGATCTTGCGCCACTCCTCGTTGTAGAAGAAGAAGGTCTTCTGCTTGTTGGTGTTGTACACGTGCGGGATATAGAGCGGCCCGCCGATGTTGTAGCCGAAGATGTTGTAGTGCACGCCCGGCCGCTGAGCCCATTTCGTGGGGTCGGAATTGAACTTGTTGAAGAAGTAGTTGGCGTTGTAGTTCGCCGTGCGGTTGAACTCCCAGGCCTCGCCATGGAACTTCTGGGTGCCGCTCTTGAGCGAAAGGCTCATGGTGGCGCCGGAAGAGATGCCGTAGTCCGGAGGATAGTTCGAAGCCAGGACGTTGAACTCGGCGATGGCGTCCTGCGAAGGCATGATGTCCATGCCGCCGGCGCCGCCGCGGTCGTCGGCTTCGCCGCCGTCAATCAGCCAGATGTTGTGGGTCTGGCGCAGGCCGTTGATGCTGAGCATGAAGCTGGCTGCTACCGAGGTCGGGGTGTTGGAGTCGGGCAGGTTCGAGCTGACGCCCAGGCCCAACGCCGCCAGCGCGGCAAAGTTGCGGTTTTCCGTGGCGATCTCGCTGATCTGTTCCGAGCTGATCAGCGTGCTCACCACGTTCGAGTCCGTCTGCACGGTCAGCGCATCGGCCTCAACGGTGACGGTCTGGCTTTCGGCGCCCACCGTAAGCTTCACGTCCTGGCGAAACGTGGCCGATACGTTCACCACGATCCCGTTCTGCTGGAACGACTGGAAGCCCTTGGCGGTGACCTTTAAGTTGTAGTTTGCGGGGTTCAGGCCGTTGAAATCGTACAAGCCGGTCGGCCCGCTTTCTGTTGCCTTGGTGAATCCGGTGGCCGGATCGGTCAGAACGACCTTGGCTCCGGGTACGACTGCTCCTGTCTGGTCTGTGACGATGCCCGTCAGTTCCGAGTTAGCCTGGGCATGCAATCCCACACACGCCAGGACAAGGAACAACGACAACAAGTACCGTGCGTATTTCATTTGGCCATCCTTTGAAAATCGTGGTTGTCATTACGGATCGGTAGAACGCTATGAGAGTCACGTTTCCACTTTTTCTGTCGGCTCGAGTATCGAGCGCACTCACCCGCATCAGCCATACCAACCGGACCTCCATTCGGCGTGCTTCGGGCGGTCCTATGCCTCTTCCGCGCAACTGATCCGATGAGTCGCTCAATGGTGCGCAGCGGCAAGCAGCTCCTCTTGTCCGCCGGTAACTTTGTTATCGGCTCCCGCAATATGTGTTCGCAATAACCAGTTGAGCCCGGATTCTCATGACCGATTTGGACGGCTCAGGATTGAGTCGCGAAGGATGGTTCGGTGTACTTTCACGGACATTCGTTATGGCCGTCGGTGGACCTTCCGAAATGATGGGTTCGACGAATCTCAGATCGCGGCGAATCGTAGCCTGGATAGCTCACCAAAGATGGGATAGCGATGATGTTTTGAAAGCACTCGAGGATCAACACTCGCAGACGCGGTATTCGACTCATGGCTGCAGCAGGCCGGAGCCAAGCTTCAAGGATCAAGCGGTGAACGGGTCCGACTTTGCCGCTCGCATCACGGACAGCACGATGATGTCATCTTCTTGACCCCAGTTTTGGGCCGCTTGAGCGATAACGGCGGCCGGCTGATGGACCAGTTCGGCCATGCGATCAAAGCCCAGCAACTCGCCCTTTTGCGTCGCGGGCCTCAAGTATGCCATCGGAGACGAAAGTGAACCGGTCACCGGAAGCCAATTCAGAGCGCACCTCTTCATTGGCCGCTTCGGCGAGGAGTCCCAGAGGATAGCCGTTCGCCGCGGGAAGTAGTTCCCCGTCGCGATATGGCAGCAAATGGCCAGTCGCCATGGTCATGGATTCTTCTGCAACGAGCGTTGCCGAGCAGGTGCCAAAGCTGGCGATCTGGCCGGGCGATGCCGGCGATGGATGTTGGGAGAAATTGAAACTGATTGTCGGTCCATTGGCCGACGTGTCAATTCAGCACATCGGCTACGATGGGTCCTGAGTTGCCCGGCTCTTGGTTCGATAGCCTTGTTGAACTGGCACTGCGAATTTGAACCTCAGACCCAAGCTGGCCGGTCCGGCTTCTCCGCCAATTCCTTGACCCATTCAATCCCGTGGCGTACTACCAGGCCGAAATCCCGGGGCAACTCCCGGACAGAATTCGACTGTTTTCTGCAGATTATGGGCAATTGAGACGACTATTCCGTAGCCCTGGCCATCACTTTCCAAGCGATTTAGCGGAAGCCAAAGGCCGGCAATTCCAGGCCGGCCGGATGCCAAGCACATGATAATCTCGATTCCACCCGAGTTTGGGCGGCTCAAAGCGTGCTCTGCCGGGCGATACTTAGTCATTCTCGGATTTAGACGGAAGAAAGAATGCGAATTCGAAAAAGGTATCCGCTATACCTCATCATGTTTCTCTGGCCGTTGATATCGATGGGCCAGACCCAGAACTCGGCTCGATACCAGCTTTACGGCGGGTTCGGCTACTTCTCGAACTCGTTCAATGGCGTGCCCGGCAAGCAGGCGTCGCAGCTGGGATGGGATTCGGCGATCGCGGCCCGGATCTGGCGCAATGTCCGGTTCAAATTCGATGTATCGGGAGAATCGGGACAGAACGACGGCGCGTCCCAGAAGGCGATGTTCTTCCTGGCCGGGTTTGAAGACGGCCTCACAGTAGGGCGCGAGCGGTTCTTCGCCCATGCGCTGTTTGGCGACGTGGGCATTACCCGCTATTGGGGTCCGAAGGCATTGCCCGGAGGGACGGCGTCGTTCGCGTATCTGCTGGGCGGAGGAGTGGATACCCCCATCAGCCGCCACTTCGCCATTCGCGTGGAAGGCGATCTGCAGCACACCAACCTTTATCTGGTGAAGAGCGCCGCCCGTGGTGTTCCATACCGCAGTCCTGGACTGCCCCGCTACATGGGCCGGTTTTCCACGGGACTGGTTTGGACGCCACGGCTGGGGAAGGCTACCGGCGCGGTCAGCGGGGTGGATATTGGGAAGAAAGAATCCCCGGAGAGCGACCTTGTTTTTGAAGGTCGAAGTTCCTTCGGCCACTATCACATCCTGGCCGGCACCTGGTGGAGCTACCTGCACGCGGGTGGCGTGGAGTATGACCGGAACATCTGGGGCCGATTGGCGAAGGCGCGATGGGATTACACGATGGAGATCCTGCCGATCGCGATCCTCAGACAACCGAGCAAGACGGACACCTGGGGTGATCCCTTTTCAAAAAGCAACCTGATCAATCCCGGTGTGGGGATTTCGCCTTTTGGATTCAGGTTGCTTTGGCGGGATGAGACACGATTCCAGCCCTACTACATCGTCAAGTTCGGAGTCATCGGTTTCACGCACAAGACGCTTTCGCCCTACGCGGCATACGAGAACATCTCGTTTCAGCAGGCCGTGGGCGTGCAATACCATGTGGCCGGCCATTGGGATTTCCGAACGGGCGTGGAGGACTTTCACATCTCCAACGGTTTCGTTGTTCCGAACGACCCCGGCATTGACGAGATGATGTACGACGGCGGACTGGTGTATCACCTGGGCGGGAAGAGACCCCGATCCTAACAGAACAGCGCTGAAAGAGGCCCTGTCAAGACGCCCAACGCGCGGCCCGGCCGGGCCGTTCCTGGAATGACACTGGCTGGCCATTCGGCCATTCTTGCTGGCCGTCGAACCAATCCATTCAGAACGCTGCGAACAATATGGAAGCGGAAGAACCTGGATCCGGTGGCCGGCAGTCGCGCTGAAAACCGCCGATCCTTACTAGCGCCGTCGGCCGCGGAAATCGTAGAGTAAACCCACTGTGACACCTCGGGGATTCGTTGCTGTATTGAGTATCGACCAGAACTGGTATTCGTAGTCCCCGCGCACCCAGATACTCCGAAAGACATTGACGTCGATGCCGAATCCCGGAGCATAAACGGTCCCAGTATCGTGCGTGTATGCCGGATTGGGCCGCTTGAAATCCATGCTGCCGTAGAATGCCAGAAACTTCGCGTACGGCCGGAAAGCGCGATGCCGGTCCAGGGAATAAATCGCACCCCCGCCCACTTCATCTTCTCTCAGGTTTGACGGCTGCGACGAGCTTCGATTCAGGCTGATATCGCGGGCTTCGACCTCAGCACCCAATCCATGGAGCCAACCGGGGAATCGGGACGGCTCGTAATCCGCCCACACCGTCCCGCCGTACATGATTCCATTGCCCCAGTTCATATCGTAGCCGGAAACGCCGGCTCCCACCGAAAGCGGCAAACCTCCGGATCTTGCCGCGGGCTGTGTCTGCGCAGCCAGACGCGAGCTCACAGGAACTGATAGGAAGACTGCAAGCAGCACTGAAAGTGCGATCGAACGCATAGAATCTCCTATACCAACAAAGGGATTTGAGCCCAGAACTGCCAAAAGGGTTGTCATTCCGCGCTTTACCCCTGCGCTGCCAATGGTTTCCGCAAGTGCGCGGAATAATGGGTAAGCACCATGGGGCCAGGCTTTTGGGAACTCCGGGGGAAGTCCTGGCGTATCCCGCTAGGATAACCGAAGCGGGTGGGGAATGGGGAGTATCACACATTACCAAAGTCCGAACCTCCGCCGCGGCCGGATGGATCGCAACCTCGCAACCCATGAATCCTGGCAAAAACACGAAACCCTCCGCCGTACGGCATGGAAGCCAAACGGCGGAGGGTCTCGAAAGCCGATTCCTGCCGGCCACCCCGGCATTCTCGGCAATTGGATGGTTCCGAAGGAGACGGTCCCGGCGGAACGAGAACGAAGTTGAACGCGGCAGATGGGCTGCAGAGCGACCTGGCGCGTTGCTAACAGCGGGGGGTAAGATAATCCCGTCTAAGGCCGCTCGATTCCCCATGCGCCGTATTTATCCGATCCTGTGCGGTCGGATACGTGATCTCCGAGGAACGGGCAGGTCGAGTGCTCATCCGACAGGGCGCCTTCGAGGCCGGGCTGCCAATAGCCGCAACACATAAAAGAACTGGATCGCATGTTTCCACTGGACCCGTCTTTTCTTTGCGACCGGCAACATCCGAACAGGGCGCTGCTCGATTCTCGCCCCAAGGAGGTAGGCCTCGAGAAGCGAGGTGCCGCAGACGCATGTGCCTTTCATGGGCAGAGCCAGCGCCAATTCGCGGGAAAGCGCTCGCATGCCAGTGCCTGAATCACCTCTTACCCGCAGATTTGCCAGCCAATTGAGTAAGGATTCGGACCAACGCGGTTTGCGCTCCCGGCTCCCCAGAACCAGATCGGCTGTTCCTTGCAGGACGGGACCTACAACGGCCGGGATATCGTCAGCACTAAACTCGCCATCAGCGTCGATGACAACGATCACAGGGCGAGTCGCAGCTCTGAATCCTCTACGCAGGGCGCCCAGATAGCCGAGCCGCACAGGATTACGGACGACGATGGCGCCCTCTCGTTCCGCAACCGACGCCGTTGCATCCGAACTGCCGTCGTCGACCACTACGACTTCACGCGCCCATCGCCGCAGATTGCGTAACACCGGCGCGATGCGGGATTCTTCATTGTGCGCAGGAACAACAGCGGTGATATCAAGGGGCGCGGTCATATCGAATCCACGCGCCAGGAATCAGCGCGTAGCGGCCCACACCTGATAGCTGTTGAATAGAAAGCGCCCTCCCAGGATCAAAAGCCAAACCCAAAGTGCAAATCGCAATTGCCGGCGCGGCACGCGGGTACTCAACAACGTTCCCGCCAATGCACCGAAGATGCCGCCGGCAACCAGTTGCAGCAAGAGGTGCGGCCATTGAGCGACCGAGGACAAATGAGCGCCGCTACCCAGCAGCGAGACCAGCAAGCCAAAGGTGAGATCGGTGCCCACGACTTGCGCAGGCTCAAGCGTTGTGAGACTGAGGAGCGCGGCGCTACCCAAGGCGCCCGCTCCGGCTGACGAGAATCCCACTTCCGTTCCTACCAGAAACATGAGAACGGCCAGCAACGGGTTTCGATTGGGCTTCCCTGCTTGCGCCGCTTGCGAGCGTTCCATCGGCCGGAACGAATACAGAATCTGCCAGGTCGCGGTACACACCAGAACGGCTCCGAGAATCGCGTTCACCGTATTCTCTGCGCCGACGCCGACCAGATTCCGTATCAGGAGCGAGCCCAGCAGCACTCCCGGAACGCCACCCAGGAGCATGGCGCCGAGGGTCCGCCATGCCACATTCCCGCGCGCGACCTGCGCGGGAACCAGGATCAGTTTTACGGCCGCGGAAAACGTCAGGCCGATGCCCACCGCGATTGGCGCCGGCACACCCAGATAAAGGACCAGCACAGGCACTGTAATGGTGCCTGCGCCCACTCCGGTGAGCGCAATGAACAGTGCTATAAAAAAGCCGATAAGGTATTGCATTCGTGGCCGGTGGGTACTTAGCTTTCGGTTCGAGGCGTTTCGCTGCTCTTTGCCTGCTGAGATCCCAGCACGATGAGATTGTCCTGGCGGCCCGGCGCAGGTTGAATGTGGATTCCACATTCCACTTTCTGGCCCGCCCACCGGCCGGACCTCGGATCGCCCGGATCCATCGGAATGGAAGTGCAGGGTTCGCAGCCGATCGAAGTGAATCCTCGATCGTAGAGCGGAAGCAGAGGTATGGCGAGATGCTGGCACGCGATCCACACGTCGCGTGTGCTCCATGCAGCTAACGGCGCCAGCTTCAGTACCTGCTTTCCGCCCGGCAGGGTAAACATCGTCGCTTCCTCCAGCGATGCGCGGGTCCGCGCCTGATCACGCCGCAGACCCGTGATCCACACGCGATACTCCGCCACCGCGCCGAATAGCGGTTCGACTTTGCGCATCTTGCAGCACTGATCCGGCGCTGTCCGGTAGAGCAGCCCGTGTTCCGCCTCCTGCTCGGCAACAGTCTTTTTCGGAAGCAGGTTGACAAGGTTCAGGTTCCAATCCTGCGCCAGGCGATCGCGATAAGCGTAGGTGGCTGCGAAGTGATAACCGGTGTCCAGAAAAAGGATAGGCATGCGCGGCCGGTATGGAAGCGCCAGCTTGGCCAGAAGCACATCTTCTGCCTGGAAGCTGCAGGTCAGGCACACATCCTCGGTTTCATACGCGTCGGCGAAAGCCGCGGCCAGATGCGCCTTCACACGCTCAATCTTTTCCGCCAGGTCCGCCGGTAGTGTTTCGCTCATGGCTCCCTACTATTGCAGGATTCGGCTCTCGCGCAGTTGCTTCAGAATAGAAGCCACCGCTGCATTGATATCGTTCGTGTCTATCTCCCGGGCGGGGCCGTCGCCTATCTTCAGATGCGCGGGCACATCGCTCTCGTGATGCACCAGCACCAGAATTCCAGAAGATGCCATTGCCGCATTCATCCCGGGAGCACGTTGCAGCGCGCGCACTGTCACGGCGCCCAGATCGAACAGCGCATGCTCCAGCGCATCGGCAAGCTCGGCGGGAGCGTTCAGTTCCACCACTTCGCCCGCATGCCCCCAGCGCGCCGAGCGCTGCTCGGATGTGACAGGACCCTTACGGATCGGGTGCGCTTCGTCCTGGTAGATTTCGCGCACCATGCCGGCTGCCACGGTGGCATTGGATCGCGCATCAATCAGCACAAACGCGCCGGTGCCGCGAATTTCCGCATAGCGATCCAACGCGATTGGCCGGCGTGTCTCGATTTCCACCACGCCGATCTCGTTCATGTTCAGGCTCTCAGCCGGAATCTGTTGCAGCGTGTCCACGTCCACGCGATGGCGCACCGTCACGGCTCGCACCGGCACCGTGTGGCTCGTATGCTTCAGCAGGTAACGCCGATCCGCATCCAGGGCATGCCAATCCATCCAAACCAGCGAAGCTAGAAACCGCCGTGAAAGCTGCGCCTCTTCGCCGCTCGGCACCAGCAGGTCGCCGCGGCTGATGTCCAGCTCGTCTTCCAGAGTCAGGGTCACGGAAAGCGGTGCATGTGCTTCCTGCAAATCACCGTCGAAGGTCACGATGCGCGCCACCTGCGATTTTCGACCCGAAGGCAGCGCCGTCACAGAATCGCCGACATAAATCGATCCGGATCCAATCTGCCCCGCGAAGCCGCGAAAAGTCCGATCCGGACGCACCACCCGCTGTACCGGGAAGCGGAAAGCCCCCGTTTTCATCGTCTCCGCGTTCGGCAGCGATTCCAGCAGCTCCAACAAAGATGGCCCGTTGTACCATAAAGTTTCTTCCGAGCGCCTGGTCACGTTCACGCCCAGCAGGGCGCTCACCGGCAAAGAATGCAACTCGATCAGCTGCCCATCTTCATTAGCAACCCTTAGAAACTCCTCGAACTCTTGCCGAATCCTCCGGAATACCTCTTCGGAGTAACCCACGAGATCCATCTTGTTGACCGCAACAATGACATGCCGCACGCCCAACAGAGCTGCGATGTAGGCATGCCGCCGCGACTGGATAAGCACTCCCTTGCTGGCATCGATGAGCACGATGGCCGCATCCGCGGTGGACGCACCCGTGGCCATGTTCCGTGTGTACTGTTCGTGCCCGGGAGTATCGGCGATAATGAACTTACGCCGCGGGGTCGAAAAGTAGCGGTAGGCAACATCGATGGTGATGCCTTGCTCGCGTTCGGCACGCAGGCCATCGGTAAGCAACGCAAAATCGAGCTGGCCGGGCGCAGTGGTGCCTTTCCCCTCAATCGAGCGCACCTGATCTTCATAAACCGATTGGGTATCGTACAGCAGGCGCCCGATTAGCGTCGACTTACCATCGTCGACGCTGCCGGCGGTGGAAAACCGCAGCAGGTCCTTGTCGCGCTCCACGGCCAGGAATTGCTCGATCGAGAAGGTCTCGGGTGTCAAGGTCGCCATCTAAAAGTAGCCCTCCCGTTTCTTGATCTCCATCGAACCATCCTGGTCGTGATCGATTACGCGGTTGGCGCGTTCGGATGCTCGAAACGACACCAGCTCTGCGATGATGTCCGGAATCGTCCCCGCATCGGAACGGATGGCCCCGGTGCAGGGACTGCATCCCAGTGAACGCAGCCGGCATTTCACCATCTGCGGCTTTTCGCCCGGCAACGCCATGAACTCCTGTTCGATGGGCAGAAGCACGTCACCGCGCACGTACATGGGCCGCTCTTTGGCGAAATAGAGGTCGACGACGGGAATCTTCTCCTCGTGGATATATTGCCAAACGTCCATCTCCGTCCAGTTGGAGAGCGGAAACACGCGGATGCTTTCACCGGGATGAATGCGGGCGTTGTAGAGGTTCCACAGCTCCGGCCGCTGGTTCTTCGGATCCCATTGTCCAGCGCTGTCCCGGAACGAGTAGATCCGCTCCTTGGCGCGCGACTTTTCTTCATCGCGCCGTGCGCCGCCAAAGGCTGCGTCGAACTTATGGTGGCGGAGGCCATCGAGCAGCGCCTGCGTCTTCAGCAATCCGCAGCATCGCTTGGTGTCGAGGTTGATGGGGTTAGTGCCCGCCGCAATAGCAGGCTCATTGCGCCAGACCAGCAGTTCCACGCCCACCTGCCGCGCGATCTCGTCGCGAAACGCGATCATCTCCCGGAATTTGAACCCGGTATCAATGTGCAGCAAAGGGAAAGGAATCGGACCGGGATAAAAGGCTTTCTGCGCGAGGCGCAGCATGACCGACGAATCTTTGCCGATGGAGTAGAGCATGACGGGCCGCTCAAACTCCGACGCAACCTCCCGCAGTACGTGAATACTCTGCGCTTCAAGCAACTGGAGATGGCTCAGGTGGCGCCCTGTCGAAGCCCTCGCATTAGAAGGCTTCGCCGGGGAAGTCGGGACAACAGTCGATGACGGATTGTAGATGGAAGGATTCATTGTGGGGAAGAATGGCCCATTGGGGTTAGTACAACCTCTAACGGTTCGGACTGGCTGCGGAAGCCGGATCCAGGAATGGGACGGAGTCAGCTGGCATCGTCGGCGGCAAGATAGCGCGCTTGAGTAAGTCCGTACTCGGGTTGTAATCCAACACCATTTCCTTAAGCGCCACCACCAGACGAGGTATGTCGCGCGCCGCACAAATCTCCTCCAGAGACTCCAGCCATCCCTGGATATCACTTGCCGGCATACCGCTTCCCACGAATATACGAATCTTCTCGTGCTCCGTGGGCACAGTATCTTCGAGCATTGAACTTAGCTCCTCATAAAGCTTCTCGCCCGGGCGCATACCCGTTAATTCAATTTTGATATCTTCGTCCGGGCGCAGTCCCGAGAGTAGAATCAAGTTGCGCGCGAGGTCCACGATCTTGACAGGCTCGCCCATGTCCAGAACGCAGATTTGCCCCCCTTGGGCAATTGCCGCTGCCTGCAGTACCAGTTGGCAGGCTTCGGGAATTGTCATGAAGAACCGCCTCATTTCAGGATGAGTAACGGTCACCGGCCCTCCAGCTGCGATCTGCCTCTTGAAGATCGGTATGACGCTTCCATTCGACCCAAGTACGTTGCCAAAGCGTACGGCAACGAACTTGGTGCAGCCGTTTTGCAGACCCAGGAGCAGCAGTTCGGCAATTCGCTTGGTGGCCCCCATGACGTTGGTGGGACGGACTGCCTTGTCGGAAGAAACCATGACGAAGTCATCGACGCCGTAACCCATCGCCGCAGTCGCCACGTTGAAAGTACCGAAGACATTGTTTGTAATCGCTTCAAAAACGTGAGTCTCCATCATGGGCACGTGCTTATAGGCGGCTGCGTGGTAGACAACGGACGGCCGATATTGGCTGAAGATCTCAGCAAGGCGCGAGCGGTTTTGGACACTGCCGAGTTCGGCGTGAAACGGAATCTGAGAGTGCCTCCGTTTCATTTCTCCATCGATTTCGAAAAGCGGGGACTCGGCGCAATCGAACCCTACGATTCTTGCGGGGTGAAATCGGGCAATCTGGCGGCAGAGCTCGGAGCCGATGGACCCTGCCGCACCGGTTACCAGGACGACCTTGCCCTCAAGTGCGCCGCGTATTTGATTCTCTTCCAGTTGCACCGGAACCCTGCCCAGAAGGTCCTCAACGGAGACCTCCCGGATTTGATTCGCAAGCCCATTGCCTTCAATCACTTCATCCAGACCAGGTATCGTCTTGCATTCCACCCCGGCAGCATGGCACAAACGGAGAATCCGAGTCATTTCGTTGCCGTTAGCAGAGGGAATGGCAACGAGGATGGTTTTGACGCCGTACCTCTCCACGAGCGTTTCCAGTTCTTCTCCGCTCCCGCGCACCTGCACGCCGCTAATGCGCAGCCCTTGTTTGTCGGGCCGGTCATCGATGAAGCCAACAACCCGGTAAAGCAGCTTTGGATTATTTCGAATCTCGCGGAGAAGAATGATTCCGGCGCTGCCGGCACCGTAGATAAGCGTGCACTTATCATTTTGCCCGCTGCCACTGGCTCGGCCCTCCTGCAGGATTCGTACAACCGCGCGAATGCCGGCAGTAGCCAGGAAGCAGAGGAAGAAATCCAGCAGATAGACCGCTCGCGGGAATCCGGGGGAGCCCAAAAAGCGGATCGCAAAGAATCCGGCAAGAGACCCAATGAAGTTCCCAAGGGCGATCCGGATCAGATCGTCCATCGAGACAAACTGCCACCAGCCCCGATCCAGCTGAAGCCATCGGAAGACGACGGACTTGACGATCAGCCATACCACGATGGCAAACCATAGATGGTGGATTTCCGAACTCGGGATCCGCAAGTCGAAGCGAAGCGCGAACGCAACAATCCCCGAGGCCGTGAAAAGGCCCAAATGGGTTGCCCAGATCAGGCAGCGCCGAATCCAATCGCTGGAATCCAGGAATTCCGGTAATTCGCGTATTCTGTAGGGCATAGAACGACCCTTCACCTTACTCTGTACGGAGAATTACGAGCAGAGTTTTGAAGAGAATGAGAAAATCGAGGCGAAGCGATCGCCTCAAGACATATTCATCGGCTAGGTCAAGCTTCAGTGGTAGTATACTCTGCACGTACTCGCGTAGCGGGTCCGCGCCTTTTGCAAGCAACTTCTCCTCGTCGCGAAAACGGATCGATGCGATATCCGTGATTCCGGGGCGGACTCTGAGGATGCGCTGATAGCGGTCGTGGAACATATCCACGTATTTCGGCACCTCTGGCCTTGGTCCCACAAGACTCATGTCGCCAATTAGCACGTTCCAGAACTGCGGCAGTTCATCTAACTTCGTGCCGCGAAGCAACTTGCCAACACGAGTGATGCGAGCATCGCCGGCGACGGTGATGGCAGGGCCGCGCGTGTGCACGTGCATGGTCCGGAACTTCAGGACGTCGAACTGCCGGAATCCCAGCCCCACTCTCCTATGGCGAAAAAGAAAAGGCCTTCCAGAATCCAGCCAAACCGCGAACGCGGCGGCTACTAGAATTGGGCTCAACAGAAGAAGCGCGAGTGCACTCACTACAATGTCGATGCACCGCTTCAGGAACATGGGATCAGACCTCAGCGGCGGTATTCTCGGGGAACACTTCGAAACTCCGATGGCGCCGTTGCAGAATGGAGCGTATCGCACGAATGACACATTCCTGCTCTGCGTCAGTCATCCGCGTGTACAGCGGCAGGCTCACGATCTGTTGGAAAATCCGCGTGGCATTCGGGAACTGTTCCGGACGCAAGCCATAGGTGTCGCGCCAGTATGGATGCTGGTGCAGGGGGATGTAATGCACGCTGGTGCCGACCCCGGCAGCTGCCATCTCCGCGATGAACTCGTCTCGCGAAATACCAGCCGAGCCCAGAAGTTGGATCACGTACAAATGCCAGGCGTGGGCATTGCGATCGGGCGGACGTGGTGGCAAAATCAAAGGCAGGTCGCGGAGCGCCTCATCGTAGCGCAGCGCAAGGGCCAAACGCCGGGCGTGAAAGCGGGGCGCCTTTTTGAGTTGCTCGATTCCCATCGCGGAAGCTACGTCGGTAAGGTTGTACTTGAATCCAGGGGCAACGATCTCGTAGTGCCACGCTGGTGTCCGCGAGGTATAGCGATCGAACGCATCCTTGCTGATGCCATGGAGCCTCATCACACTGGCGCGCCGCGCAATCTCCGGATTGCGCGTGACCAGCATACCCCCCTCGCCGGTCGCCAGAGTCTTGGTTGCGTAGAAACTAAATACCGTGACGTCCGAATCCAGCGTGCCGATCAATTGTCCCTTCCAAAGGCTCGGCAGCGCATGGGCGGCATCCTCGATTACCTTCAGATTGCGCCTTTTTGCGATGTCAAGAATGGCATCCATGTCGCACGACATCCCTCCATAGTGGACAGGGATAATGGCTTTCGTTCTCGGCGTAACAGCGGCCTCGATTTTGGCGGGATCGATGCAGAATGTGTTTGGGTCAATGTCCACGAATACCGGGTGCGCGCCCATGTAACGGATCACTTCGGCCGTCGCCGTAAAGGTGTGCGGCGTAGTGATCACCTCATCGCCCGGCCCGATCCCGACCGACTCAACCGCCAAATGCAGCCCGGCAGTAGCAGAGTTTACTGCCAGAGCATGAACGTCGCCGCCAAGAAAAGCCGCGAACTCGCGCTCGAACAGCTTCGTCTTCGGCCCGGTAGTAAGCCAGCCGGAGCGCATAGCTTCGACTACTGCTTGAATTTCCTCTTCACCAATGTCGGGAAGTGCAAACGGGATGAACTCGCTCATCTTGATTTTCCGCTACTTTTAAGTTGTTCTCCGGAAACTGCGACGAGAAATCGCGCACAAACGCCACTCCAGCGATCAAGGGACGACCTGCGCGTCCTTGTTCCGCGCCAGAACGAGGAAGCTGACACCCAGCGGCAGCTTTTCTGGAAACGCTTCCTGCTCTTTCGTTCCAAGCTCAGATCAGCATATACCCAAACGGCCAAAATTCCGGTTCTAATGGCGTGACCCTCCAGAGTAGGCAAGAGCAGCGTCAAGTTTCTTGAGAGAGTCCCGTGATCGCAGTACAGGAAGCCGGGCAATCGCGAAGCGGACCGCAGGTACCAGAGGGCGCAAAAATGGCGCGGCCAGGAAGGACTCTCGCATAGGAAACTCACGATATCCCATACCTGTTTTGAAGTGATCTAGGCTGTTCGTCGCCGCGAGGGCACGGAGGCCGTAGAAAGTTGAGCGGACATTTGGCCGAGCCAGCAGTGTTCGGGTGATTTCAAAAGTGAGCGCGTTGTTTGGATAGGTACTAAGGTTTGAGTAACTCGATCTCTGCAATAAAATGCAAGCGAGGTCGTCCATCAAAAAGGTGAGCGCAACCGCGCCAGTCTTGTCTTTCAGCTGAGCTCTCCACGCCTCGAATCCAGGATAGTTAGCTGCCGCGGTACAAACGCGGCGCCAACGATTGGAGTCAAAGTCCGAATCCCGGCGGCCTTGGCGGGCAAGGGTCTCAGCGTTGAGTGCGGCGCCGTAGTTAGCCAGCCACTCGCAATCAACCGGCTCGACTTGCCAATTCTCCAGGCCACGCCGCGTCTGATTTCGCGCCTTTGAACTCAACGTTGCAAAGGAATATGGCTTCTCGTCACAGGCGACATAGTAACTATCCACACCGCCTGACTTGGCAGCAAAGCGCAACATCATCGCTTTCCGGAAGAGCTCCTTCAGTTCTGCCGCGCTCGGCTCGATTGGCCGCTGATATGGGAACGCAAGGTATGTTCGGGGATAGACATCGAACCAGTACGCCGATTCGGTCCGGATCACTTTGTGCCCAATTGCTCTCAAAAAGCTGGCGTAAATGTCACAGTTCATCTGTGCCTCGATGAAAAATTACCGCGCAATTCTTTGCTGGGATCTAGCTTAGGTAAAGTACGGCTCGCCCAATTCTCCGGGGCACCTCTGCTTGCCGCAGCTAAAGATGTTGAGCGAGAAAAGCTCTGCGGAGGATTTGCCCGCAGCTCGCTACATTGATGTGTCGAACGTACCAATCGCGACCAGACTGGGACATCTGTTTCCGCATGGAGTCATCGTCAGCGAGACGGGCCAGAGCCTCGGACATCCGCCTGTCATCAAGTGCCGGCACTACGATTCCAGCCCCACTCTCTTCGAGTAACTCCGCACTATCGCCCTCGCCGCCGAAAACGACTGGCATTCCGCTTCCAAGATAGTCGAAAAGCTTACTCGGCAGCGTCCCCTGGAAAAAGGGATCGGCTGGCAGCGCGGAGACGCATAGATCGCAAGCGGCCAACGTGGCACGTGAGTCATCCCGTGACATGGCCCCCAGAAATGCGAGATTCCGAATTCCCATTGCGGAGGCTAGCTCTCGGTATTCGTTGAGACGCTCTCCGGTACCCGCGATCAGAAAGCCAATATCGTCGCGTTCCTTCAATCTGGCGGCTGCACGTATGATTACCTCGACGTCGTTCGCTTGGCCCAGTGTTCCGGCATACGCTACTAGGCAGCGGAAACGCGAACGATATTCACGAACAGTTGCGGGTGGATCCGCGGACTGTTTGGCTTCCAGATAGGGGTCACCGTTCAAGAGTACATGGATTTGATCTGGGCTGTGTCCATAAGCCGCCAACCGACGCTTAATGCCAGGAGTGGCGGCCAAGACTGCGAAGGCGTGCCGCCTGAGAAATTGCTGCATACCGAAAACTAACCGGGTAGCCAGGCCCGGTCGCATAATTCCGAGAGCTATGGCTGTATCGGGGGAGAGATCGCGTTCATCCAATACCACCGGAGCCCGCTTAAGGGTGGATACCAGGAGGACGAGAGGTGTGACTAGAACGGGATCCGTAGCCGCGAAGACCCAGTCCACGTGCTCGCGCACTCGCACCAGGGCTGCCACCACAGACAACAGTACGAAAATCGCGTAGTTGAGAACGCGGCGGTAGAACGAAGTGCGATAGTCTGCCACTGTCCAGACACGCAAAATGCGGATGCTGTCGCGCACTTCCTCCCGGCACCAGCCCCGGCCCGGACCCACAAACTTTCCTGTCATGTAATGGACGGCAGAAGTTATAACCGTGACCCGGTGCCCGGCTTCGCGCAGGAGCCGCGCTTCCACCCAGGGACGGAACGCTCCCGGTTCATCGTCAATGGGTAGATGGTAGGTGATGAAAATCGTGTGCGGGGCCGAAGTCGTCCGGCTTTCACTCATACGTTGGTTCCCTGTTCGCATCGAGGTCCGATCTTCGTGAACTTTATCCAACAAAGTACCCGCTCATCGCCTATTAGCGGTGATGACGCGAACGATCCGCTCCATGTCCTCGGCCTCGAGGCCATGATGCACGGGAAGAGCCAGGATCTGTTGCGCCAATCTCTCGGTGACCGGCAGGGGATAGTAGCCGTAGAACTCCTGGAAGATGGGCTGCTGGTGAAGGCCGCGCGGGTAATGAACGCCGGTGGCAATGTTCTCCTTCTGCAATTCTGCAGCGAGCCCATCGCGATCCATGCCAAATGCAGCCGGATCCACCAGAACACAATATTGATGCCAGGCATGCTCGCCGCCGGGGGTGAGGTGTTGCGGCTCGATTCCCCGAATACCCGCGAGCCCCTTGTTCAGTATGGCTGCATTCCGCCGGCGCGCCGCCAGCATCGCGCCCAGCCGGTGCAACTGTTCACGTCCAATTGCCGCTGCCACATCGGTCAAACGGTAATTCAGCCCCGGCATGGTGTGCAGGTATTTCCCTGTCTGCCCGTGGCTCCTCATGTATCGCATGCGGTGCTCAAAGTCCGGATTGTCGGTGCAGGTCATGCCTCCCTCCCCTATAAACATGTTCTTGGAGGGATAGAACGAATAAGCGACAAAGTCGCCGAACCCACCCACGTCGCGGCCCTGATCACGCGCACCATGCGCCTGGGCGGCATCCCACACAATCTTGAGATTGTGGCGGGCTGCGAAGGCCTGCACCGCATCAATGGCGCAGGGATTGCCGAACAGATGCACCGGGGAAATGGCCACGGTGCGGGGGCTGATACGTCGCTCCGCATCGGTCAGATCCAGCAGGAACGTCTCAGGATCGACGTCGCAGAAAATGGGCCTTCCCCCCGCCGCCGTAACCATGCTTCCAGTGGCTATGAAGGTGAACGCTGGGACCAGAACTTCGTCTCCTGGCTTCAGGAAAGCCATGTATGCCAAATGCAGTGCCGCCGAGCCGTTCGCGCTGGTAACCGCATGCCGCGCTCCCACATAGGCGGCGAACTCCGCCTCGAAGGCATCGCACTGTTTTCCCTGGCGCAGGGCGCCCGACCGAAGCACCGTCACTGCTGCCTCAATCTCCTCCTCCGACAGAACAATTTCTGCCATTTGGAGCGGCTTGCTTTGAATATTGGTATTCACTTTTATGGCCTCGCTTTCAATGTTTCCATGGCTTCCAGCAACAGCACCGAATCACTGATCCTACAACGGCCGGGTTCGGTCCGAGTCTGAACGGCATGGACGAATTCAGCCATCTGGGCTTCGAAAAGGTTCTTGGGGTCGAACTTGAGGGGAGTGCGCCCCGGCGCCCACCCATTGCTGCCTTGGCCGCAATAGAGGAATGATGGCATCTCAGGGTCGATCGAACCCATGAATGTTCCGTTTTCCCCTTGCACTTCGACAAACTGTGTAAACCCGGGAGTCAGGAGGTCGGCTTGGCAGATCACGGTCGTGCCGCTCTTCATCAGCAGTTCCGCGACCACGAAGTCTTCTGCGTCCACCTCTTCCACCCGTCCCTGGATCTCGCGCCGTGGGCGCAACAGCTTTTCCTCCAGAATCCGCGCTTCCGCCACCGGGCCAAAATACCAGATGGCGAGATCCAGCATGTGAACCAGCATCTCGTTGATTGCGCCGCCTCCGGTGGCACGCCGGTGTTTCCACAGTTGATGAGAGCCGCGGCCGCCGATCCTGAAGTGCGCCAGGTGAACCGGACCAAGCACCTTGCTTACGCCGGTGGCTGGCACGTCCTGAAAAAGACGCTGGCCCATCTCTAATGCCGGCGCGAATCGGTAGATATAGCCCACCATGCCGATTCGTCCACTCCGGTGGATCTCACTGGCGATCTTGCGCCCTTGTTCGGGGCGCTCACACAACGGCTTCTCGCAGAAGAAATCCTTGCCGCTCCGAAGGGCCATCTGGATCAGATCGAAATGGGAAGGGGTGGGCGTGCATATATCGACGGCGTCGACGCTGGGATCCGAAAACACCTCGCTTGGCTGTTGAACCCAGGGCAAACCTTCCTTTTCGCCAAGGCTGCGGGCGAACTGGGAAGAGACGTCAGCCAGAACAATGCTAGTTTCAGGAATACTACGCAATCCGCTTATGTGCTTGGGCGCTTGCTTCCCGCAACCAATGACGGCAACCTTAACTCTACTCGACAAGGTATTTCCTCCATGACAGCGCCAGATTTCGCGCACGGAGTTTTTCCGGAAGAGGGCTCGGCTTGCCCGGCCCCCCAACGACAAGCGAGAAAGGGGGTATGTCTTTTGTCACGATGGCACCGGCCGCTACAAAGGAATCGTGACCGATACGTACTCCCGGCAATACCACTGCACCCCCGCCTAGCGTTACACCATCTTCAATCACAGGTCCCTCGGCGATGTATTCGTCTCGCAACTTCAAGGGATACCGGTCATTTGTGAGAGTGACTCCAGGGCCAAAGAAAACCCGGCTGCCGATTTTTGTGTGGGTGGGGATGTAACAGTTCGACTCGATCTTTACAAAGTCACCGATCGAAACCATTCCGTCAATTACCGTGTTGGTTCCGATCACAACATGGTCGCCGATGGTCGTGTTCTCCCGCACCAGAACGTGATGCCCCGTCTGAAAATCCTCCCCCACTGTAACATTGCCATAAATTATGGTTCCTGCACGGAGATGCGCACCCCTGCCGAAGCGGGCGGGTGAGCTGTTGTCACGGTACTTCAGCCCTACAATGCATCCGGGTTGCACCGTACAACCCTCTGCCATCTCGGCGAAATTCTCTATCATCCCTTCTCCAGTAACCTGCTGCAAACTCAGTTTATCTTTTCCCCGCTATGCCGCAAAGCGGCGCCAACCGGTAGGCCCAAATCACAGTCCGTCTTTCAGCGCCCTTCCCCGTAGCCTAGTCCAACCTGCTGCCTGCCTCAACTGGAAGGGAACTTCGAGCACGGTTGTTCGAGGGCAGAGCAACAAATCAAATCCGCAACGCGTTGCTCTCCTTCGCCTAGCGATCGACATGAAGCTCCTGGTGAGGATACTTGAGAGGGTTGTAACCACCGGCGCTCGCAGCATAAATCCAGACGTATTTATAGTGCGAAAGCAAGTAGTCCACTAGGGGAGTGAATTCAGCAAGCGTCTTAATTGTGGAGTTCCCGCAATTGCGGAAGTTTAGCATCCACCCTTTTCGGCCTTCCAGGCTCAGCCACGGTGCAATCGTGCCCCCGAGTTGAAGATTCGGATATGCTCGAAGCAGCTTGGCATATGCCTGATCTCTTGTTTGGACTACGCTTCGTAACCCGCTTAGAGACTGCTCACAGTACGCCATGGAATCCTCGCCTCCGGCGACAATCGTGGCACGGGAATTAAGGCTTTTGGCCCTCTGAAGCATCCCTTCAACTATATACGTAAAGCTGTTGTCGAAAGCAGACCCCGTGACCCGCGTTAAACCAGTTACCGGCAACCATAGCACCGCTGATGGGTATCTGGCATTCACTATATCCATCATCCTTGAGCCAACTTGCCGCAGCCTGGCTGTAACGTCCTCTTGCGATTTGCCGAGCGCCTGCGATAAGTGATCCACCTTCACAAAGGAGTAGTCATTGTACGTTTCCAGATCGATAACAATTCCGGGAGATCCCGCAGTCTTCGCAGTCTCGAGTGCGCCAGCCAGAATATCGTAAAAATCGCTCAGCGCTCCGGTCTGGTTATAGATGTCGAACCCCTTGATGTTTTGAAAGTACTGCGATTTCGCAAGGGAGGAAGACGCGTGCTCCTTAGGGCTAAATCCATAGAACCTGTTCGCAAAAATCCACGGCCACAAGTCCTTGGTCGTTTTGGATTTGAAAAGAGAAACTCCCTTCGAATAATTCGATCGACTCAACTTGCCTGTCTCATATGGTCCCAGCAAGGGAACAGCTACTCCTTGGTACGGGGATGCATTTAGACCATTAATCTCATCGACACTAAGGTCGCTCATAGGGGGCGCGTAGAAGGTTAGCAAAAGCAAATAGGAACCGCTGGCACCGCTTTGTGTAGTTAATGCGGCGCGATTTCCAGCCTCAGCCATTGCAGACGTTACAAGGGCCAGGAGAAGAAGAACTGAAACAAGGATACTAACCTCGCTTCGTGAACGCGTTTTCCTCATCTTGCAGTCAGCCAGGACATGCCCATCAACCGACCGGCGAGGAACGAAGCCATTGCCTTTTCGAATTCGCCCGCACAGAAGCGCTTCTCGCAACAGACGCATTGGGGTTATCTCCTTTCAGCTATGATACCAGTACACTTCGACGTTGCTCCCCGCGGCCCGCTATGCCGACGGCCTTTGTTGGTCCAGCCGTCTCCAGGGAAGCGGATCTCTGGGCATAAATCAGAAAGCCGAGGACGATTCCGACGATCAAATTGTAATCATGACGTCGGAAATACGTCTCCACCATGGAATATCCCACGTATTGGAATACGACCGTGTACGCGATAAAGGGGAGAGGATCCCGGCATCTCCACGTCCACATGAGCATCTTCACGAGACTACGAGCCAGTACTACGAGGAGTAGTATTCCCAAAACACCCAGCTTCCATAAGCAATACAAGGGCAGGTTATGAACATACGATTTGTAGTTCTGGGAGTTGGCAGTGAAGTGTTTTAGCCCCGGAAAGTAAGCGCTGCTTCCAAATCCTGTGCCAAGAGGGTGTTGGGTAAACTGACTCCAGACGACCGCTGCCTCGATTCCTCGGAAGTTCAACCCGCTTTGCGTCGACTCAAATCGAGTGCCTAGGAATGCGTACGCGTGTTGGAGTGCTGCCCCGCCCATGACTGTAAAACCTGCGAACACCAACATCAAAACTACAGCAGAAGCCCAGAAATGGATAACTTTCCGCCTGTCTCCTGATCGTCCAGGTCCAAAGGCCTTCTTCAAGAGCATGCCGAGGACCGCTAAACCCAGAAGAACGACCATGGACCGGTTACCACTTAAGACTGTGCGAAGAAGGAGGAGCGGCAGAGAGAAGGCCGATAACATAAACAGTCGCCCGTTTTCGTAGAAGATGAGAAACCCAATGCATAGGAACGCCGCTACAAAAAAGTCGACATTGGCCATTTGTCCCGATGCCATTCGGCTAAGTCCAGATTGCATCGCAAAATCTCTCAATGAGGCCGCATCCCCCAGGAGAATGATCAATGAGAAGATCCTTAGCCACTGTGCTCTTGTCGAAACGAAGCACGCAAAGTTGAACGCAAGGAGAAGCGGAGCAAATGACCAGAAATCAGTAAGCCAATCATAGAAGCTGTAACTGTGAAAGAGCGCGAGAAAGGCGGTATATGTAAGGATCAGAAGGGAGATCAACAGCACTCGGACATAGTGCCTCACAATCGGTCTCGAATAGGCTGTCTGTTTCGACATCAAGACGATAAACGTGTAAAACATGAACAGCCCTGTACAAATAATGTATGCCCATTTGGGCCACGTCACAGTGTCTTCCGAGGCAGAGGTCAGGAGATTGAGCGCCAGAAACGCAAAAACAAACAGCATGGACATCGAACTATCCCCTCGACTTGGCGTACTTGGCAACTGAGACGCACGCACGAACACGGCTTAACTTGCGATAAATGAAGAACAAGCCGACGATCGGACTGAAGCTATGGCTAATAAGGAGGGACAAATCGGCTCCTGTCGTCCCCATGCGGGGATTCATCGGCCTGGGGACGATCCGCGTCGTACACCCAGACGGCCATATGCGGTCAGCAGCTTTGGCTCTACCAATTCCCAGTGATATCGGTTTTCAAATGCGCGTCGGCTCGCGCTCCCAAGGCTTTGGGCAAAAGCTGGATCGTTGAGGAGTCGCTCCATCGCTGCTTCGATCTCGATCGATGAGGTTGGGTCAACGACCAGTCCACAGCCCCGTCTCCTGGCCATAATCGAAAGGCCACGAAACGAGCTGGCAATGACAGGCAGTCCCGCAGCTATATACTCCATAAGTTTGACGGCGTACAGCAGTTTATCGCCGTATTTCATGGTGGGACCGTACAGAATTAGCCCGGCCAAACAGCGGCTCAAGAGCTGGGGCACTACCGCTACTGGTATCTCTCCCATAAACTGAATGTGATTATCGAGAGCCTTCTCGCGCATGTATGCTTCCACTTTCTCTTTGTAGAGTCCGTCCCAAAATGCACCAACAAAAACAACCAGAACATCGGGATGGCGAACGCGGAGCCGATCCACTGCCGCAAGAACCTCGAGAATGGCTACATGCCGACTGAGGCCTCCTGCATAGACGAACACCCGTCGATTGGTCAAGTCCGGTAAGCTATAAGATGGAGGCACAAGTCCTCGCAGGCGTTGGAAGTTGGGTAACACTCGACACTTTATATGCATGGCCCAGAATTTCCGGGCGATTAGCGGGTCGACCGCGAACACCTCATCCGCAAAGCGCGCAAATAGCCACTCATAACCCAGGATTGCGCACCGTAGAAGCTTCCGCAACCGGGAATTTCTCGTAATGTTTGACGAGTGGGTTAGTGGGTAATCTTCATGGGCATCGTAGATGATGCGTCGGCCCGTAAAGAGCTTAAGCGTAACTCCAGCTGTAAGCGAGGCCAGATCGTGGCAATGATAGACATCGCATTGTTGGCCGCGTCCCACACGGAACAGCCGCGACGCGGTCAGTAGCTTTCCGGCGCGACTCGATTCGGGTAGCTCGATAATCCGACATCCATGGTCCGGCGGATCTGCAGGAAACCGATCAGCCACTGCAATAATGGTGACTTCAAAGCCGGCGCCGCGAGCCGAAAGCGCTTCGCGTTGAAACAGTCTTGCGCTGAATGCTGTATGGCTTGCCGCAAGGTGACAGATGTGCATCGTCGGGCCTAGACCCTCTTCGGTAAATGGAGTTCCGGACTTGGATGCCGAGGAGTCAACATGTAAACCGCCTTAGCAGCCTGTGGTGCAAGTCGAATTGCGAGGGAAACCGTCCCTCAGGGGCTGAAGCCCAGTTGATTTTGCAGCACTTGCGGCACGACTGAAGTCATGCCCTTTCAAAACCGGACTTTCACCACGGGCTGTTAGCAATGGTGGGTCGTGGGCAATTGAGTCTACCCCACGAATACGCGTAGGAACCGTATTGTGGGTTCCGCGCCTGACGCGCGAACCGACTTGGAGAAGGTAGGATAGGCCGTTGCCCACAATTTGAATTGTCGGAACCACGGTCGCGCATCGGAGCAGAATATACGCAAGGCAGCGGGGGCTTGCACCTGCCTAGGAAGGTTCCCCCGCCACAACTGGCCCGCTGTCATTCTAACTTTAGGCGCCGAAGCCGCTGCGACGCAGTGGCGTCGCAGTCCCATTACCAGACTCCTTGGAAGAAAGAGACAGTATGGGTTCGGATGCAGGTGATTCGAGCGGGACATTCCAGGAAACGCGCGGCAGAATCTTCCCCTTATCGATCTGGTCCTTGTAGCGGAGCACCTGCGAAAGCATCTCTGCAATTACCTCGTCCCTCATAAAGTGGGGTTCCAGTCCAAGTTGCAGAAGTCCGCTGTGCGCCGGGTTATAGTAGTGCTCCTCCTTCTCCTTGCGGGGGTTGGCGATAGGCCGCACCTGTACATCGAGCCCCATGCCACTGCCCACCCGCTGCACCCGTTGCGCAAGCTCATTGACCGAGAATACCTCGGTAAACTGGTTAAGAATGCGCATCTCGCCGCTGGCGGGAGGTTTGTCCACCGCCAGCGCAACGCATTGGAGTGTGTCCTTCAGGTTGAGGTATCCGCGAACCTGTTCGCCTTTACCGTACACCGTAAGCGGGATTCCCGCCACCGCCTGAACCAGGAAGCGATTCACTACCGTGCCGAAGATATCGTCATAATGAAAATTAGGCATGAGTCGCTCGTCCAAGTCGGCGTCCACGGTAGAGATACCGTAGACCGGCCCTTGCATGAGGTCCGTAACGCATAGCCCGTGCGTCCGAACATAGAACCAGAGCAGATCTGTATCCAGCACCTTAGTGGTGTGATAGAGGCTGCCAGCCTGCCGCGGATAGAGGAACTTATCCTTTCGGCCGTTGTGCTCGATATCGATCCAGCCCTCTTCGATATCTATGTTCGGCGTGCCGTACTCGCCCATCGTTCCGAGCTTGACGATGTGACACTGAGGGGCATGCTTGAGAACGCCCCAGATAGCATTGAACGTGGCGCTCAGGTTGTTGCTTAGAGTCAGCTTCGCCTCAGTGAAACCCCTCATGGAATATGGTGCAGAGGGCTGCTCAGCATAATGCACCATTGCATCAGGCACGAACTCTCGCACGATCTCTCCCATGAAATGAAAATCCGCACAGTCACCGATGCGCGTATGAATACGCTGTCCCGTCAGCGATTCAAAGATTTCGGCCCGTGTCTCGAGGTTTGGATTGGTCATCAATGCCTCTGACCGCGTCTGCTGAGCGATGGTGCGCCGCAAATAATTGTCTACGGCCAAAACCTCGTGGCCGCGCCCTGCGAAATGCATGGCGGTAGGCCAGCCGAGATAGCCGTCCCCGCCTAAGATAAGGATGCGCATAAGATCTCCTCTAGTTTCTGATACTGGTTGAGATAAGTTCGGGACTTTCCTCCCGGGTCCGGATGGATCTGTCTGCCTGAGCCTCGGGCGGAAGATTTTCAGGGACGTAAGAAGCTCCAATGGCGGCTGGACGGACTTGACTCGTACCGCGGTACGACTGCAACGCCTCCTCGAGAAGTCCACCATCGACAAGTAAATTGCGAAGTGCCGCTGAAGACATGGAACACTCGTTCGAAGAATTGTAGGCGCGATCGACCGAGTTCCGAATGAGATCTGGATATTCGTACCCAACCACGTTGTAAATTGGCCGGAAGGCTGGCAGGACAACGAAGTAGCGCGACAATTCGATGGTGCGCCGGGTCTCCTCCTCGCTCATAAGCTCCTCATACAGCTTTTCACCGGGGATTACACCAATTTGCTTTATGAGAATATCGTTCGGATTGTGCCCGAAGCGGGGAGCAAGTTCCTCAATCATAACGGTTGCAAGATCGCGAATCCCGGTGACCGGCATCTTCGTGATGAATACTTCGCCGCCGCAAGCCAGGAAGACCGACTCCATTACCAACCGAACGGCCTCCTGTAGGGTCATCACAAAGCGCGTCATCTGAGGATGGGTCAGAGTTACGGGCCCGCCCCCGGCTATCTGCCGCACGAAGAGAGGAACCACCGATCCTCTGGAACCCAGAACATTGCCAAACCGGGTGGAGGCAAAGACCGGCTTCCCGTTGCGGCGAATCGCATTCGCAGAAGTGATCAGCCGCTCTCCCATCAGCTTCGAGGTGCCCATCACGCTGGTGGGGTTCACGGCCTTATCCGAGGAAGTAAAAATGACTCTTTCCACGCCCTGGGCGGTGGCCGCATCAATGACGTGCTGAGTTCCCAGGATATTTGTTTGCACCGCATTGCTTGGGGCCTGCTCACAGAGAAATACATGCTTGTAAGCTGCCGTGTGCAGAACAATATCGATCCCTTCCATGCGCCGTGATAGTTGAGAGACATCGCGAATATCGGTCAGATAAAGTCGCACCATCGGGAATCGAGCAAACTCCTGCTGCACAAAAAACAGCTCTGACTCATTGCTATCGATTCCGATGATCTCGCTGGGCTCACATCGCACCAGTTGTCGAAGAAGTTCGTTACCAATGGTGCCGGCGACGCCGGTGATAAGCACTCGCTTGTTTTGCCAAGGATTCATCATAATCCTCCATCCTGCAAAGCTGGCTTCGGAACCGGGAGCTTCGTGTATCGCGGTTCATACTAAGGTTTGAGAGCAAGTCATAAAGCAGTGTTCCGATGCTGCCATGCGTGCTCAGGAGTACTTGATTCGTAATCAGTCGAATACAACCGCGGCGTTTGAACCGTCCCAATCAATAAATGACGCCCGCATATATGGACGCAGAAGCCGTAGCAGCCAAAATGCTCTGCGTATTCACAAGCGTATTCTTGAGGCGGCTGGTTGGGACAAAGACCACATCGTTTGTATGGACCTGCACATCGGCAACCTTGCCTTCTGTCATTTTCTTGTAGGGGACTTCAAACCAGGCGGTCGTATTGTCCTGATTCCTGTGCATAATGTAGACCGACTTGATGGAGGCAGTCACTCCAGTCCCCCCTGCCACCGCAATGGCTTGGAGAACGCTCAGATTTCCACTCTCCTGCATTACATATCCACCCGGCCGGTTCACCCCTCCTAGGACATAGACAATCCCCGCACGCTGCACATTAACCGTGTCTCCAGGCTGAATGATGACACTGTTCAGTAGCTTGGTATCCATCCCTTTTGAGTAATGCACCGCTTGGGCCTTGCTTGAGTCGCCCGGGGCTGTAACATCGATCCGGTCGCCAGCAAGAATCGTCGTGTCTCCAGCCAATGCCAGAACATTGCCGAGACCTTCCGGCGCCAGCATGGGATAGACCCCCGGCGAAGCCACTGCGCCAAGAACAGTAACCTGGGGAGCGGTGTACTCCACCACATTGAGTTCCACCTGAGGATCCTTGAGAATGCCCTTCTGAAGAAGATCCTTGGTAATCTCTTCCCGCGCGTCGGTAACCGTGCTACCCGCAACATGGATTGATCCGAGTTCGGGGAGTTGAATGTTCCCTGCTTCGTCCACCCTGAACGCGCCCGTGAAATCCGGGTCGTCCAGAACGTTAAGGCTTAGGAGAAATCCTTGTGCCAGCTTCAACTGCGCGAAATGCGGCGGGACCATCGTCGGCCCCTCCCCTGGCTTCATACCAGTGGCATTTACCAGCGAAGATGGTGAAGATGGTTTTGCGGCTTGGGCTGCGGTAATCGCTTGCTGCATATCGATCTGCGCCGGCAATCGCACGGAAAACAGCGTCGCAGTCAGGACGAATAGTGCCGCCGAAAGAACAGGGTTACGCGCCATTGTTGTTATCTTCACCATAATATGCTCCATATCGTTTCGCGTCATAGCCATAGTAGCTATAACCATATCCATAGGGATCGATCCGGCTGTCGAGTCCGTTGAGAACATATCCGATAAACGGCAGCCGACTCCGATGAATCTGTTGCGCCGCACGCACAAGGTGAGGGCGCGTGGCCGTTCCTGCCCGGACGATCCAGATCACCGCGTCCACTTTCAATGCAATGGCGATCGCATCCGTCAGGATCAAGGCAGGGGGACTGTCGATCAACACTATGTCATACCGGGAGCGAAGTTCCCTAAGCACCGAATCGAACTTCACAGAACCCAGGAGTTCCGCGGGCAATGGCGGCACTGGACCCCCTGGGAGTATGTCCAGGTTCGCGGTGCCGACTCCGTGGATGATTGCATCGTCAAGCGGAACCAAATCGGTCAAGACATTGCTGAGACCGATATCGCCTGTCACACCCAGATACCGCTTTAACGTGGGCCGCCTCATATCCGCTTCCAGGATGATTACTTTCCTCCCATTCTGAGCGATCGCGGCGGCAAGGTTGAAAGTGACAGTACTCTTGCCCTCGCCAGGAACGGAGCTGGTGACCAGGAGCGTCCTCGGCATCCCGCCGGGACGCGAAAGGAAAATCCCGGTTCGCAGAACACGAAATGCCTCCGAGACAATGGAGGTTGGATGAGAAATTACCCATGCCGTCGATCGTTCCGCCTGCAATGCGGTTTCTTGCGCTGACTTCTCACCCCTGATCTTCTTGCTGGACGTCGACCCTTTGAAATCGGGAATCACTGCCAGAACCGCTGCCCCGGTGATCTCCTCGATTTCCGGCAAACTGACAACCGTGTTATCGATGCTGTCCATCAGATGAGCGCCGCCGAATCCCAGCACAACTCCGGCCACGACCCCCAATAGGAGGAACAAACCGGTCTTGGGAAGAACCGGGATGAACGGCACATTCGCTGGATCGACGATCGTAATGTTCGTCGCCTTCATGCCCGCCGATATGTCAGCCTCCTGAAGCTTGGTATACAGGTCCTCGTAAAGTTGCTTTTGCGACGATGCCTCCTGGCTCAGAATGGCGAGTTGGACGTTCTTTTCATTCAATTTGCCGGCATCGGATTGCGCGGCGTTGAATCGCCCGCGGATGGCGTCCTCCGTCTGCTGGGAGACCTTCAAGTCCGCCCCGGCGCGATCGGTGATTTTCCTCATCTCGACCTGCAACTGCGAATTGACGGCCTCCAACTGCGTTTGAACATCCTTGAGATGCCGGTTATTGGGGCCATATATGGCCCTTCCTTGCGCCAGCGTCACCAGCAGATCGGCACGCTTTGACTCCAGGCCCTGGAGACTGTCGAGGTCCTGCTTTCCCCCGCTCATCGCCATAATGGATGACCCTTGCGCGAGTGGACTCCCTTCCAGGCCCAGGATCACATCTGGATTGCCGGCCGCGGCAAGTCGATAGATCGCCTCCTTCTGGACCCGGTCCGTCTCCGCCGCAGTCAGCTCCGTGTTCAGATCGTTCAGCCTTTGAATTACGGGGCTGATGATCTGGCCACCTTCCATTGTTCCTCCATTCGGTAGCGCAGTCTCAGTCGGCACCGTCAGGATTCCGTTTTCTTTTTCGAAATCGGTAAGCTGCTTCTCCGCGTTTTCGACATTCGTCTTGAGTCCCGATAGCTGCTGCGTCATCCAATCGGAAGCTTCACTTACCGCCGCGTAATGCGTCTGCAGGTACATTTCCTTGTAGCTATTGATGACCGCATTTGCTACCGCGGACGACTGCTCGGGATTGTGGCTGCGAAAGCTTACCTGGATCAGCCTCGTATCAGGAACCAACTCGACCTTGAAATAGGATTGGAAGGTTCTGAGAAGATGGGTTCGATCCGAAGGGCTGACGTTATCCCCCTCACGCAGATCTTTAGCGGGATGCTTGCGATCCGCAAATGGCGGCTGAGCAGCAAGATTGAGCTTTTCAATCACTGTCATTGCCAGCGCATCGCTCGAAAGCACTCCGGCCTCTGTCTTCAGATCCGTCTGAACGTCCCCTCCACCCAAACCCAGTGAGTCCATTCCCGAACTGAGATCCAGGCCGAGCGCTCCGCTGCTTTCCTTGTTGAATTCAATCGTAGCCGTGGCTTCATACACCGGCCTTGTGAACACAATGACAAGCACCGCGGATACTATGCCAAGGAGAATGAATCCAATAATCAACCAGCGGCGCCGCACCCAGACGTTGATGATGTCTCGCAGCTTGAGATCATCCCCAGATCCAACGTCAATGATCGGAGAAAGGCTGGGCTCGGCGGCTT
>Ga0307372_10002565_pt1 | contig 29921 bp, 20 predicted proteins | sample OX1MG_FD_202533 | JGI IMG/M metagenome (GOLD analysis project Ga0307372, IMG submission 202533) | Soil microbial communities from Risofladan, Vaasa, Finland - OX-1 | ecosystem: Environmental > Terrestrial > Soil > Coastal area > Acid sulfate soil | place: Finland: Risofladan, Vaasa | collected... | reverse complement strand
CAGCACCGGGAACTGCGGGTCGAGCGCCTCGCGAACCGCGGCCACCGTGGCGAGATCCGGTCCGGCCCCGGCCATGGGACCCGAGACCAAGATCGCGTCGACGAGGCTCGAGACCACGGTGGACGCGGCGATCTGAGCCGGCGTACGCGATCCCGTCGACGAGGCGAACTCCGGGGTCACGTTGGCGAAGATCGCCAGATCGTCGCGGCCGAAGTTGCGCCGACTGCGCATCAGTAGTGCGGCGTCCGGGCTCCACGCCCCCATATCGGACTCCCAGGAGCCGGTGACCACCTCGCGCATGAAGGCCGCCCCGCTACCCACGGCGATCGCCAGTGCGCATTGGGCGTCCCAGAGGAAGTCCACCCCGAAGGGCTGATCGCCCGGTCGACACTCGGTGGCCACCCGGGTCATGACCGCGGCCGCCTCCAGCCCCGCGTGCAACTGGTACGGGCGGTCGCCCTCGTTGCAGAACATGACGGCGTCAAAGCCGCCCGCGACGAGGTGGTCGACGTCACGCTTCACGTGATCGATCAGACCTTCGACGCCCTCGACGTGGTCGAAGAGAGGCGTCCCGGGCAACGGCGGCACGTGGGCCATCGCGATGAGGGGCTTGGCCACCCCCGGGAAGATCTGGTGGAAACGCGACATCTACCTCTCCTTGGGTTCCGCGGCACAGCGCACCTCAACGCCGAGGTCGTGGGCCGCGAGCACGACCTCGTGGTCCTCGGCCGCATCCGTGATCAGGACGTCGAGTTCAGCCAAGGGCGCCACCGCGGCGAAGGTCACGCGGCCCAGTTTGGTCGCGTCGGCCAGGAGGACGACCCGTCGTGCGGACGCGATCGCGGCTCGCTTGACGTGCGCGTCGTCCTCGTTGTACTCGGTCAGCCCCTCCGTCGACACGGCGGCGATTCCCAGAAACACGGCGTCGCAGTGGTACTCGCCGAAGGCACTCTGAGCTCGCGGGCCGACCAGGGACATCTCACCGGGGCGCACCGTGCCTCCGGTGAGGATGGTCCGCACGCGAGGCTTGGACGCGAGTTCGTTGGCGATCAGTAGAGAGTTTGTGACGACCGTCACTTCGAGGTCATGGCGCAGGGCCTTGGCCATCGCCGCCGTCGTGGTGCCGACGTCCAGGATGATCGTCTCGCCCTCGAGGACCGTGGCGGCGGCGGCGGCACCGATCTGACACTTCGCCTCCGCTTGCACGCCCGCGCGCTGATGTATCGGCGGCTCGTAGGAACGGCTGTGCAGGAAGATGGCCCCGCCGCGCGCACGGCGGGCCAAGCCCTCTTCCTCCAGATAGTCCAGGTCACGCCGAATGGTCATCTCGGAGGTCCCGTACTCAGTGGCCAGTACCGAGATCGAGGCCTCTCCTTCAACGCGCAGCCGCTCGGCGATGTCGGCCCGGCGTCGAGACGCGTTCACCCGCCCAGAATATGTGACTAATTCACAGTTTGAAAGCCAAATTATGTGATTTACTCACAAAGGATCGGGCTTACGCCCTGCGGGCTCTCACGGGTTCCACGAGCGGTCCGGCGACTCAATGGCCATGCCTTCGACGAAGACCACGATGCGGTCGCGTCCCTCGCGCTTGGCTCGATACATCGCGGCGTCGCCCTGGGCCAGCCACGTGACGGCGTCGGACACCGGCGTGAGCGCCAGACCCACGCTGGCGGTCGCGCCGAGCAGTTCGGCGCCGACGGCCACCGGTGCGGCGACGGCGTCAGCGAGGCGCCGACCGATCTCCTCGGCGTCGGCGCGACCGCGAACGGGGTAACACACGGCGACGAACTCGTCCCCGCCGAGTCGAGCCACGAAGTCGCCCGGACGCAGCACGGCTCGCGCGCGCTGGGCGGTGACGCGTAGGAGCTCGTCGCCGGCGGCGTGCAGGTAGGTGTCGTTCACCTCCTTGAAGTGGTCCAGGTCGAAGAACAACAGCGCGGCGGTCGAACCGTCGAACGCGCTACGGCTGACCACGCGCGCCAGGTGCGCCGTGAGTGCGGCCCGGTTGGGCAGGCCGGTCAGGCTGTCGGTACGAGCCTGGCGTGAGAGCTCGTCGTGGCGCGCTCGCCGCTCGGTGGCATCGCGAATGATGACCGAGACGCCAGAGACGGCGGCGTTCTCGTCACGCTGGGGGGTCAGCGTCACCTCGACGTCGATCAGCGTGCCGTCCTTTCGAAGGAACTTTGTCTCGGCGGCTTGGACGGTCTGGCCGGCGCCGACCTTGTCCCACAGTCGCTGGTGGTGGTCGCGGTAATCGGCGGGGGTGAGTCGCGTCGTCGGGGACCCGAGCACGTCGCCGCTGGCGTAGCCGAGCAGCTGGGCCGCGGCGTCGTTCCAGAAGACGATCTCGCCGTGGCTAGTGGTGAAGATCGCGTCGCCCGAGGCCGTCACCATGGCGCCGAGGGTCCGCTCGAAGTCCTCTTCGCGCACGCGGTCAGAGATGTCGATGGACACGCCGCCGACCGCGTAGGGTCGGCCGGCGGTGTCGAGCAGCGGGAATCGCGACGCCAGAAAGGTCCGGCGCCGTCCCTCGAACTCGAGGTTGAGCTCGGCCTCGTAGGGACCGCGCTCGAACGTCAGATGGTCGGCGGCCGTGATGGCCTGGGCGTTGGCCGTCGAAAAGAGCTCGGCCGGCGTCGCGCCGATGGTCTCGGCCGCGCTGCGGCCCATGTGCCGGGACCAGGCCTTGTTGACCCGCAGGTAGTGGTCGTCCAAGTCCTTCACGTAGACGAGGGCCGGGGTGTGGTCGATGAGGTCCTGGATCATCGCCTCGCTACGCTCCAGGGCCGTCTCGGCGCGGTGGCGTTCGGTGAGGTCGCGCACCGAGACCACGACGGCGCTGATCGCGTCGTCGGCGCACTTGTTGGTCAGCACCACCTCGAGGTAGCGCTTGTCGGGTTCGGCGACACTGGCCGCGACCGTGACCGGGCGCGTCGGGTCAGAGACCACGTCGGTCAGGGCCTCGCGGAGGGACTCGCGTTCGGCGTCCGGGAAGAGATCCACGAAGAGGGGCCGCTTGGCCTCGTCGACGTCGACGCCCAGGACACCCTTCGTCGACTCGCTGGCGAAGAGAATGGCCCCGTTCTCGTCGACCAGCCAGACCGCGTCACTGCCGCGCGCCACGATCCCGCGGTAGCGCGCCTCGGTGCGCTCGACCTCTTGGTGGCGCTCGCGGTCCGCGCGCGCGTCGAGATACCAGAAGATCCCGAGCAACACCGCGAGCAGGAACAGCGCGCCGAGATCAACGGCCTCGGACAGGTTGCTGGCGCGCGCCAGCGTGGATTCGGCCCGGGCCGACTGCGTGGCGGCGTAACGGTTGCACTCGGCCACCAGGGCGTAGTTGGCCGGGGCCTGCACGCTCACCTCGGCCCGGGCGGCCCCCAGAGAGTCACCCTGGTCGACGAGTTTGACGACCCGGCGCGTCGCCGTCACGAAGGCCCGCAGCGGGGCATCGGCCTGGGGGTCCTTGATCGAGTTGACCGCGACCACCACTCGTGCGAGCGCCGAACGGAAGTTAAAGGAGTAGGCCGCGACCCCGGTGAAGAACTGGTCCTCCTCGTTGGCCAGCTTGGACAACTGGGCGGTCGCCCGGGTGACGGCGACGACTTTGGTGGATGCCGCTTGGGCCTGGTCGCGCAGGCGGGTGGTCAGCGCCCACGAGCCTCCGAGCAGCACGACGGCCACGACGGCCGAGGCCACCGCGATGACGGGACGCCGGCGTGGGGTCTGGGACCGGCCACGTCCGGGTCGGGGGCCCACTGGAGGAAACGTCTCCGTCATCCATCACCCCCCTAGTGGGTGGCGCCTTGGCCAGCGCTCCCGCGCGACGTCGACAGCACTCTCAGCGCAGATGCGTATCGCACCCGCGACGATTCGTACCAGTCTCGCACTCCCTCTGGCGCGACACGTCAATGGCGAGGGAAGTTAATCGAGGGGGCGAAACCCAACGCCGTGCGCGGCGAGGCGCTCTAAGTGGACCTCCAAACGCGGGCGGAAGTCCTCAACGCTCGTAGCGGTCCCCCAGACGACTTCGGCGAACGCGCACAGGCGCGGGAAGGCCATGTAGTCAAGGTGCTCGCGGGTCGCGATGTACTCGGTCCATAGTTGCGCCTGTGCCCCGCGCACGTGGTGAACCAACGGCGACTCGAGGCCGTCGGGCACGACGCGAAACCGGTAGACCTTTTCCCAATAGGTGGCGGTCGGCGCGGCGTTCTGCGCGACCGGTTCGTCGGCGGCGGTGGAGTTGAGCCAGTCGAAGTACAGATACTGCATCGGAGCCATCACCACGTCGAAGCCCCGGCGCGCGGCCTCGACGCCCTTGGCGCCCGATCGCCAGGCCGTGACCACCGTGCCCGGTGGCACCGTCGCGTCGAGGACCTCGTCCCAGGCGTGGACCTCGTGACCCCGAGCAACCAACGCCGCGGCGACGCGCGTGGTGAAGAGTCCCTGGAGCTGTCGCGCGTCGGTGAAGCCGTGGGTCGTCATCACCTCGCGCGCCTGCGCGCTGGCCTCCCACTCCGTGGTCGGGCACTCGTCGCCCCCGACGTGGACGGGACTGTTGGCGAAGATATCGGCGACGTACGTGGTCACCTCCTCGGCGAAGTCCAGCGCCTCGTCGCTGACGTTGAGCACGTGTTCCGAGATCCCCCACCGCGTCCACACCTCGACGGACTCGCCGTGACCCAGGTGCGGGTACGCCGCCACGACCGCCTGCGCGTGGCCCGGCAGATCGATCTCGGGCACGATCGTCATGTGGCGCCGCGCCGCGTGATCGCGGATCTCCGCCAGGTCCTGGGCGCGGTAGAAGCCCCCGTGGGCCACGTGATCGTCCACGCCGTCGACCTCGTGACCCAACGGTGACGACGAGCGCCACGCGCCGACCTCCGTGAGGCGCGGCCAACCCGGCACCTCGACGCGCCAGCCCTGATCGTCGTTGAGGTGGAGGTGGACGCGATTCAGCCGGTGCGCGGCGGCCAGGTCGATGAAACGCAGCACGTCGGCCAGGGGAAAGAAATGACGCGCGACGTCCAGGTGGACCCCGCGCCACCCCCACGTGGGGCCATCCTCGATGGACAGGCGGGGCAGACGAAGCGTGCGGGCGCCGGCATCTCGCGGCGCGCTGGCGAGCAGCTGGCCGAGCGTCGTGAGGGCGTACGCCGCGCCGGCCGGTCCCCCGGCGCGTACGCACACCGTGTCGTCGATGTCCAGCCGGTACTCCTCCGCGCCGAGGCCGCGGTCGCGACGCACCGTCAGATCTGCCTCACCCTCGGTCGAGACCTCGACGGCACCGATGAGGTTGGCCACGTCAGCGAGGAAGAGATCGACCACGTCGCGCCACGCGGGCTCGACCACCCAGCGCCGCGGCGCCCAGTCGAGTTCGCCGTCGCCCCCGACGAGGACGCGCGGCCGCGGAACTAGCGCGATGCCCACGACTCGGCCACGGCGAAGCAGACCGCGTGGTGGGTGGCGGACACGTCGACGCGGGGCGGGTCGACGTGACGGCATTCGTCACGCACCAGCGGGCAGCGCGGGGCGAAGCGACAGCCCGCGTGCGGGTCGATGACCTTCGGCGGTTCGCCCAAGTCGGAGTGCTCGACGTCCTCGCTGAGCGGCAGGCGCGGGTCGGGCGCCGACGACATGAGCAGCTGCGTGTACGGATGCTGGGGGGTCGCGATGACCTCCTCGGTGAGTCCCTCTTCGGCGACGCGCCCGGCGTAGAGGACGATCATCCGGTCGGCCACGTAGCGCGCGCTCGCCAGGTCGTGGGTGATGTAGAGCAGGCTGACCCCCTCGGAGTCGCGCAGCTCCTTCATCACGTTGAGCAAGCCGATGCGGATCGACACGTCGAGCATCGAGACCGGTTCGTCGGCCAAGATCAGCGACGGACGCGAGGCCAGCGCCTGGGCGAAGCCGAGGCGCTGGCGCTGGCCCCCGGACAGTTCGTGCGGGTAGCGGGTCATCACGTCGCCGCCCGGGCTCAGCCCCACCTTCTCCAGCAGGGTGACGGCCTCGTCGACCCGCTGGTCGCGCGAAATGTCGGGGCGGTGCAGTTTGAGCGCGCGCAGAAGCCCATGACCGACGCGTAGCACCGGGTTGATGGAGCCGAAGGGGTCTTGAAAGACCATCGGCATGCGTCCGCGCGTCTCGCGGGTGAATCGGGTACCGAGCACCTGGCCCTCGAAGGTGATCCGGCCCGAGGTCGGCGGGTAGAGCCCCGCGAGCACGCGCGCGATCGTCGACTTGCCCGAACCGGACTCGCCGACCAGCGCCACGATCTCGCCCGCGGCGATGGTGAAGGTGACGTCATCGACGGCGTGGAGGGTTCCGCGCGACCGGAAGCCCCCCACGCGAAAGTGCCGCGACAGTTCCTCGACGCCCAGGACCTCGCTCACGCGACCACCACCGGGTTGACCAGGTGACAGCGCGTCGCGTGCCCTTCGCGATCGACCAGCTCGGGCGCCAGCACCCGGCACGTCTCGAACACGTACTTGCAGCGCGGCGCGAAGAGGCAGCCGGGCGGGGGCTCGACCAGCGAGGGCGGATTGCCGGCGATCCCGGTGAGCGCGCGCGGCGCGCCGAGCAGGGACGGGAACGCCTCCATCAGGCCCTGGGTGTAGGGGTGGCGCGACTGGTCGAAGACCTGGCGAGTCGATCCCAGCTCGACGACCTCGCCGGCGTACATCACGGCGAGGCGGTCCGAGAAGTGGCTCACCACGCTCATGTCGTGAGTGACGAAGATCACCGAGAAGCCGAGCCGCTGGCGCAGGTCCTCGACCTGGCGCATGAGCGATCGCTGAGCCACGACGTCGAGCGCCGACGTCGGTTCGTCCATCATGACCAGCTGGGGCTCGAGTAACAGGGCCATCGCGATCATGGCGCGCTGGCGCATGCCGCCCGAGAGCTGGTAGGCGTAGCTCGCCAGGTGCACCGGATCAATGGAAACCATCTGGAGCACCTCGGCCGAGCGAGCCGCAATGCGCTCGCCGTCCCAGTCCGTGTGGGCGCGGCACGCGTCGGCCAACTGTTCGCCAATACTCAGCGTCGGATTCAGTGCGTTCATGGCGCTCTGCATCACGACCGAGATGTCGCGCCAGCGTCGCTGGCGCAACTCCTCGGGGCTAAGAGAGGTCAAGTCGAGACCGTTAAAGACCACTGATCCACCGGTGAAAGCGGCCGGGTAGGTCAGAAGTTGGGCAATCGCGAACAGCAGCGTCGTCTTGCCGCAGCCCGACTCGCCCACGATGGCCAGGAACTCGCCCGCCTCGAGGCTCAAGTTGACGTGGCTCACGGCGTGCGCGGGTCCGTTGGGCGTCGCGTAGTCGACGCAGAGGTCGTTGACGTCGAGCAGGCTCACGCGGCCACGACCTTCCTGCGCGCACGAACCGGACGCAGCGCCGGGTTGGCGATCTCGTCGAACGCGTAGTTGAGCAGCGCCAGGCCGCTGCCCAGAATCGCGATGGCCACTCCCGGTGCCAACGCCCACAGCGGCAGCCCCGTCGCCAGGGCCTCGTTGTTCTGGGCCCAATAGAGCATGGTGCCCCAAGACTGGTCGTTGATGTTGCCGAGCCCCACGAACTGCAGGCCCGACGCGGCCAGGACCGCGTAGAGCGCCGAACTGAGGAAGTTGGCCACGATGAGCGAGGTCATCGGCGGCAGCAGTTCGACGAAGACCACGTAGAAGCCCGACTCGCCGCGGGCGCGCGCGGCCAACAGGTAGTCGCGGTTGCGCAGCGACAGCGCCTGGACCCGAAGTTGGCGCGCGCCGTAGGACCAGCCGGTGAAGACCAGCACGAAGATCAGCATCCAGAAGCTGGCGTTCTTCACGTAGGCGGTGATCACGATGATGAGCGGGAAGGTCGGGATGACCAGGACCACGTCGGTCAGCAGCGAGAGCCCGTCGTCGACCAACCCCCCGGAGTACGCGGCGCTCAGCCCGATGACCACCGAGATCACCGTGGTCAGGGCGCCGACAATCATGGCGATGAGGAAGGACTCGCGTGTGCCAGCGATCACCTGACTGAAGACGTCCTGGCCGAAGGAGGTCGTGCCCAGCAGGTGGTTGAGCGACAGCCCGGCGCCGGGCGTGTAGATCTCGGCCGTCGGGTCGTGGGGCATGAACCACGACGGAAAGGCCGCGACGAGCGCCAGGGCGAAGATGATGACCGCACCCACTGCGGCCTTTTTGTCGCGGCGCAGGAAGTTGATCGCCCGTCGCGCGACGCGCCCGAGTGCGCCGAGAACCTTCACGACGAGCTCCGCGTGCGCGGATCAAGAATCGCGGTGGCGATGTCGGACAGGAAGATGGCCATCAGCACCGCCACGGTGATCAGCAGGAAGAGCGACTGCATCAGGGGGTAGTCCTGGTCCTGCACCGACTGGAGGAGCATGAAGCCCACCCCGGGGTAGTTGAAGACGTACTCGACGAGGATGGCGCCGGAGATGACGAAACCCAGCGAGATCGCGAAGCCCGTCAGGTTGGGCAGCAACGCGTTGCGCCCCGCGTACTGCCAGAGAATCCGTCGGGGCTTAAGGCCCTTGGCCCGAGCCATCTTCACGTAGTCCTCGGCTACCACGGTGATCATGTTGTTTCGCATGGTCAGGATCCAGCCCCCGATGGCCGTAATGAGGATGGTCATGGCTGGCAGCACCGCGTGGTCCAGCACGTCACCGACGAAGCCCCAGGTGAGCGCCGGCACCGTCGTCTCGGTGTAGCCGAACTGCAACGGGAACCAGTTCAGGGTCAGCGCGAACAGCCACACCGCCAGCAGCCCGATCCAGAAGTATGGGAAAGCCGAGATCACGATGAAGACTGGCGGCAGCACCGAATCCAGCGCGCCGCCCCGGCGCCACGCCGAGATGGCCCCGATCGTCGTGCCGAGCACGAAGCCAAGGATGGTGGTGATTCCGACGAGACCGAGCGACCACGGAAGCGCCTTCATGATCACCGTGCTCACTGGGAGCAATGAATACGAGGTCGAGTTGCCCAGGTGACCAGTCAGGGTGTTGCCCACGTAGGCGATGTACTGGCGCGGCAGGCTCTCGTGGGTGTTAACCCCGAAGGCCACCTCCAAGGCGTGCATCGCGGCGGGGTTCACGTGGCCACGAAAGGTGGCCATCATGGCCTCGGCCGGGTTGCCGGGCATGAGCCGGGGGATGAAGAAGTTCACCGTCAGGGCCGCCCAGAGGGCCACCAACAAGAAGCCCAAACGGCGAACTAAGAACCTCATCTCCCCGGCTCAGTCCGGCGGTCACTACTTGACTGGCTTCAGGTGCAGCAGCACCACACCCCAGTCGGGGATGTTGTACAGACCGGGCTGGGCGTACTCGTTGCCCGGGCCCGGGAAGCCGGTGTACTGCTTGGAGTTGTACTGGAACCAGTCCACCTCTTCGAGCAGCGGGATCACTGGCACCTGGTTGACCATCACCATCTGCAACTGGTTGATGATCGAGTGCTGGGTCGCGCTCGAGGTGGTCGCCGTGTACTGGTTCAGCAACGCGTCGACCGCCGGGCTGGAGAAACGCTCCCAGTTCGACGACGCCGCGGTCCCGATGGGCGCCGAGTTCTTCGAGTACAGCCACTGGCGCATCTCGTAGAACGGCGCCGGGCCGCCGGCCTCGGCGTTGTAGGCCAACTGGAACTTGCCGGCGTAGACGTCGGAGTAGAAGTTGGTCGCCGCCACGCCATCCACGCTGGCCTTGATGCCGACCCGCTTCAACTCCTGGGAGACCACCTGCATGGCGGCCACCCAGTCCGAGTACCCGCCGTTCGTGATGATCGTGAGCGCCAGCTCCTTGCCGCCCTTGGCGAAGTAGCCGCTCGAGTCCATCTTGTAGCCGTCGGCCGTCAGGATCGACTTGGCCTTGGACGGGTTGTAGCTCGTGCCCGCGGCGGTCGAGGCCACGCTGGAGGACCACGACGAGAAGGTGGGCGTCACGATCCCCGTCTGGGTCGCGGGAGGCTCGTAGCCGTACTCGCCGATCTTGGAGACTTGCGCGCGGTTGATCCCGTAACTGATGGCCTTGCGCACCGCGACGTCATTCAGCGGCGCGACTTTGAGGTTGGGGAAGAGCACGACGTTGGCCACTGGCGCGAACCAGTAGCTGTTGCCGGGCTTCTTGGCCACGTAGTAGCTCTTGATGTTCGGGATGAACTGACTGCCCCACGCCGACTTGCCGGTCGCCAGGTACTCGTTGCAGGTGTTGTTGGACAGGAACGCCGGCATGTTGACGACCTTGACTGCGCCGAGTCCCGGCTGCCAGTAGTGCGGGTTGGCGGTCCACTGGATGTTCTCGGACGTGCACTTGGACATGATGTAGCCGCCCGAACCCAGCGGGTTCTTCACCGGGTCGGTCACCGGGTTCTTGATCTTGGACCAGATGTGCTCGGGCACGATCGGGGTCTGGCCGGCGACGTAGTAGAAGAAGGGCACCGCGGCCGTCTTGAAGGTGAAGACCACCTTGTTGGCCCCGGACTGCTTGACGCTGGACAACACGGTCCACACCGCGTTGACGTCAAGCGCCGCGTTCTTCTTGATCAGGTTGAAGGTGTAGGCGACGTCGGCCGCGGTCAGCGGCGTTCCGTCGGTCCACTTGACGCCGCTACGGATGGTGAAGGTCAGCGTCTTGTTGGAGTTGCTCCACGCGTACGACGACGCCAGCCACGGCGTGACCTTGGCGTTATTGAGCGCATCGACGAAGTCCAACGTCTCGTAGGTCACGCCGACCGAATAGGCGGCGTCTGACGGGTTGAACGGATTGAACGTGCACGGCCACAGCAGGCCCTGTTCGTTGGCCAGGTTCAGCGGCGCCTGGGTCGACGCCCCCGCCGCGCTGGACGTCGCCAGTACGACGGTTCCCGACGAGATCATCACGAACGTGCTCGCCACCAGCGCCAGCGCCGACCCGACGAGTCCCGCCCTCAACGTTCCTCTCATGGTGCAACTCCTTCTCCGAAGGACGTCGAGGTCCCCGGTCTCGCGGTCACAACGACCGACGGTGTGAGCGGTCCACTCGAGTGGTCACGCGTCGCGCGGCGGGGGTGAACGTCACTGCGAGGTCTCGATGTTTCCCGAGTACTCCACGTCACATCCACGCCGCCACAACCCCCTTGAATGCACCCCACGGTCAACATAGTTGACCACCACGGGTGGGGGCCCGGCTAGGCGCTGTAGGTGACCTTCGAAAGTTCCGGCGACGTGTCGATCGGCCGTCCCCGCGCCTCGCCGAGGCGCAACGCCGCCACCTGACCCACCACGACTGCGCCGAGTCCGAGGCTCCAATTGGCGAGCGCGGCCGGCAGCACGATCTCCTGATCCGCGTGCTGCGGCGCGCGGTCGGGTCCTCGCAGCACGACCGTGCCCATACCGCGCCGCCGACAGGTAGCGAGCACGGTGGCCGCCAGCTCGTCGGACGTCTCGGTGGTGAGCACCAGCAGCAGAGTGGACCCCGAGCCGTCGGCACCGATGGGGCCGTGCACGTAGTCCGAGGCGGCGAAGGCCTCAACGCGCAGCCCCGCCACCTCACGGATCTTGAGCGCCACCTCGGACGCCGCGGCGTAGCCCACGCCGCGACCCACCACGGTGAGCCCGGCGGGCGCGTCCAGCAGCTTCACGGGCCAGCGATCCTCCAACGCCCATGCGGCCACCTGGTCAACGTCGTCGGGCAGCGACGCCAATCCTTCGAGGGGCGATCCGGCTAGTGCCGCCACCAGTTGCGCCAGGGCCTGCCAGGTGGCCGACAGGGTCTTGGACGAGGCGATGGCGCGCTCCGGTCCAGCGGCGAGGTCGATGACGAGATCGCTCGCCGTGGCAAGCGGCGTCGACACGTCGTTGGTGATCGTCACACTGGGTCGACCCTGCGCTCGCGCCTGGCCAATGACGTCGGACAGGCCCGGCGACCTCCCCGATTGGGAGATCGCCATGACGCCCGCGCCCGCCAGACCGATGGCGTGATCACCCTCGAACAGCGACGGCGCCGCCAGCGCCACGAGTAGTCCGAGCTCGCGCCCGGCTAGGTACTGAAAGAACCGCGCGGCGTTGTCGGACGACCCGCGCGCGGCGACGAGTGCGAAGTCGCAGTCGCGCCAGGCCGTCGCGACCACCTCGGCCTGGGCCGCGCTGGCCGCGGCCCGCGCACGCAGCACGTCGCCCTGGGAACGTATTTCGGATTCAAATACCGTGCTCACCAGACTCCTCGACTCGCTTCGCAGCGTAGCGGTCGAGTCCCGGACACTCGGAGCCACTCACTGCAGCGCAAAGAGGCGGGCCGCACCCCGAAGTGACGCGTCGTTGTCGTGCAAAACCACGTGCGCTCCCAAGAAATGAAACCACGCCGCGTCGACCCGTCGGGCGTTGCCCCCACCGAAGTGCACCGTCGTCGCGGCGAACTCGGCGACGAAGCCGTGCACCGCGACACATAGTTGCGTCGCCCAACGGTCGGGGTCGGCCGCTCGCGCCGGCTCGCCGAAGACCTGGTCGTAGGTGCGAGCGTCGACGAAGACCTCGGAACCGACGTCGCGGATCCGTTCCGGCACCCCGTCCACGACGAGGGCGATGCCCAGCCCCGTCCCCAAGGTGAGGACCAGCTCTCGGCCCACCCCCTCGTAACAGCCCAACGCGGCCAGCGTTGCGTCGTTGACGACGCGAACCTCGCACCCGCTCGCGCGACCCAGGGACTCTTCGAGAGGGAAGTTGAGCCACTCATCGTGCAGGGCGGCGTCGACGTCGGTCGTGATGCCGCCGGAGCGCGAGAGGTTCCCGGGCTCGATCACGCACCCGTCGCGGAAGTCTCCGGGGAAGCCCACCGCCACGAGGTTGCGCTGCCGGGCGCGTATTTCAGCCGCCAGAAAGTCGACCAGGCGCCCCGGCGCACACGGGTACGGGGTGCGACGCTGGTCCGGCGCGTCGACGAGCGTGCCATCGCCGCGAACCTCACACAGTTTGATTGTCGTCGCACCGACATCGACGGCCAGGATGCGACCGGTCGCGAGTCTCGGCATGCGCGAAGTGTAGTGAGCATCGTCGCGGTCGCTGTACCGGTGATGGTCAAGACGTCAGTACCGCGACACCGATCCAAAGACTCGTTTGTCACAACGCGCGGCGTCCCTGATCGCGGTGGCAGACACGACGAGGGACGAAGCTCTTGTGTTCAACTTTTCATCCTCACCTAGGATGATGGAACCACGTTTCTCATCTGCGGCTCCGGACCCGCTCGGGAAGGAGGACCGTGCCGAAGCTGCGCCACCCCTCTGAATCGGACCACTCCACGAGTCAGCCGACAGGGCCGACCGAGGCGTCGGACGTCGATCTCGAGTTGCTCGGCCTGCACTCCGGAGTGATCACGCTGGGCGAGGCCATGGAGTCGCTGCTCGACCCGATGGTCATCCTGCGGCCGGTTCGCGACGACGCCGGGCGAGTCGTCGACCTCGAATACGTTGACGCCAACGCCGCAGCAACGCAGTTCCTTCAGACCACTTTGGCCGATCTGATCGGCACACGACTCGAGACTCTTGCGCACATCGAGAGTTCGGGCCTGCTCGCCATGTACGAGCAGCTCGCCGACACCGGTGAGCCACTGGTTCTGGATGACTTTGCCTACGCCAGCACGGGACCACTGTCGCGGTTGCGCTACGACATACGCGCGACTCGGATCGGCGACGTGCTGTGCTGCACGTGGCGCGACGTGACGGCTCGCAACGACCTCGTGGACCACTTCCGGCTGTTGGCCGAGAACGCGTCGGACGTCGTGTTTCGCACCAACGCGCAGTTCGACGTCGAATGGGTGTCGCCGTCGGTCTTTGGTCTGCAGGGCTACCGCCCCGAAGAGCTCGTGAATCGCTCACTGGCCGACCTGTGCCACCCCGATGACGTCGCCGCCGTGGCCACGCTGATTGCGGAGAGCCCCAGGGGTCAGACCGGCCAAACGGAGATACGCGTGCGCGGCTCTGACGGCACGTTCCGGTGGGTCGCGCTGATTGGGCGGAGTATCCGTGACGAGCACGACGGTGTCCTCGGCTACGTCGGCAGCCTGCGCGACATCGACGACGAGCACGCCCGGCGGCAGGTCCAGCTCGAAACAGACCGCAAGTTCCGAGTCATGGCCCAATACGCGTCTGACGTGGTCTTGCTGAGTCACGCCGGTGGGGGCATCGAGTGGGTCTCAGATTCGATCACCTCGCTCGCGGGGTGGGCCCCGGAGGACCTCGTCGGCCGGCGCTTCGCCGAGTTCGTCCACGCCGACGACCAGACCCAGCTGGACAGCGCGCGCGAAGTGGTCGACCAGGGTGAGGTCGCCCGAGTCACCGTTCGACTGCGTACCTCGACGGGCGACTATCACTGGATCTCGGTGCGGGCGCGCGACGTGGTCGACGAGACAACCGGCGAGCGCCAACGGGTCGCCTCGTGGCGCGACGCCGAGTATGACGTGACCAGCCGGATCGCGCTGGAGCGCTCCGAGCGCGAGTTTCGACTCTTGGCCGAGAACGCCTCGGACGTGGTCGTGCAGCTCGACGCCGATCAGGTTGTCCAGTGGGTGTCCCCGTCGGTGGAACAGATTCTGGGGTGGGCGCCGCACTCGCTGCTCGGCCGAACCGTGTCCGAATTCATCTTGACCGAGAACCCCGACGACCTGGGTTTCTCGGAACGCAACTACAACGCGGTGCGGGTGAGTCGTTTGAGGTTCCGCCACGCCGACGGTCGGTACCTGTGGATGTCCGCTCGCTCGAGGGCCTTCGTCAACGACTCCTCACGGCCCTCCGGACGCATCGTGTCGCTGCGCGACATCGAAGCCGAGGTGGTCGCGAGGGAGACGCTCATCGCGTCCGAGTCGCGTTTCCGGCTCCTCGCGGAGAACGCCACCGACATCGTCATCGAGACTGACGGGGGGTCGAGCATTCGCTGGGTATCGCCCTCGCTCCTGCGAGTGCTCGGGTGGCGACCCGAGGAGTGGCTCGGACACGAACCGCTCGAATTCATTCACCCCGACGACGTTCAGTCGGTCCGTGACCACCGCCTGGCCGCTCTGCGCGGCGACCCCACGTCGGCGCTCCAGGTGCGCTTTCGTGATTCGGTCGGCGCCTACCAGTGGATGTCGGGCGAGGATCACATGCTGCGGGGCCGCGACAACGAGGTCGTGACGCGGATCATCGGTCTGCGCGGAATCGACGATGAAGTCGCGGCGCTCGATTCGATGGCCCACGCCGAGAGTCAGTACCGGATGCTGGCCGAGAACGCGTCCGACGTCGTCCTCCAGGTGAACCCCGCGGGCGAGGTCATGTGGGTCTCGCCCTCGGTCAGAGAGGTCCTGGGCCGAGAGGCGAACGACATGGTCGGCGCCCCGATGTTGGAGTTCGTGGCCCCGGAGGATCACGAGAGGGTCCTCGCGCTTCGCGTGCTCCTCTACGGAAACAGCACCGTTGACGCCTACGAGGTTCGCGCCGTCACCGCGTCGGGTGACCAGAAGTGGACCAGCGTACGACCGCGCGCGATCCACGATGACCAGGGTGCGGTGACTTCGACGGTGATGTCGGTGCGTGACATCCACGCGGAGGTCTTGGCCCGACGCGCGCTCACCACTCTCTCGGCGGGCAGCCGGGCGTTGATCCGTGCCAACAACGAAGTGCGGCTCCTGATGGAGATGTGCGAGATCGCCACCGGCGAGGGTGGATACGCCTTTGCGTGGTACGTACGCAAGGTGTACGACGAGAGACACAGCGCGCTGAAGCTGGTCTCCAGCGAGAAAAACAAGGAGTATCTCGACAAGATCGACGTCGAGTGGGGCGACGGTCCGCAGGGTCACGGTCCGGCGGGCCGGGCGATGCGACTCGGCGAGACCGTCGCGGTCACCGACCTGCGCGACGACGAGCGATTCGCGCCGTGGCTTGAGGCGGCCCTCGAGCACGACCTCCGCACCGCGGTGGCCCTGCCCGTGTTCGTGGACGGCCAGGTCGACGGCGCGCTGTTGGTCTACGCGTCTGAAACGGGCGCCTTCGACGACTCCGCCGTCTCCGTCCTGGAGAGCCTGGCCGCCGAGCTCAGTTACGGCCTGAGCCGGCTGCGCGAGCAGGAGCGACTGCTCCAGGCGTTGAACGATCACAAACTGCTGAGTAGCGCTATTGAACAGGCGGCCGAGACTGTGCTGATCCTGGACCCGTCGTTCTCGATCATCTACGCCAACCCGTCAACGGTGCGCACGAGCGGCTACTCGCTGGACGAGATCATCGGCGAGAGTCCCATCATCTTCGGCAGCGGTCGGTTCCCCCAGGACCACTTGGACTCCATGTCCCAGGCACTGTCGGGCGGCGAGGCGTGGCGCGGCGTCTTCATCAACCAGCGAAAGAACGGCGAGATCTACGAAGAGGACGCCACCATCAGCCCCATCCACGACGCGGCCGGCCAGTTGATCGCCTACGTCGAGGTCAAGACCGACGTGTCCAAGGAACGTCACCTCGAGAGCGCCCTCTCGCGCTCGCACTCGGACCGCACCTCGCTCATCGAGGTCATGTACGCGGTGCGTTCGGCGGCCACCGTGCACGCCACGGCGTACCTGTTCACCGAAGCGGCGACCCTGCTGTCGGGCATCGACCTCGCCTCCGTCCTGCTGCTGCTGGACGACTCGACCCTGCTTCCCATCTCGGTGAGCGGGACCGATATCTGGGACGTGAACAGCGAACGCACGATACCCCTCGTGCCGGACCTCCTGGGCGAGCTCGACAAGGGTCCGGTGTCGGTGCCCACGGACCCGCTGTTCTGGCCCGGCAACGAGCAACTCGCCCTAGACCTAGCCAACGAGGGGATCGTCGAGGTCGCCTACGCCGCGATCCGGTGGGAGGGTGCCGTCATCGGGATCCTGGGCTTGGGCACCAAGAGCGCGGAGGTGGCTTCACAGATGGCCACGCGATACGGCTACTTCGAGGAGATCGCCGCATACGCCGGCACCCTGATCGGGGCGCAGGCGCGTTCCTTCGAGCGTCGCTCGGTCGTGCGCGCTCACGTGCTCGACGTCATCGCGAACAAGAGCTTCCAACCCTTCTTCCAGCCAATGATCGATCTCAAGACCAATCAGATCGTCGGCTACGAGGCCCTGACCCGATTCGACGACGGCACGAGGCCGGACGAGAAGATCCTCGAAGCGCACTCGGTGGGACTCGGCTCCGAGCTCGAGGCGGCGGTCGCGAGGGCGGCCCTGTGCGCCGCGCTGAGCTTTCCGCCCGAGGTGTTCATCAGCGTGAACTTCTCGCCCGAGACCCTGCTGGACGGCAACGCCCAGCAGGTGGTCGCCGAAGCGGGGCGTCCCGTGGTAATCGAGATCACCGAACACGCGCCCGTCGAGGACTACGCCGCCCTGCGCCGGGCCATGAGCAAACTCAAGGGATGCGAACTGGCGGTCGACGACGCGGGAGCCGGCTACACGAGCCTGAACCACATCTTGGAGCTTCGCCCGCGCTACGTGAAACTCGACATCTCTCTGGTGCGCGACGTTGATACCAACCCCGCGCGCCAGGCCATGATCGCGGGAATGTGTCACTTCGCGGTCCAGAGCGACACCATCCTGGTCGCCGAAGGCGTCGAGTCACAGTCCGAGGCGGACACGCTGCAGCGCCTGGGTGTCGCGTTGGCCGAGGGATCAATGCTGGGACAGGGCTTCCACTTCGGTCGACCCGCGCCAGTCGACTGACGCCCCGCGTCGACTGCGCCAGCGCACCTGCCACGCTCCTAACGCGTTGGGCCACCACGTACCTCTCCCGGACGATTGGTTCAGCCAGCCCTAGCTGGCGGTGCGCTCGCGATGCGAGCAACCGGGCCAGCAGCAGGGTCGACGCTGACCCTCTTCTAACTCCTCGCGGGTCCGACGTATCCGGCGTTCTCGGGTCGTGTCCTGTTTGGCGTTCTCCACCCAGCAGATGAACTCGTTGCGCGCCAGCGGTGTGATCCCCGTCCAGGCTTCGAGGGCCGTGGGACTCGCAATCAGCGCCGAGCGCAGGTCGCGGGGCAGTGTGTGCACCACCCCGCCGGGAACTCGTGGACCACTCACCGGGCCAAGGTAGCGGACCGCGATGAACTCGAAAGCGCCTGCGGAGAACCCGCCGTGTGTTGTGTCACCAACAACACCGTCACGTCACCTCGCGGTGTGTGAGCAGGCGTGGGCGACGACCGGTGAAACCTCAGTCGGTGAGGAAACGGCGCCGTCGTTGTCTAGCCGAGGAACTGCTGCTCGTCGGCCCACGTGAAGGTCATCGGCGGCTCACCGGACTTGGGCATCTCAATCAGATCCACGTATGAGGCGGAGGTACCGTTCACCATGGAGAAGCCAGTGCCCATCTCGCAGGTCGTACACATGAGGCCCACCCCCGGGTTGTAGCCCGGGTCGTAGCCCAACAGCTCGTCACGGTGGGCCCAGCAGCCAGCGGCGCCGGGAGAGGTGCAAACGACGTTGGAGGTGTTGGCGCTGCCGCCCCATCCGTCGTCGTACATCCAGATGTAGTCAGCGACCAGGACCGAGTAGCCACCGGCCCAGGCGCCACCCATGGCCGGAGAGTTCTGCGCGTCGGTGCCAATGGGGAAGCCCGCGGCGATACCGGGGTCGGACTTCGTGGCGGCGGCGTGCTGGGCGGCCGCAGTCAGCGCGGAGTTGAGTCCGACGTAGGCGGGGAGGCCCCGGTCGACGCGCTCGAGGTCCGCGACCACGAAGAGCTGCTGAGCGGTCGTCAACGAGTACCAGTTGCTCGGCAGGACCATCGCCGTGACACCCTCGATGGACCGGGCGTTGTTGATCGCTTGGAGGACGTAGTCGTTGCACGCCGGCGCATCGGTGAAGTGGGGCCACGTCGCCGAGGACGTGATGCACGGGTTCTGGTACGTCACGACGCCATTGATCACCGAGCCCGTGCCCGATGACAGGAAGTTGGGGTTCGGCGGAATATTGGCCGACAGTTTCAACGCGACCGCCGGGGCGGCCTTGACGACCGGCTTGGGAGCGGGCGGCACCGTGGTTGGCACGGTGGTCGCGACGGTGGTCGGCTTCTTCTTCGCCGGCGGCGTGAGGCTGGGCGTGTTTGCGGGGTGGCTGACCACCGAGACCGAGGCGCGAACGACACGGGCCGACTTGTTGTCGGCGGCGGGAGTCGTCGTGTCAGTGCGCCGCGGAACCGTGGTGGGGGGCGTCGCCACGGTGGTGGTCGTGCTGGACGTCGTGGACGTCGCCAGGACACTGGTGGAAGATGCAGTGAGCTGCGTGGTGGGTGTCGCCGCGAGGGAGCGGGCAAACGCCGGCAGCGCGGTGGAGGACAGGACGGCGCCGATGACGAGCGCCCCGAGCGATCCAGAGACGACGGAGCGACGAGGCCGACGTGGTGTGCGAATCCCAAACGTGGAGATCCCGAGTTCTGATTGCCCTTGCGTTTTCATGGACCCAGTGTCGGGGACCAGAATCACGGCGCTCCCTACGACAACTCAACCTCCGCCCAACTCTCATCATCCTCAAGCCCAATGATTGCAAGGGCTGTGTCGACTGGCTATTAAGTTCGACACACCGCACCGTCAACACCGCGGCGCTTCACAGCACTGTCGCACGGCACCGTCCTTGACGGGCCGACGATCGCTCCGCGCCGGCGAGATACCGATCGTTCCAAGAACTCGCCGACGTCGAAAACGTCACCGGGACGTGACCCACCACGCAAGGGCATGCTGGTGGGTCACCTCAGAGAGAACTGAGACTGACGCTCGCGTAATGCGAGGCATCGACATGGTGACAGGTTGAATCTACTTTTTACCCATGTTGATGCGATTTTGCTCAGAAGTTGGTGGCGCGTTGTGAGGGGGTCCTGGGTACAGCGATTGGCGCTTGCTCTACTTCTTGACTAGCGCGGTGAAGACGACGATGTTGGAGAGGTAGTGGCCCGTCTGGCGGTCAAAGACCCCTCCGCACGTGACCAGTTGGAGCGCCGCGTACTTGCGGGGGCCGTAGACGAGGCGATCGGGGAACGTTGACTTCGAGTACTCGCGCAGACCGATGACCCTGAACGTGAAGGTCTTGCCGTCGGCGGCCTTCACGATGACGTGATTGCCCAGTCGCAGATCGGCCAGATGGAAGAAGACGGCCGGACCGAGGTAGCTGTCGACGTGGCCGAGGATGACCGCCGAACTCTCCTGGCCCGGGCTGGGTCCGTACTTGTACCAACCCGGTATAGCGAAATTGGTGGGCACCTGGACCGAATGATCCTTATTGAGTCCGAGCTCAGAGAGCGGCACCGAGATGCCGAGTTTGGGAATCGTCAAATGGATCGGTCGTGATCGCTTCGCGAACCCGGACGACCCGGGCCCCGCATAGACCGGGATGGTCGTCGGTGTCACGCGAGAATGGCGCAGCGTCGTAGAGGTCACGGGGTCCACCGTGGTCGTGGTCACTCTTCCCACACTCGTTTTGGTCACGGGCAGCGTGGTCGCGGTGACGGGAATCGTCGACGTTGGCGGCGGCGTCAGCGACGTCTTGCCAAAGGGATGCGACAGGCTCGGTCCGACGGCCGGGCCGCTGTGGGTCGCGTAGTACACGCCTACCGCCCCACCAGCGACGAGAACAAGAGAAGCGGCCCACCACCAAATCGGTGTGGGCCGCTTCTCCTTGGGCGACGTGTGGTCACCCACCTTGGTTCTCTCTAAATCTCAATACCTCCTGCGCCCTAGGCGCGGCGGCGGCGGTATAGAACCAGGCCGAGGCCCAAGAGACCAGCGAGAAGCGTTGCGCCGCTCGCGGCCAAGACTGCACCATTGTCAACCGTCATAGCAGCCCCGCCTGCTCCCGTGCCCGGCGCGCTGACTGGCACCGTCACTGGAGGAATCGTCGGCACCGTCGGCGGACTCACCACAACCGTCGTGGTTTCCGGGGCAAGCGTGGTCGTCGGGGCGGTCGTTGGCGCGACAGTCGTGGTCGGGGCCGTCGTCGGCGCGGTGGTCGGCGCGGTGGTCGGCGTGGAGGTCGTCGGCGGCGTCGTCGTGGTCGGCGTCGTGGTCGTCGGCGGCGTCGTCGTGGTCGGCGTCGTGGTGGTCGGCGTCGTGGTCGTCGGCGGCGTCGTCGTGGTCGGCGTCGTCGTGGTCGGCGGCGTCGTCGTGGTCGGCGTCGTGGTCGTCGGCGGCGTCGTCGTGGTCGGCGACGTGGTGGTCGGCGATGTGGTGGTCGGCGATGTGGTGGTCGGCGACGTGGTGGTCGGCGACGTGGTGGTCGGCGACGTGGTGGTCGGCGACGTGGTCGTCTCACCGATGTGGTAGCAGACCAGCCAGTGGCTGAATCCGGCGTTGGGTGGCGGCACGTAGACGTCACCGGAGATCACAGTCGGACCCCAGTACACGTTGGCGCCACCACCACTGTTACCGGAGCCGCCCTTGACGACGATGAAGTCGACAACAACGGAGGCCCACGTGACGGTCACGGAAGAACCACTCACCGAGCCCGTGACGGTGCCGTCCGAAGCACTGGTGGGGCTTCCTGGATTGAGCATGGTGTCGCCCGAGAGGTTGATGCTGGTGCCGAGCGCGGTATTGAGCTGCGTGTCGAGGGCGTGTGCCCCACCGCTACACGTGTCCACGTTGGCGACTGAGAGAAGGTAGGGGTTGGCGGTGCCGCCAGGCAGGTTGATCCCGCCCGTAGCTCCGGCGAACGCGGCAGTGATGCCTAACGCGAGTACGGCCGCGGCACCGACGGCGCCACCCTTCTTGAGGCTTGAGAACTGGAGAACCTTCATGATCTGGTTTTTCCTTCTGACCTCTCGGCCATCCTGTCCAAGCCCTTGCAATCACCAAACTAGTGGCGCGATGTCGTGTTGTCAACCGGGAGGGTCATCATTGTGATTGCGGTGATGTTACGGTTTCCTTGGAAATCCAACCTTTTACGGCGCTAATTTCGCGCCTTCGGAACTTTTCAGAGTGATTTGTGGTCAGGTTCTTGTGAAAGTCGAGCCCGAAAGGGGTTGCTGCGGACTGCGACGCGAATTGAGCTGTCAGCCCTTTAGATGTAGAGAAGTCGGCTGGTAACGTCACCCTGACGCACCCCCTCCCGTCGTCGATCTGGTCTCCATCGGGTCGAGGAAAGGGCCTTCATGGCTAAGAACGCGGCCCCGCGCGAAACGGGTCAACGGGCCGGCCCACTCGGCGCCCAGTTTGCCAACGCCCTGGCTGGCCGGGAGTTCTTCCTCGTCTATCAACCGGCCATAGACCTGCAAACCGGCGCCTTCGCGGGCGTCGAGGCGCTCATTCGGTGGCGCCACCCGACGCGCGGGGTCCTCTCGCCCGAGGACTTCTTGGACGATCTCTCCGCCAGCGACCAGGTGGGCGCAGTCGGGCGCTGGACGCTGGAAAAAGCCTGCCGCCAGGGCGCCCTCTGGCATCGCAAGGGTTATCGATTCAGCGTCTCAGTCAACGTCGCACCGCGACAGTTCGCCGATGCCGGGTTTGTCGACGACGTCGTGGCCGCGCTGAACGCCAGCCGATTCAATCCGACTCTGCTTGTGCTCGAATTCGCCCAGCGAACTCTCACCAGCAAAGACCCGGACACCGCTGCGCGCCTGGCCCGACTGGTGGGTCTCGGTGTGCGCCTCGCGGTCGACGACTTCGAACTCGGTCGCTCGTCACTCGACGATCTCGCGGACCTCTTCGTGACCACGGTAAAGGTGAGCCGTGAGTCGGTCGCGTCGGTCGTGGGCGCGGCCAAGGGGACGGCGAACCTGCACAAGCTGGTCGCCCTCGCGCGCGCCCGCGGCGTCCAGGTCATCGCCTCGGGCGTCGAGGACTCCGCGCAACGAGAGCTCCTCGCGGCCGAGCGGGTCGACCAGGGCCAGGGATACCTCTTCTCTCGACCGTACGAAGTCGATGAGATCGATCGGTCTCTCGAAGACTTCTCACTGTTTTCGGGAAAGCCCCTCTGATCATGGCCAAGAAGAAGGCAAACACGTCCAAGGGCACCAAGAAGGCGGCGCGCGCCGCCTCGGTCGACGACACGCTAGAGCGCGTTGAATCACGCGACGCCGTACGTCACTCGCAGCGCTTGGCGAGCCAGCTGCACCAACTCATCTCCGCCTCACTCGACATCACGGCCCTGCGCGACGAACCCGAGATCCTGGGCGCGGTCGCCGAGAGCGCGCGTGACGTCTTTGGCGCCGACGCGGCGGTCGTCACGTGGGAGTCAACGTCCTCACCCTTGCGCGCCGTGATCGCCAAGCACGGAGACCCGATCACGACACCCTTCGACCCGGCGATGAGCGATGGTCGTCCGACGGGCGAAGGCGGCGACGTCACGCCGTGGCGCCACGAAGGTTGGCTCGTCGCGCCCGTCGTGGAGGAGCGGGACCGCAAACTTGGCGTGGTGGGCGTCCAGCGCGACGACGAGTCTGGGTTCAGCGACGAAGACCAGGAGATCTTGATGCTCCTGGCTCAATTGACGTCAACGGCGCTGAGTGCGACGCGACTCAACCGCACGATCGAGACCAACGAGGCGCGACTGCGCGTGCTCGTCGAGAGCGCGCCCGTGGGACTGGTGGAGGTCGACGCCGCGAACCACGTGGTCTGGTGGAACGGCCCCGCCCGACGACTGCTCTCGTGGCCCGACGTCGCCGAGCGCCCGGCGGCGGCGCCCGACTTCGCGCCGATGGTGCGCTTCGAGCTGGAGGAACTCTGGGCCGAGGTGCGCGACACGGGTGAGGCCAACGGTCGCGAGATCGACGACGTACCCGTCGGAAACCACCAGCGACACTGGACCGTCACCGCGACGGCGCTGCCGGTGGCCGGCGCCGCGGCGCCGGGCGTGCTCACGCTGATCGACGACGTGACCGACACCCGGCAGCTCCGGGCCGAGGTGCGCCACGCCCAGACGATGGAGATGCGCGGGCAGGTCGCGAGCCGCCTGGCCCACGACTTCAACAACCTGCTGACCCTCGTGTCGGGCTACGCGGAGATCCTGAGCCAGAACCTGCGCGACGACCGATCGCTCCAGATGGTCAAGGACATCCAGTCGACCGCGTCGCGCGCGGCCCTACTCACGGGCCAGCTGCAGACCATCGGACGAACCAAGATCGCCGAACCGGTGCTGTTCAATCCGATCACGGTGATCGCGTCCAATGCTGAAGTCCTCGAGAGGGTTCTGGGATCGGCGGTGGAACTCGAGTGGCGACTCGACCAGTACGCAGGCGCGGTCAAGGTCGACGCGGACCAGTTCGAGCAGATGATCATCAACCTGGCGCTCAACGCGCGCGACGCGATGCCTGACGGAGGTCGTCTCACGATCGGCGTGGCGCGCGCGGCACTCACCGAGACGCAAGCCACCGAACTGGCCGTCGCGCCGGGCGACTACGTGCATCTCGCCGTCACGGACACCGGCGTGGGCATGGACGACGAGACCCAGCGCAGATGCTTCGAGCCACTCTTCACGACCAAGGGGCCGTTCAAGGGGACGGGGATGGGACTGTCGGCCGCCCAGCGGCTGGTCGTCGCCAGCCACGGCGCGATCGCCTGCACCTCGGCTCCGGGCGAGGGTACGACGATCGACGTCTACCTGCCGTTCGCGGGCGAGGCCGCGGCCTCGCCCGCTGCACCGGAGGTGGTCGAGATCCCTCGCGGTTCGGCGACGGTCCTGTTGGTCGACGACGACGAAGGACTGCGCCGGCTCATGAGCCAGGTGCTGTCGCGCAACGGCTACCACGTCGTCGAAGCCGCCTCGGGCGAGGAGGCCGCGCAGTTGGCCGGCGGCGGCGAGCCCGACCTGTTGGTGAGCGACGTCGTCATGGGCGAGATGTCGGGACGAGACCTCGCGGAGGCGCTACAGGGACGCCAACCCGGACTGAAGGTCCTCTTGACGTCGGGCACCGCCGAGCCCAGCATCGTCAACGGGCTAGGGCCGGGACGCGCGTCGTTCCTGGCCAAGCCGTTCAAGCCCAGCGGCTTGATCGACGCGGTGCACGAGTTGCTCACTCGCGCGTAACTACGCGCCGGGCTCGGACTCGAAACGGTAGCCCACGCCGCGCACGGTGAGGATCCACTTGGGGTGGTCGGGGTCAACCTCGATCTTGGCGCGCAGGCGCCGCACGTGCTCGGTCACCGTCGCCTCGTTCTGCCACTCGCTGGAGGACTCCCACACCTGCTCGAGCAGCTGCTCGCGGGTGAAGACCTGCCGCGGCGAGTGCGCCAGGAAGGCCAGTAGCGCGAACTCCTTGCTAGTCAGCTCCATGAGGGTTCCGCTCACGTGGACCTCGTGGGTCGTCTCATTGATGAGCAGGTCGCCAAAGTGCATGGTCGGCGCGTCAATCTCGTGCTGGGCCAGGTTGACGCCGGCGCGGCGCAGCACGGTCTCCACGCGCGCCGTGACCTCACCGAGGCTGAAGGGCTTGACCACGTAGTCGTCGGCACCGAGTTTGAGTCCGGCGATGCGCTCGGACTCCAGGCCGCGCCCGGTCAAGAAAATTACGGGAACGTCGCTGATCAGGCGCAGTTCGCGCAACACGTCACGTCCATCCTCCTCGCCCAGGACGATGTCCAGCAGCACCAGATCCGGCTCGTGCGAGACGGTCAGACCCAGCGCGCCGGCCCCGTCGCGCGCGACCGCCACCTGGTATCCCTCCCCCGTGAGGTAGGTGGCCAGCATGTCGGTCATCTCTGGGTCGTCGTCGACCACCAGGATCTTGTTCACCGGCCCAAATCTAGGACAACACTCGCACCCGCGGGCGGTACTCGCGCCTGGTTCAAAACGGCCCTCCTTCGTATACTGGGTTGCCACGTCGCTGGTGGGCGCGAGACCGACGACGTTCGGCCCCCGTGCTCGAGGAGGAACCCGTGCGCTCGTCGTTCCCGCGCGTCGTCGCCCTGGTGGTGACGGCCTGCGTGGTGGTCGCGACCAGCGCCGCCGCCGTGTCGACGCGCTGGACGCCCGCGCACCTGGTGCGCCTACCCGCGAGCGCTACCTCGGTGCCCAACGGGTACCTGCCCGCCCTGGCCTGTCCGGGCGTCGGCACCTGTGTCGCCGCCGGCGAGGACGCGAAGGCCTCGCTCTACATCGAAGGTGTGGTCGTCAGTGAGACGCATCGGGTGTGGCATGCCGCACAGGTTCTGAAGCCCCCGGTCGGCGCATTCGTCCAACCCGACCTCACTCCGTACTCCGTGGCGTGCGGATCGGTCGGCAACTGCGTCGTGGTCGGGTCCTTCTACGACGCCGCGTCCGATACCGAACCCTTCATCGTCCGCGAGGTCAATGGCGTCTGGCAACGAGCGGTCCAGGTGGCCCTGCCGGGTAACGCCGCGTCGTTGGCCCAGGCGGCCGGCCTGCGCGCGGTGGCCTGCTCGTCAAGGCTCGGGTGCGTGGCGGTCGGTTCGTACACCGCCAACACGACGGACTCGCCCGTTGAAGGACTCGTCGTCACGATCAATGGTGCGACCGTGCTCGCCCACGGCGTCGTCGCGCCCGCTGACGCCAACACCAACCCGTTCGTCACCCTCTCGCAGGTCGCGTGCGCGCGTTCCGACGCCTGCGTGGCCGCGGGCACCTACATCGACGCCGACAACGCAACGCACGCCATGATGGTCGACGCGACGGACTCGCCCACCGCGAGCGTGCTGGTGGAGCCGGCCAACGCCAGCGCCTACCCGTCGGTCACCGTGGGTGCGCTGGCCTGCGGCGGCGTCGGGTCCTGCGCCGTGGTGGGAACCTACGAGACCTCCGGCGGGCAGGTTCAGGGATACGAGGCCGAGTCGTCACACGCGACCTGGCCCCGCGCGTCCGAGCTCGTGATGCCGGCGCAGGCGCGCGCCAACCCCCACGTGTTCTTCTACGGCTTCGCCGGTCTGGCCTGCCATGCGCCGAACGCGTGCACCACCGGGGGCCAGTACATCGACGCCACGGGCCGCTATCAAGGATTCGTCGACAATGAGGTCGCCGGTCAGTGGCGAAGCGCCACGACGTTGCGCCTACCGGCGAGCGCCGAAATGGCCGGACCCAACGGTGGCGTCGTCGCGGTGGCGTGCCCCGGGGCGGGCCGCTGCCACGTGGGCGCGGCCTACCTGAACGCTCACGGCCAGTATGAGGCCCTCGTCGAGTCCGAGGTCGCCAACGTGTGGACCGCGGGCACGACCCTCACCCTGCCCGCGCCGTCGACGTCGGTCGGCGTCGACGGCGGAATCTACGGACTGGTCTGTCCCACCGCGGCGTGGTGCACGGCGACCGGTAGCTACGTGGACATCCATGGCAACTACCAGGGCTTCTACTCGTCGTTGGGTTGAACGCGCCCATGGACCGCACGGACGACCGACCGGTACGAATCGGCATCCTCTGGCGGGGGGATCGGACGTCTGAGTCGCCGCTGCCGCCACCAGACCGACATCTCGCTCCCCTCTTCGAGGCCTTCAAAGAGTTCCCCGTCGAGGTGGTGCCCATTCCCTTTGCCGATGACGCCATTGACGAGGTCCGCGACGAACTTCTCGACTGTGACGGGGTGCTGGTGTGGGTCAATCCTCTTCAGGACGGTGACGACCGCGCGCAGTTGGACAACCTGCTCCGCGACGCCTCCACGCACGGTGTCTACGTGTCGGCGGATCCCGACGTGATTCTCCGGATCGGGACGAAGAAGGTGCTGGTTGAGACCCGCGATCTGGGCTGGGGCAGCGACGCCTCGGTCTACGAGTCGTCCGCGGACCTGAAGACGCGCTTTCCAGCCCGCTTCGCGCAGCACGGCCGGATCGTTCTCAAGCAGGGTCGGGGCAACGGCGGCAACGGGGTCTGGAAGGTCGATCTCGTCGAGAAGACGAACGCCGATGCGGGGCCCGACACGGTCGTGCGAGTCCGAGACGCCCAGTCGCGAGACGGCTCATCCGAGACAGTTCGCTTGGGAGACTTTCTAGAGAGGTGCGAGGAGTACTTCGCGTGGTCGGGCTGTCTCGTCGATCAGGAGTTCCAGGAGCGCCTCGCCGACGGGATGCTTCGCTGCTACTTCACCCACGACGAGGTCGTGGGCTTCGCCCGCCAGTGGCCTCAGGGGCTGCTGGAGTCCGATTCGGAAGCGACGGCGCAGCCGACTCGACCCTCGGTCATGGAGGGGCCAGATGTCCCCGCCTATCAGTCGCTCCGCGTCAAGGCCGAGCAGGAGTGGGTGCCGCAAATGATGACCATCCTCGGCCTCGAACGCGAAGTACTGCCGGTCATTTGGGACGCAGACTTCCTCTTCGGCCCGAAAGACGCGACGGGACACGACACGTACGTTCTCTGCGAGGTCAACGTCAGTGCCGTGTGGCCGTTCCCGCCGATGGCATCCACCAAAGTGGCGGCGGCGGCGTGGGCGCGAAGTGTGGCGGCCAGAACGTCCCGCGCCTAGAGAGACCCCCGTTACCTGGACGCAGAACTGTCGCGTCGAGCTGAGGGTTACACCCGAAACGGGCCCGGCACCGCCGCGATCTTGGGCACGCGCATGCGCGCGATGACGCTGCCCGGCGACGGGTGGCAGTACTGAGCCAGGCCCAGGTCGCCCGCGACCGACAGGAACATAAAGGCGTCTTCGGGAGTGAAGCGCCACTGATCGACCAGCAGACGCGCGGCCTCCTCACACGCGTTCTGCAGGGCCTCGTCGATGTCGCTCGCGCTCGTGCCGTGGGTGTAGATGGCGTCAGCGGTCTCGGTCACCGGCCACTGCGCGCAGCGTCCCTTCACCACGTCCAGGCGAATGCGCGCCGTTCCCTCGATCTCGACACCGGTACCCGAGATCTCGCCGTCGCCCATCGCGGCGTGCATGTCGCCGAGAGCCACCTGCGCGCCCGACTGGAAGACCGGCATGTGCAGCGTGGCACCGGGTCCGTGGACGCGGTCGTCCATGTTGCCTCCGTGGCGTCCCGCAAAGAACGTCGAGACGTCGCCGGACTCCGGAGAGACCCCGATGACGCCGAGCATCGGGCGCGCGGGAAAGCTCACCGTGTCGTTCATGCGCACGACGCCGTCATCAACCGTGAAGATCCGCGTCGTGGGTGACGCCACCTGCTCGATCAGTTGGCCCCACTCCGGGATGCACATCGCCGCGCCGCGCCGACCCGGCCGCACTTCGAGCAGGGTGACCGACAGCGAGTCTCCGGGTTCGGCGCCGCGCACGCCGATCGGCCCGGTCGCCGAGTTGACCCGCGACAGGTCCAGGGTCGCCAGCGTGTCGGCCTCGGTCGTGACCTGGCCGGTGAAGCAGTCCCAGGTCTCGATCTCCAGTGTGGTTCCCGGCTCGACCACCACCACCGGTTCCGCGACCGCGTCAAAGGACCACACGTGCTGATCCCGGCTCACCGTGACGACTTGGTCCATCGCACCCCTTCGTTCCGGCCTCACCATACGGCGCTCGCCGCGGCACTCGCCAAGGTTTCATCTGGGTGCCGTCCGGCGATAGCCGTCCTTTCACCTTCCGGTTACTCGGGGTCCGTACGGTCGCAACGTGGCTCACCTGAACTCCCACCCCCTCCGGGACCCCCACGGGTGCGCCACACCCCGCGCGGGAGCGGTGGTGGGATGGTGACCATCGCGGAGAACCGCAACGCTGCCACCGCCGAGCACCGCAACGTCGTCCTGGTCGTTGAGGACGAGGACCGTTACCTCGACGCGCTGAACGTCGGACTGACGGTGGAAGGTTTCTCGGTGATCGGCGCCGGCACCATCGCCGAGGCCCGGGCCTTCATGGGCAGCGCCCAGCCCGACCTGGTGCTGCTGGACGTCATGTTGCCCGACGGATCCGGGCTCGACTTCTGTCGTGAACTACACGACTCGTCGCGCGTGCCGGTCATCATGGTGACCGCGCGCGCCAGCGAGGTCGACGTGGTGCTCGGCCTGGAGATCGGCGCGGCGGACTACGTGACCAAGCCCTATCGGTTGCGCGAGCTGGTCGCGCGCATGCGCGCGGTGTTGCGTCGGCCCGTCGTGGCCGCCAT
>Ga0307372_10002564_pt1 | contig 29924 bp, 34 predicted proteins | sample OX1MG_FD_202533 | JGI IMG/M metagenome (GOLD analysis project Ga0307372, IMG submission 202533) | Soil microbial communities from Risofladan, Vaasa, Finland - OX-1 | ecosystem: Environmental > Terrestrial > Soil > Coastal area > Acid sulfate soil | place: Finland: Risofladan, Vaasa | collected... | reverse complement strand
TGCCACGGTTTTGGCCCTAGGAGCCTGCATCGTGGACGAGGACGTTGTATCGAGCGATTCTCCGATCGGCGGTGACGATCGTCATATTCTCGACGTGCGCCTGCGCCACGAGCAGACGGTCGAAGGGATCCCGATGGATATCCGGCAGCTGGCCGACGGCGAGCACGTGATCGAGCGTGACGCCGAGTGGGATTGTCTGCGAAATGCGCAGCCGCGTTCGGACGTAGGTCGCCGCTTGCATTGGTAGGCGGAGCTTGCCGCGCGCATCCTTCAAGACGATTTCCCACACACTCGCGACCGAGAGATGCGTCTCGTTCGCGAGATCGGTGAGCAGGGCGCGCGTCTTGCGGCCCAGCCGCTTTGGCTCGAGGCCGAGCCAAAGCCAGCAATGCGTATCGAGCAACAGCTTCATCGCGCGTATGCGCCGAACTCTTCTGGTACGTACTCGTCGAAGTCGGGCGCGATCCAGTACTCCAAGCCTTCGTCATATCCGAGCTCGCGCTTCGCCGGGCGCTCCAGCGCACGCGTCAGCTTTGCGACCGGTTTGCCGGCCTTGGCAATCACGACGCTCTCGCCTTCTTGAACGTCTGCGATCAGTGCAGAGAAATGCGTCTTGGCGTCGTGAATGTTGACCTGTTTCACACTGGCATTTTAGTGGACTAAGTCCATTTAGTCAATATTGAATCTCCGCGTACGGCGAAAGGGGCGCCCATCTGCGCCACTTTCAGCAGGCGGCTGCGGGAAACGAACGGCTCCGCTTCGCGTAGTCGAGAATGCGGCGATCGCGCGTCACCAAGCGCAAGCCCCGTACGATCGCCGTTGCCACGATGAGGCGGTCGGCGGGATCCGCGTGGAACTCGCCCGGCAGCGATCCTGCCATGAACGCGATCTCGCGATCGGAGGAGCGTCTTAGCTTCCAGCTCGAGCGACGTAACGCGAAAGAGCCCCGGCGTGTCGAGGCCCACAGGATGGTTTCTGTAAACGATGGGCGCGCCGGCGAAACTCGCTTCCAGCAATGGCGCGACCGCGGCGTAATGCGCCAGCACGCGCGGCATCATCGGTGCGTCGCTGCTCACTCCCGTTAGCAACTCCATGCCGCTTAGTTTACCGGCTAAGCGACGATGCTCTTGGCGGTTAGGCTATTCGCTATGTACGGAGTTGGTAAAGGCTTATGCCGCCCTCGTACCCTAAACGCCGCCGAGCAACGTAGCAAGTTTTTCCCGGACGGCTTGCGTTGTCTGCGATGTGGCCCTCGCCTTGAACCGCGCGCGCCGAGCGCGCCAATCGAGCGATTTGACGTGATCCGAGAGCACAACGCCCTTTGCGCTCGGCGTGCTTCTCAATGCAACTTCAAACGGATACCCCTTTGCGCTGGCGGTGATGGGGCAAGCGAGAAGCAGCGACGTCTTCGCGTTGTACGAGGCAGGTGATAGCACGAGCGCCGGCCGGTGCCCGCGTTGCTCGCGCCCTGCTTGAGGATCGAAATCGATCCAGATCACATGGCCGGCGTCCGGAACGTAGTCTTGGCTCACCACAGCTCCTTCCCGACAGGGCTGCCGGTCTCGGTCTCGCCGTGGAGGTTCTCCGGTGTGATCGCCGCTAGGAGCGTCTCGAGATTCGAGCGAGCCGCGGCTCTCAGGAGAAGCCCCTCTTCGGTGGCCTCGACCAGAAGCGCGTCCCCTTCGCGCAGATGCGCACGAGCGAGCGCATCTTTCGGAAGGCGGACGCCCAGGCTGTTCCCCCAGCGCGAAATCGTTATGGGCACTGCGAACGCGTCGCTTTCATTGTATATCCTTAGTATATACAATTGGGACTTCGGGTGCAAGACCGCGAAAAGACCGCATCGCCATGATTGTGCACGATCGCCTTACGGCCGCGGAGCGTGACGAGCTTGAAGCGCTGATGCAGGCGCGCAATCCCGGCGGCTCGCACGGCGGCTCCATTACGTGGCTACACGGGCTGCTGACCGCCGTTCTCTCGGGTCCGCTCGTGCCGCCTTCCCAATGGGTACCGTTCGTGTTCGGCGGGCTCGAAGGCCCCGGTTGGGCAGATATCGAGCAGGCGCAGCGCGGAATGACCTTGCTCATGCGGTTTCACAATGAGGTCGCCGCGGATCTGCAATCGGAAGACAACTTTCGCATCATGATCGACCGCATCGGCGAACCGCCGGACACCGTCGACTATGCCGACGATTGGTGCGCGGGCTACATGGATTGGGTCGGCGAACACATGGACGATTGGACCAACGCGACGGAGAGCGCCGAGATCACGAAGTGCTTTACGCCGATTCTCAATCTGTGCGAACCCGACGAAGACGACGTCCTCGATCCGGTGCGCCAGCCGAAGCGCTATCGCAAGGCGCTCGATGCGCTTGCCGACTGCGCTCTCGATATTTACGACTGGTGGCAGGCGTACCTCGCATCTCATCGCGCACCCGCAGCGCCGATACGACGCACGGCCGCCAAAGTGCGGGCAAACGATCCTTGTCCTTGCGGTAGCGCAAAAAAGTATAAGCGCTGCTGCTCGCCGCTGCGGCCGCTAGAATAACGGTCACAACGGCTCGTGCCATGCAAACTCGGGTAGGTCGCGTTCGCGAGACGCGAAGGGCCCGCGGTAGCGGGCCCAACCTTTGATGCGCTTCCCTCGACTTCGCGCCTTCGGCGCTACGCTCAGGATGACGCTGGGCTAGTTCTCTTCTTGTGTGAAGTCCGCACCGGGTTCGTGGAACGGCGTTTCTTCATCGCCTTCGAACGCGGGTGACTCTTCTTCGGGCTCGACTTCCTCTTCGTCCTCGAGCTCGTAGCCTTGAACCCCCTCGTCTTCGTCGGTGTGCTTTAACTCGGTCTCGCCTTCTTCGAAGGCTTCGTCGATCGCGGGCGTGCGCGCGGGCGGCGGTGCGGGAATCGGTTTCGCGATGTCGATCGGCTTGCTGTCGTCGATCTCTTCCTCTTCTTCCTCTTCCTCGACCACGTCGGGCACTTCGCCGGCTTCCGCGATCGCTTCCGCGGCGGCGACCGCGGTTTGCGAGATGCGCAGGTCTTCCTCGCCCATCAGCAAGCCGAACTCTTCGCGCTCGCGTTCCGTCATGTCGTCGCCGGCGATCTTGACCTCGACCTCTTCGCGGTTCTCTGTGAGCACCTTGACGTCGAGCGCGAGCGACTGCAGCTCCTTGATGAGCACCTTGAACGACTCCGGAACGCCCGGCTCCATCACGTTCTCGCCCTTGACGATCGCTTCGTACGTCTTTACGCGGCCGATGACGTCGTCGGACTTCACCGTGAGCAGCTCTTGAAGCGTGTACGCAGCACCATAGGCTTCGAGCGCCCAGACTTCCATTTCGCCGAAGCGCTGCCCGCCGAACTGCGCTTTGCCGCCGAGCGGCTGTTGCGTGATCATCGAGTACGGGCCGGTCGAGCGCGCGTGGATCTTGTCGTCGACGAGATGCGCGAGCTTGAGCATGTAGATCATGCCGACGGTCACCGGGCGGCTGAAACGATCTCCGGTGCGGCCGTCGCGCAACCACGTCTTGCCGTCTTGCGGCAAGCCCGCGTCCTGCAGCCATTCGCTGATGTCCTCGGCGTGCGCGCCGTCGAAGACGGGCGTCGCCACCTGCATGCCGAGCATGTGCGCGGCCCAGCCGAGATGCGTCTCGAGAATCTGCCCGAGATTCATACGCGACGGCACGCCGAGCGGGTTGAGCACGATGTCGACCGGACTGCCATCCTCCATGTAGGGCATGTCCTCTTCCGGCAGCACCTTGGCGATGACGCCCTTGTTGCCGTGGCGCCCCGCCATCTTGTCGCCTTGCAGAATCTTGCGCTTCTGCGCGACGTAGACGCGCACCAAGTGGTTCACGCCGGGTGAGAGCTCGTCGCCGTTCTCGCGCGAGAAAACCTTGACGTCGATGATCTTGCCCTTCTCGCCGTGCGGTACTTTCAAGCTCGTGTCGCGGACTTCGCGCGACTTCTCGCCGAAGATCGCGCGCAGAAGCCGTTCCTCGGCCGTAAGCTCGGTCTCGCCTTTGGGCGTCACTTTGCCGACGAGGATATCTTCCGGGCGCACCTCCGCGCCGATGCGGATGATGCCACGCTCGTCGAGATCCTTGAGGGCGTCCTCACCGACGTTGGGAATGTCGCGCGTGATCTCCTCGGGCCCGAGCTTCGTGTCGCGCGCTTCGCACTCGTACTCCTCGATGTGGATCGAGGTAAAGCGATCTTCCTTGACCATGCGCTCGCTGATGAGAATGGCGTCTTCGTAGTTGTAGCCTTCCCACGGCATGAACGCGACGAGCACGTTCTGCCCGAGCGCGAGCTCGCCCTGATCCGAGGACGGACCGTCGGCGAGCACCTGGCCGGGCACGACTTTGTCGCCGATGCTCACGATCGGGCTCTGATTGATGCACGTGCCGGCGTTGGAGCGCACGAACTTGAGCAACTCGAAGCTCTTTTCGTCGCCATTGTCGGTTTTGAGCCCGATCGCCTTGGCGTCGACGCTCGTAACCGTTCCGTTCACGTCGGAGACGACGAGGGAGCCGGAGTCCTTGGCCGCGCGGTACTCCATGCCCGTGCCGACGATCGGCGCGCTGCTCTTGAGCAGCGGCACCGCCTGGCGTTGCATGTTCGCGCCCATGAGCGCGCGGTTCGCGTCGTCGTGCTCGAGGAAGGGGATCAACGCCGTAGCGATCGAGACGATCTGCTTCGGCGAGACGTCCATCAGCTGCACGCGCGAGGCGGGCTCTTCGATGTACTCCTCGACGTAGCGGCAGATCACCGTGTCGGCCGTGATGCGGCCGCCCTTGGGATCGACCGGCGTATTGGCTTGACCGATGATGAACTCGTCCTCACGGTCGGCCGTGAGGTAGACGATCTCGTCGGTGACGATGCCGCTACGCACGACGCGGTACGGCGTCTCGAGGAAGCCGAACTTGTTCACGCGCGCGTACGTCGCGAGCGAGCCGATGAGGCCGATGTTCGGACCTTCCGGCGTCTCGATCGGGCAGATGCGCCCGTAGTGCGAGTGATGGACGTCGCGCACTTCGAAGCCGGCTCGCTCGCGCGAGAGGCCGCCCGGCCCGAGGGCTGAGAGGCGGCGCTTGTGAGTCAGCTCCGCGAGCGAGTTCGTTTGATCCATGAACTGCGAGAGCTGCGAGGAGCCGAAGAACTCTTTGATCGCGGCGACGACCGGGCGGATGTTGATAAGCGCCTGCGGCGTCACCGTCTCGATGTCTTGCACGGTCATGCGCTCGCGCACGACGCGCTCGAGGCGCAAGAGGCCGACGCGGAACTGGTTCTGCAGAAGCTCGCCGACCGAGCGCACGCGGCGGTTGCCGAGGTGGTCGATGTCATCCTTACGGATCGCACCGGTCGCGACGCGCACGAGGCGGCGGATGACCGCGATCATGTCTGGGCGCGTCAGGCAACGCGTATCGCCCGAAGGCTCCTGGAGGCCGGCGCCCGCGTACTCGTCGATCGCGACGTACGGACGCTCCACACGCTCCTCGACGTTCGGGTTGGGAATCTGATAGTGGAACTTGGCATTGAGCTTGTAGCGGCCGACGCCCGCGAGATCGTAGCGCTTCTCGTCGAAGAAGAGCGACTCCAGGAGCTTCTCGGCGTTATCCGCATTCTCGGGCTCGCCCGGACGCAGCTTCTTGTAGATCTCCTTGAGCGCGTCTTCCCGCGTCGAGACCTCGGCGTCCTTGACGAGTGAGTTGAGGATGAAGTTGTCCGGCTCGCGATCCGGGAAGAGCCGCTCGAAGAGCGCGCGCAAATCGCGCTCGCGTCCCTTCGCCTCTTCGTCCTTCTTCGAGATCTTCACCGGCGCCGCGGGGAGAGCGTTGGCGTCGACGGGGCGCTTCTTGGGATAGAGATCGGTGAAGAGCTTCAGAATCGCTTCGTCGCTTGCCCAATCGGCATCCATATCCGGGCGCGCGAGCGCGCGAATGAAGGTCGAGACGTAGATCTTGCGGTTCTTGTCGATGCGCACGCCGATCGTGCCGTCTGTCTCGTCGTTCTTCGTGCCATTGTCGGTCTCGAACTCGATCCAAGCGCCGCGGTTCGGAATGACCGTCGCGTTGAACGTCGGGCGCGCGTTCGTGTCGACGTCTTGGCTGTAGTAGACGCCGGGCGAGCGCACGAGCTGGCTCACGATCACGCGCTCCGCGCCGTTGATCATGAACGTGCCCTTGTCGGTCATGAGCGGGAAATCGCCCATGAAGATCTCTTGGTCGGGGATGCCCTTGATCTCGCCCGACTCGGCCGTGATCAAGCGGACGCGCACGCGCAGGGGCGCGCTGTACGTCATGTCGCGTTCGCGGCACTCTTCAATCGAGTACTTGGGCTCGCCGAGCGAGTGCTCGCCGAACTCGAGGATCAGGTTACCGGTGAAGTCCTTGATGGGCGATATCGAGGCAAAGGCTTCGCCGAGCCCCTCGGTCTGGAACCAATGGAAGCTCGCCTTCTGCAGCTCGATGAGGTTCGGGATCTCGAGGACATCGGGGATCTTCGCAAAACTGTGCCGCTCCCGCTTCGGCCCCGGTTCCGGGGGAACCGCGACCGTGAACGCCCCCGTCGGCATGGGGAACGTCGTCGGCATCACCTTGGAGACGCGGCCGCCTCCGGTCTGCGGGCGTGCGCCAGCCCGCTTCGACCTGCTCTTCGTCCCACCGCCGTTGGAAGATGGGGACTTCGGAGCCGCCGCTTTTGCCATCTACGATCCTTTTCTGAAAGCCTAGAAGAATCTATGAAACCCGCGTGCACGCCAAAAAGGACAAGGTCGACCGGCCGGCCCGGACGCACTCGTCCTGAAATCGGTTGTGGGATCACCCGCCCTGGGGCATAGGAGGACATCATACCGCCGGTGCCGGGGAGCGTCAACCGCTAGCGCGCCGCTATCTTGTGCTTTTCGCTAACTTTGTAGTACAAAGTTAGCGATGCTTGCATTATTGCGGCGGCCGAGCGCGTTCGTTCCGCTGCTGATCTCGGCGGGCTTCCTTACCGCGTTCGCGATCGGGATCGTCGGCGGTACGCTCATCCGCCAGCCCGACGAGGGCACCGGTGCGCACCTGTTCCAGATCCTAATGCCGCTGCAGGTTCTCATCATCGTCCTTTTCGCGGCGACGTGGCTGCCGAAGCGGCCGCTGCCGGCGCTCCGGGTGTTGGCGCTGCAGGGTTGCGGCCTGATCGCGGTTCTCGCGGTCGTCTACTTTCGGCATCTCTAGGAGTCTCTCGGGCTCCGGCCATTTCTGGATTCCGGTGCCGCATTTTGTTCGAAGACGCGGCTAGCCGAACGGCCACCGTCCTTCGCCTGCCGTGCTAACGCGCAGCGCTCGGGGTGACCCGGGGGCGGGCACCGAAGACCCACGCGGATGATGCAGACGGGGCTCGTTTCCTTAGATGAGTTCGTGTCGGCCGTGCTCGGCTTCGCCGATTACGGTTTTGCCACCGAACCGATGATGCGCTTGCTGACGGAAGTCAGGATTCGCGACGCGGACGTGGCGCGCTACGTCAATGTCGACCCGGCCGGCGAGTACACGCGCACGCTGATCCACCGCACGCCTGAGGTCGAAGTGCTCGCGCTGCACTGGCCGACGGCGAGCTCGACGCCGATTCACGACCATGCCGGGCAGCGCTGCTGGATGGTCGCGCACTCCGGCGTCTTCGTTGTCGAGGATTACCGGCAGATCGGCGGCACGCGCGCGCCCGGTCACGCCGTCGTGGAGCGCGTCGCGACGACGCCGGGCGTCACCGTCGGCATGCCGGATTTTCGCTTCGAGCGCGAGCGCGACATCCATCGCGTGCGCGTCTCGCCGCAGTGCGATGGTGCGATTTCGATTCACGTCTACGTCCGGCCGTACACGTCGTGCTTGATCTTCGACGAAGCCGCGCGCGAAGCGCGGGAGATGCGCGTCGATACCTTTAACGCTCCTTTTTAGTGCATCGCATCTCGCGCTCGTTCGCCGGTGAGACCGTCTTTGCGCCGTTTGCGCCGCTTCACGTAACCCTGCTTGCGTCGCCGCGCCGAACCGTCCAGGCGGGCGGCACGCTCTCGCTCACGCTCGTCCTGATCAATTGCTCTTCCGAGACGGTCTGCGACGTCAACCTCGCCGTACCGGTGCCTTTCGGAACCTCGTTCGTCGAGCGCACCCTCTTTCACGACGCAGTGCGCATCGACGGCACCAGGTTCTTCGGCGAGGGATGCGAGATCGCGCGGCTCGAGCCGGCGGCGCGCACGGCGTTCATCTGGAAGCTACGCGTCGAATCGGGCGAGGAGCCAATCCGCATCGTTCCGCAGATATGGGCCGGGACGACGCGCGCGCTCGGAACCGAGCCGATCCACGTTTCGCGCCAGACGAATTGCCTCGAGCACGAGGCGGCGTCATCGTACCGCGAGTTCGCGCGCGCCGCCCGCGGTTACTTCGAATACATCTTTCGGCGTCCGGCGCCGGCGTCGCTTCGGCAGGCTCTCTTCGCGTGCGCCCTCGCGTGCGCGCTCGACGGCGCGGGCGGGGATGCCGGCTTAGCGCGTCAGGCGCAGGCGCTGAACCGGCTCGCGCGCGCGGCGCGGGGCCAGGATATCTCCGAGGAGCAGACCGGGTTCCTCATGGAGCTGCGCGGCTTGCGCGACGCGCGTATCGCCGCCGCGACGCTCGAGGGGTTACGTGCGTTCGCTGCGCTCGACGCTGCCGCTCGGGATCTCGCCGCGGATGATGGCGTTTGCGACACGCTCCCCCTCGCGTAGCTCGGAGCGCAGCACCGAAACGCCCTGCGGCGCCTCGATTCCCAGTTTGACGACGTTGTGCTTGATCTCGATCACGACGATGCGAATGTCATCGCCGATGTAAATCGACTCGCGCACCTTCCGATTCAGACAGAGCATCGTGGTGGGCCCTCCTGGCACTCACTCCCCTGGTTTTCGCGCTTCCCCGGCACCTAGCGCGCTCCCCCCCATACGAAGGGCCTATTGGCGGTGCGTCAGAGGGCGGATTCCGACGCAGCGGGACGCCGCGTCCGCAGGCGCTGCTGAGCGAGCGCCGCGGCGCCCGCAGCGAAGAGATCCCCGCAGGCATCGAAACGCGCGGGCCAGCTCTCCGCGGTGCAGACGACGGGCGCGCGCAGCGATTTGAGTTCGTCCCAAGTCACCGGGGTGCAGACGGGCAGGGCCGGGGTTCCGCGCAGGCTGTAGGGCAGCGGGCTGTACTGCCCGGCGGCATTCGTCGAGGCGTCGAGACGGACGCGTTTCTCGGATGGAAGCGCGCCGCTGCAGAGCAGCCGCGGGTGAAGCGCTGCGGCGCGCGCGCAGAGACGCTGCAGACGCGCCCGCACCTTCGTGGCGAGCGGCGCGTCGAGCAAGGGCAGCCAGAGAGCGATGCCGCCGGTGCCGTCGAGCAACGGAATCGCGTCGCAGTCCGCGGCGGTGCGCAGTTGCTCGCGCATCACGAGCGCGGCCTCTTTCATCTGCGCGAAGCCGCGGTCCGCGCGAGGCGGCTCCAAGAGGATGCGTCCGAAGCGCAGGCGTTCTGGCTCGCCGGGCAACGGAGCCCAGCTGTGAAACTCGATCGCGTACTCGCGCTGCACGAGCCAATCGATGCGAGCGGTCGACAGGCACAACTGCGTGACGCGAAAACGCGGCGGCGCATGAAAGCCACGCGGGAAGTCCGCAAATACAATCGGAGACCCGGCAAAGCTCGCGTCCAGCAGCGTCGCGCAGCTCGCATAATGGGCGAGGACACGCGGAACGACCGCCGGCTGATTGCTCCCGGGCGGCATGCTTGGATTATCGGCAGAGCAAGCGTGAAGCTTTAGGGCGTCCTTCGACCCGCCGCTGCGCGGCAGGGTAACGAGTCGAAGATCAGGTTGACGCGAGGGACAAGGGGTTGTTCAGCGTGTAGCAGAGCACGTCGACGGCGCGGCCGCGCAGCAAGGCCCCGTGCTTCAAGCGCCCGTCCTCGCGAAAACCGATGCGCGCGAGAAGCGCGCGCGAGCGTGCGTTCTCCGGCAGACAGTACGCGCGCACGCGGCGCAGGCGTGCCCGCTGAAAGGCCGCGTCGACCAGCGCGCGCACCGCTTCGGTCGCGTAGCCGCGGCCGCGATACTCCTGGAGTAGGCTGTAGCCGATCTCTCCATTATCTGAAGTGCCCTCGGCCACGCGCAACGAGACCCAGCCCAGGAGACTTCCGTCCTCGACGCGTTCGATCAGCCATTCGTAGCGGCCCGGGCCGTTCAATCCGGGGTGCCGCGTGTGCGCGGAGACGAGGCCGACGAACTGCGAGCGCGCCATCGTCGGCAAATCCTGATAGGTGCGCAACTCGGGCGTCTGCATCAAGCGCCAGAGCGTCTCGGCGTTGGACGCCCCGACGGGCGCGAGGTACAGGCGCGGACTCGAGATGGTCTTGTCGTCGCGGGTCATCCGTGGGATGGGAGTGCGCCATGAATCTCGTCACCGCCTACCACGCGAGCGCGCCGACGCAGGTCGATTTCGCCGCCACCGTCGAGGGCCCGCCGCACTTCTTCTACGGACGCCGCAGCCATGCGGAGCACGAGTCGTTTTGGGTGCGCAGCGCCGCCGGTCCGATCGAGGTGATCGACAACGTGAACCTCGCGCCGCCGATTGCGGTGCGACGCGGCGACAGCGTCGAGGTCGCGGGCGTCATGGTACACGATCCAGGCCATATACCCCGCGTTCATTGGACGCACCACGATCCGAGCGGACGCCATCCGGGCGGGTTCATCCGGTGGCGCGGGAGGCTCTATGCGTAGAACGGAGCGGAGTGCGTAGGACGGAGCGCTTCATCAGCGCGTTCATGGCGCTACGCAACGCGATCGCGAAGCGCGGGACGCCGTTCGCGATCCGGCTCGCCGGCGCGAACACCTCGCTGCGCCGGGCGATGGAGATTCTTCAGTTGGATGAGTTCGTCGAATATTGGGACTCACTCTGCGCAGCGCGAAGCTCCGGAATCGTCACGAAGCCGTAGCCCCGGCGCTTGAGCGCCTCGACGATCAGGCGGGTCGCCCCCGCCGCCGCACTGCGATCGCAGTCGCCGGCCGGAACGCGCGCGCGGCCGCAGAGCAGTCCGCGATTGCCGTCGTGCAAGACGATGATCGAGCCGTTGCGCACGTAGCGCAAGACGCGCTGCGCGACGACCTGCGACGGCGGATTCTGCCAATCGCGCGGGAGCGGTACGGACCACATCACCGGCGTGTAACCGAGCCTGCGTGCCTGCGCCAAGACAAGCCAGTCGCGCGCGCCGAAGGGCGGGCGCATGAGCGTCGTGCGCGTCCCCGTCGCGCGCGCGATCGCGTCGTTCGTGCGCTCCAGCGAGCGCGCGATCTGCGCGGGATCCATGACGATCAGGTGCGCGTGATCCCACGTGTGGTCACCGATCGCGTCGCCGTCGCGCGCCTCCCGGCGCAGGATAGCGGGGTACGCCGCCGCTGCGCGGCCGACGACGAAGAACGTCGCGCGCACATGCTCGCGTTCGAGCACGTCGAGGATGCGATTCGTGTATGGCGGATTCGGCCCGTCGTCGAACGTCAGCGCGACGACGTGGCGATCGGGCGGCCCGCTGACGACGGTTGCGCCGAAGAGTTGGCTCGCAGGGCTCTCTGCGTACTCGTACGCGCCGAAGAGCAGCAACGCGACGACGGTCAGCGCGACCGCGCCGAATGCCGTTCTTCTCACAGGTGCGCCTTCGCGCGGGCTCGCGCGATCTCGGCGCGGAACTGCGGCGGGCCGAAGCTGCGAAAGTCGCCGACGATCTGCTCGTAGCGCGGATCGCGGATGCTCGTGCCTTGCAGCTGGAGGATATTCGGCAGCGGTCCCTTCGGCGAGAGATGCAGATGGAACTCGCGCCCGGCGCTCGTCGCCCAGTAGTGCGGGTCGGTAAAGGTCACCGTATGCGCGCCATGCTGGTACGTTTCGGTTTGGCGTACCGTCAGCGCGTACGTCACCGCGGTGTTTCCGCGCGCGGGCCTGCTCGGGACATCCCAGATACCGTCGCTCTGGAGCTGCCCGAGAAAGAAACTCACTTCGTACGTCGCGTGCGGCGGCGCCTCGATCGTAACGCGCTCGCGCGTACGCGGCCCATCGGCGCGCACGATCGTGTAGCGATAACTCGAAACGCCGTTGTTGTCGCGCACGGCGTAGGTCTCGCTGTAGATCGGCGGATGATCGTAGCGAATGTCGAGCGAGGCGTAGACGTCGCTCGGTGCGTTCTTCACGCTCGTAACCGTCGTAATGCGCCCGAACTCTCGCGGCAGCACGAAGCGCAACGTCAGGCCGATCGCAACGATGGCGAAGATCACGATGGCGAGGCCGATCGGTAAGCGCCGGCTCACATCATGCTCGCTTCTTCGTCCGCGCGCGCCTTTGCGTCGAGCACTTGATTGACGAGCCGATCCGCGAGCTTGTTCTTCGCGCGCGGAACGTGCGCGACGTCGACGTGCTCGAAGTTCTTCAAAAGCGCGAGCGCACGCCGGTGCAGCGGTTTCAGATCGGCGTGCTTCACGCGATACTCGCCGAGCAACTGCTTGACCACGAGCTCGGAATCGAGGCGCACGGCAAGCGTCCGAATGCCGCGGTGCACCGCGGCTTCGAGGCCGATGCAGAGCGCCGTCCACTCGGCGACGTTGTTCGTCGCGCGGCCGAGGTAGTGCCCTACCTCATCGAGGATCTCGCCTTGCGGCCCAACGAGCACGGCCCCGCTTGCTGCGGGGCCGGGATTACCACGTGCGCCGCCGTCGGCGAAGAGCGTAGCCTCCACAGCAGCCTCTTCCCGAGCGTGTGGACGCCTGCCTTTTTGGGGTAGAATGGGATCTATGAGACGCATCAAACTTCACACGTTGGCAATCGCGCTGGCCGCAGCGGCGCTGCTCTTCGTGCCGCAGGCCGCCCTCGCGGCGAACGTGTTCTACGGCGAGGTCGTGCACGTTTCGACGACCAACGTCAAGGTTCGCAATCCGCACAACGGGCAAATTCTCAGCTTCGAGCTCGTTCCGCACTTTTACCAGCTCTTCTCCGATGACGGAAAGACGACGTACCAGATGACGTACCTGCGCCCGGGGCGCTACGTCGCCGTCATCTACGATCAGAAGGCGTTCGGCATGCGCCACGCCGACAAGATCTACATCATGAACAACGCGAACGAACGGCTTCGCAGGGTCGGCGGCTCTTAGAGGACGCCGCGCACGCGGAAAAACTCGAGAACCAGCGCGAGCGCCTGACGAGAGGCGCTCTCGTTGTATGCAGGGCGTTCGTCGCAGTTGAAGCCGTGATCGGCTTTCGCGAAAACGACTTGCTCGTGGTCGGCGCCGGCTGCGCTCAGCGCGTCGGCGACCGCGCGATACTGCTCCGGCAAAATGTGTTTGTCGAGGCCGCCCCAGAACATGAGCAGCGGCCCGTGCTGGTTGGTCGCGCGGTCGAGCAGATCGGGTGCAATGCCGCCGCCGTAATACGAGACCGCGGCCGCGAGCGGAAGGTCGGCGTTGGCAAGGTACGCGCAGCGGCCACCCATGCAGTAGCCGACGGCAGCGATGCGCGCCGGCGCGATCTGCGCGTCGCCCGCGAGCCACTCGTAGGCGGCACGCATGTCCGCGGCAAGGCCGCGCGGCGTCAGGCCGCCCATATGTTCGCGGACGGAATCGAAATCGGTGTACGCGGCTTCGAACCCGGCGGGCGCCGTGCGGTGAAAGAGCTCGGGCGCGATCGCGGTGAAGCCGAGGTCGGCGTAGTGACGCGCGACGTTGCGGATGTGGCCGTTGACGCCGAAGGCTTCTTGCAAGACGAGCAGGCCCGCGCCAACCTTGCCCGCCGGACGCTCCACGACGGCCTCCATCGTCGAGCCGTCGGTAACTTTTAATCGGATGCGTTCCACGGCCTCAACCTATCACAGCAAACTCTATGCGAGCAAGCGTACAAGCAAGGCATGAACCTCAAGACTTTTGCTCTTCTTCTTACCCTTGGCTTTGCGCCGGCGCTCGTCGCCGCGCAGACCTCGAATCCACCCCCGCCCGCACCCTCCGCGGCCCCGGCGGCGGCGCCGGTGCGGATGTCGCCGCAGCTCATGCAGGAGCACATGGCGGCGTTTCGCCGGTTTCACCAACAGGCCGAGAACATCCATCGCGCAACCCGCGCGAAGATGCTTGCGGCGCTGACGCCCGCGCATCGCGCGTTCGTCGGCCGCGTTCTCGGGCTGCTCGCGATAGCGACGACACCGAACCGGCGCGGTGCCGTCCAGCAGGTCGACGCAGTTCTCACAGCCTCCGAAAAAGACGCGATCCTCGCCGCACAGCGCTCCGAGATGGAGCAGATGCACGCCCAGATGCAGCAGATGCGAACGCAAATGCAGCAGGTGCGCGCGCAGATGCAGTCGCGGGCAGGCGCCATGCAAGGGCGAGTCGTCGCCATGCACGCCGGCGAGATGGGCGAGCACGAGCACGGGCGTCACGCACCCGATGCCGGCGCAGCGCTCCTACGCGGCTTGCTTCCCGGTCACGCGCAGATGATGGGCATGATGATGATGCATCATCGGGGACCGCGGTAGCCGCAACCATGTGCGAAAGGCCTTACGGCTCCCTGCCGAAGGCCTTTCGCAGTTCTGCTTTCGCGCGCTCGAGCGTCTGCAGTCGGCTCTCGCTCAAGTTCTTGCCCGCACGGTTGATGTAGAAGTTCAGCATCGACATCGCCGATTGGTACGCGCTGCCCTTTCGCCGCGTGCTGTGCTCCGCCGATGATTTCAACGATTGCGCAATCGCCTTCGCGCTGCGCTTCTTGAAGACGTCCGGCTCGATGTCGAGCGCGCTGCTGCGCTCGGTGACGTTCTGCGACCAGCGTTTGGTTGCCATGTCTTCTCTCTTCCCACGTTCGAATGCGATGAGACGCAGGCGCAGCGACGCGGGCGACACGCCGCGCGGTTTGCCGTCGGCGCCGACGACGCGCTGCGCGGGGACGAAGAGCGCGTGCTGCGTCCTTCCCACCGCGCGCGCGACGCCGCGGTGCGAGAGCGGTCTGCCAACCGCTCGAGCGACGTCGGCGTAGGAGACGAACTCGCCGAACGCGAGGCTCGCGACTTGGCGCCAGACCTCGCATTCGAACGGCGTCCCCTCGAAGGCGAGCGGCAGCGTGAACCGCTCGAGCGTTCCTTTGAAATAGGCAGCGACTTGGCGAGCGACTTCACGCGCGAGCCTTTCCTTGCCGGGAGCGCGAGCGGCGAGCGTTTTGCGGTGGCGCGCGAAGCGGCTGGAGATCACCCGGCCACCGGCGACGTCGACGAGCAGGTCGACGCCGAGCGGCGTCGCGATGCGCAGGAGCGTCGCCCGAGGATAACGCTTCATCGCCGTCATATTAAGGCAATATTATGGAAGCACCCGCTCGGCTTCGCAACGTGGGGCATTTCATCGCTGGCCGAGATGCCGGCGACGATGCATCACGTTTCGGCGATATTTACGATCCAGCGCGCGGGCAGGTTCAAGCGCGCGTCACATTTGCCGACGAGGCAACGGTCGACGCCGCCGTGCGTGCGGCCGCGGACGTCTTTCCGAAGTGGAGCCGCACGCCCCTCGGCAAGCGTACCGAAGTGCTCTTTGCCTTTCGCGAGCGCGTGCGCGCGCACGCCGACGAACTCGCGCGCATCGTTTCGAACGAGCACGGCAAGATCGTTACCGACGCCGCCGGCGAGATTGCGCGTGCGCTCGAGGTCATCGATTTCGCTTGCGGCTTGCCGCAGTTGCTCAAAGGCGAGCTTAGCGAGAACGTCTCGACCAACGTCGACACCTACTCGCTGCGCCAGCCCGTCGGCGTCTGCGTCGGCATCACCCCGTTCAACTTCCCGATGATGGTGCCGATTTGGATGCTCGCGCCCGCGCTCGCCGCCGGCAATACTTTCGTGCTCAAGCCCTCCGAGCGCGACCCGTCGGCTTCGCTGCTCATCGCGAAGTTGCTGCAGGAGTCGGGTTTGCCCGATGGCGCGCTCAACGTCGTGCACGGCGACAAGGTTGCCGTCGACGCGTTGCTCGCGCATCCGCGCGTCAATGCCGTCTCCTTCGTCGGATCGACGCCGATTGCGCGCTACATCTACGAGACCGCCGCGAAGAACGGCAAACGCGTGCAGGCGCTCGGCGGAGCGAAGAATCATCTCGTCGTCATGCCCGATGCGGATCTCGATGCCGCCGCGGACGCGCTCGTCTCGAGTGCATACGGCTCGGCGGGGCAGCGCTGCATGGCGATCTCCGCAAGCGTTACCGTCGGCGACTGCGCGAAGCCGCTGCTCCAACGCGTTCTCGAACGCATCGACAAGCTCAAGGTCGGCGCCGGGCACGACGCAGGCAACGATATGGGGCCGGTCGTGACGCCGGCGGCGCGCGATCGCATTCTCTCGTACATCGACAGCGGCGTGAAAGAAGGCGCGGCGCTTCTCGCCGACGGGCGTACCCTGCGCGTCTCGGGATACGAAGATGGTTTCTTCATCGGGCCGACGCTCTTCGACAACGCGACGCCCGCGATGTCGATCTATCGCGACGAGATCTTTGGGCCCGTGCTCGTCAACGTCCGCGCGGGATCGCTCGACGATGCGCTCGCGATCGTCAACGCGAATCCATACGGCAACGGCACGTCCATTTTTACGCGCAGCGGAGGCGCCGCCCGGCTCTTTCAAAGCGAGGTGCAGGCCGGCATGGTCGGCATCAACGTGCCGATCCCGGTGCCCGTCGGCTACTATTCGTTCGGCGGCTGGAAATCGTCGTTGTTCGGCGATCTCCACGTGTACGGCCCCGACGCGTTTCGCTTCTACACGCGCGGCAAGGTCGTCACGAGCCGCTGGCACGAGAGCAATGCCGGCGTGAACCTCGGCTTTCCGACGCACAAGTAATGTAGATGACAGGGGATTTTCCCGGGAAACCGATTCAAAAGGAGCTGTCGCACCTCGAGGTTTCGATCGAGGCGAATCGGTGTCTCTACTGCTACGACGCGCCCTGCACGCGCGCGTGCCCGACGCACATCGACATTCCGCGCTTCATCGCGCAAATCGCCGATGGAAACGTCACGGGCAGCGCGCGCACGATTCTCGACGCGAATCCTCTCGGCGCTTCCTGCGCGCGCGTCTGCCCCGTCGAAGAGTTGTGCGAGGGTGCATGCGTGTACAACACCGAGAGCGACACGCCGATACGCATCGGCGATCTGCAGCGCTACTCTACCGACGTCGTGCGCGAAGCCGGCACGCGCATCTTCGACGCCGGCGCGCCGACGGGCAAGCGCGTCGCGATCGTCGGCGGCGGCCCCGCGGGTCTTGCCGCCGCGCGCGATCTGCGCCGGTACGGCCACGCGGTTACGATCTTCGAAGCGCGCAAGCAACTCGGCGGATTGAACACGTTTGGCATCGTGCCCTTTCGGCTCTCCACGGACGTCGCGCTGTGGGAAGCGCAGCAGGTGATCGAGCTCGGGTGCGACGTTCGCACGAGCGCGCGCGTCGGCGACGACGTATCGGCGGCATCGCTCGTGGCGGAATACGACGCGATAATCCTCGCGTGCGGCATGGGTGACGTGCCGCAGCTGCGCATTCCCGGCCAAGAGTACGCGCGAGACGCGCTCGCTTTCATCGAGCGCGCGAAGACCACCGGCGACGCTCCGGGATTGGGCAATCGCGTCGCGGTGATCGGTGCGGGGAATACGGCGATCGACGCGCTCACGTGCGCGAAACGGCTCGGCGCGGAGCAGGTTACGATGTACTACCGCCGCGGCGAAGCGGAGATGCCCGCCTACGAGTTCGAGTACGACTTTGCCAAGGAAGAGGGCATCGAGTTTCGCTTTCACTGTGCGCCAGTGCGCGTGATCGCCGAGGGCGGGAGCGTCGTCGGGTTAGAGCTCGCGCGCACGAACGCCGAAGGCTCCTTCGTCGCGCCGTGCGATACCGTCATCAGTGCGATCGGGCAGAACCGCCTGCTCGACGCCATCGACGCACTCGGCGTCGCGCACGACAACGGCGTCGTTCGCGTCGACGATGCGCTGCGCACGACGCGCGAGGGCGTCTTTGCGGCGGGCGATTGCATCTTCGCAAAGGGCGTGCGCGAAGCGATGGTGGTGGAAGCGGCCGAACAAGGGAAGATCGCGGCACGCTCGGTGCACGAGTATCTCGGCGTCCTGCGTACCACCGTCGAAGCGTCGGGGTGAGGAACGACAATGGCTGATTTACGCAGTAACCTGGCCGGGATTAGCAGCCCGAATCCATTTTGGCTCGCGTCGGCACCACCGACGAACAGCGGCTATCAGGTGCAGCGTGCCTTCGAGCAAGGGTGGGGTGGGGCGGTTTGGAAGACGCTCGGCACGCCGATCGTCAACGTAACGTCACGTTTTGCGGGCCTCAACTACCGCGAGCACCGCATGGTCGGCATGAACAACATCGAGCTCATCACCGATCGGCCGTTGGACGACAATCTCAAAGAGATCGCGGAGTGCAAGAAAGCGTTTCCCGATCGCGCGATCGTCGCATCGCTGATGGAGGTCTGCGAGCAGCAGCCGTGGCACGAGCTCGTGAAGCGCGTGCAAGAGGTCGACATCGACGGCTTCGAGCTCAACTTCGGATGCCCGCACGGCATGAGCGAACGCGGCATGGGTGCCGCAGTCGGCCAGCATCCCGATCTCATCGAGCGCGTGACGACGTACGTCAAGGAGGCCGCCCGCGTTCCCGTCATCGTCAAGCTCACGCCGAACGTCACCGACGTTCGCTTTCCCGCACGCGGCGCTTCGCGTGGCGGCGCCGACGCGATCAGCCTCATCAACACGATCAACAGCGTGATGGGCGTCGATCTCGAGTCATGGAAGCCGATCCCGCACGTCGACGGCAAGAGCTCGCACGGCGGGTACTGCGGACCGGCGGTCAAGCCGATCGCGCTCAACATGGTCAGCGACTGCGCGCGCGACCCGGAGGTCGGGATTCCGATCTCGGGAATCGGCGGCGTCGAGACGTGGCGCGATGCGGTCGAGTTTCTCCTCTTGGGCGCAACGAACGTTCAGGTGTGCACCGCGGTCATGCATTCCGGATTTCGCATCGTGCGCGAAATGATCGACGGCTTGAACGACTACCTCGACGCAAAAGGCTTGGCATCGGTGCGCGAGCTCGTCGGGAAGTCGCGTGACACCATCACCACCTGGGAAAATCTCAATCTCAACTATAAGATCGTCGCCGAGGTCGACCAGTCGCGGTGCATTCACTGCAATAAGTGTTACATCGCCTGCGAGGATGCGGCACACCAATGCATCGATCGCGTCGCCAGTGGCACCAACGGCACCTACGACCTCGTCGTCGACGCCGACCACTGCGTCGGCTGTAACTTGTGCATGATGGTCTGCCCCGTCGACTGCATCGACATGATTCGCGTCGACAGCGGCCTGCCGTCGCAGAGCTGGAAAGAGAGGAACGCGGTTGGGCACGCTCATTAAGGGCGGTACCGTCGTCACGGCTGTCGACACGTATCCCGCCGACGTTCTCATCCAAGGCGAGACCGTCAGCGCAATTGGCCGCAGCCTGCCGGCGGAGAAGCACGAGATCGTCGACGCGAGCGACGCGTACGTGTTTCCCGGCGGCATCGATCCACACACGCATCTCGACATGCCCTTCGGCGGCACCGTCACAGCGGACGATTTCGAAACGGGGACGCGCGGCGCTGCGATGGGGGGTACGACGACGATCGTCGATTTCGCGCTGCATACGCGCGGGAACTCTCTGCTCGACGCGGTCAAGACCTGGCACGAGAAGGCATCGGGCAAAGCCTGCATCGACTACGCCTTTCATCTCACGGTCGCCGACGGCCGCGACGAGACGATGGCCGAGATTCCGAGGATGATCGGCGAGCAGGGCGTCAACTCGTTCAAGGTCTTCATGGCATACAAGCACGTGCTGTACGTCGACGACGAGACCATCTTCAAGACGCTTCAAGTCTGCCGCGACGCGGGCGGCCTCGTCCAAGTGCACGCCGAGAACGGCGACGTGATCGAGGTCATCACGAAGCAAGCGCTCGCGCAGGGGAAGACCGAGCCGAAGTGGCACGCGCTCACGCGTCCGGTCGAGTGCGAGGGCGAAGCGACGCATCGCGCGATCCGCTTGGCGGAGATCGCTGGCGCGCCGCTCTACGTCGTGCACGTTTCGTCGGCGATGGCCGCCGATGCAATCAGCGACGGCCGCAAGCGCGGCCTGCCGATCTACGGCGAGACCTGTCCGCAGTATCTCGTCTGCGACTTCAGCGACTACGAGCGGCCGAACTTCGAGGGCGCAAAGTACGTGCTCTCGCCGCCGATCCGCGAAAAGTGGAATCAGAGCGTTCTCCTGCACAAGCTCAAGAACATGGAGTTGCAGAGCTTTGGCTCGGATCACTGCTCGTTCAATCTCTGCGGCCAGAAAGAGCTCGGCAGGAACGATTTCTCGAAGATTCCCAACGGCGCCCCGACCATCGAAGACCGGCTCGCGATTCTCTACGACGTGGGCGTGAACGGCGGCGTATTCGGCTTGAACGCGTTCGTCGCCCTCGGCTCGACGAACCCCGCAAAGCTCTTCGGGCTCTTCCCTCGCAAGGGGACGATCGCGGCAGGCAGCGACGCGGACATCGTCGTCTGGGACCCCGCAGCACGGCGCACGATCTCGGCGAAGGCGCACCATATGAACGTCGACAACAACGTCTTCGAAGGCATGACGGTGAAGGGGCGCCCACGCTACGTGTTCTCGCGCGGACGCATGGTCGCGGACGGCGAGACGTTCGTCGGTGAAAAAGGCGCCGGAAAACATATCAAGAGCGCACGCTTCTACCCCGTGCAGCTGTAGGAGTACATGGAAAGCAAAGTAACGATTGCGCTGATTCAAGCGCACAACGACGTCGACGGAAGCCGGCCCGTCGACGAGCACAAGAAGGCGGCGATCGCCAAGCACGAGCGCATGATTCGCGAGGCGAAGGGAAAAGGCGCGCAGATCGTCTGCCTTCAGGAGATCTTTTACGGTCCGTACTTCTGCACCGAGCAAATGACGAAGTGGTACGAGGCGACAGAGTATATTCCCGACGGGCCGACGACAAAGCTCATGCAAAACCTCGCCAAAGAGCTCGGCATCGTCCTGGTCGTGCCGATGTACGAGATCGAAGCGCCCGGTTTCTACTACAACACGGCTGCGGTGATCGACGCCGATGGATCGTATCTCGGCAAGTATCGCAAGCACCACATCCCGCAGGTGCAGGCGGGCCCGCCCGGATGCGGCTTCTGGGAGAAGTACTATTTCCGTCCGGGGAATCTCGGCTTTCCGGTTTTCGACACCGCGTTTGCGAAGGTGGGCGTGTACATTTGTTACGACCGGCACTTTCCCGAGGGTGCGCGCATTCTCGGCCTCAATGGAGCGGAGATCGTCTTCAATCCCTCCGCGACGGTTGCGGGCCTCTCCGAGTATCTCTGGAAGCTCGAGCAGCCGGCGCATGCGGTCGCCAACGGCTACTACGTCGGCGCGATCAACCGCGTCGGCATGGAGCCGCCGTGGAACATGGGCGAGTTTTACGGGCAATCGTACCTCGTCGATCCGCGCGGACAGATCGTTTCCATCGGCAGCCGAGATAGGGACGAGGTCGTCGTCGGCGTGATGGATCGCGACGTGATCCGCCAGGTGCGCGACACCTGGCAGTTCTACCGCGACCGCCGGCCCGACGCGTACGACGAGATGGTCTCGCCGTGACGCAAGTGCAGGTCGGCGACGTCGTGGTACTCGCCGATGCCGCCGAAGCGGCGGCTGCGCAGAATCATTCGATGTGGAACGAGGACCTGCGGCCATGCTCACTAGCCGAGCATTCGTGGCCCGCGTCGAAGTTTGCGTCGTTGTGGATCGGCATGTGCATCTGCTTGCCGACGTACTCGCTCGCGGCATCCATGATTGCGCTCGGCATGAACTGGTGGGAGGCCGTGCTCACGATTCTCGTCGGAAGCACGATCGTCATGGGCGCGATTCTCCTCGTCTCGCACGCGGGAACGAAGTTCGGTATTCCATATCCCGTCTTCGCGCGTCTGTGGTTCGGCACGCGCGGCGCCCACGTTCCAGCGCTCGCGCGCGCGGTCATCGCGGCGGGATGGTTCGGCATCAACTCGTGGTTCGCCGGCCAAGCGCTCGACGCAATCTTGACGCGAATCGTGCCGTCGTGGACTGGCCTGTCCTGGCACCTCGGCATCGCGTTCGCAATCTTCTGGGCCGTCAACGTGCTCATCGCCATGCGCGGCCCGCAGGCGATTGGGAGGCTCGCGCAGGTCTCCGCTCCGACGCTCGCGGTCGGCGCCATCGCACTCTTCGTTTGGGCGATCCATGCGACCGGCGGCTTCGGGCCGCTGCTCGCGCAACCGGCGAAGATTCACGGCTCGGCTTTCTGGGCGAGCTTCGCTCCGTCGGTCGTCGGCGTCATCGCATTCTGGGCGACGCTCGCGCTCAATATTCCCGATTACACGCGATACGCGACCTCGCAACGCGCGCAGGTTCGCGGACAGATTTTCTCCATGCCGCTGACGATGGCGCTCTTCTCCTTCGTCGGTATCGTCGTGACGTCCGCGACCGTCGCGGTCTTCGGAACCGCGCTCTGGAACCCGGTCGAGCTCATCGTGAAGTTCCCGACGCCTGTCGTCGTCATCGCGGGCATCATCATCATTCTTTCGTCCGTTACGATCAACGTCGGCGCGAACGTCATGGCGCCGGCGCGCGCATTCGAGAACCTCGCGCCGAAGCACGTGACGTTTGCGCTCGGCGCCATCTTCACGGGCTTGCTCTCGCTCGTCATGCAGCCGTGGTATTTGCTCTCGAGCTTTACGAACTACATCTTCGTCTGGCTCGGCGCCTACGGCGCGATGCTCGGTGCGTTCGACGGAATCGCGATCGCCGATTACTGGCTCGTGCGCAAGCGCCGCCTGGATTTGGCGCAGCTCTACGCACCCAAAGGCGTCTACGGCTATGCGGGCGGTGTCAATCCGTTTGCACTCGCGGCTCTGGCGATCGGCTGGCTCCTCGCGATCGGCGGCGCGGTCGCGCTCGACCCGCACCACCCCTGGGCCGGTGGCCTCAACGGCTTCTTCACGCGCGTGTCGTCCGGCGGCTGGGTTTTGAGCTTGGCCGGCGGCCTCGCCGCGTATGCATTGCTGATGCAGGGCAGCCGCTCGCGCATCTCGCAACAAGAGTACGACGCGATCACGCGCGTCGAAACCCACCTTCCCCATCCCGACGTGACCTGGGCGGCACCGGAGGTTCCTTGACCGTGAAAACGATGCAGAACAACGCGGAGCGCGCGAAGCGCCACCTCTTCCCCGCGCAGCAAACGTATTACGAGCAACCACTCACGCTCGTCGGCGGCGACGGCTCGCACGTGCGCGACGACGCCGGCAACGAGTACCTCGATGGATTCGCCGGAATCTGCACGAACACGCTCGGCTACGGCGACACGCCCGTCGCGCAAGCGGTGGCGGACCAGGCGAAGGAGCTCATTCACACCTCGACGCTCTACCTCAACGAGCCGATGCTCGATCTCGCTGAAAAGATTGCCGAGATCGCGCCGGAGGGCATGACGAAGTCTTTCTTCTCCAACTCCGGGTCCGAAGCGAACGAGATGGCGACGCTCATCGCCCGCACGTCCAAGAAGAGTGTCGATCTCCTCTCGCTCGATCACGCGTACCATGGGCGCACGGCGTACACGGTCGCGCTCGCGGGGCAGAGCCAATGGCGGAACTTCGCTACGCAGATGCCGCACGTCGCGTTTCTTCCCAATCCGTACTGCTATCGCTGCCCGCTCGGCATGACGTACCCGTCGTGCGAGATCGCGTGCGCGAAATACGCGAAGCGCGTCGTCGAGTCGCAGACCGACGGCGCCCCCGCTGCAATGATCGCGGAGACGATCTCCGGCGTCGGCGGCATCGTCGCGCCGCCGCTCGAGTATTTCAAGGTGCTCAAAGAGACGCTCGCACCGTACGGCACGTTGCTCATCGCGGACGAAGTGCAAACGGGATGGGGACGCCTTGGCGACGGCTGGTTCGGCATGGTCTCTTCCTACGGCGTCGTTCCGGATATGATCACCTCGGCGAAAGGTCTCGCCAGCGGCTTCCCGATCGGCATCACGATCACGCGACCGGAGCTGGCGGACACCTTCAAAGGCCCGCACATCAACACGTTCGGCGGAAACCCGGTGGCAACGCGCGCGGCACTCGTGACCATCGACGTGGTCCAGAAGCGCGATCTCATCGCCAACTGCAAACGCCAGGGCGAGGCGTTGATGGCGGGGTTGCGCGACCTCGCGACGACGTTTCAGTCCATCGGCGAGGTGCGCGGCAAGGGCCTGATGATCGGCGTCGAGCTCGTGCAGGATCGAGCGAGCAAGCGCGTCGCGCCCGATCTTGCAACGAAGATGCTCGAGCAGATGCGCGAGCGCAAGGTGTTGATCGGCAAAGGCGGCCGGTACGGGAACGTTCTGCGCATCCAGCCGCCGTTTGTCTTCGACGACGGTGACGTGCGCGAGTTCCTCGACGCGTTCAAAGACTCGCTCGCCGCACTTCGGTAAGACGCTTTACACCTTCGGCCACGGGACCGCGAGCGCGCAGGAGCTTGCTGCGCTGATTCGCGGCGCCGCGCTCGAGCACGTCGTCGACGTGCGCACCATTCCGAAGAGCCGTCGTCTCCCGCACGTGTGGGAGGCGGAGATGGCGCGCTGGGTCCCCGAGCTCGGCGGCGCGGCCTACTCGCGAAGCCCGGCACTCGGCGGATTTCGCAAACAACGACCCGAGAGCCCAAATACGGCGTTGCGCAATCCGTCGTTTCGCGCATACGCGGATTATATGCAGACGCCGGCATTCGTCGAGGCGCTCGACACGCTCTTGACGGACGCGTTATTGCACAAGACGGCGGCCGTGTGCTCCGAGACTCTTTGGTGGCGTTGTCACCGGCGCCTAATCGCAGACGCTGCCGTACTGCTGCGAGGCGTCGAGGTGCGGCATCTCATGCACGACGGCACGGCGAAGCAGCACGTTCTCACCGCCGGCGTCCGGCGTCTCGGACACGACATGCTTGCGTACGACGTGCAGGCGTCGTGACCGCGTAAAAGGAGTTTGGTCGGGCCGACTGGATTCGAACCAGCGCTCTCAAAGCCCCCAGCTTTGCGCGTTAACCAAGCTACGCTACGGCCCGACGAGCCACGAATGTTCGCGTCAGGCGGGAGAGAACCCGCCCGGGCCGTTTGGCCGAACCGAAAAGGGAACGCGCCATGCATCCTCGCAGCGGCCGTCGACTTCGACGCGCCACTCGTAGCGCGCCCCAGGGAGCAACGGCATCGGCGGAAAGTTCACCGCGAAGCAACCGTCGAGCGCCGTGCCGGGTACCAATCCCGCCGGCCGGCCGGCTTCGAAGGCGAACGGGACCTCGACGCTCTGATCCACGCCGTCGGGGCCCGTCGGCAAGCGCACGGGGTGACCGTCTGCGTCCACGAGCACGATGCGAATGTTGAAACGACGGTTTGCATCGGCCCACGGAACGGAGAGCTTGAGGGCTACGGCCATCGGTGCCGGCTGCGGTCCGGTAATCGACCAGCCGCCTCCGAGAACGTACAGCTTGCCTCCGACGGCCTGCGCGGCGTCGCAAAGCAGGATCGTGACGAGCATGCCTGCGTTGGAGTGTGAGAGGTCCGTTTCAGGACCTCTCACGTCTTACTTCCGTCGGGAACCGCCGACGGCGTCCTTGAGGGACTTCCCGGCAACGAACGCCGGCACTTTGCGTGCCGCAATCTTGATGCGCTCGCCCGTCTTCGGGTTGCGTCCCTCGCGCGCTTTCCGCGACCGAACGACGAAGCTTCCGAACGGCGTGAGTGCGACGCGGTCGCCTTTCTTCAGCGCCGCTTTTATTTCGTCAAGGATGAGATCGACGATTTGACCGGCTTGGCGCTTTGACAACTCGCCTTCGTCGGCAACGGTATCAACGAGATCGGCTTTCGTCAAACTTTCTATCTCCTTCATAACGCGGGAACCGTAATTCCCGCTTCGCAGGCAGGTCAGTGCTTCCTCCCGCGCTTGCGGGCAGCCCGCCTCATTTCCCGCTGATTTCTCGCACGGCACGCAGCGCCAAGAGATAGGAGCGCAGCCCGAAGCCGCTAATGCTTCCCGCGCACGCCGCGGCCGTAACGCTCACGCGGCGATACGGCTCTCGGGCTGCGATGTTGGAAAGATGCACCTCGACGACGGGTATCCCGATGGAAGCGACGGCATCGGCAATTGCATGCGAGTAGTGCGCGTACGCTCCAGGATTGAGCACGACGGCATCGTACTCGCCGCGCGCCGCGTGCAGCGCGTCGATAATGTGCCCCTCGCCATTGTGCTGCACGCATCGCACCTCGGTCCCGAGTTGGCGCCCCTCCTGCACGAGCGCTGAATCGATCTCGGCGAGCGACTGCGATCCGTAGATCTCCGGTTGCCGCTCGCCAAGCAAGTTCAGGTTCGGTCCGTGGATCACCAGAACGCGCATCGCTCGTTGCCTTCTGGGAGGAAATGCCGCAGCCCTCGGCCGAGACCGAGCGGTGCCCGACCGCATTTCGAGTCTCTACGCCCCTTCTGCCGGCATAACCGTGATCGGGACGGTCGTCACCGATCTCGTGCGTGCTATCCGCGATCGTCACGACCTCTCTCCCGTCGCAACCGCTGCCGTCGGGCGGCTCGTCGCGGGTGCGGTGCTCTTCGGCGCGGGCTTGAAGGGCAGAGAACGCCTCTCGATCCAGATCGCGTCCGACGGTCCCATCGAAGGGCTCTTCGCCGATGCATGGCTGCTCGACGAAAACACGGTAGGTGCCCGTGGCTACGCGCGCAATCCCCACGTGGATCTGCCACTGAACGCGCGCGGCAAGTTCGACGTCGCCGCCGCACTTGGCTCCGGCTCACTTCAGGTCACCAAAACCTACGAAGTGGGCAAGCCGTACATGGGAATCGTCGCGTTGCACTCCGGTGAGATCGCCGAAGACCTCGCAGCATATCTCGTTCGCTCGGAGCAGATCCCGAGCGCGGTCGCGCTCGGCGTGCTCGCAAATCCTGCAGGCGTCATTGCGGCCGGTGGCATCCTCGCGCAGGTCCTTCCCGGCGCGGACGAGCGTGCCGTGCTCGAGCTCGAACGGCGCGCGCAGTCGCTCCCGCCGGTCACGCAGCTCATGAGCGACGGCGCCGATGCGGATGACCTCGTACGCGCCCTTGCCGGCGATCTCGAGCTGCACGAGCATCGGCGCCTCGCCGTTACGTTTGCGTGTCTGTGCTCGCGCGACAAGGTCGAGGCCGCGCTCGTCGGGCTCGGTGCGGAAGACTTACGCCAAATGGCGCGGGAGAACGACACGACGCACGCGAGCTGCGAATACTGCAAACACGACTATACTTTTGCCGCCGAAGAACTCGTGGCCCTCAGCCAGCGCGTGAGCTAACGTTAGGGCGACAGGCGCGCGTTTACCCGCGCAAACCTCCGCGCTCCAATCGACACCCGCACCGGCTCGGCCCACCATTGCCACTCTGCGTTGGGATCTCGTATCACGGCGCCATCGATGCGAACGCCGCCACCTTTGATGAGGCGCTCTGCCTCGCGTTTGCTGGCCGCGAGCCCCGAAGCAACCAGCACGCTGCTGATGAGCGGCGTACTCGTGTCGACGATGCTTTCGGGCGCATCGTCCGGGAACTCTTTGCGCTGTACCGTCCGCTCGAAGTACTCGCCCGCGGCCTTCGCGGCCTCGATCCCGTGATACCGCGCGACGATCTCCTGCGTGATTCGCTTCTTCGCCTCCATCGGGCTGAGCCGGTCGTTCTGAAGATCGGCTTGCAGCTGCTGCACGTCGGCCTCCGAACGGAATGCCGCATATCGTGCGTACGTCGGGATCAATGCGTCCGGTAACGACATGAGCTTCCCGAACTGCGTCTGCGCCGGCTCGGTGACGCCGACGTAGTTGCCCAGCGACTTGCTCATCTTCTGCACGCCGTCGAGCCCCACGAGCAACGGCACCATTGCGCAGATCTGCGGCGGCTGGCCGAGCTCACGCTGGTAGTGACGGCCCATGAGCAGGTTGAACAGTTGATCCACGCCGCCGAGCTCGACGTCCGCCTTGACGACGATCGAATCGTACGCCATCGCGACCGGGTAGAGCAGCTCGTGCAGCGAGATCGGATCGCCGCTCTCGTAGCGATCGCGAAAGTCGTTGCGCTCGAGCATCTGCGCGACCGTGGTCTTTCCGGCGAGCGTCACGAGCTCTTCGACCGAAAGCGCACCGAGCCACTCCGAGTTGTACCGAATCGTAATGCGCTCCAAGTCGAGCACGCTGGACGCCTGCTGCCGGTAGGTCTGCATGTTCGCTTCGATCTCGTCGCCGGTCAGCTGCGGACGCGTGACTTTCTTTCCGCTGGGATCGCCGATACGCGCCGTGAAGTCGCCGATGATGAGCGTCACCGCGTGACCGCTCTCGGCGAAGCGCTGAAGGGCGTGCAGCACGACCATGAAGCCGAGGTGAAGATCCGGGCTCGTGGGGTCTATTCCGAGCTTGACGTTGAGCGGCCGCCCGAGGCGAAGGCGTGCGCGAAACTCGTCGCTGGTTTCGACGTGCGCGAAGCCATCGAGCAGATACTCTGCGTCGGCGAAGTGCTGAGGTCGGTTCATCGATCGTTCAGGTCGATGATTGTCACGCCGTGCGAGCCCTCCTCCTCGTTACCGTACCGCACGCTCGCGACGGCGGGGTGCGCGCGTAGGAACTCTTGCAAGCCCCGGCCGAGCATGCCCGTCCCTTTCCCGTGGATAAGGCGCAGCGGCGAGCTGCCCGCGAGGAGCGCTTCGTCGATCCAGCGATCGACGAGCGGCTCGGCGTCCGCGTACCGCTTCCCGCGCACGTCCAGCTCCGAGCGCGCGGACGCTGCGGCATCGAAACGCGCGCTTGCGCCGGCTGGCCGGTATTGCTCCATGCCGCTGAGGGGAAAAGCGACGCGTTCGCGCGGTACCGCATCATCTTGGACCTCCCGCATGCCCAAGTCGCGATGCATCTGCTCGAGCGTACGCGAAAGCGCGGCACTCTGCGAGGGCGTCAGACGCGAGCGCTTGGCGTTCTCGGGCGAGCGGCGTTGCAAATCGGTCATGAACTCGCGCAGTGCCTGCTGCAACCGTTCCTCCGCGCGAGCTGCGAATCGTTCCTGCTCCACCCGTAGTTCGGCAATACGGCGCTCGAGCCGCTCGCGTTCGGCAGCGCTCGCGCGGCGCTCGTCCGCTAGCGTCACGCGCTCGCGCTGCAGCTCTGCGTTACGCGCGGAAAGCTCCGCGAGCGCGCGCTCGTACTCGCGTTCTTCCAATGCCAAGAGGCTCTCTGCGCGCCTCACCACCTCTTCTGCGATGCCACGCGAGCGCGCTAGTGCGAACGCAAAAGACTGGCCTGGCGAGCCGACGTCCAGTTCGAAGGTCGCGGAAAACGTGCGCGGATCGAAGCGCACGCTCGCGTTCGCCGCGCCCTCCGCGGCGTGTGCAAAGAGCTTGAGCTCGGTCGCGTGCGTACTGACGACCCCGCGCGCCCGTGCGACGAGCAGGTGCTCGAGCATCGCTGCCGCGAGCGCTGCGCCGGCGGAAGGCTCGGTGCCCGCACCGATCTCGTCGACGAGGAAGACGGTGGTTTCGCTCGCGGTGGCGAGGATCTCGCGCATTCTATCGAGATGCGCGGAGAACGTCGAGGCGTTCTCGACGATGGACTGCTCGTCTCCGACGTCCGCGATCAGGTGCGTGAACCGCCCGATGCGGCTTCCCTCTGCTGCCGGAACCTGCATCCCTGCGTAGGCCATCGCCAAGAACAGCCCGACCATCTTCAGCGTGACCGTCTTGCCGCCCATGTTCGGACCGCTGATGACGAGCAGCCGCGTCGCGTCGTTCAGCGTGAGCGATTGCGGCACCGCACGTTCGC
>Ga0307372_10002563_pt1 | contig 29933 bp, 34 predicted proteins | sample OX1MG_FD_202533 | JGI IMG/M metagenome (GOLD analysis project Ga0307372, IMG submission 202533) | Soil microbial communities from Risofladan, Vaasa, Finland - OX-1 | ecosystem: Environmental > Terrestrial > Soil > Coastal area > Acid sulfate soil | place: Finland: Risofladan, Vaasa | collected... | reverse complement strand
AGAATGAGACGTTCACGGTGGCTGGGGCAGAGCCTAAGCGATGCCCCGGTCGCTATGTAGCCGGGGCATCGCTTACGCTCTGCCACCAGCCACCACCTTCTCGTGACAAAATGTCTCATTCTTGGCCTGCGACGACTTAAATAAATCCACTCGAAAAAACCGGCGCAACCGTTACCTTTTGTTGAATTGCGGCCGGTCGTTGGCCGATAGACTTACGTGGGCGGAAGACTCACCGTCCGCCTCGCCACGCCCGCGCGAGGGTTCCGCGGGTCAAACGCCGCGGTGGCAGTCGGGCCCAACCTCCTGCTGAAGGGTCATCGCCGGTGCGAATCCACCCGTTGGCCGTGGTCGATCCCACGGCGCGAATCGGCAACCAGGTCGTCGTCGGCCCCTTTTGCGTCGTCGAACACGACGTGGTCATCGGCGACGACTGTGTGCTGGAAAGCCAGGTGGTGGTCAAACAGGGGACGGTGCTCGGCGAAGCCAATCACATCTTCGAGGGGGCGGTGATCGGCGGACTCCCGCAACACCTGAAGATGCCCGAACGAATCGGTACGGTGGTCATCGGGTCGCACAATACGATCCGCGAGCACGCCACCGTGCATCGCGCCTTGCACCACGACCAGGCCACCCAGGTGGGCGACCATAACTTGCTGATGGCCGGCGTGCATGTGGCGCACGATTGCCGCGTTGGCAGCCACACGATCTTCGCCAACAATGCGATGCTCGCCGGCCACGTCGCCGTCGAAGACCGGGCTTACCTGTCGGGAAACGTGGCCGTCCACCAGTTCTGCCGCGTGGGTGGGTATGCCATGGTCGGCGGCCTGGCCCGCGTCGTCAAGGACGTGCCGCCCTTTGTCACGATCGACGGCCGTAGCAGCTACGTCGTGGGGTTGAACACCGTCGGTCTGCGCCGCAATGGCTTTACGAACGAAGACATCACGCAGCTCAAGGCCGCCTACCGGCTGATTTATCGCAGCGGGCTGAAATGGCAACACATCCTCGATCGGCTGCGATCCGAATTCGCCGCCGGTCCCGCCGCGTGCTTCGCCACCTTCTTCGCGTCCAGCACCAGGGGCGTGGTCGCCGAACGGCGTGAACCGCCGGCCACCACGCTCAAATGGCGCGAGGATCTCGGCGAAAAGCCGAGCCTGCGGAAGCGGGCGGGGTAGGAAGCAATGGTCCCGCTCCAGCGGGCTTGGCAAGCCCGGATTATTCATGGTCCTGGGGAGAACGCGCGCAGTCTGCCGTCACACTAACCCGCGGCGCAAGCTCGGATCGCTCACTTGAAAGCTCAACTGGCCGAGTTGCAGGGTCGGCAAGAACGGCCAAACACGGAGGGTTACGAGCCTACCTTGACGCGGAGCGTCCGCTGCGACGTTCCCACGCAGAGCGGCTCGTGGCGTGGGCTAAAGCGCTAAAGCCCACGCTACGAGCGTTACGCCCACAACCCCGTAGCCCGTAGGTGGGCACCGCCCACAACGAACGCGGGCTAAAGCCCACGCTACGAGCGTTACGCAGACAACCCTCCGTCGTGGCGGCACCCCGTTGCGACACTCCTCGTCAGAGCAACTCCTCCAACTCCTCCACCAGCTTGCCGAAATACTCCAGCGCCGTATCGACGGCGGCCGGCTGTTCCATGTCGACGCCGGCCCCGCGCAGCAGGTCGAGCGGGTCTTGCGAACAGCCCCCCTTGAGAAAGTTCAGGTAGTCGTCCAGCTCGCGCGGGCCACCCGAGATGACGCGCTCCGCCAGGGCGATGGCCGCCGAGAGACCGGTGGCGTACTTGTAGACGTAAAACGCCCGGTAGAAGTGCGGGATGCGGAAACACTCCAGCGAAAGCTCGCCGTCGAGCGTGAAGTCAGGTCCGAAATAGCGCTGGAGCAACTCGCGGTAGACGCTCTTGAACCGCTCGACCGTCAGCGGCTCGCCGCGCTCGGCCAGCTCGTGCGTGAGCTTCTCGAACTCGGCGAACATCGTCTGCCGCAGGACCGTGCCGCGGATGGCGTCGATCTCGCGGTTGATCAGGAAGGCCCGCCGCCGGTCGTCGCCGGCCTGGGCCATCAGATGCCGGCTCAGGAGCTGCTCGTTGAAGGTGCTGGCCACCTCGGCGACGAAGATCGTGTAGTTGTAGTATTGGTAGGGCTGGTGCCGCGCCGAGTAGTAGGAGTGCATCGAGTGCCCCGCCTCGTGGGCCAGCGTGAAGACATGGTCGAGCACGTCGCCCTGGTAATTCATCAGGATGAAGGGCTGGCCGTCGAACGAACCGGAACTGAAGGCGCCGCTTTGTTTACCCTGGTTCTCGTAGCGGTCGCACCAGCGGCCCAGCAGGCCCGCCTCCAGCGCGCGGCCATACTCCGCGCCCAAGGGTCGCATCGCCTCGATCACGACCGCGCAGGCCTGCTTCCAGGTGTGCTTGGTTTCCAGCTCGCTCAAGATCGGCACGTACGTGTCGAATGGGTGAATTTGCTTGAGTTTCATCTTCCGCCGCCGCAACTCGTAATAGCGGTGGAGAGCCGGCAGGTGCCGATGCACCGAGTCGATCAGGTTGTCGTAGACTGAGACGGGCACGTTGTCGGGAAACAGCGCCGCCTCGCGAGAACCGCCGAAGGAGCGCGCTCGCGCGTGGAACACGTCGCGCTGGATCGAGCCGGCCAGCGTGGCGGCCAGCGTGTTCTCGTGCGCGGCGAACGCCTGGTAATACTGCGCGAAGGCCCGCCGGCGCACCCGGCGATTGGGCGAATGGAGCAGGGTCGAGAACGAAGCGTGGCTCAACTCGATCCGCTGACCACGGTCGTTTTCAATGGCGCCGAATTTCAGGTCGGCGTTGTTCAATTGCCGGAAGATCAGGCCGGCCGCGGCGGCCATTTCGCTCTGCATGGCCAGCAGCTTCTCTTCGCGGTCGGAGAGCGTGTGCGGCCGCTCGCGCAGCAGCCGCTCGAGCAGCAGTTGGTAAGGGGCCAGTTCCTTGGCCGCCATGAACTTCCTGATTTTGGCTTGCGAAAGGGCGAGGATCTGCGGGCGAATGTAACTCGCTTCCTGCGCGGCGCGGCTTGAGGCGTTGCGGTGCCGGCCGAGCATTCGTTGGTACGCGCTGTTGGCCGTGTCTTCGGCCGTCTTGAGGAACGCGAAAGTCCCAAGCCGCTCGCCCGCGCGATCGAAGTCGCAGTCGAATTGGAGGCAGTCGGCCAGGTGCTTCGCCGTGAGGCCGAGCTGACCCTTGTATTTCGCATACTGATCGATGCGCCGTTCCCACTCGCCGAAGGCCGTTTCCCAGGCGTCATCGGAGGCGAAGAGGCTGGAAAGATCCCAGGTGTCGGCGGTCTTGACCTGGCTTCGGCGCGGGAGCGATTTGAGTTTGGGCATGGTGCGTGGAAGTTGCAAAGTGAGGAATCATGCCAGCAGCCCGTCGATCACTTCATGTTTCGCCTTGGGAGCGAAGTGGGGTGTTTATGGAGTGTTGGGCATGGAGCGCATCGGCGGCAATCGCCGTAAGTCAATAGCCGAGGCGGGGATCGAACCCGCACGGGGATTACTCCCCACGGGATTTTAAGTCTAGCCTACCCGCTACGCCAGCCTACGCGAGACGCAAATTTCCCGCAGAAAACGCGCTTCGCGGTCGCCTCGAATCCGCTCACGTCGCTAGGCTATGGAGTGTTTATGGAGTGTTTGGGAAACCAAAACTCAGCCCAACAACGCCGGCGCCGAGTCGGCCGACGTCGACCTGACGGCGATCGTCGCCGCCTGGCCGAAACTGCCGCCGGCCGTGCGCGCCGGCGTCGTGTCGGCCGTCGAGCATCGCGCTAGGCTTTGGCCTTACCGCCAACGACTTCCCGCCGCGACGGTTGCAATTTGCCATAAGCTGGGCAATAATGCCTGATATGATCTGCTAGGGGTTGATTGGCGACCTTGGCCAGCAAACGATCAGGCAGCCGACCAATTAGCCGACAGGGTTCCCAATGCCGCTCCCCGAAACTCCGCGAGTCATTTACGCGAAGAATCCGCTTGAGGCGGTGATTTGCCAGCTTCGTTTCCCACCGATATTGCGCATTGCGGCCGAGTTGCCGGCCGCGTTCCAGGAACGCATTCGGGAGGAGTACCCGCTGCTTCGTGAACGGCCCGCGTTTGCGGTGCCGGCGGGCATACCGCCCCAAATGATGATGAAGGCAATACCCTCCGAGCTTTCCGTCGCCCTCGGCGGCCGAACATTCGATTTTCTGTCCGCCGATGAGAAATGGCAACTTTCCCTGAATCAGCAACACCTTGTCCTGACTACGACCAGTTACGAACGATGGGAGGGGTTCCGTATTCGTCTTGACGGCGCGCACCGCTCGCTCTTGGAAATCTACCGGCCGTCCTTCTATTCCCGAATGGGGCTGCGGTATCGAGACGTCATCCGGCGAAGCGTTCTGGGCTTATCCGATATTCCGTGGTACGAACTGCTTAGCCCGGCCATCGCGGGCGAACTGGCGTCGCCGCTCGCCGACGAGGTCGAGCATGCCGCGAGAGAATTTGTGCTTCGCTTACCGGACTCCGCCGCGCGGGTTCGGGTTAGGCACGGACTCATCGGTGCGGCTGATTCTGAAGCTCGCTACGTCATTGACGCCGATTTTTACAATGAGCCTAAAACGGAGACTGCCGATGCCTTCACGGTTCTTGATACCTTCAACAAGCATGCCGGCCGACTATTCCGGTGGTGCATCAGCGACCGACTCCATGACGCGATGGAACCTTGGCCCGCATGCTAGCATTCAGCTCGAACATGGGCCGTTCGTGATGTCGTGGAGTCACGAAATCCCACAAGGGTTGATAATGCATACCATGAGTTTTCAGCAGACGGCCGCCGAACCCGAGTTTCCCTTGCCGCTTGCGGCGTTGCAGCGCTTTTTGTGTCATGTGTTGGTCAACCAGATTCCTGATGAGGGGTTGGGCGAAGTATGCGAGAATCTGCGCGATGCCTGGGACTTTTACAAGTCGAGGCCGCCTGCTCCCGCGCTGTTGGAGTCGGTTCGCGAGGAACCCGCGCGGTTCGCGGGAACCTACGAGCGCCCGGTTTTCCAGGCAACCGAGGAATGATGCCTTGGAAGCGCAGGCGATTTATACGACGTCTTCCGACGGCGCGCTGCGGCAGGGAGAGGTAATCTCCGGGCTCATTCAGGTCCATCTCAAGTTGTCGCTTGGCGGTGACATGCCGGCGACGTCCGTAATTCAGCATAAATCGCACCCGTTCGCTATCGTTGTTTCCCAGGACTGCGAATTAGACTGGGACTTCAAGGCGCGGAATCGCATCACGATCGACGGCAAGGAAGTGGGGCGGGAGAAAACCATTCCGAATGTCTTGTTTTGCGAGGTTTGGACCGCCGATGCATTAAGAGGAAGCAATAACATCAACTCGACTATGTGGTCCAAAATCAAGACCAACAGGGATGAGCGTTACCACTTTCTTGAAAAGATCGATCCGACAACCGATCGTCAGGCATTGGGTCTGCCTGAACTTGGAATCGACTTCAAGCGATACTTCACGATTCCCACAGACGAGGCTTACGCCCGCGTCAACACGGAAGCCAAGCGCCGCTGTCGACTGGTGAGTCCATATCTTGAGCATTTCAGTGGGCGGTTTTTTTATTTTCAAAGCCGCGTCGCATTGCCGCGAGAGCACGAGAGCGAACCTGGATCGCCGCAATGAACCTGAGCCTGGAGGAGGATGCGGCCGACACGCCGATCATCCGGCCGGCTCGCGTGCCAGGTTCAACTCCAGCAGCTTCGTCTCCTGCGCGCGTGCCCAAACTTCGTGAAGGCGGGAATTCAGCAGCCCGAAGAAGACATCATCGCTTCTGGCGAACCCGAAGGTTGCGGAGTCCGGACGCCGAACGGCGCGGATGCACCGACTGCTGCCATCGCTACGGGTTTCACGCCTTGCGGAGGGGGTACGCGACGATGAACGCCGATACGATGTCGGCCTTGCGGGCCGCTACGGCGGGTTGAACGGGGCGGATTCTTGCGGGCTATGGAGTGTTATTGGAGTGTTGACCGTGCGACCCCTTGGGGTGAATCGCCGTAAGTCATTAGCCGAGGCGGGGATCGAACCCGCACGGGGATTACTCCCCACGGGATTTTAAGTCCCGTGCGTCTGCCTATTCCGCCACTCGGCCGTTTTCGGTGTTTTTCGCTGTTTGACCCTTGACCGTCACCGAATTTCGTCACAGAACGAGACTTGAGGTTCATCAAGGGCAGTGTAACGCGAGGGTCGGGCAATGGCTAGAAGGGCGAAGCCGTGGTCGAGGGCACAACGGAGCCACCAACACTTGCACCCCCTCGCGCATTATCTATTCGGAAACGCAAACGGCCTGGGAGCGGAAACTTGAAAAACCTGGCCTCAGGGCGAGTTGCGGCGACGACCCCAGGCTCCCGGCCGGTGGCGAGGCGGCGGAGTGTGGTGCCGACGGATCCGAACCAAACGCTGTTGGCGGTCTGGCTTGCCGCCCAGGACGAACTGCGGCGGTTGGTCGCCGCCCTGGGCGTCGGTCGCGACCAGGTCGACGATGTGCTGCAAGACGTGTACCTGGCGGCAAACACGGCGGAGGAGCGGACGTGGGACGACGGCGGCCAGCGCCGCTGGTTGTTCCGCGTGACGATCAACCGTTGCCGGCTCGAGCACCGCCGGCGGCGCTCGTGGCAGGGACTTTGGGAGAAACTACAGCGTGCTTGGACGCGGCCGGAAGATATCGGGGACGCGATTTCCAGAATGAAAAGCAGGTCGAGTAACCAATTGCAGTCTTTCTTCGCCCCGGCACGGGAAGTCGATCGCCCGCCGCTTCAGGAGTACGTTTTTTGGGCGCCCAGCGTGGAAGAAGCGCAGGGCCTGGCACGCGATTTCCTCGATTTTTACGACCGCGGGTTCTTGGGGTGGTTGCGAGAACTTGCGGAGGACCAAAAAGCCCGGCTCACGGCATCGCGCCGCGATGCGGCTCCGAAGTTGGCCGACCTTGAGCTGCGCGCGGCGGAGCAAGAGGAGAAACTCGAAGGCGTCGAGCGGCTGGACGACCCGGCGCTCAGCGACCTGAAGGTGAAGCGCATGTTGCTCAAGGTCGACCTGGCGGGCGTGAAAGCGCGCCTGCAGGCGATCGATAAGAAAATGGTCACGGTCGCGGTCGCGATTCGGACGCGTTTATCGGATTTGAAGATCACCGCCGAAATCGATCTGGCCAGCCTGGCCGCCCAACAACAGTTGCTCGATGAACTGATCGACGGCCAGCGGCAGTTGAGGGAACTCTCGGAGTTCAGGTACAAGCATCTCGCTCCCGTCAAGGATCTGGTACACATGGCCGACGTCGGCATCGAACGCTGTGACGAGATCCTGGCCGATCTCATACCGTTTGCGCTGGTCAACGAGACCGTCGTGATCCGGCCGATGAAGTTCAGCTTGCCCGGCGAAACGGCACCGGCCAAATGAGCACGCGGCCGACGACGATCACTGGCCGAGCAGTCGCTGCAACGATTTTTGGTCACGCTCACAATCGGCGATCGAATACGGACGTGCGTAGCCATGGCACAGCGAAGGCGCGGAGAAACGCGATCTTCGACATCCCCACGACGTCTGAGCAAGCCGCGTAAGCGGCGGCGTCTGCCCGCGCCACACTTCGCACCACCCCTCGTTTTTTTGGATCTCCGTTTTTAGGGGGATTTGAAGTCGCGTTGATCCGCGCCGAAGCCGGCAACGAGGCGCTGTCGCCGCGTTGCCCCGGCACGCGCGACACGGGGCCGCGCGTGGCGCGAGAATATTTTTTCAAACTGCGCGAACGCGCAGCGAACGAGCGCGCGGAATGCGAGGATTAGCACGGCCGGAGAGCGGGGCGTAACGATGTCCGCCGCGCCTCGTCGCTACGCGAAAAAAAACGACTCCGAAACCCCTCCCAAACGATCCAAAAGCGCGTGGGGCGGGGCGAAGGGTGTGGAAGCAATTGTTGGCCGCTTTCGCGGCATGCTCAGAGTCCTGGGGTTATCGGAGATCGTTTTTTTCGCTTCGCTGCCGTTTTTCTTTCGCACGCCCGTTGCTGCGCAACGTGCGTGCTTTTTTCGTAAAAATGGTCCTTCCTCTTTCGTGGGCCGGTACGGACCCCCCGTGCTTGCGCTGCGGGTTAGTGTCGAAGCAGTCCGCTCGCAGTCGAAACGGGGCCGCGGAGCGGCCGGAGCGGGCGAGGGCGAGTTGACACGCCGGCGGAGACGGGTACAGTGATGCTGGCGTCGGTGCCCGATTTGGGCCTAACAGGGAACCCCGTGCGAATCGGGGGTGGTCCCGCCGCTGTAACGGACGTGTTCGAGCGCGGTCACTGCGAATGCGGGAAGGTCGCGCGGGAAAGTCCGGAGCCAGAAGACCTGCCGACGATAGTACACCCTTTTTTCTCGGCGCGCGACCGAGGGGGTTGGCCCCGGCATGCGCCGGGTTTGGGGGACCAAGAAAACTTGGGTGCCGTCCCTCATGGGTCGATCCGTGCGAGGTGACCATGAGGCGCGATTCGTTTTTCCAGCGGTGCAGTGATGACGCGGAATCCCCGGAGCGCTTGCCATGGGCCGCTTGACTCTGGTGACGGGCGGCGCGGCGAGCGGCAAGAGCTCCCACGCGTTGCGGTTGGCTTCGCAGTGCGGCGAGCGAATCCTGTTCGTCGCCACATGCGTGCCGCGCGATGACGAGATGCGCGCCAAGGTTGCGCGCCATAGGGCTGAGCGGCCGGCATCCTGGACCACGGTCGAAGCCAGCCGGCATTTGGCCGACACGTTCCAGGCGGACTTCGACGGCGCCGTGGTCGATTGTCTCACCCTGCTGGTCTCGCAGTTGCTGATCGACGACGTCGCCGACGCGGAGATTCTGGCCGAGGTCCGCGGCCTTTGCATCGCGGCGAGGCAGGCAACCTATCCGACCGTGCTGGTGACCAACGAAGTCGGCCAGGGCGTGGTGCCCGAACACCCGCTGGGGCGTCGCTTCCGTGAGCTGGCGGGACGCTCGAACCAATGGGCGGCGAGCATGGCGGACGACGTCGAACTGGTGGTCTGCGGAATCCCCATGAGGATCAAACATGCTGGCTGAAACGATTCGCCGTATCGGTCCGCTCGACGACGCCGCCATGAGCGCCGCGCTCGCGCGGCTCAACGCGCTGGCCAAGCCGCCCGGCAGCCTGGGCCGGCTCGAGGAGTTGGCCATGCAGTTGGCCGGGATCAGCGGACGAGTGCCGCCGCCGCTGGAGAAACGAGTGATTTATGTCTTCGCCGCCGACCACGGCGTGACCGCCGAGCGCGTGAGCGCTTACCCGTCCGTCGTGACCGCGCAGATGGTGTCCAACTTCCTCCGCGGCGGCGCGGCGATCAACGTGCTGGCGCGGCAGGCCGGAGCGACGTTGGTGGTTGTCGATGTGGGCATCGCGGGCGAAGTCGAAGCGCACCCGCGACTGGTGTCGCGCAAGGTTGCCCGTGGCACGCGCAATTTTGCCCGGGAACCCGCGATGAGCCGCGAAGAGGCCGTCCGCGCGGTCGAGATCGGGATCTCCGTGTTCGAACCGTGCCAGTTGGCCGGGATGGGTGAAATGGGGATCGGCAACACGACGGCCGCCGCGGCGATCGTGGCCGCCGCGACCGGGCGATCCGCCGCCGAGGTGGCGGGCCTCGGCACGGGGCTCGACCCGGCAGGTCTCAAACGGAAGATCGACGTCATCGAGCGGGCCTTGGCGAGACACCGTCCCGATCGCCGCGACGGATTCTCGCTGCTTCAAACCGTCGGCGGATTCGAAATCGGCGCCCTCGCCGGCGCCATGCTCGCGGGCGCGGCGGCTCGCGTGCCGGTCGTGATCGACGGTTTCATCTCGACGGCGGCGGCGATCGTGGCCACTCGGCTGTGTCCGGCCGTGAGGCCGTACTTGATTGCCGCTCATGGTTCGGCGGAACGCGGACATCCGCTGGCACTGGCGGAGATGGGATTGCGACCGTTCTTGAACCTCGACCTGCGGCTGGGCGAAGGGACCGGCGCGGCGCTGGCCTTTCACCTGATCGACGCGGCCTGCCGCGTGACGCGCGAAATGGCCACGTTTGAGGAGGCGGATGTCTGCGGAAAACGATGATATACTTCACGCGGTCGAGAATGAGACATTCACGGTGGCTGGGGCAGAGCCTAAGCGATGCCCCGGTCGCTATCTTGCCGGGGCATCGCTTAGGCTCTGCCACCAGCCACCACTTTCTCGTGGCAAAATGTCTCATTGTCGGCCGCTTGAAGTATAGATTCCCATTTCACCATCAGCGATCAAAAGATGTGTAGTACAACGGCGGCTCCGGCCGAGGGAGATGTGATCCGCCGTTCGCACGGCGGAGCGGCCGGTGCATTGTCTCCGGCGGCGGGCTGCGCAGTATCTCCGGCGGCGGGCTGCGCAGGGCAATTGGACTTCAGCGTCAACCTGAACCCGCTGGGACCGCCCGATTCGTTGGCCCTGGCGCTGGCGCCTGAGCACATGACGTCGTACCCCGAGCCCGACTCGGTGACGCTACGGCACATGCTGGCCGAGCGGCATGGCGTCAAGCCCGAATCGGTGCTGGTCACCAATGGGGCTTGTGAGGCGATTGAGCTTGTGATGGCCGCGTTGGCGCCGGGCCGCGTCGTGGTACATGTGCCGGCGTTCACCGAATATGAGGATGCGGCCCGCGCTTGGGGCCGAACCGTCGTCACCATCCCAGCGCGTGAGGAAGATGGTTTCCGCTGGAATTTCAGCAGGCTCGACGTGAGGCCTGACGACCTGGTGGTGTTGGGCAATCCGGCGAACCCGACCGGTGTGCTGTCGGAAGTGCCCGAACTGGAGGCGACTTTGGTCGTGGACGAGACGTTCCTCGATTTCGCCGAGCAGGCGGCCGGCGGACAGGCGGCGAGTGCCGTCGGCCGGCCCAGGACGCTGGTGATCCGGTCGTTCACGAAGCTATTCGCCTGTCCGGGTCTGCGGCTTGGCTATGTGGTCGGCGACGTATCGGCGCTCCGCGCGCGGCAGCCCGCCTGGTCCGTCAGCAGGCCGGCGCAGATCGCGGGCCAGGCGGCGTTGCTGGACAAGGACTACCAGGAATTCACGCGGCGCTTCGTGCGCGACCGCCGCGAGGAATTGATCCAGGGGCTGGAGTCGGTGCCGGGCGTGAAAGTTTTTCCCTCCGCGGCAAACTTTCTCTTGTTCCGCGTTGCGAAGGCGCGCGAAACAGCCCGGCGACTGGTTGAGCGGGGGATTGTGGTTCGCGTGTGCGACAACTTCACCGGCCTGGCGCCGGATACCTATTTGCGCGTGGCGGTGCGCAAGCGGAGCGACAATCGGCGATTGGTGGAGGCACTGCATGCCGCGCGGTAAGGCCATCATGGTGCAAGGGACCGGCTCGCACGTGGGCAAGAGCGTGCTGACGGCGGCGCTCTGCCGAATTTTCCGGCGGGACGGCTACCGCGTGGCGCCGTTCAAGGCGCAAAACATGGCGAACAATGCGGCCGTCTGCGCCGACGGGGGCGAGATCGGCCGTGCCCAGGCCGAACAGGCCGCGGCTTGTGAGGTCGAGCCCACGACGGCGATGAACCCGATCCTGCTCAAGCCCTGTAGCGACGTTGGTTCCCAGGTCGTCGTGTTGGGCCGGGCCACCGGCACGATGACGGCCAAGGAGTACCAGCCGTACAAGCTTTCGCTCCTGCCGCTGGTCCAGCAGGCAATCGACTCGTTGTTGGAGAGCTACGAGGTCGTGGTCATCGAAGGGGCGGGGAGCCCGGCCGAAATCAACCTCAAGCAGTACGACATCGTCAACATGCGCACCGCCGCGATGGCCGACGCTCCGGTGATCCTGGTCGGCGACATCGACAAGGGGGGCGTCTTCGCGCAACTCGTGGGTACCTTCGAGTTGCTCGACGCGGACGAACGGCAACGCGTGCGGGCCTTGATCATCAACAAGTTCCGCGGCGATCCGGACATTCTCACGCCGGGCGTGCAGTTTCTCGAAGCGCGGCTGGGGCGGCCGGTGCTCGGCGTCGTGCCCTACTTGCATGACCTGCGAATAGCGGAAGAGGACACGCTGCCGGCCCGCTCCGCTTTGGGTCCGCGGCGTCTCAACGGCTTGCACGCCAAGGGGAGCGTTCGCATCGATGTGATCCGGCACCCGCGGATTTCCAACTTCACCGATTTCGATGGCTTTGGCGAGGCCGTACGTTACGTCAGCGAGCCGCCGGCGGACCTGCCCGACGCGATCATCCTGCCGGGTACCAAAAGTACGGTGGCCGATTTGCAACACTTGCGCCGGCGGGGGTTCGAGCCCTGGCTGCGGCGGGCGCGGGCGGCGAAGGTCGAAATCGTGGGCATTTGCGGCGGCTTTCAAATGCTGGGACACACGATCCTCGACCCGGAGCACGTTGAGTCGCCGCATGGTTCGGTCGAGGGCCTGCGACTGCTCGATGGTGCCACCGTGTTCCAGTCGCGCAAAGAGACGGCGCGGGTCCATGCGGTGCATACCGAAAGCGGAGTGGAAGTGGAAGCCTACGAGATTCACATGGGCTGCACGCAGGGTAACCCCGGCAACCCGCCGCTGTTCCGCATTACGCGGCGGCATGGCATGCCGGCGGAAGGTTACGATGGAACGGCTTCGGCCGATGGGCGGGTGTGGGGCACGTACTTGCACGGGCTGTTCGACGGCGAACCGTTCCGCCGCTGGTGGCTCGGGCGGCTGAAGCCCGGCGCGTTTCCGGCGGCGGGCTGCGCGGCCGTACCGGAGCCGCCCGCGGAGAACCGGTTCGACGTGCTGGCCGACGCGGTGAGGAAGTCGATCGATGTGGGAAGCCTTTACCGGATCGTTTGGGGTTAGGTTGGAGTGGTGCCTGATGGCTGCGTTTGCAATCGACCTCGTCTTGGGCGACCCCCGTTGGCTGCCGCACCCGGTGCGGCTGATCGGCCGGGCCTGCACCTCGCTGGAAGCGGTCCTTGCCCGCGTGCTCGGCCGCGGCTACGTGGCCGGCATGTTGTACACTCTAGTCATCGTGGCCGGCGTTTGGGCCGTGGCGGCGGGGCTTGTCGGGCTGGCGGCGGCGTGGGACTGGCGGGCCGGAGTCGCCGTGCAGGTGCTGCTGTTGTATACCACGCTGGCGGCGCGGGATCTCGACGTCGAAAGCCGTCGCGTGTTTCTCGCCCTGGAAGCCGGCGACTTGCCGCGAGCTCGGGGAGATCTTTCGCAAATTGTCGGACGCGATACCGCCGGGCTTGACGAGTCGGAAGTGGTCCGGGCCGCGGTCGAGACGGTGGCCGAGAACACGGTCGACGGCGTCGTCGCGCCCTTGGTGTTCGCTCTGATCGGCGGCGCGCCGGCGGCGCTGGCCTACAAGGCGATCAATACGCTCGATTCCATGGTGGGCCATCTCGACGAGCGATACCGCAAGTTCGGCTGGGCCTCAGCCCGGCTCGACGACGCCGCCAACTATCTTCCGGCCCGGCTGGCGCGGTTGTTGTTCCCGCTGGCGTCTCTGGCTTGCGGGTTGGACGCGGTTCGTTGCTGGAAGGTCGTTTGGCGCGACGGCCACAAGAGCCCCAGCCCCAACGCCGGAATTCCCGAGGCGGCCGTGGCGGGCGCGCTGGGCGTGCGACTCGGCGGCGTCAACTACTACCAAGGCGCGGTCTTGTTTCGCCCCTTCCTCGGCGACCCATTACAGCCGCTCTCGCGGCGGCACATTCCCGCGGCGATCCGCTTGATGTACGTCGTGGCCTTCCTGACCCTGGCACTTGGAACCGCAATAAGGATGCTGGTATGGCACGACTGGTCGTAGCCGGAACGCACAGCAGCGCGGGAAACGGGCAGGTAGACCAAACCGTTGTCCGTCATTTTCGTGCATCGCAATTCGAGCGAATCCAACCGTTGCATTGCAAGCAACTGGGCGTTTTGCTCAAGTACCTGCCGGACGAGGTCGTAACACAAAAAGTTACGGTCCCACAACAGCAAGACGCCTGCCTGCAACTGGCGCAACAAACAGCGAGCCATCGTAACCTCGCCACAACGCAGAGGCTTGATGAGCCAGCGCCAGAGGACGTGGCTGCCTGTTTCGCACAAGGAAGGCGAGGACGTGCGCCTGCGGAAATGCCCCAGGTGCGCGTCCACTGCCGGGACGACCAAAAGCCTTCTCATTCTCCTCTGTATCGGGAAGGTCCACCACGAAACCGTCCAGCGCCATGAGTCGCATCCCTTGATAGAACGCTCCGCGTTCAACAGCCAGGCGAAGCTTGTTTCATGGCCAGCTCCTGTTTTCGTGTCCGCTCGCCAGTTCGTTATACCGCACGACGCCGCGAATGAAGCCGCTTGTCATGACCATGAGTTCGTTCCCTTCCTCGGAAGCTGATTCACGTAGCATAGCCATCGCGGCGCAAGTCGTCGATGCCCGGAACCACGGGAGGCTCGTCCTGGCATGGCCACGGCTGGTGGCGTTCGTCGCCCTCTTGATGGGCCATTTCCGACAAAGCAAACGCCGGGCCGCCTTCTTTCTGCAAGACTTTCTCAACATGCCCTGCTGTCCGTCGCTGAATGTGAAAATGTCAGGGGCGGCGAGAACCGATACCAGAATCGCGGAGCCAGAGGGAGGGTGGCCCGCCAAGGATCCTCCGGGTGGTAAGCACAGCGTCGTTATTACGGGTTCCATGAAAGAGGTGGGCATGGGGCTTGCGCACGCAGGTTGGAAACCTGCCCCACGGTGTCGGGGGTTAAAATCCAGTGTCGCACCGGTTATACTTCACGCGGCCGGTAATGGGACATTTTGTCACGAGAAACTGGTGGCCAGCCAAGCGAGAACACGCATGATCAGCAGATGCCCTTTTCCGAAACGAGCTTATTCGTTCATCCTGGGCGCGGTGGTCCTCAACCCAAGCGTCTTGCTTGATCGCGGAACACACAACGTATGTTCGGGAGCGGAACCGTTACCGGTGGAGCAAGCAGGCGACTATTTCGTCAATTTCGTGCTCGACGAGATCGAGTCGGCAAGGAAGAAACTCCCCCAGATCACGCGGGCGGCGGAAGTGGCGGCGGATCGAATCGTAAGCGGAGATGGTGAGCTGCTCTCGGCCGGCGATCAAAGTTTCTCGCTCGAACCGGTCTGGCGCGCCGGAGGAATCGCCTTTTCGCGACAGTACAAGCCCGATAAACAAGCCGCCGCGGCCGCGGTCCCGGAACCCAACGGCGAGATCCCCTATTATCGGACCAAAGAGTTCGTCGAGCACTTCACCGTCCAGGCCGCGAAGAGCAATGACGTGGTGCTACTGGGCTACGAGAACGAGAACGAAGAGCGGCTTCATCTGGCGTCGCACGTCGAACGCCTGCTGGGCGACGGGGCGTTGGTCGTGTTCTTCGGTTCACAAGCTCGTGCCCGTCAGTTGGAACAGACGTTTGGGCGGCAGGGCAATCTCATTTTCATTACGCACGATGTCCCCGACGGCGGAATCATCGACGTGCCGGGCCGGCCCGAGAAGATTTGCTCCGGCAGGAGCATTGCCAATCGCTTGTATTTGTGGACCTTCGAGGCCGAACTGATCAGCGCGTTCATGCGGCGCGGCAAGGTGCCCGGCATCTTACTTTCCGTGACCTACGAGAGCCCTCAGGTTTGGAACATCCCCCTGCTGAATTCCTACAAGTTCATCCCCGCTTTCAACGTCACCCCCGTGAAGAAAGGCGTGTTCGGCGACACGTACCTTGGTCACCTGCGACGAATCGTGAGCGGTATCGTGCCGGAACAAAGAAGCCAATTCCGAAAAGCGGCGCAGTGGCTCGCCGAAGCGGCGCGGACGAAGCACAAGACTTTCGCCTTGCTCATTCATGGCCTCGACCCGAACGGGTTGCCGGGCGATCCGGGGCTGTTCAAGGTTCACAGCGAGGGGAACGCCCATTATCCGCAACTGGACGACGAAATCGGCAAGGACGACGTCGCCCTTTTCGTGGGCTATAACTGGTATCCCCCCGCGCTTGCCGACACGGTCGACAGGGCCGGGGGCAAGCAAATCCTTTGTTTCACGCTCGTGCAAGAAGTTCCGCCCAAACCCGCGGTGTACGGAGAGGCGGGAGAACTCTTGCATCCGACGTCGTTCGACCAGCTTCCACAAGGTGAGAACCGGATCTACATCGACTTGAAGTTTGCCCAGTACAACGCCGTCCTGAAAATCCCCGACTATCCAGTGCCGGCTTTGGAAACATCTTCATTCGCGGAGGACGTCGTCTACTGGCACCTGGTCGCCGATACCGTCGAACTGCTTGGGGCGGTCGAAAAGTAGCGCGCACACGAGCTCCGTATCGCTTCGGGCGTAAACGCAGTTGCCGGCAAAAGCGGGGTGCGCCCAGGTGCGGCCGATGATGTTGCCCCGCGACTCCTCGACGCACCCGCTCGGATTCAAGCGGACCAAGATCAAATCACCGTCCGAGTTCAACACGATCGCGCGGTCGCCGTCGCCGAGCCACACCATCGTGGCCTGCGGATTGCGTCCCTTGGGTGTCATGCGGTTATCGTCGTCCCACAGCTTCTTGCCCGTCGATAGCTCGAAGCACGTCAAACCGTGTCGCTTGTCGAGAAGATAGGCGTGTCGATCGCGGTACAGCGGCTGGGCCATCAGGCCGCGCAGATTTCGGCGATCGTGCCATGCCACCTTGGCGAGGTTCTGCGCGCCGCCGGGGCGAATCGCTTGGGTGCCGTCGTAGTAACTGCTCACCAGCACGAGCCCTTCCTGAAAGATGGGAGTGGCGATCGCGGTGCCGTAGTTCACTTCGAACGGGACCGTCCAGAGTAGCCTGCCGGTGCGGGGATCGAGTCCGCGAATGTTGCTCGGGGTCCAGCCGATCAGTTGCCGTGTCCCCTGGTGGTCGATGAGGATGGGCGTGGCGTAACCGGCCGCGTCGGGCAGGCCCCGCCAACGCTCCTTGCCGCTCGCTCGATCGAACGCAATATAGCAGCCATCGGGCCCGGCGCCGGGATGGATGATCAGCAGGTCTTCGAAAACCACCGGCGAGGCGCTCAATCCCCAGGTCGGCACCTTCGCGCCGAAATCGGCGACAAGATCTGCGGACCACACCAGCTCACCGCCGGCCGCGTCAAGACAGTGCAGATGGCCGACCGATCCGAGTGTGTAGACATGGCCCCCCTCGACCGTGGGCGTCGCGCGAGGGCCATTGTCATAACTCACGTTCTTGTAGTTGGCCGGATAGACGTGCGACCACGACAACTCACCACTCACCGCGTCGAAGCACAGGATGCGCTCGACGTCGTGGGGCTTCGGTTGGCGGTCCATGAGATACACCCGGCCGCCCGAAACGGCAAGGCCTCCGTACCCGCCGCCGATTTCGCGCCGCCAGACACGCTTCAACCCACCCGCGGGCCATGCGGACGGCAGTTTCGTCGCGCGCCACGTTCCGTCGCCGCGCGGGCCCCGCCAGCGTGGCCAGTCTTCGCCGGCCGTCGGCGCGGGGCGTTCATCCGGTTGTGCCCCGCCGATGGGTATGGATGACGCGTTATTCAGTTTGACCGCGCCGGCGATGACCGGGTCGAGCCGCGCGCCCTCCGAGGTCAGCTCGCACACGGCGCGGAAGCCCAGCGCGTAGAACCTGCCTTCGGGAATGTCCGCGTACCGAAACGCGCTGCGACAATCGCGGGCATCGCTGTACCAGTCGCCGCCGCGAATCACGGGCGAGGCGCCGTCTCGCGGACCCTTCGGGTCGTCACTCGGTGAGGCTCGATAGTAGTCGCGGTTGAACTTGTCCATGCACCACTCGTTCAAGTTGCCGTGCATGTCGAACAGACCGAAGGCATTGGGCTCGTACGAGCCGACCGTCGTGGTGCGGTTCAAGAACGGCCCCTTCTCGGCGCCGCCGAACGGGTGTTGCCCGTTGAAGTTCGCGTGCGCGGAGGAAAGCGCGTCGCCGAAGTGGAACACGGTCGTCGTTCCGGCCCGACAGGCGTATTCCCATTCCGCTTCGGTGGGCAGTCGATAGACGCGTCCCGCCCGCACTTCCGCCGCGGATCGCGACAGCCTTCGGCAGAATTCGACCGCCGCGTACCATGTCACGTTGTCGACGGGAAGCCGCGAGCAATCCAAGTCGGCCGGCGCGTCCTTCAGCAGGGCCTCCCGCGTGAACGAGCTTGGGTTGGTTCCCATCAGCACTTTGAATTCCGCTTGCGTCACTTCGTAAACGCCCATGTAAAACGGCTTGCTGAAGCGCACCCGATGTCGCGGCTTTTCGTCGTCGCGCGCGCCCGGGTCGGTGTCGGCCGACCCCATCAGAAACTCGCCCAATGGAATGCGCGTGAGTTTCATCCCGATCGAGTTGGCGATCGCCTGGGGCGGCGGATGGGCCGGTTGCCGTTCCGCCGCCGCTTGCGTCGTACCAGCCGTGTCGGATGTTTTCGACGGGCCCCCGGGGCGCGGCGCCTCGTCTCCGCCGCAGCCCGACACCGCGAGTGCGACAAGACCGGCAACCGCCAACATGGGCGAAGCATCTCGAATCCACATCATGCTATTCCAAACGGTGTGCCTTCACGGAATCGGTGCCACTATACTTCCCGCGGCCGACAATGAGACATTCTGTCACGAGAAAGATGTGGCTGGCGGCAGAGCCCGCCAGAGACGGATTTCGCCGCTGGCTCAACGTAAGCGATGCCCCGGCTAAATAGCGACCGGGGCATCGCTTAGGCTCAGCCCCAGCCAGCGTGAATGTCTCATTCTTGCCCGCGTGCAGTCTCCTCACGATCGATAACATGATCGTCCGTCCTCGCTCAGGCGGCGCCGGGAAGGCAAACTATTCCTTGCGTCGGCCCAGTTCCGCGACAAAGGTCTGATGTTCCGGCGACCTCAGTCCTTGTTGAAGCTTGAGCAACGCCTCGGCCATGTTCCCGGCCAAGAGCGCCTTGCCGTCCAGCCAAAGGCCAGGAAACACCCCAGATCGCCAGAGCCCGTCCGAGGCCGCGCCGAGGAGTTGGTATTTCCCATCGACCAGAACATGCCAGCGGATTTCCTGCTCGAAGAGCAAGACGACAAGATATTCGGGCACCTTGGCGGCCTCGTATATGTCGAGCTTCGCGTGCAGATCGATGGACGCGCTGGATAGCGATATTTCCGACAGCATCTCGGGGATGCCGTGGAGATACTTTCCTTCCACCCACGAGGTGCCGCCGAACTCCGGAAGGATGCGTAAATTAAGGTCCGGTTGCGGGGTCTCGTCCAGAACGAAGGAAGTCGTGTTGTGACCGCTCGCAGTGCCGGGAGTGAAAGCGGAATAGTATTGCAGCCAGCCGCCGACTCGACCGTCGCTATCGCCGTGTTCGACCGAAACGGGTGAGGACATGTAAACGATCCCTCCGAGCAGTTCCGCGTTGTTGATCTGCGGATGAGCTTCCCAGCGCCGCAGGAACTCCTCGCGCGTCAATTTGTCCCCCGGCGCCAGGGGAGGAACGCGTTGCCCGATGACGGTCGCCATTTGCGATACCTCTTCCCGAAAAAGCCAGCGCGTCTCGGTCCTCGCACCCGTGATTGAGGTTACCCCCCGACAGCGTCATTTTGACAGTTCCGCCGCCGCGATGCCTGGGACGCTCCTTACGACAAAACCTCCTGCACGATCCAGCAGGTCTGGGCAACGAGCTCGTCTCTTTTCCGCCCCGCCGCGGCATAAAGCTGGTCCGCCTCGGCTTGGAGTTGTCGCCCCTTTTGCTGTTCGGCGTCGGTCAAGCCGCCGCTCGAAATAAACTCGCCAACGGGAGTCCGTGTTCAGGGCCGGCTCGAAAATCGCCCGAAAGCGGTAATAATCTACTTGCGAAATCGGGTCGTGGCGGTGATTGTGGCATTGGGCGCAACCCACCGTCAGTCCCAAAAGGGCGGTGGAAACGATCTGGATGGTGTCCGCGACACACTGGTTTCGCGCCTGGATTGCAACCGCGCCTTCAGCGGCGGTGCCATCGGGAGCCATGCGCAGAAAACCGGTGGCCACCAGTTTTTCCTGCGCGGCGGCGGACAGGTTCTGGTACGGCGGCCGCACCCGTATTGCCAACATGATTAAGACGATGCCCAAGTGCGCGGCGGCGGACAGGTTCTGGTACGGCGGCCGCAGCATCTCATCCTCATCACCGGCCAATTGCTCCTGTCATGACCAGCATTTTAATCTAGACTGTCGGTCTAGGCAAGGGTTGGATTGGATGATGTCACGAGGAACTGGACTTTCGCCTTCCAGCCCTCGATCCGCTGCCCGATTTGACGCTCGAACGCTTCAACCGCCGCGAGACGTTGCTCGAACAGTTTGACGCCCAACGGCGGCTGTTCGATCAAGCGCCGGCGGTGCGCGACTTCAATTCGATTCGCGCGCGGGCCGCTTCGTTACTCACTTCCGAGAACGTGGGGGGCCGGCGGCCCTCGCCGGGACAGGCTGGTTCGTCGGGCTGTAAGGTGCCCCCTGATGGACTTGAACCATCAACCCTCTGATTAAGAGTCAGAGAAAATGCCTAGTGACTCTGACTCACCGACATTGACGGCCCTTTACAGAGCAACACGTTACGGCTAGATTGACGTTGACGGTGCTATGCCAAAGTTGACCCAAATTGACTCCGCGCATAGCACCAGCCTAGCACCGGACCGGAATATCGGAATTCTGATTGGCCTGCTAGGTCATCTGACTGAACCTGCTAGGAGGGTGTTATGCCGGCGAAAATCTCGCTCACGAAGAAGGCTATTGAGGCGTTGCCCGTGCCCGAAGCCGGCAGGGCCTACCACTACGACAACCGCGTCGCCGGGCTTGCCATCTGTGTCACGGCCAGCGGCGCCAAGAGCTTCTACCTTTACCGATGGAGCAACGGCAAACCTACCCGCGTCAGAATTGCGAGCTGGCCGGACATCACGGTCGAGCAAGCCCGCGACCGTGCCGAGGTACTCAACGCCGAGCTTGCCCAAGGTGGAGATCCACAAGCCCGCAAGCGTGCCGCTCGCATTGGGTCCACCTTGGGCGACTTGTTCGACTGCTGGCTAGAGCACCACGGCAAGCCGCACTTGAAGACCTGGGGCGAGTCTCAACGCATCTTCAAAAACTTCCTGGGCGACTGGAAGGGCCGACGGCTCGACACGATCACCAGTGGCGAAGTCCAAGCCTTGCACACGCGATTGGGCAAGGAACACGGCCACTATGCCGCGAACCGGCTACGGGCACTCCTACATACGCTCTTCGCCAAAGCTGGCGACGTTGGTTTTGCGGGCGCTAATCCCGTGGCCGGCGTGCAAAAGTTCCGCGAGAAATCCCGCGAGCGGTTTTTGCAAGGCGACGAAATGCCGCGCTTCTTCGCCGCGCTGGAAGCCGAGCCGAGCGAAACCATCCGCGACTGCATCGTGGTCGCGCTGCTCACCGGCGCCAGGAAGGGCAACGTATTGACGATGCGATGGGAGGAATTGCAACTCGATGTTGGTATCTGGTCGATCCCTGAACAAAAAAACGGTGAACGGTTGACGTTGCCTCTCGGGGCGGAAGTCGTCGAGATCCTTACCCGCCGCAAGGCGGCCAGCGACCGCGAATGGGTCTTTCCGGGCAGGCGTAAGAGCGGCCATCTGGTCAATATCGCAAAGAATTGGCAGGCGGTCTTGAAGCGGGCCGGCATCGCGGATCTGCATATTCACGACCTCCGCCGCACGCTGGGCAGTTGGCAAGCTGCGACGGGGGCCAGCCTGCCGATCATCGGCAAGAGCCTGGGGCACAAGTCGGCATCGGCGACGATGATTTACGCGCGGCTGAACCTGGACCCGGTGCGTCAATCGGTGGGGGTCGCGACGGCCGCAATCATGGCCGCGGCGAAGAACGGAACCAACGGCACGGAGGGCGCGAGCAATGGCGAAGCGAAAACCGAAAGCTAATCAACCATCGACGTTGGCAGTGTCCGTTCGGGGCGTGCCCTTCCCACCGAAAGCCAAAGTCGAGCGAATGGGAACGTCCTACCTGATTCCGACCGCCAACGGCCGTGTGCTGATTGCAGTCGAGGAAAACGGCCGCATCGTGGGGGCCGACTTCCATGACGGCACCATGAACGCGCGCGGCCGAAAGAACGCCGACGCCACAAACGAAGGCGGGAAGGCGCGCCGCGAAATCGAAAAAGACAAGTGGGCATGGTGGCAGGCGGAAGCCGACCGCATTTGGGCGCTGCACGAAATGCGAACCGTCAACGACGTGGCCAACGACGTGGCCAAGCGCGTGAAGGACACGGAATACGGCGGAAGCGCAAGCACCATTCGCCGCCGCATCAAAAAATCTTTCTGAGAAGTTGGCAAGAGCAAAGGACTTGCCAACGGCCGTGACGGTAGTATTCCCGTGGTGACGCTGACACACACAGCCCCGCGAGGAATTACATGGCTATCGCTGCACTCCCCTCATCTACGTTGCTCACTCGTGAGCAGGCCGCCGAGTACCTCGGCGTTGCCGTCAACACCTTGACCGTCTGGGCATCGACCCGGAGATATGACCTGCCAGTAATCAAGGTCGGTCGATCCGTGCGATACCGCCAAGCGGATCTCGACATCTGGCTCGAGAGCCGCACCACGCGCCCCTCTACCTGAGCGAAAAAAAAACCCGCCTTGCACCGGCGGGCGAAGCATCGGCACGGAGGGCCGACACATGGATGGTATCACGACTACGACGCAACGGCAAGACGCCGGGTGGACACGATGACCGCGACCGCCGAGCGCAACGGCGCCCCGACCCACGGCAGGCTACGCCAGGTCGACGACCTGCTCGACGCGCCGCCGCCGCACGACCGCGACGCCGAGCAGGCGCTGCTCGCCAGCGTGCTATACGACCCGCGCGTGATCGGCGACGTGGCCGCCATACTGCCCGCCGCCGCAATGCACATGCCGCAGTACCGCCGCACGTACGAGGCCATGCTGGCGATACACGCCGCCGGCGCGCTGCCCGACGTCGTCATGCTCACTGGCCGGCTGACCGCCGACGGCGCGATGGGGCACGTCGGCGGCATAGGGGCGCTGACCGAGATCGCCGAGTCCGCCGCCACGGCAAGTAACGCGACGCACTACGCGGGTGTCGTCGCGCGCCGCGCCGAGCAGCGACGCGCCATGCTGGCCGGCATGGAGCTACTGCGCCATGCGGCGGACGACCGCATGGCGGACGGCGACATAGCCGACTGGCGCGCCGGCGTGACAGACATCACCGCCCCCATCAGCCGGCGAGCCGAGACGACACACCGCCTGCGCCGCATGACCATGCGCGAGCTCGCAGCGGCCGACCTGCGCACGCACTACCTGATCGACGGCGTGCTGGCCGCGGGCCAGACGACGATCATCGGCGGCGCGGAGAAAGCGGGCAAGACGACCATCACGCTGGCCGCCGCCGTAGCGATGACGACCGGCAGGCCGTGGCTGGGGCACTACGCCGTACCGCGCCCCGTGCGCGTCGCGGTACAGAGTGGCGAGTCTGGCATGGCGACGCTGCGCGAGACGGTGGCACGTATCGCGCTGGCCGATGGCATCGACTATCGGGACATCGAGGGGCTGACGATCGGCGACGAGCTGCCGACGCTGGGCGCAGGGCGCGCCGACGTCGACCGAGCGGATGAGCTACTCGACACCACCGGCGCCGACGTGTGGATGCTGGACCCCGCGTACCTATGCGTGGATGCCGATGGCCGAGAGGGTAGCCTGTTCGCCGTGGGCGCGGCCCTGCGCCCCGTGACCGAGCTATGCCAGCGGCGCGGCGTGACGCTGGTGCTGCTGCATCACACGCGGCGCCCAGACAGGCGCGACGAGCACGCGCCGTGCGAGCTGGCCGACCTGTCGTGGGGCGGCTACCGCCAGTGGGCGCGGCAGTGGATACTGCTCGCCCGCCGCGAGCCGTACTTGCCTGGCACGGGCCAGCACCAGCTATGGCTGTCGATCGGCGGCAGCGCGGGCCACAGCGACCTAGCCGCTGTCGACATCGACGAGGGCACGTGGCCCGCGCGGACCTGGTGCGTCAGTGTCACGCGCGGCGCGGAGGCGCGCCAGGACGCCAAGGCGCGCCAGGAGCAAGCCAAGCAAGCGGAGCGGCAGGTAAGGGCCAGCGTACAACTCGACGCCGACCGAAAGGCGATCGTCGCCGCGATGGCCAAGATCGGAAAGCCGGAGATGGCAACGAAGATCCGTGACTGGGCTGGCCTAGGAGGCGGCAAGCGGTTCCCGACCGTGTGGGCCACCTTGCTGTCGGACGGTACGGTTATTGAGGCGGGCGGAGTAGTGGCAGGCAACCACAAGCCGGCGGCCTTGTACTCGCTCAAAAAGGACACCGACAAATGAACAAACGGGAAGGAACGGGAAGGAACGGGAGAGAGACGGATTCCCGTCCCGTTGGGAAGGGACGGGAAGCCCCCTATGTAATAGGGGCTTCCGTCCGTCCCTTCCCTGGCACGTCCGCCAGCATAAAAGAAGTGGCGCCTCCCGTCCGTCCCTTCCCGCCGTCACGTTGCCCACCGCCGGCCCACCACGACCCGGCACTGTGGCAAGACCACGCCCCGGCCAACGGCCGCATCAAGACCACGTGCCGAGTATGCGGCGGCTTCACCGGCTACCGGCCGGTGCCAGGCAAGCAGGGCACCGCCCCGGCCGTCGAGGTTGACGACGAGCAACTTGCAATCGAGCAACAGGAGCTTTTCGCATGAGCGGAGCACCACGCCAGACACGGCCTATGGGGGGGGGGAGTCTCCGACCTTTTGGCCTTCACGCCGGGACCGTCGCCAAGCGCGCACGATTTTTTAGGGGTTTTGATATTGGGGGGTCTTTGGCCATGCAGTTTACCCAGTTTGCAGATTCGGCCGAAAATGGGGATTTAGGTAAAATATGAGACAAAGAAACGCGAAAAACGGCTACGTTCCCCGCCGCCACGATCGGCGAGACGCTGCCCCGCGATACGACCGCGCCCCGGCCGTCGAGAGCCTGCGCCTTTGTGACATCGCCCTCGCGGCTGACATGACGCCTTCGTCGCTGGCCAAGATTTGCGGCGGGGGCTGGTCATTGCCTTCGATCGTCGAGCTACCGGACGGTTCGCCTGGCTGGATCGGCGTCGCCGACGTGGGCGCCGTCCTCGCGTGGCTTAGCCGCATCATCGCAGGTCGCCGCCGCTTAACCACGCCGAGGGCCAAGCCATGAGGCGACCCCGCCAGCTTAGCGTTCACGCTGCCGCGCTGGCCGCCGGTTGCACCGTGGCCACCATTGGCATTCACGCCGGCGACCGCTTGGCGCTGCCGCCGATCGTCGATCTTGGCGGGCGCCGCCGCGGATGGAAGGGAGCGGACGTACAAGCAGTTCGAGAGTGGATTTCGCGCATCAAAAACCCGACCGAAAGGAACCCCAAATGACCCGATTCTCGCCTGTACTCGCCTTAGCGCCGCCCTGGCACGCCGAGCTACGCGCTTTGGCCCGTGGCGAACGTGTTGCGGCACGTTCAAGCGACAGCCCCGACCGACTGCCTTTTGAGGTCTTTTCGGGCGTGGCGGTTTTACGCTGCTTGGGCTTCATCGTGCAAAAATCGTCTTGGTTTACGGCCGCCGGTTTCGCATCAAGCACCGATGCACTCGGCGCGCTGATTACGGCCGCCGTGAAGTCCGACGCGGTTCGATGCGTCCTCATGGAAATCGACAGCCCCGGCGGCACGACCTACGGCGTGGGTGAGTTGTCCGACCGGATCTATGGTTTGCGAGCGAGCGGCAAGACGGTAACGGCCGTGGCAAACAGCATGGCCGCGAGCGCGGCGTTCTGGATTGGCAGCGCGGCCGACCGCCTCCTCGTCACGCCTGGGGGCGATGTCGGCAGCGTTGGAGTTTGGACCGCGCATGTTGACGAAAGCGCGGCGCTTGATGACGCGGGCCTAAAGGTGACATTGATTAGCGCCGGCCCAAAGAAAACGGACGCGAACCCCTTCGAGCCTCTTTCGGACTCGGCAAAGGCCGACATGCAAGCCCGCGTGGACAGCATCTATTCCGCATTCGTAGGGACCGTGGCCCGCAACAGGCACACAAGCCCAGCGGACGTTCGCGAAAACTATGGGCAAGGTGGATTGGTCCGTGCCGCCGACGCGCTCAAGAGCCGGATGGTTGACGGCATCGCCACGTTTCAAGACGCCTTCCGTTCGTTGTCGGTTTCGGGCGACCCCGGCCGAAGCATGACTGCGGCCGAAAGTCGCACGGCGAACGAGATTATGGCATCGGCCGGGCTTGCACCGGCGACGGTGGCCAAGTCCGCGCCGGCCGACGACTTCGACGATTCCTACTTCTTTGGATCGGCGCCGAGGCGCGGCACCGGACACGGCGACCCCAATGAAACGTATCGTCGCCGGTTGTCGTTGATTGAAAAGCAAATCGCGTGGGACAACTGACAATGATCACCACCACACGCCCGCACACTCTCGGCTGTGCCTGGGGATTGGCCGCGCCCTACGGCAAGCACTCCGCGCCGCGCGAAGGCGAAGGGAAGCGCTACGGCAAGCCGGCCGATTGGCGATTCCGGCTGTTTTTCGGCGCCGGCAGCTTACGGCGCACCGCGGCCGAGTCTCAATGTCGCGCCATGGTCGATCATGGAGCACATCCGCAATTCGGCAATGCCATCCTTGGCCCCGTCAGGCTGAAAGAGCTACCACAGGGATTGGTTGCCTTCCTCGACATTAAGGACGGCGACCTAGGCCGGCGCTTCGCTCGTTTTCTTCAGAGGAAGCAATTCCACGGAATGAGCATTTGCTTCGCGTTATATCCGGATGCGTTTGACATCCTGCCCGGCCGACATGGGAGTCTCGACACCATGTTGGTTCACGATTTGGGGACCATCCGCGAAGTCTCGTTTTGTTCGCGCCGCGCCGCATTCAGTGACACATGCGTTTTGTTCGATTCGCCTTAACCCCCCGGAGGAAAACCCGATGCCTACTGCAACCCCCGTCATCCTCGCGTCACCACTGGACTATCCAGCATTCGAGGTCGCGGCCGCAAACCTCGCCCGGCTGCACGACGAGCTCGATACCGTCGAGGTCGAGGTCGCGGAGTTCCTTGGAAGCCGCAAGACCCAGGCCGACGATTTCGATTCGCGAGTCGCGCGTGCCGTGGCCGGCGACACCGCGCCGGTGCTGACAACGGCCGTAACGTCAGATGAGCACCGGTACGCCCACCTTTGCGACCGGCGCCGCGTTCTCACCGCCGCCGTCGAGATTGCCGAGCGTCACCTTGGCACCGTGCGCACACAGGTTTCTCGCCAGCACGCCGAGGCGATCCGCGCCGAGTACACCGAGGTCATCCGCGACATGGCCGGCGTCATGGAGCAGCTTGTCGAGTTGGCGCGCCGCGAGCATGACTTGCGCACGGACACCATCGAGGCCGGTTTTTCCTGCTTCGGCAGCGGCGCGCTCGTGGCGATGCCCGGCTTGCCCCTTGGCGCCGGCCGAGATTTCGACGAGGGCAACTTTTTCACGCGCTTCATTGACGACGCGCGGACCCATTACGGTTTCAGCGAATAGGAGACGACACTAATGGACATCAGAGCAATCAGATTCATCCGCGCCGTCGGCACCCCGGACGCCGCCGACTTTCGCCCGGCTGGCAGCATTTGCGAGTTGCCCGCCGTCGAGGCGATGGCGTTCGTCACCAGCAATGCGGCCGAGTGGCACACGCCGCGCCGCTATGTGCCGTCCAACGGCGAATTCCTGAGTAGGTTCGATCCCCTTCACTTGCGGGGCTGACAATGTTCATTCGATTTCTCACCACCGCTTGCGCGCCGGACCCGGCAAAGAGTTGGAGCGCCGGCGAAACGCGAGACGTTCCAGACGCGCAGGCCGAGGCCCTGATTGCGAAGAAGCTGGCCGAACCGTGCGGCACGCCGAAGGGCAAGGTATTCAGCTTGCCGGACCTGTGTGTCATTGTCGAGCGACAAGGCGACCGAATCAAGGCACTTGAAACCGTCGTCGAGCAACTGGTGAGCGGCAATCCCCTCGATAAAACGGCGTGGCGAAAATCTGAGGGCCACCTGTAATGCGGCGACACTGGGATATGACACGGCGGCAGTTACGCGACCTTTGGCCGCTATTGCTCTGTCGCCCCGGCACGCGAGACAACACGATTGTCAACGTCGCCACCGACAACTAAGCGAGGCTCGTTTCCGTAGTTGCCCGTGGTCACTGCCGAGTGTCCTATCTCGTCGAGATCACGACCGACGAGTACCGCGGACTGCAAATTGGATTCGCCATTGTTTGGGACAAGGATACGCATGAGATTGCGGCCGAGATTGTCGTGCCGCGCGAATACTGCAAAACGGGAGCGAAGTGATACATCGGGCGCGCCGCTCGTTGCGGCGCGTTCCCTCCGGCGCCGGCGCGATACCCCAATCTCGCGCCGGCGCTTTTGAAACAGCATAGGAGCAAGACATGGCAACGATTAGTACGCTCACGGTGGCGATTGTCGGCGACAGTTCGCGCTACGACCGCACCATCCAGACATCCCGCCAGCAGGCGCAGCAATTCGCCAGTACCGTTTCGGCCGCGTTTCGCTCGACGCGCACGCCCGCCGAGCAACTCGCAATCTCCCAAGGCCGGCTTGGCGCCGCGTTCCGCGCGGGCCGAATGGACGCGGATTTGTACGGCCGGTCCATGCGGAAAGTCCAGCAAGAGCTTCGAGACACGGCGAGCGAGCAATCCGCGCTGCGCAAGATCGGCGGCATGGCCGGCATGGCACTTGGCATCGGCTCGACGGCCGCGGTAGCGATGCTAGCCGTCGACACAGTCAAGCGCCTTGCGGGCGGCATTGCCGACGCGGGTATTCACGCCGTTCAGTTGGCCGCCGATTTCGAACAAGCGGAAATCCAGTTTGAGACGCTTTACAAATCGCAGCAGAAGTCCAAGGTTCTGATGGCCGAGCTCAAGGGGTTCGCCGCGGCGACGCCGTTCGAGACCACCGACCTACGCGACGCAGCGGTACGACTGGCCGCATTTGGCGTGGCAGCAGAGCAGCAGTTACCGACGATGCGAATGCTGGGCGACTTGTCCCTGGGCAACGCCGGCAAACTCATGCAGCTTGCGGAGACGTACGGCAAGGCACGCATCCAGGGCAGGGCCTATACGCGAGATGTCAACGAGTTCGTGACCGCCGGCGTGGGACTGTGGAACGCACTCGCAAAGAGTCAAGGTGTAAGCAATGAGCGCATACACGCCATGGTCGAAGAAGGCCGCATCAAGTTCCCTGAGATTCAGCGCGCGTTACTCTCTCTCACCGAAGGCAGCGGCGCCTTTGCTGGCGGTTTGGAAAAGCAGAGTCAATCACTCACCGGGCTTTGGTCGACGGCGAAAGACAACACCGTGCTTTCTCTCGCCGAGATTGGCGAATCGCTCGTCAAAGAGTTGGATTTGAAGGGCGTCACGAAGGACTTGATTAAGTTCACTGGACACATTCAGAAGGACACGATTCCCCAAATCAAGGACATGATTGGCGCCCTACGCGACATGGGCGGCGCGGTGGCGAAAGCTGATTCGTGGTTCGGCGGCCCGATCACCGGCGCCAAGGCGTTGGGAGCGGCGTTCAGCGCGACGCAAAGTGCCATCGAGAGTACACAGCTTGCGCTTGCCAGGCTGGCGGGCAACACGGTTTTGGCCGAGACGATCGAGGGAATCCGATACGAGCGAGAGCACCCCCGGCCGACGGCAGAGCCGACGCAGCGCAAGTTAGAGATTGAGGACGGCGGGGACGCGGCCGAAGCAGAGGAAGCCGCGCAGCGCGCCAAGGAACACGCGACGGCCGTTGACAAGACCACCGCGGCGCTGCGCAACGAGCTAGTGCCTGTCGGAAAATCGGTCATTCGCCGGAAATCTAAGCCTGGAGGGGGGGTGGACTTGGCACGAAGATGGTCGCGGATGGCCGTTCTGCGCGTGGGACTCGTTGTTTCGGGCGCGTTGGG
>Ga0307372_10002561_pt1 | contig 29941 bp, 31 predicted proteins | sample OX1MG_FD_202533 | JGI IMG/M metagenome (GOLD analysis project Ga0307372, IMG submission 202533) | Soil microbial communities from Risofladan, Vaasa, Finland - OX-1 | ecosystem: Environmental > Terrestrial > Soil > Coastal area > Acid sulfate soil | place: Finland: Risofladan, Vaasa | collected... | reverse complement strand
TCCTGCCAGCAAGTAGATGCGGACGCTCAACGATGTCCAGGAACCGGCACTCACGGACCAAACGGTCGAAATCGCTGACCGTGTAGCCGCCGAATTTCTCGTCGTCAAAATCCACCCAGAACCAGATTTTCGAACGACGGTCATAGATGTAGAATGCGCCGGATTCCGGGTCGCCGGGGACGATAAGGAACACAAACAGGGCCTTCGGGAACTGCACCCATTTTGCGATTGTGGGGTGCTCGGTCAAATCGAGCAGCCGGGCGATTGCTCCATTGACAGACCCACCTACTTCCTCCGGCGTATGCCGGAGATCTGCGATTCGGACTACGTTCATCGCTCCAAACATTTGACTTCCTCCTTTTTAACTCTGGATAGAGACCCACACCCTTGTTAGGCCAAAGTTGTCCACAAGCATGGACGAGGACCCAGCCAGGGCACTCCACCCCCAACGCGGCTCATATTTCGGTCTATGGTTCTTCGTGCGCGGCAGTTTGCCTTGCCCGCGCCAGGTTTCGCTTGTTGGCCGGAACTTCCTTTTTGACTCCCCGGGCGACCGATGACGGACACCTGGGCCCATCAGCCCGCAATCCTCCCAGCGCATTGTTTGAGTGCAGAGCCATTTCCCGATTGCGGGACTTGTTCACCTTGACATTCTACTGGAAGCTCTGTATCTTCGCCTAGAATGTCTACTAAAGAACAGAACGAGCGCATCGCGCTGCTGCAGGGCACGCTGGACCTGCTGATCCTGCGCACGCTCCTGCTGGGGCCGGCGCACGGTCACGCCATCGCCAAGACCATCGAATTCAACTCGGATGATGTGTTGCAAGTCGAACAAGGGTCGCTCTATCCGGCGCTGCACCGGCTCATCAAGCGGAGATGGATTTCGGTCGAAGAAGGCACCTCCGAGAACAATCGCCGCGCAAAATTCTACCGGCTGACGGCCAAGGGCCGACGACAACTGGTGGTTGAGACCAGCAAGTGGGACAAGCTGGCGGGAGCGATCGCACGGATTCTCCGACCGGCGGAACAGGAGGGCAAATCATGAGGCGCCGCAAGCGCATGTTGGAGGATCTCGACCAGGACATCCGCGACCACATCGAGATGGAGACCCGGGACAACATCGAGCGCGGGATGTCGCCGGAGGAAGCGCGTTATGCGGCTTTGCGCAAGTTTGGCAATGTGACCCGGGTCAAGGAAGAGACGCGGGAGGTGTGGAGCTTCGTTTGGCTTGAGCAGCTACTGCAGGACCTGCGATACGGCGTGCGCATGCTGCGCAAATCCCCGGGCTTCACCGCCGTCGCTGTGCTCACGCTCGCGCTGGGTATTGGTGCGAACACCGCCATTTTCAGCATGGTCGACTGGCTCATTCTCCGGCCGCTGCCAGTTGCAAAAGCCGAGCAAATCACTTCGCTGGCATTGCAGGAAATTAGCGGCGGCTATAGCAACGGATTTTCGTATCCGGATTTTGAGGACATTCGCGACCAATCGACCGCAGTTTTTTCTCAAGTCGCGGGAGTGCAGCCGTGGGAGATGGACGGTCTGAGTACGGAGGGCCGTGACGAGCCGATATGGACAAGCTACGTAACCGGGAATTTTTTTGAGACCATGGGCGTGAAACCGGCGCTGGGAAGTTTCATCCTGCCAATGTTGGGAAGGTCCGTGAACGACGAGCCGGTTCTCGTGCTCGGTTATTCCTTTTGGGAAACGCACTTCAGCGGCGATCCGAACATCATCGGCAAGAGCGTCTCGATCAACGGACATCCGGTCACGATTATCGGCGTGGCGCCAAAAGGATTTCACGGCATTACTCCGATTATGGATACGCAGGGTTATCTGCCGCTCGGAATGGCGCGGGTCACATCGGACCTCAAGAGCAATTTCGCCACAGATCGGAAATCTGCCGCCGTAGCGATAGTTGCTCGGCTAAGACCGGGAATGAAGCTCCGCGAGGCGCAACCCGCGTTGAACGTGATCGCTCGCCGGCTTTCCGCGCAATATCCAGCGACCGACAAACTGGCTGCTATTCGAGTGTACCCGCTGGGCCCGATAGGTCCTCCATCTGATCCAACCGCCCCGAACATGATACGGCTCATGGGCGCGTTTTTCATGATTCTCGCAGGGCTTGTGCTGATTCTAGCGTGCCTGAATGTTGCGAATTTATTGCTGGCGCGGGCCTCAGCGCGACAGCGCGAAATGGCGGTTCGCGCCGCAATTGGCGGGGGTCGGAGCCGACTGATACGCCAGTTGCTGACGGAGAGCCTTCTCCTCGCGCTGCTGGGATGCGCGGGTGGAATCGCGCTAGGGCTGGTGAGCAGTCACTGGCTCAGCTCGATCAATTTAAAGACGGTGATTCCTGTCACTCTGGATTTCCAATTCGACTGGCGCGTGTTTGCGTACGCGTTTGGCGCTGCCCTCTTGACTGGCCTCCTCGCCGGAATCGTGCCGGCACTGCGCGCTACGCGGGTCAACTTGAATAGCGTGCTGCACGAAAGCGCGCGTACCGCAACGGCAGGCCATCAGCGGACTCGCAGCGCTCTCGTTGTCGCCCAAGTCGGCGGCTCGCTTATGTTGTTGATTGTTGCCGGCCTGTTTGTGCGGAGTTTGCTGAACATCAAGCACTCGAACTTGGGATTCGACCCCAGCCGCGTTCTCAATTTCACTATCGATCCGCACGGGGCCGGATATGACGAGGCTCAGGCGCGGGATTTTCTGCACAGCCTACTCCACCGCGTGCGCGCATTGCCCGGCGTTGAAACCGCAAGCTTCGCAACAACGGTTCCGCTGGGCTATTACAGCTTCGGCATGGAGCTGAAAATTGAGGGTTATCAGCCACCTCCTGGCCACGGCGCTCCGTCGGCTGGTTATAACGCGGTTTCGCCGGAATATTTCGGAACGATGCACATTCCGATAGTTCGCGGGCGCGGCATCCTCGATTCCGACGGCCAAACTTCGGCGCGTGTTGCGGTCATCAACGAAGCGATGGCCAAACGTTACTGGCATGGCGAGAATCCGATCGGCAGGCGTTTCATAAAGATTGACGACCCCAAACACCCAGTCGAAATTGTCGGTGTCGCAGGAAACAGCAGAACACGCAACATTTCCTCCCCGTTTGGGCCCTATATGTACGTCCCGTTCGCGCAGCACTACGAAACTCCGGTCACGCTGCAACTCCGCACGAGTCTGCCGCCCGGAACGATGGGTCACGAAGTTGTAAGCGTGATTCATTCGCTCGCTCCGGCGATGCCTGTATTTGACATTCAGACAATGACAGAGGCTCTCGATACTTTGAACGGGCTTATGCTCTTCCAGTTCGGGGCAGCCCTAGCTGCGTCGCTCGGCATTTTGGGATTCTTGCTCGCGCTCGTGGGGGTTTATGGAGTCGTGTCCTACGCGGCGAACCAGCGCACGCATGAGATTGGCATCCGCATGGCGCTTGGCGCGCAGCCGGGAGACGTTCGCAAATTTATTTTAAAACAGGGGCTGTACGTCGTGGCGGCGGGATTGGGTTTAGGACTGCTGTTGTCGCTCGCCGCTTCGCGCATCGTCGGGAATTTCCTGGTCGGCGTCAGAGGCACCGATCCGCTGACTTACGCCATCGTAGCGGCGCTGCTTACGACTGTCGCGCTCGCGGCGTGTTACATCCCCGCGCGGCGGGCGATGCGCGTCGACCCCATGGTTGCGCTGCGCCACGAGTAGCGCTTCGCACTCCAACAGGTGCCGCTTGCTAAAACTTTTGCATCCCCACGCGTTGCCCCCAGCGTATACATAGATAGGGAACCACAGTGGAGCCGTGGAGATACGGTGAGCACATCCTGGCGGACGCTGGAGACGATAGTCAGGAAGCACCAGTCCATGGTCTTCAGCATTGCCTTGCGGATTACCGGCGATTGGGGCGCCGCAGAAGAAGCAGCACAGGATGTTTTCCTGGCGCTCTATCGAAGCCTCGACGGGCTCACATCCGAGGAGCACGTATTGTTCTGGCTACGCAAGGCCGTTGTGCACCGGGCCACTGACTACCGGCGGCGCTTTGCGCGGATGCCCGAGATGCGAGGTGAGGCAGTGAACGATCTGCCCGGCAATCCGAACGACGGTGACCCGTTGCAGACCCGGCATCTGCAACAACTGGTGGCGTGCTTGCCAGAAAATCTGCGCGCCGCGATCGTCCTGAGGTACCAAGAGGAAATGATGCCTGAAGAAATCGCGCAAACGCTTGAAATGCCGGTGGCAACCGTGAAGAGCAACTTGCAACGCGGACTTGATCTGCTGCGCCGCAAGGCAGAAAAAGTATTGAGGTAACGGCCGAATGGACGAATTCGAACGAGCCTTGATGGAAGCGCTGCACCGCGAAGCAGCGCCGGAAGGATTCGCGGAACGCGTGGTTGCACGGGCAGGTCCCGTGAAAGCCGGAGGGCGGATCTGGTGGAAGAAACGGGCCTTCCAGTGGTCGCTGGCGGCTGGATTGGCGGCTACGCTTTTGGCGGGAGGGCTCATCGAGCACCGGCGAGAACAGCAGATCCGCGGCGAGCGGGCGCGGGAGGAATTGATGCTGGCGCTGCGTATCACCGGCGTGAAGCTGCACGCAGTTCAGGAAAGACTGGCCGAAATGGACCGTGAGGGAGGCAAGCAATGAAGAGAATTCTAGGAGCGTTCCTGCTGTCCTTGCTGCTGGCCGAAGCGGCGATGGCGCAGAGGAAATTCCCGGCCGGCATTGAGAAGTTTGCCGCGCGCGCAGAAGAGACAACCGATGTGTCACTCGACAAGAGCATGCTGAATTTCGCCAGCAAGTTTCTCTCTTCGCGCGAGCAAGATCAGCAAGCCCGCCGCATCATCGCCAGCCTTGAAGGAATCTATGTCCGTAGCTACGAGTTCAATAAGCCGGGCGCATACACGGCCGCCGAGATCGCAGCTTTGCGCCAGCAATTCCAGGGCCCCGGTTGGTCGCACATTGTTTCCGTGCGGGGCAAGGGGTCCGATGGGGATACGGACATCTTCATGCACCTGGGAGATGGGCAGATCAAAGGCATGCTCATCATCGCTGCGGAGCCCCAAGAGCTCACTTTTGTGAATATCCTGGGGCCGATCAAGCCGGAAGATCTGAAGGAATTGAGCGGCCAGTTCGGCATCCCCCAAATCCGTTCCCCGAAAAATGCGCAGCCGGAAGGAAAATCCAAATGAACCGGAAGGTATGTACCACGGGACTTCTCTCCATCCTGACCTTCGGGTTCTTCATGTGCGCGGCGACACCCGCGCATGCCGGCGGCAACGAATTCAAGGCAATAGTGGTCAGCGTTGAGCAGCGCTACACGATCCATCCTGAACACATTCCACTGATGGGCTTCATCAGCTTTTGCGCTTGGACCTTCAGCAAGGGAACGGTGAAGCGCATGCATATCGCCGACTTCGAGAACATCCGGCAGCTCAACGGCGAGGAGTTGGACACTTTTTTGCGCGCGCAGCTCGGAACGGAATGGCATCCATTCGTGAAGACGCACGAACGCGACGCGCGGGAGGATACGTTCATCTATGTACGACCTGATGGCGGCACATTTCGCATGATGATCGCGCACTCAGAGCCCGGCGAGCTTTCCCTGGTCGAAATGAGCCTCAGCAAGAAGGCCATGCTCGCTATGGCAGTTGATCCACAAGGGAGAACGAAAAGCTATTCCTTACAGTCCAAGAGGCCGTAGCCTCCAATGATATCTTCATGATCGGGGGTTCGCTCGCCAGATGTGTTAGGCCACGTGAGCAAACCAACCATTTGTTCTCCTCGCTCTTTTCAAACCCACATTCATCCCAAAACAAAGCCCCGTCTGCTCATCTTCAAGGCACACTCCATACTCACGGGCTTTGCTCTTTGCTCAGCTACCCCACAGACAACCAGGTCAAAATGTCATTTTCGCGCCAGAAGCACAAACACAGTCCAGAATAACAAATAAATAAGCTTGGCGTTTCCCCTCGCTCATTCACCACATCCTACTGGCTCTATGCCTCCGACATCCGAGCACACAACCAATCTCTTCTCGCCAACGGGCTCCCTGACTACAAGCGCCAACGCCCATCTCCAAAACTTCACGCTCAGGCCGAAAACACCACCAGAACCGAGAATAGTAAATAAGCAAGCCCCGCTCACTCAACCACTTGCCACCCATGGGGGAAGGGCAATGTCGATTTAATATCGCGTCAATGAAAGGCCAACGGAAAGGCAAACCAACTGTTCACCCCGAAATTGCTGCCGCCTCGGCACGTGTGGCAGCGGCATCGAGAGTCTCCCGAAATCGGAAGCAGCGGATCGCTGAGCTACAAGAAACCGGCATATCCAGAAGTTGCGCGTGCCAGTCCTTCACCAAACCAAAGAACACATGACACTGGGTATTCCTGAAGAAGCCAGAAATGAACTGCAGCAAATCATAGTTGCAGACCAGGTACAGCACGTGGTTCACATGCGCTTCCCGACCGAGAGAGGCCACAACATCCCTGTAGTACTTGATTGTTTTCGGGCTCCGTTCGTATTCGAGTGCGAAGCGCTGCTCTCCCGTCTCGGTGCGGACCGTCACGATCGCATCGTAGTCTTTCGCGAATCCAAACGCGGTCAGTTCATTCTGCGAGCGGATCTCCAACGAACCGATCCATCGTACAAGCAACCCTGCTCTAAGCGCGTTGAGCTGGATCTCGTTGAGTCCGATGGCATGAAGAACACTTCGCTCGGCTTCCTTTCCGTTGAATCGGTCTCGGCCAACCAAGCAGTACTCCCCCATGCCTTGCAGCAACATCGCGGCGCTGCTCGCAGCGGAATACACAAACTCACCCGTGCAATTTGTCGTTGCCTGCCGCCGGACAAGTTCGCGGTCCACCAACCTTCGCAGTCTCCAATCGAAAGACTTACGACTCCGCTCGTAGTGGCACAGTTGCATGAACTCGAACAGCTGCGAGTGGGTGACGAATTCCGAGCGCAAGATTTGACGCAAGAGCGGTAAGTCTCTCGACTGGTTGAGTTGAATGGAGCCTTTCGGATATCGCATGATTCACCGCACCGCTATCAAGACTCCAACTGAAGACGTGCGTTCCAGGGCCAGGAGACGAACGGCCGGAGCACAAACCGGCCGACATCCGTTCGCAGCCAGCCGTCCTGTGGCACCAATAGCATCGCCTCCTGTTGGTCCCGACATTCGCTGAATGCAATCAGGAGCGTACCCTCCGATCTCCATGCGGGTGATCCTACGTCGAGGTGTCCGACCTCATGGGATCTGACAACCACGAGGAAGTAGTCGGGCCGCTGGGGCGTTGGCAGCATCCGCTGGAAGAGCACCTTGTTCTGTCCATTCCAGACACAGGGCTCGGCACATTCAAAGACACTGTTGATCATTGCCAGCGGATGATTTGCGTCGAAGCCTCCGATCCCGTTGAATCGCACATGACCGGCGATCTTGGGCCGCGTTCGGATCCGTCCATTGACGGGAACGCCGGTTGTATTGAAGTACGCCGCGCGCGCAAACCGCTTGGGATCACTCTGGTCCTTCCCGAAGCGCCGCCGCCAAATGCTCCCAAAGCCTGTGATGGTGACCAGCATTTCCGTCATGCGCCCTTCAATCGTTTGTTTTTCTGCCGTTCGGCATACAATTCTTCTTGCAGCCGGTTGATTTGACCGATAAACCTCGCGCCGTCGCCAGTTGCATCGGCCGATACAGGCTCCCCGGCACCAATGGCAGGACTTCGCGCCCCGTCCACCTTCTTGGACAAAGCATCGAGCCGCAGCGAAAGGTCGGCCACCACCAATGATTTCTGCCGGAGTTCTTCCTGAAGTTTGTTGCGGTCCTGCGTCGTGGCTTCCAGTTGGCCGGCAACACGCTGCAGCTCAGCTTTCACGCTCTCCAGCGCCGAGCTGCCCCAACCTGGCCGGCCGTTTCCTGATTCCGCAGCCTCCGTTGCCCGGTTGCACTCTTCGATATGCTGGTTGTACCTCTCGACCGCCTCTTTGGTCTTCTCTCGTGAGCACCGGTCATGGTTTCGGAGGTCGGCTTCGATCCGTGCGTGTTCCCGGTCCTTTTCGTGCGAATCCTTGACACATTTGAGGAGCAGCACGGGCATCAGCGAAGCAAAAAGAGTGATCCAGAACGAGTACCAAAAGAACGGGTTTCTGACACTGGCATCGAGCAGAACTTGGCGGCGCTCCTCAAGCCATTCTCCGTAGTTCGTGCGTGCAGGATTCATCTTCTGGAGCATGACTTCGTACCAGGTTTCTCGTCCGAGGTCGGGTTTTTTTGGCGCCTGTGCGGCCACGGCGGTTGCTGCGGACAGCAGGACCACTGACAACAACGTTCGTGCGGCGACGCGCTTCATGTTCGTCCCCCCCCAAACGTCCTTCTCCGATAGCGAGTGTCTTGGTATCGCGGGCTCTTGAAACGGAGGTTGGCGCCGATCGAGGTTTGCCGCGACTGTTTGAGCCGTGGATAAAGCTCCGGTTTGAAGTTGGGCACGCGAACGTCGGACGGAGGGCGAATGTGCAGATGCGTGTGGAGCGTGCCCTTGGTTTCGTCCGTCATGAGAATCTGCATCTGGCCCTTTGGCATGTTCTTGATGTGCTCATCGAGGGCGCGCGTCTCGGTGGCTTCCATATCAACGGCCCGGCCGCTTTCTTCATACCGCTCGAATCCCAGAAAGTTCTGGCGTTCCATGGACACGTTGCGCCGCCGCACGCGATGCTCGGCGGACGCCCGGAGGAAATACTGCGCGGTTTCCTCGTCCCGGGTCTGGAGGGTCATGGTGGTGTTCGGAGCGGAGGCGACATCCTCCTTGAATCCGCGGCCGACGTGCATGAGTTGAGAAAGGCTCTGCATGGAGAACAGAAAGGCGGTGTTGGTGCCGCGCGCTGTTTGCAGGATTTGTGGAAAGTTGCGGTATCCGAAGGGAGCGAATTCATCGAGCACGACACTGATCAAAGGCTGATTCGGCCGCTCGCGCTTCTCCTGGCTTTCATAGCGCTGGCCGACAATCAGTTGAAGGTTCTGCAGCAACATTTTCCCGAGCGCGGTCACGGGTTTCGTCTTTTTGTTGACGTTCAGGAGCACGTACAGGATGAGCTCTTGTTCGATCACTTCATCCAGCGACAGCAGATCTTCATACGGACCCGTGACGATGCTCAGTTCGTCGTCGAGGAACGCCATGCACTCATTGAGCAATCCCTGAATCTTGGGAACTCGCTCCCAGTCCTGGAACGATTGGTACAGGTTTCTGACCGACATCTCGAAGTTGAGTTTCCTCTGTACGCTGATCTCTGCGTCCTGCTCGAGACGCCGCGAGGCCTTTTCGACCTGCTCGCGCAGGACCTGCTCATCGAAGGCCATGACCAGAACGTCGTAGAAGTTGAATCTAAGACCGGTGTAGGAAAGCACGCGAACAATGTCTGCGAGGTAGATCAGCTGGTGTTCCGCAAAGAACTCGCGATGCAAATTGAACGCGCCAAACACCATGTTCACAACGGACATGTAGTCCGCTTCGCTGGACTGAAACGGGTTATACCCAACCGAGATGTCGGGCCGGGACGGATTGATCACACGCAACTGGCCAAGACGTCCGGCGCGATGAATATGCGGGAGAAGGCTCTCGAAGACGTCCGTGTCTGCCTTGCCGTCGAGAATAATCATGGGAATGCGGTGCTGGTCTTCGGGAGGACCGACGACTCGGAATAAATCCTGTGTGATGATATTGGACAGGAGCGTCGTCTTGCCCATCCCGGTCATCCCCAGGACGATGCCTTGCATCACGCGCGTGCGATCGTGCCAGAGCCAGGGCTTTCCGTGGACATCGTATCCGAGGACAACGGCACCTTGGTTCCATGCCTTACGTATGGCCCTTTCATCCTTTCGGCGGGACACCACCAGGTAGGGGTGCGGCCACTTGTTTTCACGGCCCGACCGGGCCGTCAAGAGCTGGTATACTGGCCCGGCGATTGCCGCAACAAGGAGAACGAAATACGCGAAGCATTCGGCCGCCTGTCTCCCGGTGAAGTGATAGACATCGATGATGACAAGCTTGAGGAGCCAGACGGCAAGAGCAAACACAAAGATAATGGCCAGTTCCGTGCTGCCACGCGGTGCAGGGCGTTCAGTCGGTGGCATCGCGCACCGGCCTTTTCAAGATGCGGGATCCATCGGGCTGAGGACTAGCGGATTCGGACAAAGCTGGAGCGGGGTGAGAACCACAGAGTCTAAAAACGATGGAGATGAGATACGCGAGAAGGAGAGACAGCTCGAAAGTGCGGTTGATGCCCATAGTTGTCCCCAGGCCAACAACATTTCCAACGCGAATCAGGGTGAAACACACAGGGGCCAATAATCCGAGCCAAAGGAGGTCTGGAACCAAGACTTCCGCGAACTCAGCGATTTGGAGGAGGAGGCTCAAGTCGTCGAATCCTTCAAAGTGCGAAGTTGAAGTACACGAACAGGCAAGCTGCAGCCCCTAGCCAAGCAACGGCCCACAAGAATGCCCCTCTGAACTTGCGCCGCTCCTTGGGATTGAAGGGATTCCTGGGATGGAGCATCAGATCCAGGATGGCTTTGCCCAGCCCATAGTCCGTCCGCTCATTCATGTGCCCGGCAAACCAGGCGCGAGTCTCATCCGGCGTAATAGGCTTTGTCATTTCAGAGCACCAGCGTGGCTTTAACCGGGCCCTTGGGACCAGCAAGGAATATCAGTCGAAGCACAGTTGGTTCCGCGTGCGCCGGAGGTAGTTCGATCGCGACGATTCCGGTCGTTTCCTGGCCCGGCTCGATCCGCGGAGAACGCATTTCGCTCTTCGTCACCTTGATGGGAGTCTCACCACTCGACTTCACGTGCCTCGCAGCGTCCGGACTGAGCTGGGAGTTTCGAAGAACGTAGAGCGACTCGCGATACTGCGGCGCGGTGAGCGCCACGACCTGCGGAGTACCGGGCACATAGGCTTTCTGGGTCCGATTTCGGATGGTGTAGCGGATAAACACTTGCCCGTCGTGCTCGAGTAAATCCGTCAAGTAAACGGCAATCGGATTCTTGTCCGAAATCGACCCGTACAGTCGGACGGAATTGGCTTCGATGAGCACTTCGGCCGGAGACGGATCACTAGGCTTGGCCGACCGATTCGCAGAGGCGTTAGCCATGGGGAGATGGGCAACGGGCTGGTCAATCGCGGCGTCCATTTGCGGCACGGATCCTGCCGGGTCGAGCTCGTAATTGAAGCGGCCGGAGGGTGTCCACACGAACAGATTGGTCGCCACATTCGTCTCCGTCGGTTCAATGAAAACCTTGTTTCCGCGCCACTCCACTTTGAACACGGGACTGCCTACGGCCACCGTGCTGACCGGCTCGCTCATTTCGAGAACGGTCAAATGATCGAGGGCTGTTTCCACATGGAGGATTTGCCCGCGATCCGGTTTCTCGACCTCCACCTTTTGTCCCCAGGCAGGCCATGAAAGGGTTGCCACTGCCACCCAAGAAATCCAAAATCTCTTCACCACGTTTCCTCCTCCCTGTCATCCTTATATATAAGGACTGCCCAGGAGGCCCGAATCTCGGGCCCCCTGGACAGCTTCTGATTCACGATAGAGTTTCTCCTTGCCCATGAGCGGTGTCCGGATCACTCCGAGAAGTCTCTTTGCTTCGAGTGCCGTCACACGGCTCGGACAAGTTCTCGGTCGAGCGTTTTACGGTGGCGCGCTGGCGAATGTCATTGAACACCAGATTGCCATCGCGGATCGTGCCTGACCCGTAGCGCATCGGGAACGGCTGCACGCGATCGATGACTTTCCCATCCACGAGCACTTCACCCTTCTTCGAGATCTGAAGGAGGAAGATCTTGCGCTCGTGAGTGCTGCCGTCGTTGTTGGGAAATTGTTCGACGAGAAACACGCGGCCGTCCTCGTCAAACTCGATTTCCCCATCCACGAGATCGGGAACGAAGACTTCGACAGGGTTGCTGCCGGTCTCCTCCGCGACCTTGTCGATGATTTCCTGGGGGAAGGCATGAAACAGCAGCGAGCCGTTGCCTTTCCCAGAACAGATGACGGCGTGCAGGGCCTGGCACCAGCCACGCCGGTTCTGCTTCTTTCCTTCTCCCCACGCCCGAACGATCGAACGCAAGGCCTGAAACTCCTCGCGGGACCGCTCTTTGTAGGCGTGCACGGCGCTCCGGGCGGCATTGCGCCCGGTGCGCGCCTTATTCCTAGTTTCCCGGTCGTTACGTTTGGCCTGGTACTCCGCCTCGGCTTTCGCCAGGGCTTCGTCCAAGGCCTGTTTTTCCTTGACGAGTTTCCCGGCTTCCTCCGCGTAGATGCGGCTGACCAACCGGCATTCCTGGGACATCTCCCGCGTGAAATGCTCATTGGTGATCAATCCGTGGAAGTCGGCGATCGGCAGTTTCGCGGAAAAGAAGTCTTCGACTTCCTTCCTCGCGAGGTTGTAGAGATACCCGATCTTGTCGGTGGGCAGGATTTCCAGATGCACCGGCATATCGCTGACCCGCTCCTTGTCCTTCAACTGCAGCCAAGGCGCGGGCGGTACCTTCTTGCGGATCTCGGCGATGAGCTCCCGGTTCACCTCGGTTCCCCACTTCAGGCTGTCCAAGGCATGCTGCAGTTCATCGACGAGTTGGTAGGCTTCTCCCCGAAAGCCGGCGGCGTAGCAGGAGGTCTTCAGGTCGGTAATGGAGCCAATCTGATTTCCTTTGGCCTGATTCGCCACCAGTGCAAGGTTCCACCATGGGCTTTGTTTCTTGGTGCGTTTTGTCTTTCCCTTCTCGTGCCGCTCCTGGTGCGCGAAACGGCTATCCACGAAGCGGGGGAAACGGTCTCCTTCGACCACGGCTACCAGATCGAAATCGAAGTCTCCGCCGTTCTTGGCTGCTGTTTCGCTGTGCAGGGTGAACGTTCCCTCGAGTTTGATCTGTTTCTCGACTAAATCCACGACGGCTTCGCTCGCCATCGAGCAGCCGTTTTGCTCTTCGACCGCTTGCGTCACGAGCGCGACCGCCTCGTGGGTGGACACGCGCGTGTACGGAAGCAGGTCTTCGAACATGCGGATGGGGTAGCGCACGATTAAACCCTTGGGGCATGGAACCGAACTGATTGCCCGGTCCTGCGGCAGCCAGTCCGATGCGGCAACGACCTGGCCTTGATACAGGCCAAGGAAGCCGTCGTCGGCAAGGGCAAAGCCTGGGATCTTGAAGCCGCCGGCCGTGCAAAGTTTGAAGGCCCACTTCGCCAGCAGACGGTTCAATGCGTTGTTGATGTAGGGGTGTTTGATGAGGTAGCCGCTCGAATCCACCTTGAGCACTGCCTCAACAACGGTGTGTTCGAAGGAGGTGTATTCCGAGTCGTGCGCCTCTTCCCATGGAGCCTGCGCATGGGAGGTGCCCAACAGGTCGATGACTTCATCGTAGTTCCCGTCCTGGCACGCTTGGCGCAGCTTGCGCGCCTGCCCCATGGCAAACGGCACGATTTCGAGCTGGATGGACTCCCACGGCGCGTGCTCGATCAGCGTGTAGCTGCTTTGGAGCTGGAGCGTTCTGGAAACCTCACGGATGCCGAATACCACCGGCCCCCGATAGGCCCGAACCTCGATTTTTGGCCGCCGCCAGTGGAGGAAGTCGAGGAATCGTGAGGATTGTTTGTACTCGGGTTTCACACACGATTCCGGCAAAATGATGTCCGCTCCCAGTTTCTGAGCGACGTCGTCGGGCATCACCTTGCATGCTCCCTTGGCCTGCGTGTTTTCAAATGCCAGCCGGAACTGATAGAGACGGTGCGCGGGCAGATGGAAACGCGCGAACACCGACTGTGAAATCCAGCCACGGCAGTCATTCGTGCCGAGTGTGCGGTCCTTCACAACCATCACCTTTGCGTCGGGCAACTGGATTCGCTGCTTGCACGGCGAGACCAGGATCCCGAAATAGGTGATGGCTGCTTCGGGCCATTTACGGAAACGCTCCGCAATCGCCGGCTCGTAACGTTCGTCCACGGCGTAGAACTTGCCGCTCTTCGCCGAGGCGCTCGCGCCAATGAGCCGAAACCGCACGCCATCTAGATCGAAACACCGCATGGATTTTTGAACTTCGTTTTCCTGGTGATCTTCGAGCCTCCCCGGTGGAACATTGAGTCGTGCGACGCGAATGCCGGGATAGAGACCCTGAAGGAGCGTGTTTTCGAGCTGCTCCTCACGGGTTAATCTCGGCAATCGCCGTTTCGTCTGTCCCATCTCGTTGATGTCGAGCGTAATCACTGGCATTCCACTGCTCATTTCAGTTGGCATTTCCTCCTCCTTATTTTTGTCGGCCAAAGGACAGACAAGGAGGCCGTTGCCGCCGGTCTCTTCGCTATCCTGGGCCGAAAACGTGGTACGGTTTCCGGTCAGGTTCGCGAAGAACCGGACCAGCTCGGTTGTTTATGCGCAGTTCAACGCTTTCACTAATTCGCTGCTGCGCTTGTTTCTCCTTGGTTTGCCCGGCAACAACAGACCAGGAGTCTGCTGGCCCGCCCTTGTGAGCCTGATTGGGCACACTTCGAGTGAGCCAAGCACTGATCCACAATCATTGGAGCTTGTGGACGGCTCTCACGAGACCATCTTCAGTCTGTGAAGAAACTCTTGTTATCCCGTCTTGGGCGCGGCGCGAACGGCTTCTCGCCCGAGTTGCGGCTTCTTACCTGAAAAGTCCGCAAGCCCCCGCCACTCGGAAACCACGAAGTAGCTCAGGCCCGTCTTGAGCGATTCCACCATGGCCTCCGCTTCTCTTGGAAACTCCTTCCCCAATTCTGGAATGCCGCTACTTCCGCCATGTTTGGCAAGAAAGAAGCGTTGCCCTTCCACTCCGTTCGCCTGCCCCGTTCGCAGTTTGCGAGTGCCACGCGAGCTGCGGCTCGCTTGCAAATCTTTCCCTTCTGCAACTGTCTCTGTAGCACCTATCGCCACGATCAATACCTCCTTTCCGCTGCTCTCGCCGCCTTCGAGTGCATGGCTCTTAGCGGCAAATCCTTCAGGGCTTGCCGTTGTCGAGCGCGCTCCGCTGCAACAAGCCCGTCTCTCGCTCGCCGACCATCTGCTGTTCGCCGTACTCGGCGACCAGAAGGCCGCTCGGATTGGTTTCCGAGCGAGTTGTTTGGACCAGCCGCACGGTGTATCGCCCCACGATTTGATCGGTTGTTTCCGTCGCGTTTTTCACGTGATGCACTTCCTTGACCCCGAACACGGTATACGTCCACGGCGTCCCCTTCACGTGCTCAACCGAGCGGATCTCAAAACCCGAAATCATGTGGTTGTTCTTGATCTTTCCCACCGTATCCTCATCGCGAAGCTTGTTCATGGTGTATATGCGGAGATTTGCGGTCATCAGATTCAGAGCGTCGGCAAGGTTTCGGTCCACGGAGTCAGGCGTGTACGCAAGGTAGAGATCGAGAAATTGGCGCACGACCGCTCTGCCCTCGAGATCCGTGGGCCCGACTCCTTCGGCAGCGTCCGCAGAAAGGCTGAACGCCGCACGGCCGCGAGGAGGCCCGCCCACAACCGAAGCGTTGCCGTCCTTGTCCACACGGATCACGGTCGGCGGCTGCATGCGAACGTAGATGGCGAATCCCAGCGAGGCCACCGAGAGCACACCGAAAATCATCGCCAGCAGCATCGAGCGGTTCGCGTAGGCGCGGAGCATGCCGTCATGCTCGTAATATTTGGTGTAACGAGTGATCTCGGGAAGCTCGCCGATTCGACTATCTTTTCGCATCTGCTATTCCTTTCCTTTTAGCCCCCTGTAAGCTGACCCGAGCGAGTAGCCGACGTACCAGGCTGCGGCGTGAGGAACGTTGAAACCGCGATATTGGCCGGGCCTGCCCGAGGAACGCCACGGCGACGCGGAAGGAGGCGGCGGAGACGCGGGTGCGGTCGGGGAGGGCGAGGCGTCGCTGGTTCCACCACTGGCACTGGAGGCACTTGCTCCATTCATCGCGCTGTCGGAGGGCGGCGTTGGAGACATGGAGGTGGAGGCAATTGCTGCAGTCCCGTCACTTCCACCTGGAGACACACTTGCACCAGCGGCAGGCGACGCGGACGACGATCGAGCTCCTGGGCCACTCGGCGGCGGCGGAGGCGGGTGTGATGATGCTGCCGCTCCTCCCCCTGCTGCTTGAGAAGCAAGTACTCCTTCTCCCACACCGATGAACGACGCCGCAGCCAAACCGGCAACGGCGCTAGCAGCCGTAGTCATGGCACTAACCATTGTCATCATGGTGCTGCCCACGTCGCCGCGTACAATGCGGCTCGCAATGAACGGAATGAGCACAATCGAGAAGGAGAAAATGCTTGCGGTGAGCGCCAGAAGAATCATTTGACTTGAGCCCACGAAACTGTTCAGAACTCCATTCGCGCCGAGCACGGCGTTTATGCTGGACAGATTCACCGCGGACATCAGGACTTGAAGGATCGCGTAGATGATCCCCCAGGCCTGAAAGGTCATCAAGTTCACCAGGTAAGCGCGCGACAATTGGCCCAGCCCGCGTGCCGGCAGCAGCGCCAGGACGAAAGGACCCGTTACATAAAGCACCGACCCGTACATCGCGTAGAAGAAAGTGAAAATCAGGTAGCAAACCGGGAAGATGACGAACGCGCTCAGGATCAGCATCAGGCTGATGACACCCGAGGCCAGCCCGGTCACCAGATTCCATAGCGACGTATTCCCGTTGGCCTGCCAGTACTGCGCCAATTGGCTCATCCAATTGGCGAAGAGATCCCCGACGCCCGTCGAGCTGTAAATGAAGTTAGCGACCGAATTGAACATTCCGTTGACGTCGCGAAAAACGGCGCCATAGTTGGCGAAGACCAGCCCCAAGATCAGATACTTGATTCCCGAGATGGCCAGCATCCGGACATCTCCTCCGGAGGCGAATGCCTGGTACGCGCTGTAGAGAAAGCTCAGGAGCAGGATTGTGCCGGCCACGCCCAACACCGCAGCCGTAACGTTGGCGCCGTCGATCCCGTTCAGCGCCGTTTGGAGGAGTTGTTCGAAATAAAACATCGTTCACTGCCTCTTCAGGAGGTTGTATATCTGCTGCCGCACGGTGGACGCATTGGCGGCGCCGCTTTTCACATTGGCGCTCGCATTGGCCAGACCGATCGCACGCACGCGCATCAGGTCGGCTGTGGCGGACTGTGTGTACGCGTTGGCGCGAACGAGCCACGCATCGGCCTGCGCTTCAATGATCGGGGCGCTACCGGGGGCAGCCGTCTGAATACTTTGGTTGATCTGGTTTGCCGCCTGGAGCTCGAGGTCCGCCAAGGCATCGATCTCAATGGCCCGTTTCATTGCTGCCTCGGCCGTGGCGTCCGTCATATCGATCATGTTGCGCGTTTGGGGTGAAGCCGCGGTCGCGTTCGGCACTGCTCCGTACACGGCGCTGTATTGCGCGCTCGTTTGGGCAATCTGATTCGGATTCCGGGAAAGCAAGTTCTGTTCGAACTGTTGGGTTGCCGGCAATGTCGCGCTATTCACCGGAACATGCATGACTGCTTGCATCTGGTTGAAAATGCTCTGCACGCTCCCCACGAGCGAACGGGCCTGATTGATCAGGTTCTGCGGCCAGACAACTGTCTGCTCAAAACCGGAGATGTTTTTCTCAACGGACAAAATGCTGCCCAAGCCCCCGCCGATGATGTTGCTCAATGTGCTGCTGATCGTGCTTAGCCCCGCCGCCAGGATGACGCAGCAAGGGCCAAGGAATTGACTCCGGGCAGGCTTTGGAGCCAGCAGAGAAAAGGCCAGCACCAGAACAACGGTGCGGACCTTGTGCCCCCAAGCCCACCGCAAACCCCGCTTCACATTCCGGATGGTTTTCGTCATCGGTTTTTTCCCCTCTCCTAGTTCCGTTTGAGCAGATTCAAAATCTGCGCGTTCACGTCTCCCGTCATCGTGGCTCCCCGCTTGCGAAGCGCATTCTCGTGGGCCAGACGCGCGGCCTCCTGGCGCAATTCCGCCGCAAGCATTTTCTGCGTGAGGGCTTGGCTCTCGATGCTGGCCACAACTGCAGTGGCCGTCAGGAAGGGTGCCGATCCCGGAGCTGCTTGGCTGGCAGCGTTCTCGATGTCATTGGCTTCTTGCAGCGTGAGATCGGCGGCGGCGTCGCTCTCCTTAAGCGTCTTCAAGTTATCGACGGCCAGTGCGTCGTCCATGTCCATCATCGTGCGGTCTGCCGGGCTGGCCGCTGTCGCAGCAGGGACGTTGCCATACGTGCTTTGGAACGAGGAGGTCAGGCTCGCGAAATCATTGATTTGGTGATTGCGCATGATGCTTTCGAGGGCCGCGGGATTGGGCAGCGTGGCGCTCTTCAGATTGATGTTGAAGATGCTCTGCATCAGAGTTCTGTACTGTCCGATCATCTGCGTCACCAGGGCCTTCGCCTGGTTGATCAAAGCCACGGGCCAGGTCACTTGCTGGTAGAAATGGCTGATTGCGGTTCGGACCGCGTTGATTGAGTTCAACGCCGTCTTGATCAGGCCGTTGATGACGTTCAGCACGGATTGAATCGCCGCCACAAGGCTTCCCTGCGCCTGTGCGGGCGGCGGACTGACGAGCGCCACGGCCAGCACGCCTGCCAGCGTGAGAGCCAGCACTTGGCGCCGGGTCTTGGCGATGACCATCGAGTAGGAAAAAAGAACAAACACTAAGCCGAACAGCACGCTCGTCAACGCAGCCATAGAAGCGCCTCCCATGATTTGGCGGGATTCGGAAACAATCCCGTGATCCAATCGATTCCACGACTCAAAACATCGAACAGGAACGGCAAGCTCGCCAGGAGCAAAATGATGAGCGCGGCCCAGGCGGCAACGCGAAGTATCTTCCCGCAGCGGGGAGAGACGGCGTACGCGACCCGGTTCATCGCGCTTCTCCTGTCACCGCGCCGGAGATCTCTTCCGGCAATGGCGGGACTTCGGCCAATCCGTGAGGAAACTTTCGCGCCAGTTCCTGATACGTCTCGACGAGCGGCCGACCGGCGAACTTCCCGAGGACCCAAGCCCTGTACCTTCTCTCCCGGGGAAACGTGGTGCAGATCCAGTAGTCCACAGCGGTCGGCACGATGCGAATCGTTTGCGTGGTTTCGGCCTTTTCTCCGAGGACCAAAAGCGCGTCGGCGCTCTCTCCCTTGCGCGGCGCGCTGAAGCGCTTCACTTCGTTGAGCGCCACGGGATTCAAATACAGGTGGTTCACGAGCGGCGTCATATCCCCGGGCTGCTGCCCGATGATCTTCGTGCTGGCGTTCTTGAGGATGCCCGGACCATGTTCCCGCGGCTGAAACTCCGTTCCTACGAAATCCTCGACCGTCTGGCTGATTCCCCAGACGCTGGAGTTTCTTTTCCGTGCGGTTCGAAAAAGTTGAACCACTTCGGGAGCAAGCGTCGGGGAGTCCAAAAGAAACCAGCATTCATCAAGAACGGTAATGCTCGGCTGCCCCGCCTTTCCGCCCGAGCGGGAGGCCACCGCATTCGCGATCAACATGCTCATTGCGGTTTCAAGCTTCGCATCTGAGCTCAGTCCTTCGACATTGAAGAAGAGCCAATTGCTGTCGAGCCGCATGGTGGTATGCGCGTCGAAGAGCTTGGCGTAAATCCCTCTTTCGCCGGTCCAGGACCGCAGCTTGATGGCCGCGAGGCGAGCCTCGTCGATGGTGCGCTGCATGCGCTCTTCATCGCGCCATTGCGCCAGCTCCTCACGAAGATCGTTGAACGTGGGAATGGGATTCGAGTAACGAATGGCACAGCGCTTGTAGGTCCGGGCAATCGCATCGCTCAAAAGATTATCGACGAGCGAGTTGTCCGAGCCCGGGCTGTCCCCGATCATGTGCCGGGTGAGATTCTTCAAAAACGCGATCTTCTCCTTGCTTGGGACCGTTTCTCCCGCGGGCGGGTCCCAGGGATTGAGCGTCTCGGCCCCATCCAGCTTCACATCGATGACGCGCCCGCCCATCAATTCCACAAGCGGCTGGTAGGAATCACCTCGTTCGATGATCGAGATTTGCGGGTTCGCGCGCGCCATCATGAGGAGGAAGAGTTGCGCCATGAAGGTTTTGCCACCGCCGCTCTTGGCCATGATGAGCATGTTCGCGTCGCCAAGGCTCGAGTCGAACGGCGAGAACGGAACCAGCTGCCGGTAGGGCGTTTCCAAGAGCATGAGCGGTGAGTGCCGAGTCCCTCGCCAGGGAACCTCCACGGGCAAAAGATCGGCGGCGTTGAGCGTGAGCAAATCGAGCTCCCGCCGGTTCTCTCCGCCCATGGCGGGAAGGCCGGTGAAGAAGAGACGCTTCTGCGCCAGCGTTTCGGGAATCCCGCGGCCGCCGTTCATCCTGGCGATGGCATGCAGCACCCGCTGGCGGCGGTCGGCCAGGATGCGTTCGGCCTCTTCCCGCTCGAGCCGGTTTCGCCCGGGCTTCGACGTGCGCACCGTAACGATCAGGCTCATCTGGCAGGCTTTCAACGAACTGGAAATCAAGTCCTGAAGAACTCGCACCAACTGATGCTCTGCCACCTGCGCGTCCACGTTGATGCGAAAGCCCCCGTGGGAATCCTTCTGCGCGGCGAGCATCTTCCGCAGGCGGCTCTTGTATTGTTTGATCGATTTGCTCTGGTCCGGGAGGGTAACTTCCGCATTGATCACGAGAGGGAAATCCATAACCACGAGTTCGCGCAGAATCCCGGGGAACGTGGCGTCCGGCAGGTCTTTCAAGCTGATCCAGGAATAGAGCAGCCCGCCGATCTTGAGGTAGTCGTCCTGTTCATCCTCGACGTTCACGTTCGCCATCTGGCTCCGCGGGCTCTCATACCAGAGCGACTCGCCGGCCGGACGGTAAGGCAGAGTGTCATTCCCGAGGGGATGGAGGGCGCGCTTGGTTTCGAGGAAGATGTCCTGGTGGGTCATCCGGCGAATCGGCATTCCCGTGGCCCCGAGCGTGGTTTCCACGCCGGCCAGGAGACTGTTAAATTCTGCGATAAGCTCTTCATGTTCCTGCCGCGAACGTTCCATACACTTCCTAGCTGAGACACTGAAGCGCCCGCCCGACTTCATGGTTCGCTTCCATTCGAGGTCCGGCGACTCGTGATGAATCCGCGGATTCCAGATGAAATACAGGTGTAGAAAGTGCTGCAGGTAGAAACCCGCAGCCTCCCGGCTGCGCCACAGCTCGACGTGAAAACGATCGAGGTCCCGAAGCACCTGACTCTCGTTGCGACGCTCCCGAACATAGCGAGAGACCAAATCGCCGGTGCCCTCCGAAATCTCAAAGCGCACCTGCAGGCGCATGGAACGTTCCGGCAGCGCTCTCACCAGAGCTTCAAGCAGCCCCTTGAGCCGGTTCCTTCCCTCATCGCTCGCGTAATACGATTGAATGCCGAGAGCCTCATAGCCCGCCACGAGAGAGCCATCGGTTTGCACGGCCACGTTGTCGAGCAGGTCCCGGACGCGCAGCTGCTCGCACAGCGGGGGCGCGCTCATCGATTGTTCGTACCGCTCGACAGTCAGCGGCATCAGTGGTCTCCCAATCGGATGTACTCGTGCGTAAGTTCGCGGTCCCGCTCGAGCCCGGAGTACACGTGCGGCTTGGCATGAAACATCACCCAGTCCTGGAGGTAGCCGCGCTGCTTGCCGTACTTGAACAGCATCAGCGCGGGAATGCTCAGCGCGGGCACGACGTACTGCAAAACCATGTTCATCGGCAGGCCGAACATCTCCCGGTCGAGAAACCGTCCGAGAATGTTGGCGACAACCGCGAGAGCCAGAATCGCGAACAGGTCTTCGGCCTCAAGGCCGAGAAACGTGACGCGCGTCCGCAGATTGCGGTATACCGCTGTGACTTCGAGTGCCATCGTTCTCGCTCTCCTCCTACCTCACTCCAGCCGTCCCTTGGACGACGAAATACTCCGCAAGGCGGACAAACCCGGACAACAGCAAACAGAGCCCCGCCGCTACAAAGTGCCGCATCCATCCTTCCGTGGGATGGACCCGCGTGATGATCCCCATGCGCAGCGCGCCCGCCGCCACCTGCAAACCGGCATAGACCGGCAGGAGCACGTTGCAAATCCAATCCACCAGGGTCACCAAAGACATCCAGTAAACGTCCGGGTCGTTCCAGGCTCTCTGTGAAGCGAACGTTTCCATCGCCCGTAACAAGCCGGAAGCCATGAGGCATAGGAACCCGCCGTACATCGCAGCCGCATAGGGCTCCGAGCGGGCAAATTTCAGAACCGCGATCGCAAAGAACAGTCCGGCCAGCGTGGGCAGAATCACGTTTCCGGCCCAATTCGTCAGGTGCAGAATTCCGTGGGTAAACGACATCGCTGTTCCTACGCCTCCATCGAAAGCACCAATTTCCAGATTCCGGAAACGCATAGCATGGCCAGGGCGACAGCCACTAAACGCATGGCCGGACGGCGCGTGGCAAAATTGATGATCGCGCCCACAATCGCGAGGCCGGCTGCGATGGGCATGATGGTCCCGGCCAGGTAATTCCACAGGCTGTCCAGAACATCCGCAGTGGCAAACTGCGTTCCCGTGTTGTAGCTCTGAATCAGTGAGTAGGTTGCTTGTGTGCCGAGAAGGAACATCGCCGCCAGGACCGACGGCAGAGGGTGCTCGCCCGAGGCGGCGTCAAGTATTGCCCGCAGGACGAAATACGCCGCAAGAGTGGTCACCATCCGGCCGGCGACAAAAGTGGTGACAAAATTGGACGCATCGGACTCAAACGAAGCGAGCCACGAAGTGCCAATTCCTCCAGACGGCAACGGAGTAGCGACTCCAAACGAAGAGAACCATCCAAGGAGAGGCGCGAGGGTCACGAACACGACCGCCCAAAACATCCACTTCGTAAAGCTGCCGCCAATGAGAAACTTTGTACCGCCCTCGCGTCTCAAGCTGATTCCTGCGAGAACCAGGGCCACCAAGGCGGCCGCCGGCGCGAGCTGCAAGAGCATTTGGATGATGTCGTTCAAAAGTTGTGGTACAGCCATTGCTCCCTCTTTCCTTTCGTTTTTCGAAGGCGGCTTGAACTAAGACTTGAGCGGACATTGGCAGGCAGCCTGATTCATTTCTCTCCTTTCCTGAACTGCCTGCCAGGCCCGCTTCCGGACGCGCGCCGCCTCGGTTTACGTCACGCCTCCGGTTCCGTTGCTGACCCAGAACTCAATCAACCGGGTGATCCCTGAAACTGCCAGTAATCCAGCAGCGGCTGCGAGCCATCGCCCAGCGCCGCGCCCGTGCAGCCAGGAAACGACTGCTCCGACCACGGCGCCTCCGGCTCCCACCGGGGCGATGACGTTGCCAATCCAGTTGATGAAGTTCAGGAACGCTCCTTCCGGCTGGGCGGCGGTCTCCCCCTGAACGGCCACGTTGGTTTGCGGCTGGCTCCCCAGGTTCTGCGCCCAGACAATCGGGCCGAGTTGAGTCACTAAGACGAAGCAGATCGCAGATACGGCCAGTGGTCGTTTCCATGCCTCGTTCACTTTCACCTTCATGAAGTGTGGTCCCCCTTTCTGCTTCGTCGTCTCTCTCCCCGGTCCGGCGACCAGCGGGAAAAACAACCGAAGCGCGGGAAAACCTAAGACGAGTTCTTGTGTTTGTCAAAAAAGTGAGGGGTACTACGACTGTGAACAACTGGCGAAAGCCAAGAGATGCAGCCCAGGAATCCTGAAGTTTCAGGCCAAACTGCGGACGCGCTTGATCGCCCCTTCGAAGTCCGCCCGGCTGAGAGGAGGGGGAGGCTGGCTTTTCTCGGCTCTTATGAATGCAAAACGCTTTGCGGCATCACAGATCGCTTGAATGTCCGCCGGAGCAAGACCCTCCATTAGACCTGAGATAAGTCCGAGTTGCAGTCCCGCTTCCAGCCGGACACGGCCCAGGTACTTGCGGAGCAGCTTCTCGCGTGCGTCTTGCCCCGGCAGGACGACTTTGATTTTCTCGGAGAAGCGTCCGCCTCGCAGAACGCGGGAATCAATGCTTTCCGGGCGATTCGTGGCGCCGACAAGAAAGACATTGTTCTCAGCTTGCAAACTGCTGATTTCCATAAGGAACTGATCCACCACTTGAACGTCGTGCTGTCCTAAGGAGACGCTCGCTTGCGGCAGGAGCGCGTCCATCTCGTCGATAAAGATCAGCGAGGGGCTGTGTCCCTTGGCGCGGGAAAAGAGTCCAGCAACCTGCTTCACTGAATCTCCGGTGTACCTGCCCAGAATGTCGGCAGGAGTGATGGCGTAAAAACTGCGCTTCGTTTGCGTTGCAATCAGCCGGGCAATCGTCGTCTTGCCTGTTCCGGTGGGACCCGCCAAGAGCATTCCGGTGGGAACGGGCACGTCCATCTTTTCCGCGAGCCCCGGCTCATCGAGAATCCTGACCAGCATCCGAACTTCGCGTTCCATGTCCTCTTCGAGAACCAAATCGGACCACTCCACTCGTTCAAACATCGGCCGGTCCTTGCCGCCCGCTTGTTCGAGAGCGCGCCGCAAATCACTCTCCTCGATCCGGCGTCCCTCTGTGGCTGCAAACGATGCTGCGTTGTCAACCAGCGCTCGGATCTTGGCAGGGCTTGCGCCCGCCGTTTTTCGCGCAAATTCCTTCAAATCGAAGCGCCGCCAGGGCCTCTTTTCCAATTGCTTCTCGAAAATTTTGAGCCGCATCGCCTCGTTTGGAAGGTCGACCCGGATTTCGAGGTCGATCCGGCCCTCCCGAACCACTGCCTCGTCCAATCCTTCCATCTTGTTGGTAGCCAGCATCAATACGAGGCCGGGCACGTGCCTGTACCGGCTCATCATCTCCATGAATATTGTCGTCGCGCTGTTGAAAGACCGGCCGGACCCAGTTGGATCTCCGCCCGCTCCCAGCGCTTGCCTCGACGTCACCAGGGAATCGACCTCATCAAAAAACAGCAGCTCGGGTGCATGCGCCGCCGCATCTTCAAATTCAGCGTGAATTCTCTTTTCGGTATCACCCATCCACATGCTGATCAAATCGCTGGCCAGAACACGCCGGAAGGGCAGCGCAAACTCGCCCGCCGTCGCTTCGGCCAGAAACGTCTTCCCGCTGCCCGGCGGTCCGTAGAGGAGAATTCCATTCCTCACGACGCCATACTTACTGTATTTTTCTGGCTGCATCCGGCTTTCGACGAGGTCCCGGATTTGTTGCTTTTCCTCTTCCAGCCCTCCCACATCCGCGAAACGCAGTCCGGGCACGTTCAGCGATATCTGCTGCTGTGGGACAGCCGAAACCTGCTGCGATGAATGTGGAGATTGAGACGAAAACGTTGGGGACGGTCCGCTCGCGATAGCTGCCTTTTGCGCCCTTCCTCGCGAGAAAATGATCCAGAAGACGCTCACCCACCAGACCAGGATGGCGACTAAAATCAGTTGGAAACCGGTTCGATTTCGAGTCAACCCAAAAGGCTCAAGGTGGCCCCACAACGGCCTCCAATCGAGCAGCATCCAGAATCCGTAGAGCAAACAGACCGAGATGCCCAGCTTCAGGATCATCTTTCCGATCCGAGGGATTTCCGAGAGTGGCCAGCGCAACAAGGCTACAAGCAAGAAAGCTCCGGCAAACATGGCCGGCCAATTCAGAAACCATTCTCGGGGGCCAACCGCCACGAGCACAGCAATCGGCGCCACGATCAGCGGAAGGGTAAGAAGAGGCCGTCGCTTATTGTTCGTCGGATTGTTTGCTCTCCGGGAAGTGGTTGCGGCAGGCCGATAGCCGCTGCGAAAGGAATCGCGGACTTCGCAGAAGAATCTCTTCACCCCGCGACCCATATACCATCCTAGCCGGTGCGCGAGAGCGAAGCGAAAGCCGCTATAGACCCTGGGGAACACGCGCCTTTCTCTCCCGGGCTTACTTTAGCTCATGCGCAAAGGACTCCCAAGGGTACTGGCCAAGGATTCGTGAAGGGAAAACCAGGAATTTTCTAATTTATGGATACGTCTTCTGGCTGAATTTCGATTCGTGTGAGGGGAATGCCCGCCTTTTGTAAAGCCCTCCGCTTCTGCACGATATAGGACTCGTCGTAAACGCTCTCCAAAGTCTCCCCGAGTTCTCGAAGAGCCGTTTCCAGTTTGCCCAGTTCAGCGGCAAAGTCCGCCCTTTCGAAGCGCCAATTTCCTCTGGAAACGTAACAGTGGCCCGAATCATCTAGGTTCAAATACATCCGCGCCATTCCGTGCTTGTACAGGTTGATCCCATTGACTCGCCCCATGAACATGAACCCGGCACAGCGCTTCTTGCCGAGTTGCTCTTCCAAGGGCTTCCAGTTCGGTTCCATTCCTCGTCGCCCTCCTTCATTGCTGGGGCGCTTGTTGCGCCGTGGTTTGCACGCTCGGCTGCTGGTACATCTCGCTCAGTTCTCGCCTGAGTTCGATGAGCTGGCGAAGCTCCTCCGCACTGGGGAGCTGTGTATTGTTCACCTGCTCGGTCGCGGCCGGCCGCGCTGCTCCCTCGCGCGTCGTCGCGCCCTTTTCCACTACCAGGTAGAACCTCGTGTTTGCCGGCACGGTGACAACGATGTTTTGGTTGAATGCCAACCCATTCAGCTCCTGGTCACCCGCGATTCCAATGTTGGTCGCAATCCTGTCCCGCAAGAAGGCGCTCTGCGAGAGAGGCGCATTGAGCCCGCCCGAGCCGACGAGGTACGTCGCGGCCTGCCCGAGGCCCGTGAAGGCACGGACCAGGAAATTCGTTCCCGTCCTTTTCCCGCTCACAATGCCTTTGAGAGGCCCAAAGGTCAGGCTCATGGCCGTGGCGTTGATCTTCTCCGTGGTCCCGTCTGGCATTTGAATCGTGTCGAATTGGATCGCTACATACCCCGACCGGTCCGCCTGCAGGAGGCTGCCGAGCGCCTCCGCGCCAGCGGGCACCACAATCTTCCCATCCCTTTCGTAGTTGTACTCGATGGCCGCAACAACCGGAGTCTTGATGGCACTGTTTGCGACGGATTGGAGCCGGGCAAACAACCGCGTCCCTGCCGGCAGATCGAGCGTCGCCGGACTTTCCTCCAGTGCGGACGAAACGGATCTCGTGTTCGCACTCGCTGCACTGCTTTGGACACTCCGAACGAACACCAAGGAAGGTTTCCGGAGATCATCGGACGCTGAGTGCACTTGCGAGGAGGCAGACCCAGGCGCTTGTTGGCGTGTTGGTGTGTCTGAGAAATCAATTTTTCCCAATGCGTATGGCCCCGCATTGCCAGCAACCGGAGCGGTCGAAGGTCTTGGCCGCGATTCAACAAACGGCTGAGTCGGTCGCGCCGTCCTGTCCACGTCTTCAGAAGTAACGTCCTGGCTACCCTGGGCCTCTGCTTGCCCGGCTTGTGCGTTGAGCAGAGGCGTCACCGATCCTGTTTGCCCAGTCGCCGACTGGCCTGGAGTCACTCTGCGCCCCAAGTCCGGCGTTCCCGACCGCCTGGCGTCTATCGATTTCCTCGCGTTGTTGGAGGAGGAAAACACCCCGAGGAACAGCAACAGCACCGCAATGGCCGCGCCTGCCAGCAGAAAGAGCGAACGGCTGCGATCGCGCCCCAGCTCGCGCCGGTTCGTGACCCGCTCGTCCCGTCGCGCCTTGTCGAAGGCTTGACGAAAGATTTCACGCCATCCCGGACGAGCTCGAACGGCTGTTTCATCGACGAGCGGCTCTTCCGCCGGGACAACTTCCGGCGCTTCACTCGCTTTCTTTTCAATTTCCTCTGCCATTTTGGCCCTCCCGCGATGTACTCACCCCAAACCCAATCGGTGCCAGCGCAGGACGGTCCACTGCCCCCGCCTGCGCCACTTGCAACAGAAGCGTCTCATTCGATTGCTTGTAGGGCGGGCGCTCGAACAGTACAACTCCATCCGCGCGCTCGCCGGGGCCTAGCCGTCGCCTGCTCAACCGAAAATCCACGACGGGCAACTGTTCCGATGTCGCCCACTTCTTGTGGCGTATGAGTTTTCCCGAGGTCGTTCTTCCCCCCAATTGCACCTGGGGTGGCATCAACAAGATCGCGCGCTTGGTCGGATTCACGACCGAAAACAACACGACAACTTCTTGACCTCCATCAATCACGCGACTGACGCCGGCGCGCACCTGGTCTCCTCCCTCGGATTCTTCACTGACATGCTCGCCGTACAGAATCGGCAGCGGGGCGGTTTCTTGCTGTTCGAGCAGCTTGTCCAGGCCATGGCGCTGGACATCTCCTCCCCTAGCATCACCCTGAGTTGCCGGGAGATCTCCCGTGGTCGAAAACGCCAGATTCGAGCCTGCCGCGGGCTTTGAAAGCACCCGCGTCCAGCCCCCTGAAACCTCTCCGGCTTGTGTCAAAGGGACAGTTCCCCCGACCATCGGGAACGGAAAACCTGAAGGCGCAACGAAAAATCCGCCAGCAGGCTCGTACCTCACGAGGAAATCGACCGGTGCCGGGTTCGGCGATGCAATCTCTCCTCGATTGACCAACATCAAACTGACCTCGTGTCCGCTTGTCATCGAGATCAGCAGATTCGTCTCGCTTGGCTTCGTGGAAAGTGCTTTGACGAAAACGAGCCTGGGCTCCCGTTCCGAGTGCTCGACCTGAAACTCAATCGGATCCCCGACGACGATGGAGTTGACGGTCTCAGGCAAACGGATGGTCGTGACAAACCTAGCTGCCACCTCGACCACCGTCACTTTGCCCTCGAGGTCCGTCTTGGTAAGAATCTGTGGCTCGACTTGGGGGACCTGTGCAAACGCCGCACCGGCCCCAAGAGAGAAACCCAAAAGGCAAAGTCCACGAAATATTCTCATTGTCCTCCTCATGGTCTCGTCGCGGAGCCGTATGTGGTCGGCCTCGGCACAGGCTCACGCCGGAACGCCCGGTAAAGTTGGGCCACACGACTGACGTACTCAAACACTTCCCGGGAAGAGTATGCTAGGCCCCGCGAAAGGATCTGTGACTCACCCACCTGATAGGCCGCAACAGCCAGTCGCAGGTCGCCCTTGAACAAACGGATCAACCAGGCCAGGTACGCCACTCCGCCTCGAATGTTCTCTTGGATGTTGAATCGGTCTTGGACTCCGAAGCGAATTGCCGTGGCGGGCATGAGCTGCATAAGGCCCGCTGCGCCCTTCCTGGAAACCGCATCAGGGTTCCAGCCTGACTCCACCTGGATGACTGCATCGACAAGTTCCACAGGAACGCCGAAGGCCGATGCGTAAGAAGCCGCACATCGCCCGGAGAATTCCCGCACGCTGGTTGGCTCTGCAGCCCAAGTGGCAGGCGCGGTGAACAGAACCAGGAAAACAAACGCCTTGGCAATCGTCGTCATGGGTCCAATTCTCAAGCTACGGCGCAAGCTATCGTGCTCGCTCGATGAAGCTTATCTCTGTACATCTTCGAATCCACAATGAGGCCCTCGAAGCCCTCGCGCAGCAGCAGTCTTCCTCGATCTCCTTCCGTCTTGGCCAGCAAGGGCAAGAGAATGTCTCTCTGTTCCGGCAGGATCTCTTTGACTCCGAGAATTCGAAGCGCCTGCGCCAAGTCGAGCATTTCAGCGATCGAGGGCGGCTTTTCCATGTTCCACCCGCGCAGCGCGTGCGCTAAACCAGCCATCTGACCGAGTAGCGCCGTCTCCTGGTTTGCGCTGCGCGCGGCGAGGATCTCGACTTCCCGCTCGACCGTGGGATACTCGAATCGCAAATAGAGGCATCTTCGGCGCAACGGGTCGCCCAAGCGCCGCTCCTCATTCGAACTCAGCACGACGAAGGGAACTGTATCGGCCTTGACCGTCCCCAGTTTTGGAACCGTGACCTGCCACGCGCTCAGGATTTCGAGAAGGAGCGCCTCGAAGGCGTGGTCCACTTTGTCGAGCTCGTCGATCAACAACACGCACGGCTTGAACTTGTGCCGGAGCGCCCGCAACAGCGGACCCTCGACGAAGAAATCGAGCGAGTGCAGCCGGTTTC
>Ga0307372_10002560_pt1 | contig 29945 bp, 26 predicted proteins | sample OX1MG_FD_202533 | JGI IMG/M metagenome (GOLD analysis project Ga0307372, IMG submission 202533) | Soil microbial communities from Risofladan, Vaasa, Finland - OX-1 | ecosystem: Environmental > Terrestrial > Soil > Coastal area > Acid sulfate soil | place: Finland: Risofladan, Vaasa | collected... | reverse complement strand
TTATAGAGTTACATTTTCTCAATGCCCGAAGGCAAATACAAAACATATCAAACCTCTACGGCATCAAAATAGCTTGCTGAAAAAAGTGACAATTTGTTTTCAGTTTTTTTTGCTTAAGCGCCTAAAGCCATTATGACGGATATTGATGAAACAATTTTTAATATTAGCCCGTATGAAGCACATCAACTATTACAGGGAAAAGATTATGATGATGCTTCTTGGAAAGAATGGACTTCAAAAGGAATTGCAGATACGATGCCGGGAGCTTTGCATTTTTTACAATTTGCTTCTGCTTCCGGGATCGAAATCTTTTATGTTACTAACCGCGATCAAAGTGAACGTGAAGGAACTTTAAAAAATCTCAAAAAGTTTAATTTTCCCAATGCAGATAATGCACATCTATTACTTAAAGAGAACACTTCGTCCAAAGAAGAAAGAAAAAAGACGATTGCTTTGACACATACAATTGTGCTATTGATGGGTGATAATATGAATGACTTTAGCTATTTGTTTGAGAAAAAAAATCCTGACGAAAGACAAAAAGTAGCAGATAACTTTGCTGCTGAATTTGGGAATCGTTTTATTGTATTACCGAACCCTGTTTATGGTGATTGGGAATTTTCAATTTATCATTACAATTTCGCACTTACCCCGGCACAAAAAGATTCTGTATTAAGAGGGTCATTGGAAAGTTATTAGAGAAATGCTGACATTCCTGGAAGAATGAACTCTGAAAAAAATGGGGGTTACAATTTATTCATCATTTTATGCAGCTAACATTCTCACTCTGCTATCCATTGTTTTGCTAAATCTAAATCTTCCATTAAAAAACCTCTCGTAGAACCTGGTAAAAGTTTCCCAAATACATTTGTGAAGTTTTTTATACTTTGTTTGTCTGAAACAATTCCAATCTTTTTCCATTCCGTAAAATACACAAATCCCAAAATCGCGTCTTTTAGCCACGCTTCCAGGTTGTATTGGTCCAACGAGGTATTCAAAACAAGTAAATAATTTATTTTCCCAAATTCTTTGTAAATATTTTTTACCAAAGGATTAATTATTTCATCGTAATCTTTACCTGTGATTTTCCCGGTTGCATTAAATGCGGCTACATTAGAGGGCAATCCCTGAATTATTTCGATCATAAAATTAATTTTTAAAGTAAGAAAATTATGATGCCAGGGTAAAGTTAAAAATAAGAAAGCAATACTCTGGTTTTTTTTAAATGCATATAACTAAAAAACTTCTGCATTGGGATACAGAAGTTTTTAATGATTTAATCCTGGGTGTGTGGTTTTTCAGGGTTAAACTTTTTCCGGCCAATTATCTGGCCTGTTTTTCATTAGGATTTATATTTTTTTTAGGTATTGAATTAAAAAAGAATTTGACTAATAACGGATCTTTGGGTTTTCTCTCATTAAGCTTTTCGATGGATTTGGATCCGATAACTATAGGAAGATTAATGTTTGTTGAACACCAATCAACTTCTGAGACAAAGATATATAGTCTCAGGCGTTGCGCAAGAGCGGTATTGCTTTATTTCGAAAGAATTGAAATTACCATCTTTAAGGTATTATAACGATGATCCTTAATCGTAAATATACTTTATAGGCTCTTTACTTCCATTTGAAATACAAATATTTAATAACCACGACCTGGTTGTGAGATAAGTTGCAAAATGAAATTTTTGAACCACGTCAGCGAGTTAAATTACTCCCTGCGATTTGAACCTCGATCTTCGCCCATAGAAAACAAAAAAACAAAAAAGCTTCTGCGGATTATTGCAGAAGCTTTTAAAAAAATTGACCTGGGGTTTAAAGTTTAACAGGATCAAAATTGGACCCTTTTAGAGTCGGTTTTCAAGTGGATATTTATTCTTCTTAGGTATTGGATATCTGGTACAAAGATATAGATGCGGAATACCTGTGCAAGGGCGATATCGCGTGATTTTTAAAACAATATATTTACGAATCAAATCGTAATTAAACGTTTTTATATTTCGTAAAAATACTTTTTATTGATTCAATATTTTTAGTAAAAGCACGCCTGATCATCCTTTAGATTTGTTTATTGAATATGAATCCATAGTAATTAAAAAGTCTGGGAATCCTTTTTTAATAATTAAGTATTCAATTTATCTTCGCTTTTATGTCTAAGTATTTAATAATAGGACTGGGTAACCCTGGAAATGAATACGCTCATACGCGTCACAATATCGGATTTGATGTTCTGGATGCTTTTGCACTAAAACATAATGCATTTTTTCAATCTTCAAGATTGGCCAGTTTGGCCGAAATAAAATTTAAAGGGAAAATTTTCGTTTGTATAAAGCCGACAACCTTTATGAACTTAAGCGGAAGAGCTGTAAAATACTGGCTTGATAAAGAGAAAATTATAAAAGAAAATTCATTGACAATCGTTGACGATCTGGCGCTGCCTTTAAATAAACTGAGATTGCGTAAAAGTGGCAGTGATGCAGGGCACAATGGGCTGAAAGATATCCAGAATATTTTAGGAACTGATGAATATCCTAAGCTACGTTTTGGAATTGGGAATCAATTCCCGAAAGGAATGCAGGTAGAATTTGTTTTAAGTCACTGGTTACCCCAAGAAATCCCGGTAATAAAATTGAAAATTGAAAAATGCCTTGAAATAATTGAAGACTTTGTCAACATTGGGATAGACAAAACGATGAATAAAGTAAATAACCTAACATTTTAGATTTTTTTTGAATATATAGTTAAATTCTTTTATTAATTTGTTTTCTATATTTTCGCATAAACTTTGAAAAGCCCTGACTAAACCTACTATTGAATGAAAATATTTTGTATTGGTCGTAATTATGCTGATCATGCTAAGGAATTAGGAAACGGAATACCCGATGACCCTATTATTTTTATGAAGCCAAAGAGTGCCTTGATACAGGGACACACTCCTTTTTATTACCCTGAATTTACCAATGATCTTCATTATGAAGCAGAACTGGTAGTACGCGTGAGCAAAAATGGAAAATATATTCAGGAAAAACACGCCTCCAACTATTATAATGCCATTTCTGTAGGTATAGATTTTACGGCAAGAGACATACAAACATATTTAAAAGAAAAAGGACTCCCCTGGGAAAAATCGAAATCATTTGATAATTCCGCAGCAGTAGGCAAATTTATTGATCTCACTCCTGCAATAGATAAAAAAAATATTAATTTTTCTTTTGCAAAAAATAAAGAAGTTGTCCAAAAGGCTAATTCAAAAGAAATGATATTTTCAATTGACAAAATAGTAGCCAATATTTCCAATTATTTTTCTATCAACATCGGGGATCTTATTTTTACCGGCACACCCGCCGGAACCGGAGATTGTATTGTAGGCGATTTGCTGGAAGGCTATTTCGAAAAAGAACAGGTACTCTCTCTGGAGATAAAATAAAACCACTACCTAATTTCCCCTTTCATCCTTGTTTCAAGTTTCTTGATAAATACCTTTAATTAAAGCAATAGACTTCTCCGGTGTGTATTGATGAAATGTCATTTTGAATAACATTTTGATGAATTAAAACGATTTTCCTTTTGAAGTGAAAGTTGATTTGACTCATGGGAAACACAATCATATAAATCTCTCTCTTAAAAAAATACATTTAACCAAAACCAACTGCTTAATTTCTTACCCGGGTATTAAAATATTCCTTTTTGGAGGAATTTTTTTATATAGCTTCATTACTATACCTATACCGGTTTAACAAAAAGTACAAGATTAAAAATTGAAAATGTTTGATTTAAAATCGCGATTAATCGCATTTATCTTCCCTTTCATCGAAATAAAAAATATATTCACCGAAAAGAGGAGGCAACAATTGCAAATGCGTTGCATCTTTGTATCAGAAAAAGAATCGCACAGAACTTTAAAGTGTGTTTTTAAAAATCATAAACCAAAACCAACTGCTCAATTTCTTACCGGGGTATTAAAAATAAATGTTCCTCTTCGGAGGACATTTTTTTTATTAGCATCATTCTAAAAGAATAAAATTTCGATATTAATATGTACCGGTTTTTTATTTCAATATCTGATTACGGAAAATTAAAATTCATAAACCAACAAGAGGATCCTTCGCATAAAAAACCGCTAAACGTCGAAATATTCCATTTGATCGAAAAAAAAGGCCATTCCAGCGAAAATGCACGATAATATTTGCAAAAGCATTGCATCTTTATATCAGAAAGCGGGACGAAACGCTTCAAGAACCAAAAATCCTGAGAAAACTAAAAAATCAATCATCTAAATAAAAAAGAATCCGAAATTTTTAAAAAACTAAAAATCCAGTCATCTCAAAAAAACCAAAAAACAATTATCTAAAGAAAAACCGAAATCTAAAAAACAGATTTATCCGATTCTTCCCAAAAAAAACTTTAAAAAATCACTATTCAAAATTCTCTATCCGAAAAACTAATAACACATATGAAATGTGTAAGCTTTAATGAATCTTGAACCACGAACTGCTAAAATTATTGCAGTTAAAATCTTAAAAAAATGTCCCGCTTATCCGGGACATTTTTTTGTATTTCTTCTCTTACTTTTGGAATTTTTTTTTCAAAAACACATGAAAAAAGAACCTTCAAAAAAGATTAGTTTACTGTTTGAACAACTATTACTAATTGATAAAGGAATTCACTTTAAGGAATTTCCACTCTCTGGCTGCTTTCTGTGTACGCGCTGAAATACCCCAAGGCTCCTCCACTAATATTGCTGGTTGGATTAGAAGGAGTAGGGCTTGCAAAGCCACCTCCATTTCCAGATATCTGATAAAGTTGATCAAAATAATTATACACGTTTTCATCAATACAATTCATCTGTACTTTTAAAACAATCCCCGATTTTATATCTGTACTATCATCGTATAAAACCCGATTGATATATCTCCCATCCGATAAGCGGTCGCTAAAAACAGAATTCCCTCTGCCATTACCGAATTGAATTCCATTTGCATATTCAATAAACTGGTAATAGTTGGCCACGCCGGGCGGATCCTGAAAGTTAGCAACTGCATAAATATCACTATCTCTTCCTGTTACAAAGCTTATTGAATCTAAATAGACAGGATTAGGCATAGTAGAAGTTGCCTTGTATATCTTGTTATCTATTGAAACAAAAAGCGAATAATTATTTCCCGGTTTACCTTGTATGGTATGGGTTGAATAAATACCCGGCGAAGTTTCAGACAAGGTATCAACCAAACCATTATCAGTTATAGTTACAAAAGCACCCGATACCGGAGGAAAAACGTTATCCGAAGAGTAATTTACCGACTTTGAAATCCTTACTGTGTAAGGCCCGGGTTTATCATTTATTTCACCAGTAATAACAGTTTGTGTGCCTGCATTTTGCAGATTTACATTTATTACTTTTTTGCATCCGTAGAAAGCCGAGATTATTAAAAATCCTTCAAAAAAATATTTTATTTTCAAGTTTCGCATTCGTGTCAAAATTTAAAGTTGTACGTGACTGATGGAACCCACCTGAATAATGAATATTGAACCGCCTGCGTTTCTTCGGGATTCGCGGGATTGTTTTGAAATTGAATAAAATAAGGATTTTCCCTTCCATATGCATTATACACAGCAAACGTCCAGCTTCTTTCATATTTTCTTGTTTTCTTTCCTTCTAAAGTAGCACTTACATCTAGCCGGTTATATGAAGGCATCCTGTAACTATTTCTTTGTGTATAATAAAATACGGTTTGCCCGTTTACATCATATTTCCCATAAGGCCAGGTAACAGCATTACCGGTATTGAACACAAAATCAGAAGAAAATGTCCATTTTTCGCTCGCCTTAAATATCGCTACTACAGCAACATTGTGCGTTTGATCCTGGGTGGCAGGATACCATGAATCATTATTGATTCCATTTATCTTTCTTTTTGTGCGTGAAAGAGTATAGCTTATCCACCCGGTTAACTTTCCATAATTCTTTTTTGCATAAAGTTCCAGACCATAAGCCCTGCCTATACCATAAAGTAATTCAGATTCGACATTTTCATTGGCCACAAGTTGAGCCCCGTTTTTGTAATCAATTTGATTTTGTAAAAACTTGTAATAAATTTCTGCCGAGAATTCATATTTATTATGGGTGGTGTTCCTGTAATAACCAAATGATTCCTGGTCAGAAATTTCCGGCTTTACATTATTGCTGCTTGGTATCCACAAATCGGTAGGATTTCCACCAGTTGAATTGGAAAGCAGATGAAGATTTTGCACATTACGGGAATAAGATATTTTCAAAGAACTCAATTTATTCAACTGGTAAGTTGCCGCAAACCGGGGTTGAAGATTCCAATACGATTTTACGATTTTTCCCCTGGAATAAGTAGCCGTATCAATTGCATTACCATTAGCATCGTAAGTATAGAAATTGCCAGGGCCCATTATATTAAAGGAAGATAATCGCAATCCTGTATTGAATTTTATTTTGTCTGAAACTTTCCATTCATCACTAATATATGCAGCACCATCCAATGCGTATTTATTTTGCAGATTTAAAGGATTATAACTCGAGGTGAAGGAAGTTTGAATCTCACCGGGTGTAAATACATGTTCCGTTAAATTGAAACCAAAATTAATTTTGTTTTTACTGCTTGCGAAATATTGCAAATCTTCTTTTAATGAAAAATCTTTTATTTTAGAAACTATTTCAATATTATTCGTTGTCTGGTTAATAATAATATTATAGTTGTAATTACTATAAATTAATGAAGTATTGGAAAATAATTTACTACTGAAAATATGATTCCATCTGAGTGTACCGGTGGTATTGCCCCATTTAATTCCAAACTGATTGCTATAACCGAGATCGTCCTTTCCAAAATAACCTGATAAAAATAACCTGTTTTTTTCACCGAACTGGTAATTGGCTTTGGTATTAATGTCGTAAAAATAAAGTATGCTTTTATTAATGTTGCTGTCTTTTGAAAGCTTCAGAAATAAGTCGGCATAAGTGCGCCTGGCACTTATCATAAACGATCCTTTGTTTTTTACGATCGGGCCTTCTATATTTAAACGGGAGGCTATCAGCCCTATCCCACCAGATACTTTATAATTTTTATCATCCCCATCTTTCATTCTAATATCTAATAACGAAGATAAACGCCCGCCATATTGTGCTGGCATATCGCCTTTATAAATGGTAACATCTTTGATAGCATCCGAGTTAAATGTAGAAAAAAATCCCAGCAAATGTGAAGCGTTATAGACAGTAGCTTCATCCAATAAAATTAAATTTTGATCAGCGGATCCGCCACGAACAAAAAATCCTGTTGAGCCATCACCTGCAGATTTAATACCGGGTAGCAACTGAATCGTTTTTAAGATGTCTTTTTCGCCAAAAATAACAGGCACATCTTTTATTTCCTCCATGGATAGTTTTTGCATTCCCGGCAAGGTCTGGGTAATATTATCATTCCCTCTACCTGAAATAACTATATTCTGCAATTGAGTTATTGCAGGTGTCAGCTCAATAGGTAGCATCATATTCTTAGTCAGGGAAATTTTGATAGTATCATTATTATAGCCTGAAAAGCTGGCCACCAAAATGTAATTTTTCTCAGGAGCGGTAATAGAATAAAATCCGTAACCATTGCTTAATACGCTCAAATCAGGATTTTCTATCAAAACGATAGTTGCACCAATAAGAGTTTCTCCGGTTTTATGATCCGTAATAGTTCCGCTAATAGTATGTTTTTGTTGAGCAAAACAAAAATGTTCTACCAATAGAGTAATGATTAAAAAAAACCCTTTCTTCACTTAGAAACAATTTGAAATAAACTTAAAACGGTTTGCAAAAATACTTCTAAAAGATTATCTGATGGAATCTTTGATAAGGAAATGGTACGCATAGATTAAAACAAAAACATTTGTTAAATGATTAAAAAAATTCCCTTCTTAAAAAATCCGCTTGATATGATAATATACTCAAAACTTCTTTGCTATTCTCCAAATGAAGAATAAATATTATCTCTTTGACTTTATCTGCTTCAATGCCTCTGATGCTTCTTCTACTGGTCGCTGACAAGTCTTATTTTCACACACATAAATCATCGTTTTACCTTTCATTAATTTATTTTCCAGCAAGGGAAGATCGCTTTCGTTTTTACCTCCGAGATAAATAGTATTTGGCAAATATTTTTTTTGCATATCGGATAATTTTTGCAGCCAGTCATCTCCCACAATTGCCACTTCATAAGGAGGATGAATCTCCAAAACCATCACCTGCGCCCAATTGCTATAATAGCCCGGGCTTTTTTGCATATCTTCCGAAATATTCTTTACCATTTGAGCAGACTGTTCTTCATAATTCTTATTTTCAAAATAAAGACTTAAAAGCAAAAGGTTTTTTGCCATCTCACTATTAGACGAAGGAATTACATTATCAGAAACTTCCATTTTGCGGGCAATCAAATTACTGTATTGATTATCTGTATAAAAAAACATTCCGGAGGCTCTATCAAAAAAATGTTCTTCTACATAACGGGTAAGACTATATGCTTTCTGCAAATAGGTTTCATCAAAGCTTACCTGGTAATAATTGATCAGTGTATTTATTAAAAAGGCATAATCATCTAAGAAAGCATGAATGGTGGCCTCATCGTCAGTAAAATTCCTGTACAATCCTCCATCTTTTCTTACGATATTCTTCAAAAGAAAATTGATATTTCTTTTTGCAGACAATAAAAAACTTTTATCGCCAAAGGCACGATAAGCATCTATGAAACCTTTTGCCATAAGAGCGTTCCATGAGGTTAATATTTTATTATCGGTATTGGGACGAACTCTATTTTTTCTTTGTTCAAATACTATATTTTTCAAGGAATCAATTTTTTCATTCAGTTGATCCGTTGTAAGGTTATATTTTTTACCAAGGTTTTCTTCACCCAAATTAATATCCGGAATATTTTCTCCCGACTCCCAGTTGCCTCTTTCAGTTATACCAAAATAGTCGCAAAAAAGAGGAGCATCTTTTCCCAAAATCTTTTGAATTTCTTCCTTCTTCCACACATAAAATTTACCTTCCTTTCCTTCGCTATCTGCATCCAGAGAAGAATAGAATCCACCTCCCGGAGAAGTGAGTTCACGTTTTACAAAGTCAATCGTTTCATAAACTGTTTTTTTGTATAAAGGATTCCCAGTGACCTGGAAAGCATGACTGTAAAGACTTACAAGCTGCGCATTATCATAAAGCATCTTTTCAAAATGAGGGGCATGCCAGAGAGAATCTGTGGAATATCTTGAAAAACCACCTCCAACCTGGTCGTAAATTCCACCTTTAGCCATATTATCTAATGTAGTTTCTACCGCTTTAAGCGCTTCATTATTACCACCCAGATAATGATATTGTAAAAGATATTCCCAGGTATCAGGCATAGGAAATTTCATAGCTCCTTTTGTACCACCATTCACCATGTCTATTTTATTACTAAACCCTGAGAACATTTCATCAAGAGTATTCAGGTTGTATGAAACATCACTTTTATTCATTGGGACATTTTCAATATCCCTGATTCCCTTAGCGACATTATCTGCCTGTTCCTGTAGTTTTGCCCTGTCAGTCTTGTAGAGATTAGAAAAATATTCCAGCAATTGTATCCAGTTTTTTTGGGGGAAATAAGTACCTGCAAAAAATGGTTTACCGTCTGGCATTGCCAATGCATTCAAAGGCCAGCCGCCACTTCCGTTAATAAGGTAAGCGGCATTCATGTAAACCTGGTCCACATCAGGTCTTTCCTCCCGATCTACTTTGATACAAATAAAATTTTCATTCATGATGTTGGCAACTGTAGTGTCTTCATAACTTTCGCGTTCCATCACATGACACCAATGACAAGCGGCATATCCAACACTGATGAGTAACATTTTGTTTTCCTTCTTTGCTTTGTCCAGTGCTTCTTTTCCCCATGGATACCAGTCAACCGGATTATGGGCATGTTGTAAAAGATAGGGACTCGTTTCGTGTATTAGTGCATTGGTGTACATAAATTTTTTGCTTTCTTTTGATGAGTTTTTCTGTGCGCAGGAAGTAAAGCTACCCAGGAGTACCACTACGCAGAGAATTTGCAATTTGTTGAGTAACATTTATAAGGTATTATCAAAAGGGTTAAGGTTGGTAAAGTTAAATCAAATATGAAGAACCCATTAAACACGGGCTTACGGTGCGTGGTATCTCTTAAAAAAAGAAATAAGATTCTTATTTTATATTTCTGTTTTAGTAATGCCCGCGATTGCAGAGATGCAAAATCTCCTATATAAATTTATCTTTGTATAAATATGAAAGGAAGGCAAAGGTTTTATACCATATTTACGCTGGGACTACTTTCTGCTATGGGCGCCTTTTCTATTGATATGTATTTACCAGGATTCCCGGAAATAGCCCAGGATCTTCATACCACGATTGCTCACATTACTCTTTCCATTACTAGTTTTTTTATTGGTATCTCTTTAGGCCAGATGATCTATGGCCCACTGCTCGATAAATATGGACGAAAAAAACCTTTATACATCGGCCTGGTTGTATATTTGTTTACTTCAATCGCATGTGCTTATGCACCTACGGCCAACGCATTGATAGCAATCAGATTTTTACAGGCATTAGGATCATGTGCCGGAATGGTGGCTTCCCGCGCATTAGTTAGAGATATTTTTCCGATTGAAGAAAATGCAAAAATATTTTCTTTGCTGATGTTGGTGCTTGCTTTATCACCAATCGTAGCGCCTACTTTAGGCGGATACATGAGCTCCTTATTCGGGTGGCAGTCTATTTTCTTTGTACTGGCATCTATCGCTGCTGTAACTCTTTTATTGGTTTATTTTAAATTACCCGGGGGAAGGAAACCTGAAGCTTCATTGTCTTTGCTACCACGACCCATTATTAATGGATTTTTGGAAGTTTCCAAAGTGCCCCAGTTTTATACATATGCATTTGCCGGAGCGATCGCTTCATCCGGTTTGTACGCATACGTCGCGGGTTCACCATTTGTATTTATGGAATTATATCATGTATCTGATAAACACTACGGATGGATTTTTGCTTTCATCGCTATGGGACTGATTGCTGCAAGCCAGGTAAATACTTTATTACTAAGAAAATATACAAGCGAACAAATTATCAGGGCCACATTGTTTTGTCAATGCCTTGCTGGTTTTGCTTTGGTTTTGGGAACCTGGTTTCATCTCTTAGGATTATTTTCAACAATCTTTTTGATATGGGTTTTTCTAAGTACCCAGGGTTTTGCATTCCCTAATTCATCTGCACTTTGCCTCGCTCCATTCAGCAAAAATGCGGGGACTGCTTCTGCATTGATGGGTGCTATACAACTCGGTATCGGTGCGCTTTCAACCGCATTAGTAAGCATATTTTCCAATGGCACTGCCATGCCGATGGCCGCGGTAATGTGCACATGTGCAGTGAGCAGCTTTGTGGTGTTATTAATTGGAAGAAGGATAATCGCATTTCATAAGGCTTCTGTAGAAATTGCTTAGAAATTCATCTGGGTTAAGGGATTAGAAGAGGGCCCAGAGGAAATGTGATGAAATAAAGTAGAAATCATCTCAAAGAGGCTCTATACGCTGCTCATACCAAAAAATATTTTCCGGATCATACTTTTTTTATTTTATGCAACCGCGAATAATTTCACTCATTTTGGCTTCTTCATTCAACCTGTCTCTTTGACAACACGGCGCCAATTAAAAACCCAAATCCCGTAAGGTAAAGTGTAGCATTGATTGCGTGAGAATATTCCCATTTTCGCCTTAATATATCCCATCCTTGTGGCATTTGGGTCCAATTAGAAGTAGCCCCGTTCACCGGAAATGTAAAAAGAAAAAAGAAAATAATACTTACCAAAAAGCATACGAAAGAAATCATTAAATAAGGAAATATTTTTTTATTTTCTCTCTCTTTAAAAGTCAATATTGCCGTTAATAGAATTGACCCGATTTCAAAAACACCCAACCAGGCCCATTCTCTATAAATATTTTGCACACTATGATAGTCCTCTTTAGATAAATTAATTTTTACCCCCAATTCAAATAAATGCACAATCAAAGCAGATAAAGTAATGAAAGCAAATAAAATAGTCAAAAATTTGAAACGGTTATTCATGCTTCAATTTTAATTATTTTTTTAGATTAAAATTTGTTTCTCCCAAAAATATCTTTTTATTAAAATTGATTCCTAAATATATCTTAGAATCCTTTGTACTATGTCATCGATATCATTATCAAAATGATGTCCGCCTGGTAATACCACAAGAGTATATTTGTTTAAACTTATTCGTTTAATATCAAGATTGTTATCGTCGCTTCCTGTAATAATCACTATTTTTTGATTTTGTATTTTGTTAATTTCTGAAACCACATCTATACTTCTTTTTCTACCACTGCCTAACATATCCAGCCAATGAATTTCAAAATCAGTACTTCCGGAAGAAGCCATAATAAAGGAAATTTCTACCTCATCGGCAATATTTTTAGATAACCTGTTTAGCACAAATGGTAATACATCGGCACCAAAAGAATATCCTAAAAAAACAACTTTTGGATTGACTCTTCCGGCTAATTTTTCAGATAAATACTCTGAAATATCATTGGCAGTTTCTTCGGGTGTCCTTTTATTATAAAAATAAGATCTTGAATTTAATGCTACCACGTCAAATCCTTTTTGATTAAAAGATTCACATAAACCGGTAGAAAATTTATTAATTCCTCCATCTCCTGAAATATAGAATAGAAGAGGTTTATCATTGTTAGGAGCTTTCCATTCTGTTATTGGTAATTTGCCGGCAGATGAGAAAGAAATATTGATAATTGCCGTGAAAGAAAACAGAATCCAAATCATTGATCTTTTCATAAATATATTTTAAGGTGTCATTACTTTATTGAGAGCAGCCGGTAATTGTATCAGGTCAAAATCATTTTCATAGACCAAATATTTATTTTCCCATATAGTGGCATATTTTTCTTTAAAATCGCGCAGGCCCTGGAAATGCTTAAATCTTTTTAATTTTTCACCTGCAAATTTTATGATTTGCTCGGATGGGCTTTGAGGGTCAGTAATTCCAGTCATTGGCACCATACCAAGATTAATGTATTTGAATTGCTTTTCTTTGGCATAGTCTATCATTTTTATGATTAGTGCATCCATGCAACCACCGGGGGCATCGCTCTTTTTTCTTATCAAATCGTAGGTACATTCTTCCGGCGAATAGTCTGGTATAATATTTAAAAATGCCGCTATTTCCCCTTCATCATTAACAATAGTTATAATATCCTGCTTCATTAATTCATCAGCATTAAACATTCCCTGGCTAAAAACCTGCTCCTCTTTTTCAAACGCTTGTAACCATTGGTCGGAAATAAGCTGTAACTCTTTTACCAATTCATTCTTCTGCGGGGCAAAGTGGATTTGGGTAATAAATCCTTTCTTTTCAAGACTATTGAGCCCATTGCGCAAAGAACGTTTGTCTTTTCCCTGCAGGGTAAAATTTTGGGCATCAAGAATAGCTTCCTGCCCTATGATTATTTTTTGTTTCCTCAATTGATTAAACCATACAATACTGTTTTCGTCCACACGGTAAAAAGCAACGCGAAGCCCCATTTTTTTGCATTGCAAATAAAATTCTTCCAATACTTCCAATTTATTTTCTTCAGCGCAAACCGGATCTTCAAGGCCTATTGCAAAACCATTAGAAATGCGGTACGAAACAAATCCATCGTGAAGTTCAGAAAAGTAAAAAAGTTTATCCTCAGCAATTTTAAAATAATCAATAGAAGAATTGCCATATTCTTCCAACAAAGCTTTTGCTCTTTCCCTGCTAAAATCTGTTTCACTATCAATCTTTACAAAAGGTTTAATAATTGTAAATAAAAGAAACCCCCAGCTTAAAAATCCAAGTGAATGGATGAGTAAAATAAACTCATGCCCAAAAGGAGTGAGTGGATGAAGCGAATCGTCGCCCCCTAAAAAAAATATCTGAAAAGTATTCGTCAGTGATTGCTTCCATGTAAAGTCAATACCAAAGTGCTTTTTATCAATAAAATAAAAGCTAAAGTATCCAAAGATCATAACGGATAAAAACACAATCAATACTGAGAAAATACCAAGTCTTATCCATTTCACACTGCTCCGCACACGGTATTGGCTTCGACTCAATAATAATAAAATAATTATGGCTCCTGCAAAAGTAGCTTCTTCATAATCCAGAGCTTTGGTAATATTACCAATCAGAGAAAATACGCAAAGCAACAAAGCTATACGCCAGGCATTTTTTAATCCTTTGAGCATAAATGCTGAAGTAATTAATAAAGCCAGTCCTGTAAATAAGACCAATATATTAGAAGCATTAATGGCTTCCAATGGAATAAATTCCCTGATGAGTTTGAGCCGTAAATGGATAGGAGGTGTTACAACTGAAATAATATTTAAAATTCCCTGCGTAAAAATGAGCAAGGCGGGAACAATTCTTATGAATAAATGTCTGCCTCGCCAGGCAAATGCCAATATACCCAGTACCATCGGTAGCCAGAATTCAAATACGCGATATAAAATGGTAACTGAAAGTGCCTGAATAGTAGAATAACCATATAATTCCAAAACATAGACCAACATTAATTCCACAGCTCCCAATCCACGTAAAAAAGGAGAAGTGATCATTAATAATACGGAAACAATATATGCGATAGCAGCAACAGGAAAAGAGGCGGGAACCCCCAGGGCAAGCATGGCGATATAGACGTGAAATATGCCTGTAAATTCTACCCCTGTCGAGAAGAATATAGCCCCTGCATATTTTTTGTTATTTATATTCGCTGCAAGAAGTTCATCAATTAATGGACCTGAACGTGGAATTTTTCTTACTATAAATGCATATAAATTTCCTTTTGCTTTAAGGGTTTTTGTAATCCAGAGTAAACCTGATAAAATAATCACAACTATCAAAAGGCCAAGCCATGCGCTGTTTGTGTGTTTATTTCCTGAAAAGGCAAACAAAATAACAACGGGAAAACCCACTAAAAAAACGGTAAATAAACTGGCAAAACCATACAAACCGCTTGCCTGGTGAATCTGTGTTTTATTGAATTCTCTTTTTCTTAATTGAATAGGAGTATATGCGAGGGAACTTACTCCGCCTGCCGGCAAAAAAATACTTAAAAAATTCCTTTTTAGAAAGAGTTCTATTGAATCTATCCATTTTAAAGGAAGCCCGATAGAAGCAAAACTGCTCACATATATCCCACTTTGAAAAAGAACATAAAGGAAAGTAACTGTAAGACCTGATAAAAGCCAAAACGGATTAGCGTTTTCTATATTTGGGATTATTTGAAATAATTCCTTTCGTTCGCTTCTGAAAAAAATAAAAGCAAGCAATATCATTAATGCTGCCAGAATTTCTTTCCAATAAGATTTGGGTGAAAGGGATTGGAATTTTTTATAAATTAGTGGTAACGCCAGAACTTTTTTAGCGGTAAAGATACTTTAAATGTAAAGACTATTTTAAAATACCGCAATATCAAAAAAAATTGTTAATTTGTAATTAAACTCAAAACTTTTTATTATGAAATACTTAAAAATTAGCATTTTAGCTTTATTAGCCGCAAGTTGCACCTCATCAAAAAAGCAAGCTCCAAAAATGCCGGGAACCTATTTAATGGTCTCCCAAACAGTAAATTTTAATAATAAGGCTACTAATAATACAGATCTGAAACAATTAAAAATTTATACAGATCATTTTTATATGTACACACAGTTGAATCCCGCTGATTCTATTTCCGGATTTGGAGTAGGTTCTTATACTTCAGATACCAGCGGAGTAACAGAAAATACAATCTTCAGGGCAAGCGGTTCTATTGCCGATAGTACCAGTCCGAGTTATAAAGTAAATATGACAACTACGACTGACGGCTACAACCAGATAATTCCTCAAATTATGATCGACAGCCAAATGTCAAAACTGACCGAGGTTTATCAGAAAGTGGGAATTTCACTAAAAAGTCCTTTAGACGGGATTTGGAAAGAGTTAGAATCATATACAATCAAGGGAAATGATACCACAAGAAATAACCGTACACAATATAAAGCTTTTTATGAAGGTTATTTTATGTTTGGGCAGACAGTAAAAGATGCTCCTTCAGCTTCAGCTTCAGCTTCAGCTCAAACCGGTATTGGATTCGGAACTTTTGATACTGCAGGTGTTAATAAAATAAAAGAAACAGACCTTAATTCTTCTTTTCCGATTGTAGCAGGTCATTCATTTATAGTCAATTACGAATTAACCGGCACTGACAATTATAAACAAATTATCAATTACCCCGATAGTTCCCAAAGTGTGGAAATTTATGAGCGTTTAAAAGAATAAGATAATTTCCTTACTATCTTTTAAATTTTGTATTACGCATGATCCATCCATCTTGCTAAACAATAACTGCTTATTTGTTACTTTTACCACCATTAAAAATACTTTTATTTTGGTGAAAATAGGTGAATACAATTTATTGAAAGTTATCAAAGAAAAATCCATGGGTGTCTTTCTTGAAGATGGTGATGCAGGAATTCTATTACCAAAACGTTTTGTTCCTCAGGGTTTAAAAATCGGGGATGACATAAAAGTTTTCCTATATCATGATGGTGAAGAGAGGCCCATTGCCACTACTCAAAGACCCTTTGGCGTATTGGGTGATATTGTAAAATTAAAAGCGGTAAATGTTACCAACCAGGGCGCTTTTTTGGATTGGGGATTAATGAAAGATCTTTTTATTCCCAAATCACAAATGAAAAATTTTATGATTCCCAACGGAGAATACCTGGTAAAAATAGTAATAGATGAAAAAACGGGTCGTTTGGCTGCCACAGAAAAATTAGAACCTTTCTTATCAAATGAAAATCTTTCTGTTAAAGAAAAAGAATTGGTTGATTTAACGGTATATCGCCAAACAGACATTGGTTATGAAGTCATCATCAATAATATCCATAAAGGTATTTTGCATAACAATGAAGTGTATAGAAATATTTCTATCGGCGATCGGTTTAAAGGATTTATTAAAAACATTTTACCCGAAAACAAAATAGATGTTGCCGCAGGAAGACCGGGTTACCAAAGAGTAGAAGATGAAACAGGAAAAATATTACGTTTGTTAAAAGAAAATAACGGCTTTCTTCCTTATCATGATAAATCTTCTCCGGAAGATATTTATGCATTCTTCGCCATGAGCAAAAAGACTTTTAAAATGACAACCGGCAATTTGTATAAGCTTCATAAAATAATATTTGCAAAAGAGGGAATTCAGTTAATGGATGAAAAAAATGAATGAATTTGTAAAGTGAAGCCATCAACAAAAACCTTAATGAGAATTTTTAAAATTTTAATCCACCTTTCCCAATTTACTATGTTGCCTGCTATATAAAAAGTAAATAAACAACCCGATTATCAACCAAATGATAAATCTCAACCAGTTAGTATAACCCAACTCTGTCATTAAATAAAAACAACTGGCAAGGCCAAGAACAGGAATCAAAGAAAGTTTTTTTACAAAAGAGGAAATAGTTAAGGCAACGGAAAGAATTACAAATAAGAAGAAAGGCAATTTATCACGAAAAACTTCCCAGCCTTGACTGAAATCAAATAATCCTAAAAAATTTTTCCAGAAAATAAATACTCCCACAATAAATAAAACCGGAACAATAAATTGAGAACTGACATATGGGATTTTAAATTTTGGTGCTGCTTCTCCTTCTTCTCTTTTGGGCAATAAAAGTACACCACCACATACAAGCACAAACGCAAATAGAGTACCGATGCTGGTTAGGTCAGTTACTTCGGTTAAATTTAGGAACAATGCGGGTATCGCCACGAAAAGTCCTGTTACTATTGTTGCAAAAGAGGGCGTTTTATATTTGGGATGAATACGGCTGAAAGCCTTCGGCAGCAAACCATCGCGGCTCATGCTCATCCATATCCTCGGCTGACCCATTTGAAAAACAAGTAATACACTTGCCGTGGCAATCACTGCGCTGAAAGAAATGATATAACTTATCTGGTTGAGCCCAACCCTTTTAAAAACAAAAGCTAATGGATCGCCCACTTGCAATTCATTGTAAGATACCATTCCTGTTAAAACAAAAGCAACCGCAATATAAAGTATGGTACATATTATAAGAGAATAGATCATTCCCCGCGGCAAATCCCTTTGCGGATTTTCACATTCTTCAGCAGTAGTCGATATCGCATCAAATCCAATATAGGCAAAGAACACAGCCGATACACCTTTCATCATGCCCCCAAAACCATTTGGTAAAAAAGGACTCCAGTTAGCAGGAGCCACATAAAAACATCCGATTGCAATTACAGCAATAAGAATGATGATCTTAAATCCGACCATAAGATTGGTTGCCTTGCGTGTTTCCTTGATGCCTCTGTAAACAAGCCATGTGATAAAGAATACAATCGCAAGCGCAGGAATATCTGCGATCAATTTAAAATTTCCTAAATGCGGTGCATCCATCCATGCACGATATCCTGATTGTACGCTTTGGGAAAGACTTTGAAGAGTTCCTCCTTTTGCTAATTCCCCGGATGCTTCTTTGAATGCGCGTGATGCACTTAAGTAATCGGTAGTTAAAAATGGTGGAACATGAATGTGAAGACCTTCAAGCAGATTTACAAAATATTGACTCCATGAAATGGCAACTGCAATATTTCCGATGGCATATTCCATCAGCAGATCCCATCCAATGATCCAGGCAATCAACTCTCCGAAAGAGGCATAGGCATAAGTGTATGCGCTGCCGCTTACAGGAATTCGCGAGGCAAACTCTGCATAACATAATGCAGAAAATCCGCAACATATCGCTGTAAGAATAAATAAAAGTGACACTCCCGGGCCGCCTTGAAATGCCGCATTTCCGATGGTGGAAAATATACCTGCACCTACTACAGCAGCAATTCCCATAGCTGTAAGATCGCGTACCCTCAATACTTTTTTTAATCCTGAAGCAGAATGGGTAGCATCTGAAAGACCGGATTCCGCATCGGCTAAAATGGCGGTAATACTTTTTTTACGAAAAAGCGGATGAGGCATATTTGGTAAACTTTTAAGGTGCTAAAAATATAGAAATAATTTTAAAAGTATCCGTAACTATTTTTTGATGTAAAAAAGGAATGAGTATTTGGAAAGCAAATAAAAAATCCGGTTTGGATAATTATAAACATCGCCTAAAAACTTTCACTCATAATAAACTTCTTTACATTCGTAAGATGAAGACTGATTTGATCTTAGACACTATTTCCAAATACATCACATTTACCGAGGAAGAAATTCCCTTTTTTCTTTCTTTGCTGCGCGAAAAGAAGATCAGGAAAAAACAATTTCTTTACCAGGAAGGAGATATTTGCAAGTACACCACTTTTGTAAATAAAGGTTGTCTGCGAACTTATGCCATTGATAATAATGGTACAGAACATGTATTTCAATTCGCTACAGAAGGCTGGTGGATTGGTGATATAGAAAGTTTGAAAAATCAAACTCCTACTATGATGAATACAGATGCGCTGGAAGATTCTGAAATATTACTGATTTCAAAAACTGACATGGATCTTCTTTACGAAAAGATTCCTAAGTATGAACATTTTTCAAGAATGATTTTGGAAAATGCGTACATAGCGCATCAGCAAAGGATCCTGCATAATGTTTGTTTTTCAGCGACTGAACGGTACCAGTATTTCATCGAAAAATATCCTGAGTGGAACCTGCGAATTCCACAAAATCAAATTGCTTCTTACCTGGGAATTACCCCAGAATTCTTTAGCAAAATGAAATCACAGTTTCTTCGGGAAAAATAAAAATCTTCAACACCATTCAGTTAGACACCTTGTGGCTTATTGATCTCTTAATCTAAATTAACTTTATTTCTTAACCTGCATTATTGGCAAGACTATTGTGTGATTTTAATTTTGTGGTTTAAATTATTAAGTGATGAAAAAATATAGATCAATAGAAGAATTACTTTCTCCTTCAAGTCCGCACATGGTGGGCGATGGATTTAAAGTAGTTAATTTTTCTCCGGGTGGTGGTAGTTTTGGTGACAGAATGAGTCCCTTTTTCCTGATGGATTTTAATCCTGAGTTTAATTTTACTCCTACAACAGTACCACGCGGTGTGGGCGTACATCCGCATCGTGGATTTGAAACCGTAACTATTGCGTACAAGGGTAGTGTGGCCCATAATGATAGTACCGGAAATAGTGGCGTTATAAATGCTGGTGATGTGCAATGGATGACCGCTGCATCGGGTATTCTGCATAAAGAATATCATGAAAAAGAGTTTGCCAAAAAAGGTGGTGTATTTGAGATGGCTCAGATATGGGTGAATTTGCCCAGGAAATATAAAATGTCAACACCTAAATACCAATCAATACTCAATGAACAAAAAGGGAATTACGAAATAGAAAACGGCAAAGGGAATGTATTGGTAATTGCCGGAGAATATAACGGTGTAAAAGGACCTGCAAAAACTTTCTCACCAGTAGAAATGTATGACATCAGATTGGATGAAAATGGAGAATCAGAATTCGATCTGCCGGCAAGTTACAATACAGGATTATTAGTAGTGGAAGGCGAAGCTACCATCAATGAAGACGATATTGTTCACCAACATCAATATGTGCAATTTAAAAATGAAGAAGGTGCTATAAAAATCAAAGCAAATAAAAAAAGTATTTTATTGTTATTGAGCGGAGAACCAATAAACGAGCCTGTAGCGGTTTACGGACCATTTGTTATGAATACTATCGAAGAAATTCAGGAAGCAATTGATGATTTCAATGGTGGAAAATTTGGAAAACTGGCAAACTAAATATTTAATTACGATCTAAAAAACAGAAAACATGGCAACAAAAATTAAATGGGTATTCGACCCTACACACACAGAAATTGCTTTTAAAGCAAAACATCTGATGATTACCAATGTAAAAGGTATTTTCACCGAATATAAAGCGAGTATTTATACAACCGGGGAAGATTTCAATACTGCAGAAATTGATTTCTGGATGAATCCGACTTCCCTGGAAACCAATACAGAACAACGTAATACGCATTTGAAAAGTGCTGATTTCTTTGACGTTGAACATCATAAGGAAATCACCTTCAGATCCAATACTATTGAAAAAGTTGGCGGCGAAGGCAGTTACGAATTGTGGGGAGATCTTACCATCAAAGGGATTACAAAAAAGATAAAACTGGATGTTGAATTTGGAGGAATAATAAAAGATCCATGGGGTGGGCTAAGAGCCGGGTTTAGTATAAATGGCAAAGTAAACCGAAAAGATTGGGGATTAAATTGGAATACTGTTTTGGAAGCCGGTGGTGTGCTCGTAGGAGATACAATCAATATTGCCTGTGAAGTAGAACTGGTGAAAAACGAAGAAGTAAAAAGCTAATCCAAAATAAAAGATTTAGAATTTCTTGTAAAGATCTTTGATTTTTTTAAAAAATATTCGGCTTTAGTCTTTAAAACAAAGACTGAAACTGTTCTTATTTAATCTATCCCCAACTTGAGAAATTCCGGTGTAAATTAGGAGCTCGAATTGCATATTTTTTATTATCGAAAAATTGGTCTTAAAAACAGGAGTAATTTATATCCATAAAAGTCTTCTTGCAATTAATAATCCTAAATGTGTACTTTTGACCGCCTTTTGAAAAAAGGTAAAACATTTTAACTGGTAATTTTATTTAATCTTGGAAAAAAAAGTAACTAAAATAGGGGTCCTCACCTCAGGAGGAGATGCTCCCGGAATGAATGCAGCTATAAGAGCTGTCGTACGCACCGGCATTTACAACAATTTAGAAGTATATGGTGTAGTGCGGGGATATACCGGTTTAATTGAGAACGATATTTTTAAAATGGAAAGTAAAAGCGTTGCCAATATTATTCAACGTGGAGGCACTATATTAAAAACAGCCAGGTGTAAAGAATTTTATACTTATGAAGGGAGAAAACAAGCCTATGAAAATTTAAAAAAACATGGTATCAATGGCCTGGTAATTATTGGTGGGGATGGTTCTTTTCGGGGTGCACAGATCTTCAGCCATGAATTTGATATCCCGTGTATCGGGCTTCCAGGCACAATTGATAAAGATATTGCAGGTACTGATTTTACTATTGGTTTTGATACCGCAGTAAATACGGCAGTAGAAGCGATAGATAAGGTAAGAGATACTGCAGATGCGCATGACAGGCTTTTTATTATAGAAGTTATGGGACGCGATTCAGGATATATTGCATTGCATAGTGGTATTGCCACAGGTGCGGAAAATATTTTGATTCCAGAGCAGGAGACTGACGTGGAAGGGGTAATAAATGCGTTGCTGGAAAAACATGGCCGTAAGAAATTAGTGAATATTATTGTAGTGGCCGAAGGAGAAAAATTCGGCGCAGCAGAACTGGCAAAAGTTATCAAAGAAAGAATCCCTGATCAGGAAGTAAGGGTTACTACTCTTGGCCACATACAACGCGGTGGATCTCCCACTTGCTTCGACAGGTTGATCGCCAGTCGTATGGGCTATGCGGCAGTAGAATGCTTATTGCAAAAAAAATACAATGTATTTGTTGGAATACTTAACAATAATATGCATTATATTCCATTAGATCAGGCCATAAAAAAGAAAGAGACAATAAGTAAAGACTGGATGAAGATTGTAAAAATATTATCAAGTTGATTCGCGAATCGTGAATAATAAAATCAGCATAATTAATAAACAAATTTTAAAAACAGGGCAAGCTATAAATTTTTCGGGCTTGCCATAGAACCCTTTCCGCCATAGACGGAGCAGGGAGGCAAAATAAAATATATGTCAAAAAATATCAGTAAATACCTGCACAAAGGAATGGATAAAAAAGCAGCATTCGATCATACGATAAAGCGTACAAAAATTGTTGCTACTGTAGGTCCCGCTTGTGATAATTTTGATGCAATGGTAGAATTGGTAAAAGCAGGCGTAAACGTTTTTCGTCTAAATTTTTCACATGGCAACCATGAAGATAAAGCAAGGATAATAGAAATTATCAGAAAGATCAATCTTACACTTCCTTTCAACATCGCCATACTTGCCGATTTGCAAGGCCCAAAATTGAGAGTGGGCGAAATAGAAAATAATGCTTTAGAAATTAATCCAGGCGATATTCTTACATTTACTAACACAAAGTGTATTGGAACCCGTGAGAGAATTTATGTAAGCTATCCCAATCTACATAGTGATGTAGTGCCTGGAAATTCAATCATGATAGATGATGGGAAACTTGAAGTAAAGGTCAAAAAAATATTACCTAATAATGATGTGCGCGTAGAAGTAGTTATGGGGGGAATTCTTTCCTCCAAAAAGGGGCTTAACCTTCCTGATACAAAAATTTCTTTACCGGCTCTTACCGAGAAAGATCTTACCGACCTTGATTTTATTATTGGACAGGATGTGGATTGGATAGCTCTTTCATTCGTTCGGGAAGTAAAAGATATTATCGGGTTGAAAGATATTTTAAAAGAAAGAAAAAGCAGATCAAAGGTAATTGCAAAAATAGAAAAACCCGAAGCGGTCACAAATATCCGGGATATTATTCTTGAGAGCGACGGCATCATGATTGCCCGTGGAGACCTTGGCGTAGAATTACCAATAGAAAAAGTGCCTCTGATACAGAAGGAAATTATTCGTAAATGTATGCACAGGGGAAAGCCGGTGATAGTGGCTACTCAAATGATGGAAAGTATGATGGATAGAGTAAAGCCTAACAGAAGTGAAATAACGGATGTAGCCAATGCAGTACTGGAAGGCGCGGATGCTTTAATGCTTAGTGGAGAAACGGCTACCGGAAATTATCCAACACTGGTGATAGAAACTATGAGCAAAATAATCCTGGAAATTGAAAAAACGGCTTATGATTATAATCGGGATGACATCCTTGCCCCACAGCCTCACTCCCCTTCCTTCCTTAGTGACGCAATATGTTACAGCGCCTGCAAGCTTGCCCAGGATCTAAAAGCCGATGCATTAATTGGGATGACCCAAAGCGGCTATACCGCTTTCATGCTCAGTAGTTATCGTCCAAAATCTTATTTATACATTTTTAGTAAAGTCAAAAGTCTCATTAATCAACTAAGTTTGAGTTGGGGGGTGCGAGCATTTTTTTATGATGAAGAAGAAAGTCTTGATGATATTTTCTTTGACCAGATAGGAATATTAAGAGAAAGAGGTTTTCTCAAAAATGGCGATGTCGTTGTAAATACAGGCAGCACGCCGGTTTCTTTACACCTGCCTACGAATGTTTTGAAGATTACAAAGGTTGCGGAATGATAAAGGTTTTTGTAAGGATTCGGATTTGTTGTTCTTTACAAAACCAATTCAAAATTTTTTATTTCCAGCAACTGACAATGATGGCAGCAATAATATTTCCCACTACAGTGTACAATCCGTCTATGAAATACAAACCAAATGGTTTTTTTTCGTAAACATAACAAATACCAATCGCTGTAACGCCAAAGAAAACGCCGGTAAGAATTCCCAGTTTTAATCCTACCTGCCAGCCTGATACATTTAATCGGGTAACAATAAGGGAAAGCCCAAAAGCACAGACAAGCATCAAAATAAAAGAAATAATCATAATTCCAGCCCCCCCCTTTTTTGCATTTGGATCGCTCATTAAAGGGCTATTATACGATTTCCATTTTTTTCCAAATAGTACCATGTACCATAATGCACCCAGGAAAAAATAAGCTAAACCAGCCACCAGTATGGCAAGCCAGTTGATGTGGTGAAATACTTCTGTATTCATTTGATAAAGTTTTTGGTAAAAGATTCAGAAAATTAATAATATTTTATGAATTCGCAAGCGTAACAAGTAAAAAAGGAGAATCGTATGACTTAAGATTATTTATCTGTAAACCGATTGGGCAATGATAAATCTCACATTTCTACTAATTTCACAAATGGCAAATCAAAGGTGGTAGATTTTCTTCCGTTATTTCATAAAATATGTAAAAGGAGAAAACCTGACATATTTTTTCCCACAAGGATTTAAAAAATTTATTGTAAAAAATGAAAATACCTATTTGGTCAGGAATGAAGATGTGATCTTCGCTGCTAATCTACTTTTAAAAGGGAAGTCGCAAAAAAATCCGGATGAGATTCTCTATATACTTTGAAAAGGGAAAATCTATTTTAGTAATTTGCGATAAATCTCAAGCTTCACAATTAATAATTTTTTATGAAAAATCTATTCCTTATCTTTCTTTCATTTATTTCTGTATCATCATTTTGTCAAATGTCCGTTGTTATAATACCAAAACCTGTATCTCTTGAAATGCATTCCGGTAATTTTAATCTTACTTCCAAAACTATGATCATTGCTAATAGTAGCGTGCATCATGATGCAGAAATGTTGAACTTTTATCTTAAAAAATTATATGGATTTTCACTTCCTATAAAAAATATTTCTTCTAATAGCCATTTAAAAAATACCATTACTCTTGATTTACTGAAACCTGGTGACAGGAAAAAAGATGAATATCATTTACAAGTAAAAGACAATGAAATCAATATCGGAGGTGTGAGCGATGAAGCCGTGTTTTATGGAATCCAAACACTACTTCAACTTTTACCGCCCGATAAACCGACGGGGGGTATTATTAATTTTGAAATACCACAATTGGCTATAAAAGATTATCCCCGGTTTCAATATCGTGGAATGCATTTGGATGTAGGCCGTCATTTTTTTGACGTGAATTTCATTAAAAAATATATAGATCTTCTCGCCTATCAAAAGTATAATACTTTTCACTGGCACTTAACGGAAGACCAGGGTTGGAGAATTCAAATAAAAAAATATCCACGCCTGACTTCTGTTGGCGCATTTAGAAATGGTACTATCATCGGCCATTATCCGGGTACTGGTAATGATGACAAACGCGAAGGAGGATTTTACACTCAGGAACAAATAAAGGAAGTTGTAAAATATGCTAAGGACCGTTACATAACAATCATTCCGGAAATTGAAATGCCCGGGCATGCTTCTGCTGCTATTGCGGCATATCCTCAATTAAGTTGCTTTCCTAATCAATCTACAGAGATATCCCCAAAAACCCCATGGAGCGGGAGCCGTGAGGGCAAACAGGTGCAGCAAACCTGGGGTGTCTTCCCGGATGTATTTTGCCCTTCAGAATACACGTTTAAATTTCTCGAAAATGTATTGGATGAAGTAATGGCTTTGTTTCCTTCAAAATACATTCATATCGGTGGTGATGAATGTCCTAAAACTTATTGGAAGAAATCTGCATTTTGCCAGAAATTAATAAAAGATAAAAATTTAAAAGACGAAAATGGTTTGCAGAGTTATTTCATTCAGCGAATAGAAAAATATGTTAACAGCAAAGGAAGAAGTATTATTGGCTGGGATGAAATTCTCGAAGGCGGCCTGGCTCCCAATGCAACCGTAATGAGCTGGCGTGGCGAGGAAGGCGGAATCGCTGCTGCGAAAGACCATCATAATGTAATTATGACTCCGGGGCAATATTGTTATTTTGATCATGCCCAAACAAAAAATAGTGATAGCCTTACAATTGGCGGTTTTCTTCCTTTAGATACTGTTTATGATTATGAACCAATTCCAAAAGAATTAGATAAATCAGAGGCTCACTACATTTTAGGAGCTCAGGGAAATGTGTGGACAGAATATATGTCAAATCCGCAAAAGGTAGAATACATGGTACTCCCGCGAATGAGTGCATTGAGCGAAGTGGTTTGGTCGCCAAAAGATAGCAAGAACTGGAATGAGTTTTCATCAGAATTACCGGAGATGTATAAACGATATGAATTGTGGGGAACAAATTATTATAAAGAAACCCAGGAATAATAAATAAGATTATTACCTAAATACTCAAACTATTCGGCGACCACCTTAGCGCCGATAACCTGCAAAGCCACGCTATCCGCGCCTTTGGGAGCAAAATATTTTGTTTTGAAATCTTTGGCTTGCCCGGGCCCTATAGTTATATACTCGGTTTCTTTATCTGTTTCCAGTAATGCCTGTGTCTTTGAATAAAAAGATAAATTGATCTCCACATCTTTAAAAGTAGCGATGGAAGCCTTATTAAGTATTGTGCCTTTAACCACAGTTTGCCCCAATATATTTTTTTTATTATATCCACTAACCATTAAAAAATCCTGAGGATTTTTTTGTTCTTTTTTTAATAATTCATCTTTGGTGAGTTGATAGCTTTGTTTTTCAGCTTTTTCTTTTGAAGTACTATCAGTGGTACAAGCAAATAAAAAAATAGATGAAATCAATAGTAAAGAAATAAATTGTTTCATTTGGTAGTTATTTTAAAAATGTAAAATAATAAAAATAGATTTGAGAAAAGATTAAATTTTCTGCAAAAACGTTCAGGCTTCTGTTCCTAACCATAAAGCACCACCGATACTATTACGTGATGCTCCGGTTACTGAAGCTAAGACGGTAGTTTGTTCACGCCATCTCAAAACTCCCAGCAATGCCATTATCAACGCTTCTTTATAATTGATTACTTTAACTTCAGGAAGATAAATTTCAAAATTGATTTCATGCAAATGTTTTGAAATTTTATGGATTAAAAATTTATTAAACGCTCCACCGCCGGTTATCATTAATTGCCTGATTTCAACATTTGAGAATTGGGATTGAAGTGAATTTTTTATTTGAATGGAAATATGCTCTACATAAGTACACAGTGAATCTTCCGTATTCAAATTGAAACTTTTTATTAACGGATAAATAATATCTGTACCAAAACTATTTGCCAAAGATTTAGGATAAGGAAGGGAATAATAATTTAATGAATTTAATTTTTGCAAAAGATCATCGTTTATTTTTCCCGCAGAAGCTATTTTTCCATCTTCATCATATTGAATATTTTTTTCAGTAACCAGCATATTTAAAACGCGGTTCGCCGGGCAGATATCATAAGCAGATATTTCATCATTTTTATTTATTGACACATTGACTATTCCTCCGATATTTAAAAAATAATGATACCCAGAAAATAATAATTTTTCTCCCAAAGGCACTATTGGCGCACCTTGTCCGCCAAAAGCTATATCCATGGAACGAAGATCGCTCACCACGGGAAGCTGAGTTTTCGCTGCAAGGGCAGCACCATCTCCCAATTGATGAGTCATTCTCTTTTCAGGGATATGAAAAGTAGTATGGCCGTGAGAAGCAATTAAACTTACCTTATGATGCAGTTGAAATTTTTCAATAAACTCATTAACTCTCTCACCCAAAAATCTGCCATAAGAAGCGTGCAATAATTGATATTCTTTTGCAGAAAGATTTACTGCACTCTTTAATTTTTCAATCCATTCATTTTCATAAACTATATATGCAGCGCATTTTATTTCATAATTCCATTTGCCTGCAGTTTCGTTAAATTCTACATAAGCAATATCCAGTCCATCAAGTGAACTGCCACTCATTAATCCGATTGCACGATATATCATAATAGAAAATTTCCCCTTTTAATTTTAGTTTTGTCCAAATTTATTACTTTAAACCCTGACGCTTATCTTTAATGTTCTAAAAAAATCAAACAATGGTAGTAAATCTTAGCGACAATCATTCTTTAATAAGTAACTGGTTAAGCGAACTAAGAAGTGTGGATGAGCAAACCGACAGATTGCGGTTTAGGAAAAACCTGGAAAAAGTTGCTGAAGTATGCGCTTATGAGATCAGCAAAAAATTACCATGGGTTGAAAAAGAAATTACTACTCCTTTAGGAACATCCGTTTGTAAAGTTTTAGAAAAACAACCTGTAATAGCCACTATTCTCCGCGCCGGTCTCGCCATGCACAATGGCTTCCTCAATTTCTTTGATAAGGCAGATAATGCTTTTATCAGCGCTTATCGTAAACACAACCCGGATGGAAGTTTTGAAATAAGTCTCGATTATATCAGTTGCCCTGAAATGGAAAATCGTGTGGTAATTATTTGCGACCCTATGTTGGCAACCGGAGCTTCTTTGGTAAAAACAATCCAATTTATACGCGGGGAAGGCAATCCTTCCGAAATTCATATTGCATGTGCGCTTGCCTGTACGGTTGGCATTGAGTATGTTTTGCGTGCAGAACCAAAGGCAACCATCTGGTGTGGCGATATAGATGATGAACTAACGGCAAAAGGATATATTGTACCTGGCCTGGGCGATGCAGGAGACCTGGCTTATGGAGTAAAAGTGCAGATGTAATCACTTCTTAGAAATCAACTCATTGCTTATATCATACTTTTAGTAATTGAGCTAAAAATATTTACAAATCAGTTACTCTTTAATATGATAACACCCTACTCGTTTGTAAACAGATTATCTTTGATGTATGAAATATCAGATAGGTGATAAAGTATTGCTTTTACATTCTAATGAAGAAGGTGAAGTGGCAGAAATCATTAATGATAAAATGATTTTGATAGATGTGGATGGAGTTCGTTTTCCGGTGTATATGGACCAGATCGACTTCCCCTATTTTAAAAGATTCTCAGAAAAAAAAATCGAATCCCCGAAAAATAAAAAAAGGTATATTGATAATTTAAAGAAAGAAGAAACCAGGAAAGGAAACAAAGTTGCCAGCGGTGTTTGGTTGTCTTTTCTGCCTGTTTTTAACAAAGATATTTTTGAAGATGATGTGGTAGAGAAATTTAAGATGTATCTCATCAACCAAACTGAAGATGCCTATTATTTTATTTACCAGGTAAAATTGAAAGGCATGCAGGATTTTGAATTATCAAACACCATTTTGCCTTTTAATGAATTTTACCTGCACGACGTTCCTTTTGAAGAAATGAATGATTCTCCCAAATTCGAGTTTGATTTTTCTCTTTCAAATTCAGACAAAAAAAAAGC
>Ga0307372_10002558_pt1 | contig 29962 bp, 23 predicted proteins | sample OX1MG_FD_202533 | JGI IMG/M metagenome (GOLD analysis project Ga0307372, IMG submission 202533) | Soil microbial communities from Risofladan, Vaasa, Finland - OX-1 | ecosystem: Environmental > Terrestrial > Soil > Coastal area > Acid sulfate soil | place: Finland: Risofladan, Vaasa | collected... | reverse complement strand
CTGGGAGCTTAGTCAACCGCCGCATGGGAGCGGTTGCGAGGCGCGCGGCGAGTCACGGAGAGCTGTCGGCCGAGCGCGACGGCGAGGCGAGCGAGGAGGCCCGCGCCGACGAGCGGCAGCAGCAGGCGCTCCGCTCCCTCGGCGCTCCGCCTGGCGAAGCGCCACGTCGAGGCGTGGTGGGCGATGAGCATCCGGTAGGGGCGCCGGGCGGACGAAACACCTTGGAGGTGGACGGCGGACGCCCCTGGGACGTAGCGGACCCGCCAGCCGGCTCGCCGGAGCCGCCAGCACAGATCGAGGTCCTCGACGTACATGAAGTAGCTCTCGTCGAAGCCACCGACCGCCTCGAAGGCGCTGCGACGCACCAGGAGGCACGCGCCCGAGACCCAGTCGACGTCGTGCTCGTCCTGTGCCCCGCCCTCCAGCCGGTAGCGCCGGCTCCAGCGGTTGTCCGGGCGGATCAGGCCGACGAAGGCGTGGCCGACCGCCACGCCGAACGTCGGGAAGGCCCGCGCGGAGGGGTAGCGGGTGCCATCCGTCGAGTCGATGCGAGGTCCGCAGATCGCCACGTCCTGGTGGGCGTCGAGGACGGCAAGGAGCGCCCGTGGGAGTGCCTCGTCGACGACGACGTCGGGGTTGCAGACGAGCAGGTACTCCGCCGCCGCCCGCTCGACCCCGCGGTTGACCGCCGTGCCGTAGCCGAGGTTGCGCCCAGTCGGCAGCAGCACCGTTTCGCCGTCGGCTTCGGCCAGCTCGGCGAGCGAACCGTCCGTCGACGCGTTGTCGACGACGACGACCTCCCGCACGCCCGCCCGCCGGAGGCTCTCGACGCAGGCCAGCAGCGCCTGGCCCGCGTCGTGGTTGACGACGATCGCACCGACCCGACACGCCGGCGCAGCACCCTCGCCGCTCACGCGGTGAGCTCGGCGACGAGCGCGGCCGTCGCGTCTCGCCACTCCGGCAGGAGGGGAAGGCCCGCCAGTCGGAGAGCGGCGTTGTCGAGCACCGAGTTCGCGGGGCGCGGCGCCGGGCGGGCAGGCTCGAGCTGCGCGGTCGTGATCGGCTCGACACGACCCGGGTCGCCGCCCGCGAGCTCGACCACGGCGCGGGCGAAGCCGTACCAGGTGGTCGCGCCGGAGTTGGTGACGTGGAAGACGCCCGGCCGGCGCGCCAAGGCGAGCTCCACCAGGGTCCTGGCGAGGTCGCTCGCGATCGTCGGGCTGCCGTGCTGATCGTCGACGAAGCGCAACGGGCCGTCGCCGCCCGAGGCGAGGCGCAGCACGGTCTTCGCCATGTTCTGGCCGACTCGCCCGCACACCCACGACGTGCGCACGATCGTCGCGTCGGGACCGAGCTCGCGCTCGCCGCCGAGCTTCGACAGCCCGTAGACCGAGAGCGGGTTCGGCGGGTCCCACTCGACGTAGGGGCGCGCCGAGCTCCCGTCGAAGACGTAGTCGGTCGACACGTAGGCGACGTGCGCGCCGACACGGCGGGCGCTCTCGGCGACATGGCGTGTCCCGAGCGCGTTCACCGCGAACGCCCGGTCCCGCTCGGACTCGCAGGCGTCGACCGCGGTGAACGCGGCGACATGGACCACGAGGTCCGGCTCGAGCGCGGTGACCGCCGCCAGCACGGCGTCGCGGTCCGCCACGTCGAGACGGTCGTGGGCAGCGGCGACGACGTCGAGGCGCGGCCCGCGGTGTCGCCCGGCCTCGCGGCGTCCGAGCTCGGCCACGACCTCGGTCCCGACCTGGCCGCTCGCCCCAGTGACGAGGACACGCACGGGAGCCTCAGCGCCCTCCGGCCGGCGCGGCGCCGCCCCAGGAGCCTTCGACCACCGGCGAGCGGCCGACGAGCGGACGCCACCACGCCTCGTGCTCGCGGTACCAGGCGACGGTGTCGGCGAGCCCCTGGACGAACTCGATCTCGGGCACCCACCCGAGCTCGTCGCGGATCTTCGACGAGTCCAGCAGGTAGCGCCGGTCGTGACCTGGCCGGTCGGGCACGATCGTCTTCAACGACGCCGGGCGCCCCGTCGCGGCGAGGACCGCGTCGGCGATCTCGGCGACGCTCGCCTCCACCCCGGAGCCGACGTGGTACGTCTCGCCGATGCGACCTTTCTCGAGCACCAGGTCGACCGCCCGGCAGTGGTCGAGGACGTGCAGCCACTCGCGTCGGTTCTCGGTCGAGGCGTAGAGCGGGAGCGGCTCGCCGGCGAGCGCTCGCGTGGCGAAGAGGGGGATCACCTTCTCGGGGAACTGGTACGGCCCGTAGTTGTTGCAGCAGTTGGTGATCGTCGCCGGCAGCTCGAACGTCTCGACATAGCTGCGCACCACGTGGTCCGATCCCGCCTTGGAGGCGTTGTAGGGCGTCCGCGGGCGGTACGGCGAGTCCTCGCGGAACGACTCGTCGCTGTCGAGCGCCAGGTCGCCGTAGACCTCGCAGGTCGAGATGTGGTGGAGGCGGCCGGTCCCGACCCGCCGGGCAGCGTCGCACAGCGCCTGGGTGCCGAGCACGTTGGTCCGCAGGAAGCGAGCCGGGTCGAGCACCGCGAGGCTGTTGTGCGACTCGGCGGCGAAGTTCACGATCGTGTCCACGGCGTGCTCGGCGAGCACATGCTCGACCAGCTCCTGGTTGCCGATGTCGCCGCGCACGAAGGTGACGCGGCCGTCCTCGACGAGCGGTGAGAGGTTGGCGAGGTTGCCGGCGTAGGTGAGGACGTCGAGGGCGACGACGGCGTCGCCGGGATGGTGCTCGGTGTAGTAGCGGACGAAGTTCGAGCCGATGAAGCCGGCGGCACCGGTGACGAGGATGCGCATGGTCCCGTAAGGGTAGCGGTGCGCACGCGGCCCGTCGGGCTCGCGCGCGGCCACGCCCGGCGGTCGCGGCGGCGGGTCAGCCGCGCAGGTGGACCACGTCGCCCACCTCAAAGCGCCGGACGGCGCCTTGCTGCTCGACGAGCAGCCGGCCGTCGTCGCCGACGTCGAGCGCGAGTCCGCGCACCACGCGATCGCCGAGGTCGAGCTCGACAACCTGGCCGATCGTGGCGCAGGCGCGACGGTACGCGGCGGTCGCCGCCGATCGACCACCGACGGTGGCGAGCGCCTCGTAGCGGTCGTCCAGCGCGTCGAGCAGGGCCTCGGCGAGCTCGTCTCGACCGACGACGACGCCCGAGGCTCGCTCGAGGGTCGTCGCCCGGGCCGCGAGGTCGGCCAACCCGGCAGCCTCGGGCGGCCAACCGGGGGGCCAGGACAAGTTCACACCGATGCCGGCGACGACGGCAGGCGCCTCGGGGTTGTCGCCCTCCACGACCTCGGCGAGGATCCCTGCGAGCTTCTTCCCGCCGACGACGACGTCATTCGGCCACTTGAGGGCCGCCGAGAGCCCACAGGTGGCGCGCATGGCGTCGAGGGCCGCCAGGCCGAGGGTGCTCGCCACGAGGTGCAGCTCCTCGCGGCCGAACGACGGGCGGAGGAGCACCGACAGCAGCAGGGCGCCACCTGCCGGGGTGACCCACTCCCGGCCTCGCCGGCCACGGCCGGCGAGCTGCTCGTCGGCGACGACGGCGAGACCCTCCGCGCCGCCCGCGCTCGCACGGTCGCGCAGGTAGCGGTTGGTCGAGTCGACGCGCAGCAGCACCTCGAGGTTCGTGAACCGCCGCCGCCCCGAAGTAGCCTGCCCGCCTGGGCCCCGGTTGGTCGGGCCGCGCCGAGCGGCGGTGGCGTGATCGTCCCGCACGGGCGAACGATAGGTCCGAAGAGGGGCACGTGTTCGGGAAGCTCCTGGTCGCGAATAGAGGCGAGATCGCGGTCCGCGTGATGCGGACCTGTCGCGAGCTCGGCATCGCAGCCGTGGCCGTCTACTCCGAGGTCGATCGGGACGCGCTGCACGTTCGCTACGCCGACGAGGCCTACGTGCTCCCGGGCGAGAGCGCGTCGGAGAGCTACCTCAACGTCGACGCCATCATCGACGTCGTCCGGCGCGCCGGCGCCGAGGCGGTTCATCCCGGCTACGGCTTCTTGGCCGAGAACGCTGGCTTCGCGAGCGCCGTCGCGGCGGCCGGCGCCGTCTTCATCGGCCCGCCCCCGGAGGCGATCGAGGTGATGGGCTCGAAGCTCAGCGCGCGGCACGCCGCGCAGTCCGCCGGCGTCGCCGGGGTTCCCGGCACCGACGAGCCCATCGATAACGCCGGCGAGGTGGCCGCGTTCGGCGAGGCCTTCGGCTGGCCCGTCGCCATCAAGGCCTCCTACGGCGGCGGCGGGCGAGGGATGAAGGTCGTCTCGGGCCCCGGCGAGGCCGAGGACGCGCTCGCCCGGGCGAGACGGGAGGCCGAGGCCTCCTTCGGGCGCTCCGAGGTCTACCTCGAGCGCTACCTGACCTGGCCGCGCCACGTCGAGATGCAGGTCGTCGCCGACCGCCACGGCAACGTCGTCTGGCTGGGCGAGCGCGACTGCTCGGCCCAGCGCCGCCACCAAAAGCTCGTGGAGGAGACGCCGGCGCCCGGCGTGGAGGCGGCCGTGCGCGAGGCGATGGGCGATGCGGCGGTCCGCATCGCCCGGGCCTGCGCCTACGAGGGCGCGGGGACCGTGGAGTTCCTCTACGCCGACGGCGAGTTCTACTTCTTGGAGATGAACACGCGACTGCAGGTCGAACACCCGGTCACCGAGCTCGTCACCGGCATCGACCTCGTCGCGCTCCAGCTGCGGGTGGCGGGCGGCGAGCCGCTCGGGTTCACGCAGGCCGACGTCGCCAGCCGGGGCCACGCCATCGAGTGCCGGGTCAACGCGGAGGATCCGGCCGGGGGCGCCTTCCTCCCGAGCCCGGGCACGATCACGCGCCTCGCCGCCGCCGGCGGCTTCGGCGTGCGCACCGACAGCGGCTACGAGTCGGGCGACACCGTGAGCCCGCACTTCGACAACCTCGTGGCCAAGGTCGCCGTCTGGGGCACCGACCGGGAGGACGCCCGCCACCGGATGCTGCGCGCCCTCGGCGAGATGGTCGTGGACGGCGTCGCCACGACCATCCCCGCCGCCGAGGCGATCCTCGCCCATCCCGACTTCATCGCGGCGACGCACTCGACCCGCTTCGTCGAGGAGCGCGTCGACCTTTCGGGGCTCACGTCCCCGGCTCCCCTCGACGGCACCCGCCGCGACGACGGCCGGGTGCTGCGCAGCGTCGACGCCGAGGTCGACGGCCGCCGCTACCGGGTACGGCTCTGGGTCCCCGAGCAAGCGCCGGGCGTGCCGGGCGGCGGGGGGGCTGCACCGGGGCGCCGCCGGGCGCCCGGCGGCGGGGCGATCCACGGCGACGGGACGGTCACGGCGCCGATGCAGGGAACGATCATCCAGGTGCTCGTCGCCGTCGGCGACAGCGTCGAGAGCGGGGACCTCGTCTGCGTACTGGAGGCGATGAAGATGGAGAACCCGATCCGCACCGCGACCGCCGGCACCGTCGCCGAGGTGCGCGTGGCCCCAGGTGACGCCCTCGGTCCGGGCGACGTCGTCGCCGTGGTCCGATGAGCGCCGGCCGTGGAGCAAAGCAGGAGGTCCGCGCCGACGTCGGGCGCTCGGCAGCGGCGCTCGTCGAGCTGTCGCACCGGATCCACGGCCATCCTGAGCTCTCCTTCGAGGAGGAGCTCGCCTCGTCGTGGTGCGCCGAGGCGCTCGCCGGCGGCGGATTCGCCGTCGAGACGGGCGTGGCCGGGCTGCCGACCGCGTTCTCCGCGACGGCCGGGGGCGGACCCCTCGAGATCGGGATCTGCTGCGAGTACGACGCGCTGCCCGGCATCGGGCACGCCTGCGGGCACAACGTCATCGCCGCCGCGGCGGTCGGTGCCGGACTCGCCCTCGCACCGCTCGCCGACGAGATCGGGATCACCATCCGGATCCTCGGCACGCCTGCCGAAGAGGGCGGCGGTGGGAAGATCACGATGCTGGACCAGGGCGCCTTCGACGGGCTGAGCGCCGCGATGATGGTCCACCCCTGGCCCACGGAGCTCATCCAGATGCCCTGCCTCGCGGTCTCGCACTTCGACGTCCGCTACACCGGGCGTGAGGCGCACGCGTCGGCCTTCCCCGAGCTCGGCATCAACGCCGCTGACGCGCTCACCGTCGCGCAGGTGGCGATCGGCCTCCTGCGCCAGCACGCCTCGCCGGGCGACCAGGTCCACGGGATCGTCACCCACGGCGGCTCGGCGCCGAACATCGTGCCGGGCCGGGCCGAGGCGAAGTACTACGTCCGCGCCCGCAGCCTCGAGCGCCTCGCAGAGTGGGAGCCGCGCATCCGGCACTGCTTTGAGGCGGGGGCGCTCGCCACCGGTGCGAGCGTCGAGCTCCTCCCGCAGGGACCGGTGTACTCGGAGTTCCGCGCCGACCTGGCGATCGCGCGGCGCTACCAGGCGAACGCCGAGACACTCGGCCGGCGCTTCCCGGACCCGCCCGAGCACGCGGTGCCGGCCTCGACGGACATGGCGAACGTCTCGCTGGCGATCCCCGCGATCCACCCGACGCTCGGCATCGACTCGCTCCCGGCCGTCAACCACCAGGCCGCGTTCGCCGCGCACTGCATCAGCCCGGCGGCAGACCGAGCGGTCCTCGACGGCGCGACCGCGATGGCCTGGACGGCGATCGACCTCGCGCTCGACGACGACGAGCGCGCCCGTCTCCTCGCGAGCGCCTACCGCAGAGCCTGACCGCCGGTCGGCCCGACCACACGGTCCGGGCGAGGGGTTGCGCGACCGCACGCGTCACGGCGAGAAGCTCCCGACGACGGCGGGTCGCAGCGCGCCGCCCACGCACGGACGCTCGGCGCGAGGAATGCCCGCCTACCAGCTGCGGTAGTCGCGTCATGCCGATGGCGGAAGCGGTACAGCTGGCGCACAACTACCCTCGCATCAGGTCGCACGGTGTGCAGTTAACCGCCACGCAGCATCACCCCCACACGCCGAGCAGAGAGTCCCCAGAACTTGGGTCATAACGTCGCGTACGTCGCATGGATCGGTCCCCAGCCCGACTCGAGGGCATTGCTGGACTCGTCGTCCCTGGCAAGCCAGGGCAGCTGAGGGCCGGCGGGCGCTCAAAGGCAGGAGCATCACACAGCATGGCGACGTCCGTACTCGCTCCGACCCTCGAGGCTCCCCCGCCTCGGACCGTCCGAAAGGCACCTGCGCCCATCGCCGCGGCCTCGCGATCGCTCCCACGGCGAGTCCGGACGCTCCGGCGCCTGGTGCCGCTCGGCGCGATCCTCGCCCTGCAGGCCTTCCTCTCCTATCGGCTCATCTCGAGCAACACCGCCTTCCTCGACGAGGCGACGTACCTGGGCGCCGGCCATCAGCTGCTGCATGCGTGGCTGCACGGCGGCCCTGACCTCCACTACGCGACGTACTTCTCGGGTGCCCCGGTGATCTATCCCGTCATCGGCGCCCTGTTCGACAGCCTGGGTGGCCTCGAGGCCGCCCGTCTGTTCAGCATGGCGGTGATGCTCGGCGCGACCGTCCTGGCGTACGCGAGCGGGAGACGGCTCGCCGGAACGGCCGCAGGATGGCTCGCCGCGGGCGTGTTCTGCACCCTCCAAGGAACGCAGTTCCTCGGCGCCTTTGCGACCTTCGACGCCATGTCACTGGGCTTGGTCGCCATGGCGACATGGATCGTCGTCCGTGCCGGAACGGCGCGACCACGGCCGCGGGCGTGGATCTACGCGGCGGCTCCGGTCATGATCTTCGCCAACGCGACGAAATATGCGTCGGCGATCTACGACCCGGTCATCCTGGCGGTCGCGTTCTTCGTCCTCGCACACAGCTCCGGCTGGCGTACTGCGGTCCGGGTCACCGCCACCCTCACGTCGATCGCCGTCGCGATCGTCGCCGCACTCCTGGCATTCGCCGGGCGGAGCTACATCGTCGGGATCACCTCGACAACGACCAGCCGCGCGAAGGGCACGGCGAGCGCCTCGGCGGTCCTGCACGAGTCCCTCGGCTGGATCGGCTCCGTGATCGTCCTCGCGGTCCTCGCCGCCGTCGCACTCACCGTCGCCGCCTTCTGCCACCGCGTGACCTGGGCGGTCGCGCTGCTCGGGCTCGTACTGGCGGCGGCCACGCTCCTGGCTCCCCTCAACCAGGCTCGGATCCAAACGACGACGTCGCTCAGCAAGCATGTCGACTTCGGTGCGTGGTTCGGCGCCGTTCTCGCCGGGATCCTGCTCTCGTACGTCGTGGGCCACGGTTGGCGCAGCATCTGGCGCTACCTGTTGCTCATGCCGCTCCTTGTGCCGATGCTCGTCGCCGGCTCCGACCAGGCAAGCTCAGAGTTCGGCCACTGGTTCAACTCGACGCGCCTCATCGCGACGCTTCGACCGCTCGTCGACCACAACTCCGGCCCGGTGCTCGTCGACGATGTCTCGGTTCCGGAGTACTACCTCGGCGCGGGCATCAACCCGCTGCGTTGGGTCGGCACCTTCTATCTGAGCTTCCATGCAAGCCCCTCGGGTCCCGCGTTGGTCGGGATTCCGGCCTACCTTGCGGCGGTCCGCGAGAGCTACTTCTCGGTGATCGCGCTCGACTGGGGCGACGCGAAATCGGTCGATACCGCGGTCGCGCAGGCGATCTCGCTGAACCACCGCTACCACTACTACACCAAGGTGTTCTCGCACAACGCCCTTGGCAATTCGGCCTATGTCATCTGGCGGCTCGAGCGCACGTGAGGACACATGACGAGTCTTGAGACCCGCAGCCCGGAGCCGATCGCCAGCAACGGCACCGGCCCTGCGCCGCCTGACGCCCTTCAATCCGTTCCGGGCCTCGTGCTGCCGGTTCCGCCGAGTGACACCGAGAAGACGTCCTACGTCCACCGCGATCTGCCGGTGCTGGTCGGCTCCTCCCTGTTGAGCATGAGCATGCTCTTGATCAGCCAGGCCCACTTCCTCGGTCTGAACCGGTGGCTCCTGCTGTTCGCGCCGTTCCTCACATTCACCGTCGCATACTTCCTCATCTCGCTGCGGGTGAACCTGACGAGCCACGACTTCGATCTCGTCCTCCACGAAAAGCTCGTCACGAGCTGGCACCCGACCTCCTTCCCAAGCGTCGACATCCTCCTGCCCATTTGCGGTGAGTCGCCCGCGGTGCTGTCGAACACCTGGACCCACGTCCAAGCCCTTCGGAGCCGTTACAAAGGCGATCTGAAGGTCTACGTCCTCGACGACGGCGACAGCCCCGAAGCGCGGGCGCTCGCGGGGCGCTTCGACTTCCAATACAGCGTCCGAGCCAACCGAGGATGGTTCAAGAAGGCCGGGAACCTGCGCCACGGCTACCAGCTCTCCTCCGGCGAATTCGTCGTCATCTTCGACGCGGACTTCGCTCCACGACCTGATTTTCTCAATGAGCTGCTCCCGTACATGGCAGACGATCCCCAGCTCGGCATCGTGCAGTCGCCGCAGTACTTCAGATTCGACAAGCGGCAGTCGTGGATGGAGCGCGGCGCCGGCGCCGTCCAGGAGCTCTTCTACCGGGTCGTCCAGGTCTCGCGCGACCGGTTGAACGGGGCGATCTGCGTCGGCTCCTGCGCCGTCTACCGGCGGGCGGCGCTTAACTCGATCGGCGGGACAGCCCTGATCGAGCACTCGGAGGACGTGCACACCGGCTTCGACCTAGCCGGAGCAGGTTGGAAGTTGCGCTATGTCCCGCTGCCGTTGGCGACGGGGCTCTGCCCAAGCGAACCCGACGCCTTCATCTCGCAGCAGTACCGCTGGTGCTCCGGGTCGATGAGCCTCCTCAGCTCGCGCAAGTTCTGGCGCACCCGACTCGCCATCTCGACAAGGCTCTGCTACTTCTCCGGCTTCTGCTACTACCTGCACACCGCGGTGTTCAGCCTCGTGGCGCCGCTCATCCCGATCGTCCTCGTCGTCGCCATGCCGGAGCGGGTCCAGCTGCAGAACTACCTCTGGATCATCCCGAGCACCGTCTACAACCTCATCGTCTTCCCCCTCTGGAACCGAGGGCGCTACGGCCCGGAAGCGCTGATGGCGAAAACCCTCTACGGGTGGGCGCACCTCTTCGCGATCTGGGACGCGCTCCGGAAGCGCACGCTCGGGTGGCAGCCGACGGGGGGGCATGCCACGGGACGCAAGACGAACCGGGTCTGGATCGCGATCCTCGTCTGGGGATGCACGACCAGCGCCGTCTGGGTGGGCGCGTCGGCATTCCGCATGACCCAGTACAACCCGGTGTCCTTCAGCTTCCTCCTCTTTGCGGGGGTGCTGTATTCCGGTGTGATCGCGATGGTGCTGGCGTCCGGGGCCCAGGCTCGCCGCCTGGCGTCCGAGAGCTGATCTCCGATGGTCAGCGGGGGTGCCCCCCGCCGGGCGGGTGGTCGACGACAGGAGTCGTCTACCTCCGACGGCGGCATCCAGGACCGCAGATCGACACCGAAGCGCATCGCCGTCGTCGGCAGCGGCTACGTCGGCTCGGTCGTAGCCGCGTGCTTCGCTCACATCGGTCACCGCGTGGTGGGCGTGGAATCGGACCCGAAGAAGCTGCGGCAGCTGGAGTCGGGACAGGCCCCCTTCTACGAACCAGGCCTCGATGCGCTGATCGAGCGGTCCCTCGCTGCGGGGAACCTGTCGTTCAGCGGCGCGCTGGCCGACGCCGTGGCCACCTGCGACGTCCTGTTCCTCTGTGTTGGAACGCCCTCGGCCGCTGACGGCCAACCCGACCTGAGCGCGCTCAGAGAAGCGGCGCGCGTGATCGCCGACAACCTGCGGGCCGGCCAGGTGATCGTCACCAAGAGCACCGTCCCGATCGGCACCGGCCGCTGGCTCAGCTCGATCATCACCGACCGGCTCTCGTCGCGAGCAGCGGAGGCAGTGCCGTTCGGCATCGTCTCGAACCCCGAGTTCCTCCGCGAGGGACACGCCGTGCAGGACTTCCTGCACCCTGACCGCGTCGTGCTCGGCAGCAACAACGACCTCGCGCGACAGGCCGTCGCCGAGGTCTACCGCCCGATCCTCGAGCAGCGGATCCCCGGCTACGTCGGTGGTCGAGCATCGGTGCCCCTGGTCGACACGGGCCTCGCCACCGCCGAGATGATCAAGTACGCGTCCAACGGCTTTCTCGCCACGAAGATCAGCTACGCCAACGAGATCGCACGGCTGTGCGAGTACGTCGGCGCCGACGTCACCGAGGTCACCGCGGGCATGGGTCTCGATCGGCGGGTCGGGCCCGCCTTCCTCGACGCCGGTATGGGATGGGGCGGTTCCTGCCTCGGCAAGGACCTCCAGGCGCTGCTCACGACCGCCAGCGAGTACGGGTACCGGCCGCGACTGCTTGAAGCGTCCATCTCCGTGAACGACGGTCAGCGCCAGCTCGTCATCGAGCGGCTCCTGACCAGCCTGCAGTCGCTGCGAGGTGCGAGGATCTGTGTCCTCGGCCTCGCATTCAAGCCCTACACCGACGACACTCGTGACTCGCCCGGTCTCGATGTCTGTCGGCGTCTGCTCGCCCGCGACTCGTTCGTCAGCGCCTTCGACCCGATGGTCAAGTCCACCGAGGACCTCCCCGACCTGCGCATCGCGAGCGACCCGTACGACGCGGCGCGTGGCGCTGACGCGCTCCTGCTCGCAACCGACTGGCCCGAGTTCCTCGACCTCGACCTCCGACGGCTCCGTCAGGTGATGGACGGTGACTGGATCTTCGACGGTCGCAACATGCTCGACCCCGAAACCGTGCACCTCGCCGGCTTCCGCTATCTGGGCTTCGGCCGGCATCCGATCAGCGACCGGCAGCCGCGTATCCGCCTCCTGCCTGAACCGACGGTGATCGGCGCCGGAGCGGACAACAGCGCCGCGGACGACGGCATCTCGGCGACACCGGACCTCGCCGTCACGCCGGCCACGACCGACTAGCGGTCCGCGATGACGCGGCAGCCCAGGCAGCCGGCCGTCGAGCTGGGGCGTCGTACCCGCTCAACTCGTAGGACAATCGCGCCGTCAGTGGCTGTATGGCCACGCGATGCAGCCGCGCCTCCACGGGGCTGGTCACGCTCTGCGTGCTCGTGGCCGCGTCGGGAAGCGCCGCGGGCGGTCAGACGCCCGGCCGGCCGCGGTCGGTGCCCGCCAGCACGTCCCTCGCCCGTGTCGGCCGAGGCGCGCCACGCCCGAACGTGCGACACCGAAGGCAGTCCCCCGTGACGCTCGAGACCGTTCTCCAAAACGGCGCTCGCGGCGAGGCCGGCGCCCGGATGCTCGGATTCTCCGTGGCGAGCATCACCAAGCTCAACGACGTCACCGCGTTGGCCCGGCGGCTCGGTCACCCGCTGAACGTCGTCAACATCTTCGTCGGATGGCAGTCGCCGTTCCCCGCCCAGGCCGTCGACGCGATCGCCGCCACCGGAGCCGTGCCGGAGATCACCTGGGAGCCCTGGGACTACCAGCTCGGCGTCCACCAGGACACGTTCCCGCTCGCCTCGATCGCCTCGGGGGCGTTCGACGGCTACACCCGAAGCTGGGCGCTCGCGGCCGCGGCGTGGAAGCGACCACTGCTGCTGCGGTTCGCGCACGAGATGAACGGCAACTGGTACCCGTGGGGTATCGGCGTCAACGGCAACACCGCTCGTGACTATGTCGACGCCTACCGACACCTGCACGCCACCTTCGAAAGCGCGGGCGCCACCGACGTCTCGTGGATCTGGAGCCCGAACGTCATCTGGCGAGGATCCGGCTCGCTCGCCGCGATGTATCCGGGGGCGCGTTACGTCGATCTGATCGGCATCGACGGCTACAACGCCGGCACCAGCGCGTCCTATAGCCGCTGGTCCTCGCCGGCACAGGTCTTCGGAAGGACCCTGGCGGACATCGAGACGTTCGCGTCGGACCGGGCGATCCTCATCACGGAGACCGGATCCAGCAGCCACGGCGGCAGCAAGGCCGCCTGGATCGGCGAGCTCCTCGGCTACCTCGCCACTCAGCCCCGCGTCGTGGGCTTCGTATGGTCCGAGTTCGACGGAAGGGCGGATTGGCCCATCGACACCTCGGCCACATCGGTGGCGGCGATGCGGTCCGCGCTGGCGCGGGATTGGGGCTCGGCGACCCGCTGAGGGACGCGCTCCGCCAGCCTCCGTGGCGAGCGAGTTGGTGCGATCGAACGGCACTCCGACGCCGAGGCGGGCAGGTCGCTCATATCCGCCCCGGTCCAAGATCATGCAAATGGCGGAAGAACCTCTGCTGCCTGAATGTTAGCGTTTCACCGCGATCCGGACGCACTTCAGCTGCTACATGTGCGTCCGGTGGTGTTGCGGTTGTCGGCTCGGGAGCTCGGCCAGTTTCAGTCCTTATCCGGCCCTTCATAGGTGAGTCGCGGGGGAGCCGCGACGAAGTCATGGAATCGTTCGTCGATGGGCCGTGACACGCAAAATGAGGCGACGGAGAAGTGATGAATCCAAGGGCCGGGATCCGCCGATTACTGCATCGCCCTGCGCACCCGAATTCTGCGAATGCGCGTCGGCCCCGCTCCGCGGCGTCACGGGTCGCCGTCGGTGCCGTCATCCTCACCCTCGGGCTCGGCGCGATCCCGATCAGCTCGGTCCTCGCCGACACGACCGTCGAGGCGGCTGATCCGGCGGCGACCGGGTGGTACCCGACCGCCGGGATCTCGCCGTCCACGGTCCAACCGGGCACTTTCGGACAGATCTTCGCCTCGCAGCTGAACGGCCAGATCTACGCCCAGCCGCTCGTCAGCCAGGGGACGCTCCTCGTCGTCACCGAGACGGACAACGCCTACGGGCTGAACGCCAAGACCGGTGCGGTCAACTGGCACGATTCCCTCGGCACGCCCTGGAACCCGCTCGACACCGCCGACAAGATCAGCTGCGGGGACCTGGTCCCCTCGATCGGCATCACCGGTACACCCGTCATCGATCCGACGACCGAGACCGCGTACTTCCTTGCGAAGTCCGTCGTCTCGGGCGTGGTCGAGTGGCAGATGCACGCGGTGAGCATCGTCTCGGGAGTGGAGCAGGCGGGCTTCCCCGTGACCATCTCGGGACACGCCGACAACGATCCGACCACGACGTTCAACGCGCTCCACGAGGCGCAGCGTCCCGGTCTCGCGCTGGTCAACGGCACCGTCTACGCCGCCTTCGGCTCCTACTGCGACAACACGCCCTACGAAGGCTGGGTCGTCGGGGTGACCGGGAAGGGTGCCATCCAGACGATGTGGTCGGCGGAGACCAGCCACACCCCCCCGGGCGGGGGCGCCGGCACCTGGCAGTCGGGCGGCCCGATCGTCGCGGACAGCGCCGGGAACCTGTACGTCGCGACGGGAAACGCCAACTGCAACGAGAAGGTGAACCCGACCTGCACCGGGCTCATCCCGGCGCCAGGGCCGGCGCTCGGCCAGCCGCAGCCGAGCGGCCTGGCGCAGTCCGTCGTGAAGCTGAGCACCTCCGGCGGCGCTCTCAAGGTGACCGACTGGTTCACCCCGTACAACGCCGCCCAGATGAACGTGTGGGACGGCGACCTCGCCTCCGGCGGACCGGTCCTCCTGCCCGCGAGCTTCGGGACGCCTCAGCATCCGAACCTGCTCGTCGTAGCCGGCAAGGGCGGAACCCTCTACGTGCTCGACCAGAGCAACCTCGGCGGCACCGACCAGGGCCCGGTCACCTCCCAGGCCCCGAGCGGCTCCGACAACGTGGTCGAGGAGGTCGGCAACCTGGGCGGGGTCTGGTCGCGGCCCGCGGTCTGGCCCGGTGACGGCGGCGGCTACCTGTACCTGCCGACGGCGTCGCCTCCGGGGTGGACCGGCCAGGGCATCGGCAGCCTCGACGTCTTCCAGCGGACCGTCGACGCCAGCGGGAACCTCTCGCTCAAGCACGTCGCGACCCTCGCCTCGTTCCCCTTCGGCTCGAGCGCTCCGATCGTCACCTCGAACGGCACGACGCCGGGCTCGGCCGTGGTCTGGATCGTCCACACAAACGGCGCCTCGGGCGTCGGTGCGACCCTCGAGGCCTTCGGCGCGGTGCCGCAGTCGGGGCAGCTGCCGCTGCTCTGGAGCGCCCCGATCGGCACGGCCTCCAAGTTCGCCTCACCGGTCGCCGACGGCGGGATGGTCTACGTCGGCAGCCGAGACGGGATCGTCTACGGCTTCGGAGCGACCGCGCCGCCTGAGCTCACCGCCGTCATCCCGACCTTCGCCAACACCCCCGTCGGCCAGTCCACGACCGCCATGGTGACGTTGACCGCGACCGCGTCGGTCACCGCCTCCACCCCGGCGACCGTCACCGGCATCGCCGTCGCCGGCGGGGCCTTCGGCGCCGGGACGGCGACGCCGAGCCTGCCCACAACGTTGACGGCGGCCGGTCAGACCGTGACGATACCGGTCACGTTCACGCCGACGACCCTCGGCGCCACGAGCGGGATGCTCAGCGTCAACACGACGTTGCAGTCCTATTCCGTCAACCTCGCGGGCACGGGCATCAGCTCCCCGGCGGTCTCTGCCACTCCCCCGATCCTGCAGTTCCCGCTGCAGCTCGCCGGGGGGAGTCCCGTCACCGAGCCGGTCACCTTCACGAACGCGACCCCCGCTCCGGTGAGCTTGACGGGCATCACGTCGCCGTCTGCCCCGTTCTCCGTGCCGAACCCGCCGACCACCTTCCCGGTCGTGCTGCAACCGGCTGGCTCGGCGGGTGACTCGCTGACGCTCGACGTGACGTTCACGCCACCACCGACCGGCGGCGACTTCGCGACCACCTTCACCGACCTGGTCTCGTTCCAGAGCTCGTCGGGCGTCATCGGCGTCCCGTTGTCGGGAACGGCGGCGCCGCCGCCCGTGCTCGCCGTGAGCCCCGTGTCCCTTGACTTCGGCACCGTCACCGTGGGCCAGACCGCCACGCTGTCGTTCCAGGTGGGGAACAAGGGCGGGTCGCCCCTGACCATCGAGCAGTCGAGCCCGCCCGCGGCCAACGGTTTCGCGGCGGTCACCTCGATGCCCGCAGGCACGGTCATACCGGCCCAGAGCTCGGTCACCGAGACCGTCCAGTGGACACCCACGGCGCCAGGTCCGGCATCGGGCGGCTGGCAGATCACGGCCAACGACGGGAGCGGTCCCCAGCTGGTCGCGGTGTCGGGCACCGCCGTGGCGGCGCCCACCAGCACCACGACGGCCACGTCCACCACCACCACGACCACCACCACCACCGCCACCACCACGGCCGGCAGCCGGGGCGGCAGCAGCCAGTCCTCCGGGGGATCCGCCTCGTCGCCGGGACCCGTGGTGGCACCGAGCCAGCACCAGTTTGCGCTGATCGGTGTCGGCGACCACATCGTCGAGGTGTCGAAAGGGCACCTGAGAATCCTCGTGTTGTGCCGGTACAAGGCGTGCCTCGGCGCGATGCGTCTCACGTACCGCTCGAGGGTGCGTGTCCGCGCCCGCCACGGGCTGGTCCTGCGCAAGAAGACGTTCGTCCTCTCACGGGCGAGATACGCGATCCGCTCGGGGGCGCTGACGCACGTCGCGATGACGCTCGACGCGCTCGGCCGCCACGACCTGTTCCTGAGCCACGGCCACCTCGTCCTCTACCTTTGGATCGCGCCGCGCGGCGCGCACCTGCAGCGGGTCCGGTTGATCCTCATCTATGCCCCCCCACCGAAGCACCGCAAGGGATAAGCCGGCTCTCCGACCGGAAACCGAGGGGCGCGCTCGGCTGCTGAGTCCTTCCCCCCGCCGAGCGCTCCCGGTTGCTCAGCACGGCGGCCGACCTCGGGGGCTCGGGTAACGTCAGGCAGATCTCGAGCTCACGGACGGCAGCGATGCACCCCCGGCGACGATCCCGACATCTCTACGCACTCGCACCCGTCCTCGTGCTCGCCCTCTGTCTCGGCGTCGCCGGCGGAGCGACGGCGGCGGCGAGGCCCCGTTCGGCGCACCGTGGCACCGGGGACATCGCCCCGGTGCCGATGCGAACGTTCGCTCCGGGCGACGGCAAGGTCCTCGTGGGGGTGTCGCCCCCGAATGTCGGCCAGGGGTACCACTCCTTCCTCCACTACGTCGGCTTGAGCCGAGCGGCGCTCATCAACAGGTTCACGACGCCCAACGGCGATTTCGGCTGGATCCTGGACGAGTTCAGCCGGGCGGATGTGACGGGGGTGATCAGCTGGAACTTCCCGGGGAACGGCACCCAGTGGTCCATCGCGTCCGGCCGGTATGACGCGTACATCCGGACCGTCGCTACCGAGGTGCGCGCGTTCGGGAGACCGCTGTTGATCCGGCTGAACTGGGAGTTCAACGGCACGTGGTACCCGTGGTCAGCCGTCGGCAAGAACCGCCAACACTCCCCCGGCAACAGCCCGAAGGAATACGTCGCTGCGTGGCGCCACGTCGTCAACCTCTTCCGCGGCGATCTCAACGTCTCGTTCGTATGGTGCCCGGCCATCGTCGGCTCCCTGCGAGGACCGTCGATGCGCCTCCGGAACTGGTACCCGGGCGCTGCGTACGTCGGTTGGGTCGGGCTCGACGTCTATCTTGGATCTGTGAGCTGGCAGGCGATGCAGCACGGCCGCAACGCGCTCGATGACGACTACACCTTCGCTGCGCAGCGGAACCGGCCGGTGATGATCGCCGAGTGGGCGCTCAGCACTCCCGGCACCGGGGACGACCCGAGCGCGGTGTCGGCGTTCCTAACGTGGATGAGGAACCATCCACTGGTACAGGCCCAGCTGTGGTTCGACTACAACGGGATCGACGACGGGGGCGTCGACCACGGCATCGGGAACTTTCCCCGTTCTGCGGCAGTGCTCAAGCGGGCGTTCCGCTCCGGTGGGTTCGTCGTCACCGGTGTGGCGTTGGGCTGAGGCCACGGGATCCCTCGCGACCGGCCGAGCCCGATGGGCTCGAACGTCCTCCGTCGGCGAGCCCTGCTTCCGGCGTCGAACGTCGGTGGGCGGCTCCGCGGCTCCGCGGCTCCGCGGCTCAGGATCTGACCCGGCGGTCACCCATCATCAGCTTGCATTGCTGGCAGCCAGCTGCTCGCTCGGCGCGCCGACCTGCTGCCGCCGGCTCCCGAACACCCAACGATCGAGGATGAGGAAGCGCGCGGCCCAAAGGAGCGCGAACGCGACAAGCGATGTCCCGTCGACGATCGCGGCCCGAAGGTCCCGGCTCATCGTCGCCGAACGGACCAGATGGCTGATCAGGTCGACGGCCGAGGCCGAGACGGCGGTGCCGACCATCGTCGTGATCCAGAACGGAATGACCTCGCGCGACATTCGCGAGCGTCCGCTCAATCCCCACACCCATCTCCGATACAACGCATAGGCGGGGATCGCTGCCGCGAGCGACGCGAGCACGTTGCACACGGCCGCAGAGGCAAGACGGAGGATTCCGTAGCTGATGAATAGCAGCGCCTCCGTCAGGAGAATCGATGCCACCGAGCAGGCACCGTAACGGATGAGCCGCGCCGCTTGCGCACTCAGGCGGGGCGGTCGCCTCCGGAGGTGCAGCTTGCTCGGGCGCCGTCGGCGGAGCAGCCGTTGCCGATGCGGCGGCTGGCCGTCCGCGTCGTCAAACATCGTCGGGGTGCGCGCAGCGGTGAGTGAACGCCACGAGAGCGGTACCTTTCTGCAGTGCGGACTCGCATCCGCCGATCGATCCATGTGCGCCAGCCAGCACCTTCCCAGCTGAGCACCAGCAACTGCGCGAGCCGCGGTGATGCGCGGCAACATCGGACGGAGCGGGTTGCGACTTCATCGCGAACTACGAGGAAGGGGTGCTGACTTGCGCGAGGCGGACGACGACCGATGTGGCGCACTTCTCGACGACTGACCCCGCGGTATTGCGCGACACGACCGAACAACAACAAGAGCATCATGATGACAGGCCGATGGTTCACACAGCGTGGTGCTGCAGTGCGGTGGTGCCCCTATTACGGTGCCACTTAACTGCTCTGAACAGCGAATTGTCCGCGGAGTATAGGCAGGTGTGGGGCGGTGTTGCTTCCCACGATCGCGGTAGCCAATCCTCCCGCCGTTGCATTACGGCGACGGACAACGCATGCGCTCGGAGCCGCGCGAGGCCTGTGCCGCCGCATACCGGACGACACGGTGCTCGAGTGCGCCGTCGCGGCGCGTCGACGGGGGGTCGGTCCGGGCGCGACGGTCCCCGACCGTCGCGATCTGGCGGCCGCCGGGGCAGTCCCGGGTCATCGGACGCGTCGGGACCGGCGGTCCACCCGGCTCGGCTCGGACCTGCCCTGGTGCGAGCGAAGTCGGCCCCTTTCCCGGGCTATTCGGCACTCGCGCTCTGCTAGCCTTGGCGGGCGGCAAGCTGGCTGGCGCCGTGGATTCATGCGGTCCGCGTGCAGTCACGTGATCGGTACGGTCATCGCACATCCCATCCCATCGCCTCGGGGCGGTCTTGATTGCGGGGGTGACCCAAATGCGGTTTCACCGAAGCAGCGCTCGTCACGCCCACGCTCAGTCGCCTCGACGACGGCTCGTGAGGCGCCTCGCGCTACCCGCTCCGATCGTCGTCGTCGCGCTCGGCCTCTTGACGGCCTGGCCGGCCATCGACAGCCAGGCGGCGGACGCCGGGGCGGCCACGGCGATCACGGTGTCGTCGTCGCTCAATCCCTCCACGAGCGGAGAAGCGATCGTCTTGTCCGCGACCGTGCTCCCGACGCCGTCGGGGGGGACCGTCGCCTTCGCCGACAACGGCGTGCCGATCGCGGCGTGCCTCGCGCAGGCGGTATCCGCGGGGATCGCGACATGCACCACGAGCTACGCCGCCCTCGGCGCCGAGAACATCGTCGCGACCTACAGCGGCTCACCCGGATTCGCTCCAAGCGCCTCGCCGACGATGACGCAGGTCGTGTCTCAGTCTCCGTGCGCGCTGCTGGCCGACTGCAACCTCATGGGATTGAACCTCGCGAACGCGAACCTGTCCGGAGCGAACCTGTCCGGTGCCGACCTGTACGGCGCAGATATGGCGAACGCCGATCTCGCCAACGCCACGCTGTACGCCGCCAACCTCATCAACGCCGACCTTTCGAATGCCGACCTTTCGAACGCCAATCTCCTCAACAGCTACCTGGGGAACGCGAACATGTTCGGCGCCTCCCTGACTGGCGCGCGCTTCACCGCGCACTGCGCCACGATCAGCGATCCTGGCGCCAGCAACGCCCGCGGTGTGACGTCCTTCCTCGATCTGTCCCTTGGGGATGCGACCCCGAACCTCTGGAACACTTCGTCGTCCTCGGGGTCCGTCCTGCAGTGCTACGACCCCGCAGGGGGCCTGACCGAGAACGTCAACTTGTCCTCGGTGCAACAGGGCGGGTTCGCGGGCGCACCCTACGGGTTCACCGAAGCCGGCTATGGCTACGGCTCGTACGGGGGCCGATTCTGCAGCCTCGACCAATTTCCGTGTCCGACGGCTCCGTTCCCCATCCCGGTGAGCGCGTTCGTGCCCGGATCGAAGTACCTCACGACCATCGACTACAGCATCGTCACGCCGACCCAGCCCATGGATCTCACCTACGACCTCTGGCTCGAACAGCAGCTGTCGGGCCTCGGCCCGCAAAGCGGCGACGCCGAGATCATGATCACGCCGTACTCGACCTTCTCGGCATGCGGCGCCCCGCGTCCGAGCTTCACGGACTCATCGGGCGCCGTGTGGCAGGTCTACGTGGGGTGCGGGAGCGCGAAGGCCCAGACCGTCCACTTCGTGCTCTCCTCGCCGACCCCAGTGGCAACCGGCTCGATCACGGTCAACCTCAGCGACTTCGTCGCCGAGACAGCTGCACTGCTGCCGAGCAACCCGATCGCCTCGGAGCAGCTGGTCGGTCTCGAGGTCGGGTCCGAGTTCGGCCGCTGCGGCACCACCGGCTGCCCAGATGCAGCCTTCAGCTGGACGATCTCACGGCTCACGCTCCAGACGCCGTCGACGTCGGTCGCGATGATCCCCTGACCAGGTCGGCAGCTGCCGGACGGGCACGGGCTACCCACCGGGGTGCCACCCGGTCGTCGTCGCGGACGCCCTGGCTACGCCGAGCCGACGAGGGGGGCCTGCTTCGGGTGCGGCATGCAGAGCTGGTCGTACTCGGCGATCACGATCTCGCCGGCGTCGCTCCCGCACGCCGGGCACGACGGGTCGCGGCGCACCTTGAAGGTGCGGAACTCCTCGGCGAGCGCGTCGTAGGCGAGGAGCCGCCCGACCAGCGGCTCGCCGATCCCGAGCAGCAGCTTCACTGCCTCGACCGCCTGCAGCGAGCCGATGATGCCGCAGAGCACGCCGAGCACGCCGGCCTCGGCGCACGAGGGCGCGAGCTCCGGCGGCGGCGGCTCGGGGACGAGGCAGCGGTAGCACGGCCCGCTGTACGGGTCGAACACCGTCGCCTGGCCCTCGAAACGGAAGATCGAGCCGTGCACGACCGGCGTGCGGGTGAGGAGCGAGGCATCGTTCACGAGGTAGCGGGTCGGGAAGTTGTCGGTCCCGTCGACGACGAGGTCGTAGCCCGAGAACAGCTCGACGATGTTGTCAGCCCCGATGCGCACGTCGTAGGTGACGACGTTCACGTCGGGGTTCATCGCCGTCAGGGTCTTCTTCGCCGAATCGACCTTCCGGTCACCGATGCGCTCGGTGTTGTGGAGGATCTGGCGCTGGATGTTGGAGGCGTCGACCACGTCCATGTCGACGATGCCGATCGTCCCGACGCCCGCCGCGGCGAGGTACAGCGCGGCCGGCGAACCGAGCCCACCCGCGCCGAGAAGCAGCACCTTCGACTCGAGCAGCCTCTGCTGACCGGCCTCGCCCACCTCGGGAAGGAGCAGGTGGCGGTGGTAGCGGTTGCGCTGCTCGGCGTCGAGCACGCGGGGCGCCGACCAATCACGGCCCTCGTCCTTCCAGCGGTTGAAGCCGCCGGCCATCGACACGACGTCGGCGTAGCCGAGGTCCTGGAGCGCCTTCGCGGCGAGCGCGGAACGCGTTCCCCCGGCGCAGTAGACGACGATCGGCCGGGTCTTGTCGGGCAGCCGACCCTCGACCTGGACCTCCAGGAAGCCGCGTGGCAGGTGCAGGGCGCCGGGGATGGCACCTTGCGCGTACTCGTCCGCCTCCCGGACGTCGAGGAAGGCGGGCCCGTCCTTGCGTTGCTCCGCCTCGGTCGGCTCGACCTCGGTGATCTGCTGTTTGACCTGGGAGAGCAAGTCCCTGAAGCTCGGCACCGCTGCGCCCCTTCCCCTCATCGCTCCGTCCGGGGTGGCCGCGATTCCCGTCGCGGTCCGCCGCCTGGCGGTCATCTGACGCTGTCCGAAACACTACCAGCCGGGTCAACATTCCTGCCCGGTCGCGGCCGGTGCCCGGTGCCTCGACCGCCTGCGACCATTAGCGTCCGCAAGGTGGAGCTCGGAGAGGCCGTCCGCCGGCGCCGGATGACGAGGAACTTCTGCGGCTCGTCGGTGGACGCGAGCCTCGTCGACCAGGTGCTCGCCGCGGCGCTGCGGGCCCCGTCCGCCGGCTTCGCCCAGGGAGTCGACCTGGTCGTCCTCCAGGGTCCCGAGCGGCGGGCCCGCTTCTGGGAGCTCGCTTCGGACCCACGCTGGCGCTCCTCGGGGGGGCGCGCCGCCGGACTGATGGCCGCACCGGTCCTCGTCCTCCCCGTCGCCGAGCCGGCCGCCTACGCGGCCCGCTACGCGGACGCGGACAAGTCAGCCTCCGGGCTCGCCGGGCTCGAGCCCGAAACCTGGCCCGTGCCCTACTGGCTGGTCGACACCGCCTTCGCGGTGATGCTCCTGCTGCTGGCGGCCGAGGGCGCGGGACTCGGGTCGTTGTTCTTCCGGCTCCACGGCGATCCGGACGCGGTCCTCGCCGGCCTCGGCGTTCCTCCGGGACGCTGCGCGATCGGCGCCGTCGCGCTCGGGCACCCGGCCGCGCCCGACCCGAGGACCTCGCCGTCACGCCGGGCGCGGCGGACGCTCGACGACGTGGTGCACCGGGAGCGGTGGTGAGCGCGCCGCGTGCGCTGGCGCGCAACGACCCCCGTCAGTACGACGAGCTGGCCGGGGAGTGGTGGGAGCCCCGGGGCCGCCTGGCGATGCTCCACTGGATCGCGGCCGCCCGCGCGGCCCTCGTCCCACCGGCTCGCCGTCCGGGCGCGCTCCTCGTCGACCTCGGCTGCGGCGGCGGCCTGCTCTCGCCACACCTCGAGGGCAAGGGCTACCGCCATCTCGGCGTCGACCTCACGAGTTCGGCGCTCGCCGCCGCGTCCCGGCACGGCGTCACGACGGTCCGCGGCGACGTCGGCGCCCTCCCCTTCAGCGACGGCTCCGCCGACGTCGTCTCGGCCGGCGAGATCCTCGAGCACGTCACCGACCTCGCCAGCGTCGTCCGCGAGGCCTGCCGGGTGCTGCGGCCGGGGGGGACCCTCGTGCTCGACACGATCGCCGCCACCCGCGTGGCGCGCCTCGCCGCGGTGACCGTCGCCGAGCGAGTTCCTGGTGGGGCACCTCCGGGCATCCACGACCCGGCGCTGTTCGTAGAAAGGGGTGTGCTGATCGATCAGTGCGCGCAAGGCGGCGTGCGACTGTCGCTTCGCGGACTGCGCCCGGCGCTGCCCGACCTCGTCTCGTGGCTCGCCGGGCGGCGTCCTGCCGTCCGCATGGTTCCGAGCTGGACCACCGCCGTCCTGTTCCAGGGCGTCGGCGTGAAGGCCTGATGCCGACGAACGCCCGCTCATCGGCGCCGCCCCGCTCGGCGCCGGCTCGCCTCGACGGGGCGGACAGCGCCGTGGCGAGGGCGCGAGCGCTCGCCCCCGCGCTCTCGGGCCGGGCCGCCGAGCACGACCGGACCGGCGAGTTCCCGGCCGCCGACTTCGCCGAGCTTCGCGCGGCAGGCCTGCTCGGGCTGATGGTCCCCCGGCGCCTCGGCGGGCCGGGCGCCTCGTTCGCCGACTACGCCGAGGTCGCGTTGGTCCTCGGCGAGGCGAGCGGCGCCAGCGGCCTCGTATTCAACATGCACGCCTCGATCACCGGCGCGCTCGCCCTCGCGCCGGACGCGCTCGCCGAAGCGCTCGGCGCGAGCAGTTCGTTCTTCGCGGCCCGCGACCGGGTGCTGCTCGGCGCCCTCGATGGCGCGCTCTACGCCGTCGCGATGAGCGAGCGGGGGGCGGGCTCCCGGCTGTCGGCGATGGCGACCTCGTACACGAGGGCCCCGGACGGCTTCCACATCAAGGGGACGAAGTCGTTCGTCTCGGGCGCCGGCGCCGCCGACGCCTACCTCGTCGCCGCGCGGGCCGCCGGCGAGGGACCGGCGAGGGTGTCGTACTTCCTCGTCCCCGCGGGTCACGGCGTGGCGGTCAAGCGCTGCTGGGACGCGCTCGGCATGCGGGCGACGTGCAGCGACGACGTCAGCTTCGACGTCACCGTCGCCGCCGACGCGCTCGTCGGCGGCGTCGAGGGACTGGCGCTGCTGATCGCCCGGACGATGCCCCAGTGGCTGGTGGCGAGCTACGCCGCCGTCTACGTCGGCGTCGCCCGCGCCGCGATCGCCGCGGCCGTGGAGCACCTACGGTCCCGCGGGCTCGACCGCCTCCCGGCGGTCCGCGCTCGGGTCGGCCGCGCCGACGCCGCTGTCGCGGGCGCCGAGCTGGCCGTGCGCGAAGCGGCACGGCGCGTCGACGCGGCACCCGGCGAACGCGAGACGGCCCGCGCGGTCTGGCGCGCCAAGCTCCTCGCCGGGGACACGGCGGTGCAGGTGGCGGCGTCAATGCTCGAAGCCGCCGGTACCGCCGCGACCCGCCGGGGGCACCCGCTCGAGCGCCTCTACCGCGACGCCCGCTGCGGCGCCCTGCAGCCGGCGACCTCCGACGTCTGCGCCGACTGGCTCGGCGTCGCCGCCCTCGGCGGCGACCCGGACAGCGACGCCGCGGTGCCCCGGTGGTGAGCGCGCCCGGGCGGGCGCTCGTCACCGGGGCGGCGAGCTCCTTCCCGGGCTCCGAGCTCCAGGGCGATCTCTGGCGCGACCACTTCGGGCCGCACTTCGGCCACAGCCGCATGGCGACTCGGATCTTCGCCAGTTCGGGGGTCGAGCGTCGCCACGCGGTCGCCAACCCACGCGTGGAGGACGTCTCTCGCTGGTCCACCGGCTTGCGCATGGAGCGTTACGTCGCCGAGGCCGTGCCGCTCGGCAAGGCCGCGCTCGCCGGTGCGCTCGACGCGGCGGCGCTCGAGGCGGCGGCGGTCGGGCTGCTCGCGGTCGTCTCCTGCACCGGCTACGCGACGCCCGGCGTCGACGTCCAGCTGAGCCGGGACCTCGGCATGGCCGAGACGGTGCAGCGGCTGTTCGTCGGGCACATGGGCTGCTTCGCCGCGCTGCCGGGCCTCGGCGCGGTGGCCGACTTCGTCGCCGCGCGCGGCCGTCCCGCCGCACTCGTGTGCGTGGAGCTGCCGAGCCTGCACGCGCAGCCGCCGACCGACGACGTCGAGCAGATCGTCGCCCACGCGCTGTTCAGCGACGCCGCCGCGGCCCTCGTGGTCGAGCCTGCCGATCGGGACGGGTCGCCCGCCGGCCACGCCGGGCGGCCGGGGGGGCTCGAGGTCGTCGACATTGCGGCGAGAACCGACTTCGCCACGGCCGACTACATGACCTGGGACGTCACCGACCTGGGCTTCCGCATGGGGCTGTCGCGCCAGGTGCCCGACGTCCTCGCCGCCCACGTCGGGCCGATCGTCGGCGAACTCCTCGCGAGAAACGGCATCCGGCGCGACGACGTCGGCGCCTGGGCCGTGCACCCGGGGGGGCCGCGCATCTTGGACGTCGTCGCAGAGCGGCTCGGCCTCGGCGACGACGCCCTGGCGCCGTCGCGTCAGGTGCTCGCCCTGCACGGCAACTGCTCGTCGGCGACGGTGCTCCTGGTGCTCGAGGAGCTCCAGCGCCTCGGCGCGCCGGCACCGGGGCGCTACGTCGTCGCCCTCGCCTTCGGACCCGGGCTCACGCTGTACGGCGCGCTGCTCCGCGCCCGCTGAGCCACGGTCGCACGGGGCAGACCGCCGGCGCGGCCTGCCCCCGCGTTCGCTGCCGCGACGAGGCGGCGGCCCCGCGCTAGATGTTGCGCCCGATCACGCCGCCGAGCACGCCTCCGAGCCCGGCGCCCGCCGCCGTGTCGACGCCGACGTCGCGCCCGAGGAAGGGCTCGAGCGAGCGTGCCAGCACCGCGAGGGGCATGCTCTGGAGCCAGATCGTGCCGGGCCCCGTGAGGACGACGAGGTGGTACCCGTCGCCGCCGAAGAGCTTGTTGGCGATGCCGGGGACGCGCGTGATCTGGAAGCTCACCGTGTCCTGGAACACGCCGACGTGCCCCGGGTGCACGAGGAGCGTCTGGCCCGCGGCGAGGTCGTAGCTGATGATCTCGCCGGACAGCTCGACCCACGCCGTCCCTTGACCCTCGAGCTTCTCCAGGATGAAGCCGTCGCCACCCCACATCCCGCCGCGGAACGTCTGCTGCAGGCCGACGGTCGGGTTGATCCCGGGGGTGCCGCACAGCCAACCGTGACGGTGCACCAAGAAGCCGCCCTGGGGGGTGATCTCGATCGGGAAGATCCGGCCGGGCATCTTCGCCGCGAAGGTGACCGATCCCTGGCCACCGGTGCTCTCGTAACGGGTGAGGAACAGCCCGCCTCCGCCGGCCATCCGCTTCAGTCCCGCCATGAAGCCCTTAGTGCCGCCGGTGTTGACGGTCTGGGACATCTGCACGTTGGCGGTCATCCACGACAGCTCACCGTGGGTCGAGATCACCGCATCGCCGGCATCGAGCGTCACATCGAGCACCGGAAGCGTCGTTCCCCTCACCTCTGCCTGCATCGACTACCCCTTCCCCGTTCGTCGGAAGCACCGGACAGCGCCGGCACGGTGCCGACATTCTGCACGCGTGGCGACCGTTCTGCTCGAGTGTTCGCGCCAGCGGCGGGTGCGTCCGGCCACAGGTCGTTCGGCCCTAGCTGGCGCGACGGCGACCTGCCTAGCATCGGCCTCATGACACGGGCCCGGAAGGGCGACACTGCGGTCATCGACGTTGCCGGCCTCGACCGGCTGATCGCGGTGCTCGACGAGCGCGGCTACCGGACGCTCGGCCCCGTCGCGAAGGACGGGGCGATCGTGCGTGGCACCGTCTCGGCGGCCGCCGATCTCCCGGCGGGATGGCACGACGAGCACGCCCCCGGCTCGTACCGCCTGCGCCACGACGGCTGCGACGAGCTATTCGGCTGGGCGGTCGGCCCCCAGTCCTGGAAGCCCGAGCTCTACCCGCCGGCCGAGACGCTCTGGCGCGCGCGCCCCGAGGACCGCGGCGTCGTCGAGGAGGCCGCCGATCCCACTCCCCCCCTCGCCATCGTCGGCGCGAGGCCGTGCGAGCTCGCCGGGATCACCGTGCTCGACCGCGTGCTCGCCGACGGCCCGTACACCGACCCGCGCTACGCCGCGCGACGGGCCGGCGCGTTCGTGCTCGTGGCCGAGTGCGGCACCCCCTCCGCCACCTGCTTTTGCGCCTCGATGGAAACCGGGCCGGCCGCGCACGGCGGCTTCGACCTCGCCATCGCCGAGCTCGGCGGGAGCCGCGACGGCCACGGCACGCCCGGCAGGCACGGTGCGGCGGGCGGCTCGCCCGCGGCGGACGGCCACCGCTTCGTCGTGCGGGTGGGCTCGGACCTCGGCGCCTCCGTCCTCGACGAGACCCCCTACCGGGCGGCGACCGCCGAGGAGCTCTCCGCGCGCGACGCCCTCCTCGAAGGCGCGAGGGCCCGCATGGGGCGGTCGCTCGACACCGACGGCCTCCCGGCGCTCCTCGCCCGCAACCTCGAGCATCCGCGCTGGGCCGAGGTCGCCGAGCGCTGCCTCGCCTGCGGCAACTGCACGATGGTCTGCCCGACCTGCTTCTGCAGCGACGTCGACGACGTCACCGACCTCGCCGGCACGATCGAGCGCCGCCGCCACTGGGCCTCCTGCTTCGACCTGCAGCACTCCTACCTCCACGGCGGGCCCGTGCGCAGCTCGACCTCCTCGCGCTACCGCCAGTGGGCGACACACAAGCTGTCGACCTGGCACGACCAGTTCGGCACCTCGGGCTGCGTCGGCTGCGGCCGCTGCATCGCCTGGTGCCCGGTCGGCATCGACCTCACCGAGGAGGTCGCGGCCATCCGGGCGGGCGACGGCCAGACGGCGCTCTCCCCGATCGCAGGAGGAGGCGACAGATGATCGAGGACCTGGCCGAGCTCGTCGCCCGGCACCCGCTGCTCGAGGGCCTGCACGGCGCCATCCCCGAGCTCGTCGCCGGCTGTGCGCACAACGTGGCGTTCGACACCGGCGCGCTCCTGCTCGCCGAGGGCGAGCCGGCCGACACGCTCTACCTGCTGCGGCGCGGCCGGGTCGCCCTCGAGGTGCACTCGCCAGGCCGGGGCGCGCTCGTCATCGAGACGCTCGAGGCGGGCGCGGCCGTCGGGTGGTCGTGGCTCTTCCCGCCGTACCGGTGGCACCTCGACGCCCGCGCCCTCGAGCCGGTCGGCGCGATCGCCGTGGACGCCAGGTGCCTGCGGGACAAGGCCGAAGCCGACCCGGCGTTCGGCTACGAGCTGATGAAGCGAGTGACCGCCGTGCTGCTCGACCGGCTCCAGGCGACACGGCTCCGACTGCTCGACCTCTACGGCAGTGACCGCCTCCCCATCTGAGGCACCGGCTCTGCGGAGCGGGGCGCCGAACCCGGTCACCGGCGCGCCGGGGCCGCTCGTCCCCTCGCCCTGCCGCGTCGTCGGCCGAAGGACCGAGACCGACGACGTCGTGACGCTCCTCCTCGAGCCCCCACCGGACGCCTCGCTCACCTGGCGCCCCGGGCAGTTCAACATGCTCACCGCCTTCGGCGTCGGCGAGGTGGCGATCTCGGTCAGCGGCGTTCCCGGCGAGCAGGGACCGCTCCGCCACACGGTGCGGGACGTCGGTGCCGTCTCCCACGCCCTTTGCAGCGCGCCCGTCGGCTCGGTCGTCGGCGTGCGCGGCGCCTACGGGACCGACTGGGGCGTCGACGACGTCGGCGACGCCGACGTGGTCGTCGTCGCCGGCGGGATCGGCCTCGCGCCGCTCCGGGGCGCCGTCTGGACGGTCGCCGGACGCATCGGCGCCGGGGGCGGGCGCCTCTTCGTCGCCGTCGGCGCGCGCCTTCCCGATCAGGTGGTCTTCGGCGACGACCTCATCGCATGGCGCGAGGCGGGCGCCGAGGTGGCGCTGACGGTCGACGCGGCGGCCCCCGGATGGGTCGGGCCGGTCGGCCTCGTCACCACGCTGCTGCCCAAGATGGCCTTCGACCCGGCCCGCACGGTCGCCATGGTCTGCGGACCGGAGGTCATGATGCGTTTCGTCGCCCGCGAACTGCTCGATCGCGGCGTCGACCCGGGACGGATCCGGGTCTCCCTCGAGCGCAACATGCAGTGCGGCGTGGGCCTGTGCGGCCACTGCCAGCTCGGGCCCTTACTGGTGTGCCGCGACGGTCCAGTCCTCCCCTACCGGCGCGTGGCCAAGCTGATGACCGAGCGCGAGCGATGACGGCCTCCGGGGCGGTCGGCGGCGGCCGCCCGAGCGTCGCGGTGTGGAAGTTCGCCTCGTGCGACGGCTGCCAGCTGAGCCTGCTCGACTGCGAGGACGAGCTCCTCGTGCTCGCCGGCGCGGTGCGCATCGCCCACTTCACCGAGATGTCGCGCGCAACGGTCGAGGGGCCGTACGACCTCTCCCTCGTCGAGGGCTCGATCACCTCCGAAGACGACGCCCGCAGGATCCGCGAGGTGCGCGCCGCCTCGCGCACGCTCGTGACCATCGGTGCCTGCGCGACGGCCGGCGGGATCCAGGGCCTGCGCAACTTCGCCGCGGGCGGCGAGTACGCGGCGACCGTCTACGCCCATCCGGAGTACCTGGCGACGCTCGACACCTCGACGCCGATCGCCGACCACGTCC
>Ga0307372_10002556_pt1 | contig 29973 bp, 34 predicted proteins | sample OX1MG_FD_202533 | JGI IMG/M metagenome (GOLD analysis project Ga0307372, IMG submission 202533) | Soil microbial communities from Risofladan, Vaasa, Finland - OX-1 | ecosystem: Environmental > Terrestrial > Soil > Coastal area > Acid sulfate soil | place: Finland: Risofladan, Vaasa | collected... | reverse complement strand
TTTCTCCTGCTCCAGCATGTTGACCCGCTCTACGGTGGAGTAGAAACGGACCGCTTGCCGTGATTCGTGACGGCTTCCACGCCCAGCGCTGTGGCCAGATGCGTCTTGCCGGTGCCGCCGATCAGGACGATGTTTTCAGCCTGCTCGGTGAAGACGCTGGTGGCAAAGCCGCTGATCTGGCGGTGATCGACCTTAGACTGCTCGAAGTCAAAACCGGCCAGATCCCGGTGGATCGGGAAACGCGCCACATGCATCTGATACCGGATCGAGCGCATCGCCCGGTCGGTGGTCTCGGCTTGGACTCGCTTCTGTAGCACAGACGCACACGCCGTCAGATCACCGGCACTCCCTTGCTCAATCCACTCGGCGTAGCAGCTGGCCATGCCATGGAGGCGTAGTGTCTTCAGGTCTGCGATCAGATCAGTCATGGCTCACCTCCGTGCGCCGCGTGTCGTAACGCTGCGGATCGGCCAGCGGGATGATCTCCACAGTGAGGGCTGTCTCCACGCCCCTAGGCGGCGGCCCTTTCCGCAATCGGGCCAGGACGTTGAGCACATGCTCGACACGGAGTCGGTCGGATTCCAGCACCCGCTCGACGGCCGCCAGCACTGCTTCCAGGCCAAAGTCGGAAATGGCGGTCAGGACTTTGGCCCTCACCCGATCGCCGCCCGGCCGACGCAGCAGCGCCCGTCTGAGTTGCTGTAGAGGATCGGGGAGATCGGCAAACGGGGCACCGTTTCTGAGTGCGCCCGGTTTGCGCTCGATTAACGGCAGATAATGTTGCCGTTTTGGCGTGCCGCTGATCGACGGCGGCACCGTGCGGCTGCCGCGCGCCATCGGCATGAGCCGCGCGCTGGACCTGATCCTCGTCGGCCGTGCGGTCGGCGCCGCCGAGGCACTGCAACTGGGGTTGGCCAACCGCATCGTGCCGGCGGGCGAAGCGCTGGCGCTGCAGATCGCAGGCTTCCCGCAGACTTGCATGCGCAACGACCGCGGCAGCGCCTACCAGCAGTGGGAACTCAGCGAAGAGGAAGCCATCGCCAACGAATTCCAGCACGGCCTGGCGACGCTGCGTTCGGGCGAGACCCAGGCCGGGGCCGGCCGGCTTACCGCAGGCGTCGGCCGACACGGGGAGTTCAGCAAATGAACTGCGAAGTGGACCCGAGCATGAATCATTGAAGGCGAGGACTTATGCGGTCACCGGCCGTATCGCCCGCATTACGCTCGACCGACTGGCACACGACAACGGCGCCACCCGCCAGATCGCCGAGGGGTATGCTTTCCAGCAGTGCGTGATGCAGGGCGGATTCAAGCAGACCGTGCTCGAACGCGATTAACCTTGTGGGGACTTTGGGCTGTCCACACCTGAAGGCTGAACACTGAGGAGACATCAATGAATGCACGCGCCAGCTTTACCCGGATGGAGCACAGCACGCAGGAAGACTGGGATCTGATCCTGCCCGAGGCGATGAAGATGGCCGCGTCACTGCCCGACCGCGTGCTGACCCATCTCAAGCTGTTGGACGGCGATTTCGGCGGCTTCCCGGTCAACCGACTGACCCACAGCCTGCAGTCCGCCGCTCTCGCATTGGAAGACGGCCGGGACGAAGATTACGTGGTGTGCGCTCTGCTACACGACATCGGCGACACCCTGGGCACGTTCAATCATCCCGACATCGCCGTCGCCATCCTCAAGCCCTTTGTCAGCGAAGCGAACCTGTGGATGGTGCAGCACCACGGTATCCTGCAGGGCTACAACTTTCTTCCACTACATCGGGCTTGACCGCAACCTGCGCGATGGACGTACAGACGGCTTAGCGACGAACACGCTGCAATAACTTCCGCAGAAGTCGATCGTGTCTGAACCCCAATGATTCCCCCACAATGATTTCCACACGGAACTGCTTCGGTATCGCAGTCCTTAATGCGACGCTGGCGTGCTTTCCGGCATAGCCGAGGAGTGGTGATCCATGATGCACCACTTGCCGTTCATCTTCTGGTACACGAAGGTGTAGCGGGCTTGGACTTCGCCGGGTTTCCTATTTTGTGTCACGTCGAAGGTGTAGATGCCGGAGTTGATCGCGGTGTCGGGGCCGAGAATGCGGATATAGGACTCGTTGATTGTGCCCTTCGGCTTGAGCTGCAGGAAGTGCTCGAAGTAGTCGGCGATCTCGGCGGGGGTGGTCCGGACTTGGTTCGATACGGTCGGGAGGAGTACTCCGCCGGGGTCGCAATAGAGCGCAGCGACCTTTACGGCGCTGTCTGTCTGTAGGGCGGCGTCCCAGATCTGGAACTGCTGCGCGATGAGGGCCTTGCTCGGGGCGCTTGCGCCCTTGGCGAGAGAGGTTGCCGGCGCCGCCGCAATGACGGCCAGTAGTAGTGTGGAAAAGGCGAAAGTTTTCATGATGACCCCTTGCAGACAAGGCCGAAACGGCTCTGGATATTGACCATCGGACATCAATTACAATGGAGTTGGACTTTACCGCGCGGCAGGCGTAGAGCGTAGTGTAATCGGTCCACGTCGCTTGGAATCAATCGTGCCTGAACCCCATTGATTATTTGCATTGATTCTTTGATTCTGGGAGATCAAACATGACCCCGGATGCGGTACTCATCGATATCGACGGTGTGCTGCACGTCGGCCTGCGGCTGGTATTACGGCGACATGATACTGTACGTGCGATTTATGCTCGGTAGTGCGATCTCGCTTCTCTTGTATTTTGCCGCTGAGACGTGCGTTGACGTGACGTAAGATAACCTTTACTGCCTCGCGATGTCATGAAGACGATAGGGAAGCGCGTTAGTGGTTTAGGTGGTTCCATATCATGCCACCGTAATTCCCGGTTGCGTTGCCACGGGGGAGCACCATCGAGGAAGCCGAAGAACAAATCCGAGCAGTCATTGCCTTCTATCTGGACGGGCTTCGCGAAGACGGATCACCAGTTCTCCCACCCAGCAGCCACGTCGAGTACGTGGATATTGCTGCTTAGCCAACGGTTCAAGTCAGGCGCTCAACTCTACGGCGATTCTATCTCCGCGCGCGCCTGATTCAGCGCGAACAGGCGCGACAGGATGTCGTCGTCGGCCAGCGGCCATTCCCAGCCGTAGGCTGCGGCTACCGCTTCGTCCAGCGCGCGATGCAGATGCTCCAGCCAGGTTGGGCGCTCGTTGTAGAGATTGGTGAGCGTGCGCTTCTTCAACTGCGCCTCAAAACCCGGTTTGGCGAGGATGCGATCCGGGTAGCCGGCCACCACTTCCGGCACGCGCTCGATCCATTCCGGCGGATCCAGCCAACGCTCGCGCGACTCGCTCAGCGCCACGGCAGCGGCGGCGATGGCCATGGCGTGCGGATCGGCGGCGTAGTCGGCGGCGGGAATGTCGGGTGTCAGGCCTTTTGGGAACGGAAAGGTTTCGAAGCAGGTGGTTGGGGTGTAGCGTGGATCGTTGCCGACGCCATGCCAAGTGCACAGGGATAGCGCCCAAGCCTCATGCAGTCGTGATTGCAGGATGCCGAACGCGGTGTCGTCTGCGCGAGCGATGACGATCAACTTGTTGACCGGCATGACCGGTTGGCGCAGCCATACGAACAGACGGTGTTTGGAAACTTCAGGCGTTGCGATGAATCGTTCCAGCGGTGCAATCGCCTTGCGCATTCCCGGTCTGGCATCACCGAATCGCCACCAATACTTTGAATGTGCTGCACGCCGAGCCGCGTCTCGAATCGGTTTTACGTTTTGCCGGATATGGTTGTAGGGGGCTTCGTAAAAAGCGGTTTGCGGTTCGGTCATGCTGATGCCGAAGTCCACAATCCAGGAATCCTTGGCCCGCCGCACGATGTCCGCAGCGTTGACCCACGGTCTCACAACATCGCGATTGGATTGGCCATTTGGATTAGCTGGTAACTGTAGCCATGATCGGGCTGTCTCGCCCGACACATCGAACGGCCCGCTTTTTTGTACGCCAATGAAAGATCGATTACGGTTTTCTGGCAGGCGATCCGTTTTTGTGAAATCTATCCCGCCGGCTGGTGTCAGGTCGGCGTGAATGCCTGCAACTTCTGAGTCGTCAAGGCGAGCAGCGCTATGCGTTCCCGGATCGAAGCAGACAAGCGAAACACGCACACTTGCCCCTTCGTTTACCCAAGGTTCGTCACTCCACGCCGAGTAGATGCGGCCGTGTTCGCAAATACGCTCCAGGATTTCTCGATTCATTCCGCCGCGGATTGATTGCGTAGCGACCAATCCGACGCGCCGCAGTTTTCCCGCTTCCGTCAGACCTTGCGCCTTTTCAAACCAATAGCAAACAAAATCCGCTCCGCCAGGAACTCGGCCTTTGAAGGTTGTGCGAAGCGCGTCTACGTAAGGTTCTCCAAGCTCTCGAATCATCTTGCGGTCGCCCACAAACGGAGGATTGCCGATCACCACATCCGCCTGCGGCCAACTCGTTTCGCTGCCATCGGCATTCAGCAAGGCATCGCGGCACTCGATCTGTTCCAGCGGTTTGAGAATGGGGTACTTGCCGACGTTGAAGCCGTTTTGCCGCATCCACTGAATCTCGCCGATCCAGATGGTGACGCGAGCGAGTTCGGCAGCGTAGTCGCTGAGTTCGATACCTTTGACGGCCTGCGGGTCGACGCCGGGAAACTGGCGCGGCAGGTCCAGCGCTTCGGCTTCGATCAGGATGCGCTTCTCGATGTCTTTGAGCGCGCGCAGGGCGAGATAGAGAAAATTGCCGCTGCCGCAGGCCGGGTCCAGCACGGTGAAGTGGCGCAGCCGTTCCAGAAACGTGTTGAAGCGCGATTGCGCGGCCTTGCTGATAGTCTTTTTGGCCTTGCCGATTTGCTTGATCAGCTCGGCTTTTTCGTCTGCCCATTCGGCAAGCCAGGGCTCGACCACGACCGGACCGACGATTTTCATGATGGTGACGGGGTCGGTGTAGTGCGCGCCGAGTTGGCCGCGCTTGCCCGGATCGAGCCCGCGCTCGAACAGGGTGCCGAAGATGCTCGGCTCGATCTCGCTCCAGTCCAGTTTGCAGGCGACCAACAGCAGCTTGAGTTCGTTGTTGTTGAGGGCGATGACGCGGTCGTCGTCGAACAGGCCGCCGTTGAACCAGTCGATGTTCTCGAAGGCGACATCGCCGCCTTTGTGCATGGCGGTGAACAGCTTGCCCGCGCGCTCTGCGAACAACTCCGGCTTCCCCTGCGAGTGTTCGACCAGTTTGGTGAAGATTTGCGCCGGCAGTAGGCCGATGTCTTCGGCAAACATGCAGAACACCAGCCGGTTGAGGAAGTGCGCCACCTGATGCGCGTCCGGCTCACGCTTGCGCAGGGCCTCGGCCAGCGTGGTGAACTTGTCGGCGGCCTCCTGCGTGACGACGGCGCGGGTGATGCCGGGGCGCAGCTTTTCCGGGTTGCGGAAGGCGTCGTCGAGAAGTTGGCGGGTGTCGAAGTCGTCGAGGTCCTTGACTGTGAACTCGTAACGGCGGGCGACGGTGCTGGTGAAGTTGGTGTGGATGCGAAAGCGCTGCAGATCGCAGACGATCAGCAGCGGTGGGTTTTCCAGCGCGTCGGCGTAGTTCTTGAGCTGCACGTAGGCCGCGTCCAGGTCCTTGTGCGTGCCCTTGAACTCCCAGCCAAAATGGCCCTTCTTCCAGACATCGGCCCAGCCGTTGCCGCCGGTGGTCTTGTTGGCGCCGTATTCGTAGCTGAAGAAGCGATGCTCAGGATCGGCCTCGCGCGGGGTCGGGTGACCGAGCAGCCGGCACAGGTCTTCAAAAAACGGTTGCGAGTCACGGCGTTCGTCGCCGCCGCTCTCCCACTTGACAATGAATTCGCTCGGCGTCATGTTCCCGGACTGTTCTCGGCTCAGGGCGGGCACGACTCTGGTGCATGAGGAAAACGCTCGCCGCCGTCGAGTCAAGAATAGCGGATCGTTCAGTGTCGGGATTTTTATGGTGCACATTCCCGGCTTGCTTTTGGCAAACCGAGCTGCGGAGGGAGAGCAGGTCGGGCGGTTCAGACAAATGACGGGTCAGCGTCACCGGCCTTCTTCACGCGGTTATGCCCCGACCGGCACCGCGATCTCGACCCGGCTTGCCGGTGCCGATGCTACTTCAATATCGGAGTGGGCTATTGCCACACGTCCGTAACCCGCCGTCGCTGATGCTGCGTTGGCCACGGAGGTCAGCCCGCGCGCGCATAACGGCGGGTTACGCAGGCTAGGGTGACATGATACTAAACACCAAAACTCTGTCGTTTGCGAAATCAATAGACAGACACGAGTGAATTCTGCGCTGTCTGGATTCCGGCGTTCGCCGGAACGACGAGTAACGAATTGATTGGAAATGGAGCTTACACGTACGTCCAGCGATCTAACTTGGCGGCCTGGCCGCGATAGCGACCGTCGACGTCGAGCAGATTCCAGATGGTTGCCTGTTCGATGACGAAACGCCGGCCGCTGGCCGATATGCGGGTGCCGCGATAATCATCGATGAAACCCTGTGACGTGACTTTCGCCATCAGGGCGGCGCGTGCGGCCTGGCTGACCGGTTCGGCAGAGAGCCGCGACGGCAGTTTGGTAAACGCCGCCCAGTCCATTTCGAACAACCGCAATGCCGCAGCATTGCCATAGTTGAAGATGGGATCAGCTTCGGTGCCGTGTGAAACTAGCGCGAAGTCGGCATCGAACAATGCCTGCGCCAAATTTCGTTCGATCGCATCCGTGGGTATCAGGCTGCGGCCAGTCCAGTGTTGGTAGCTCGAACTCAGTAGACAGGCATGGACAGGACTCAGCCGGTCGTCCGACTTCAAACCGGTGTCTGGTCGTCGCTGTATCTCCACGCGCCTCTCGAGATTCTATCGCCCGCCTTTTCTCCCTTGAATCGACCATTTCCATCCCGCTGATCCACTCGGCCAGACTCAATCTGAGCGTTCCCCAATAAAGTAGCATGCCTCCGCGCAGTACAATCAGCGTTTCACAGTGAGCACGCCACGTGCCCGTTATTAAAACTGACCCGCGACGCCTGCGCTGGCTGTGCCGGCGCGGCATGAAGGAGCTGGATCTGTTGTTGGTGCGCTATCTGGACACGCGCTATCCACAGGCGTCGGAAGACGAACAACTCGCGTTCGAGGCCCTGCTCGATCAAGACGATCCGGTGTTGTGGGGATGGTTGTCGGGCGCGCAGACGCAACCGGAAGGGATGCTCGGTGAACTCATCACTCGACTCCGCGCCTACCATTGAGCTGAAGCCGCGACCGAGCTACAGTGCGCTGCGCGGTCTGCTGGCTCTGCATGCTGTGCCGTTGGTCTGTATCCCGTTGCTGCTGAACGGTGGCTGGCTACCGCTGGTATTGGCGGCTGCTGTCGCTGCGTCCTGGTTGTACGTGCGGCGCCGTCCGGCGCTCGGTTTCGGGCCGCGTGCATTGACGCGTTTGATGTTGCACGGTGATGGTCGCTGGACTTTGGAAGATGGCGCCGATATGCGCCAGTCGGCAGAACTGCTGGGCAGCAGCCGGGTGCTGGCGAATATTGTCATTCTGAATTTCCGGCTCGAACACGGCGGTCGACGCAGCCGTATTCTGTTGGGTGACGAAGTCGATGCCGGATTGATGCGCCGTCTGCGCTCGCGTCTGTTCAATGGACCGGCACGGGCCGTGAAGCCACTGATATGAAGCGACGTCCGAAAACGGCGAGACGTGTCGTCGCCACGGCTTTACACTTCGTCCATGGTTCTCGACTCTGACCAATGTTATCGCAGTCTCAGCGCGCGTGATGCGCGTAACGACGGTGTGTTTTTCGTGGGCGTCTCTAGTACCGGGATTTATTGCCGGCCGATCTGTCCAGCGCGCACGCCGCGGCGGGATCGCTGCCAGTTTTTTTCCAATGCGGCGGCGGCGGAACGGTGGGGTTATCGCCCCTGTCTGCGCTGTCGGCCGGAACTGGCTCCGGGCCATGCATCGGTTGATGCGGTCGGCCGGCTGGCCAGGATAGCCGTGGCGCGGATCGAGACCGGCGCAATGAATGAGGGCAGTTTCGAGCAATTGGCGCAGAAACTCGACATCAGCAGCCGACAACTGCGACGCGCAATCGATCGCGAATATGGCGTCGCGCCGGTGCAATTGGCGCAGACACAACGGCTGTTGTTGGCGAAGCGCTTGCTGACCGACACGCAGGTGAAGATCGCCGACGTTGCGTTCGCCAGCGGCTTCTCCAGCCTGCGCCGCTTCAACCATCTATTCCGTACACGTTACGGCCTGAATCCGGGCGCGCTGCGTCGCCGCGAATCGGAGCATTTGCCCGACGATGTGGTGCGACTGAAGCTTGTCTATCGCCCGCCACTGGATTGGCTGGCGCTGCTCGCGTTTCTCGACGGGCGCGGTGCCGCCGGCGTTGAAGCTGTGCAGGATGGACGCTATCTGCGCAGCGTGCGCCTCGGCGCCCACACGGGATGGATCGCGGTGGCCCCGCTGGCGGCAGAATCCGCGCTGTCGGTGGAGATGGCGACGAGTCTGTTGCCGGTGCTGACGCCATTGCTGGCGCACCTGCGACGACTGTTCGATCTCGATGCGAATCCGCTGGCGATCGGCGAACATCTCGCGCGTGACGTACGTCTGCGCACGCAGATCCAGCGTCATCCCGGCCTGCGCGTGCCCGGCACGTTCGATGGTTTTGAACTGGCCCTGCGGGCGGTGCTGGGGCAGCAGGTGAGTGTGAAGGCGGCAACGACGATTCACGGTCGCTTCGTGCAGGCGTATGGCGAACCTGTCGAGACACCTTATCCGCAGTTGACCCACGCTGCTCCGGCCGCGGAACGAATTGCCGCACAGAGTCTGGCGCAGATTGCGGCACTCGGTCTGCCGCGCAGTCGTGCCAACGCCGTGCTGGCACTGGCTCGTGCCGTGACCCAACAGGGCCTGAAACTGGAGCCTGAGACTGGAGGTGAAGAAACCCTCGCCCGGCTCAAGGCATTGCCGGGCATCGGCGACTGGACCGCTCAATATGTGGCGATGCGCGCATTGCACGATGCCGATGCGTTTCCGGCCACCGATCTCGGCGTGCTGCGCGCGCTGAATGTTGGTAAAGCGCAACAGGCGACCGCCATCGCACAGAACTGGCGCCCGTGGCGGGCTTATGCAGTGATGTATTTATGGATGCAATACGCCGGAGGTTGAGATGCAGGCGAAGCAGGTCAAGTGCTACTACGACACGATGAATAGCCCGATCGACGAGTTGTTGCTGGTCTCCGACGGTGAATGGCTCAGCGGCCTATACATGGAAACCGAACAAGCGCCGTCATGGCAGAGTGCGGGCTGGCGTCGTGATCCAGCGAGCTTTAAAGCGGTGCAGGAACAACTGCGAGCCTATTTTGCCAGTGAGTTGCAAGTGTTCGATCTGCCGTTATGCGCGCAGGGTACAGCGTTCCAGCAGCGTGTCTGGAACGAGCTCGAACGAATCCCTTACGGCGTGACGCGCAGCTATGGCGACATCGCAAGCCGCATCGGTAACCCAAAAGCTTCACGCGCGGTCGGGCTTGCCAACGGCCGCAATCCGATCTCCATCATCGTGCCCTGTCATCGTGTGATCGGCGCCGACGGATCACTGACCGGCTACGGCGGCGGCATCGAGCGCAAGCGCTGGTTGCTGCGTCACGAAGGCGTGCTGACCGCGTGAAGCGGTCGCCGTTGTGGAGTGCTGCGCGCGGTGAGGAGCTGCAAGGTCGCACAGCGGGTGCTCAATGACGTCCTCAGTCTTCGTCGAGAAAACCATCACGCGTGTACTCGCTTCTCTCCTGCTGACAGGCTTTGCCGTGCCAGACTTGGTATTGGCGCAGGCGTCAGTTTCAGCCGCGGGCCATGTGCCGGCTTACATCACCGCCGCGATGAACGATCCGGCGCGTTCGGCCAACCAGGTTAATGATCAACACCGTCAAATGGCCGCGGTGCTAGCGTTCACTGGGGTGAAGCCTGGTGACGACGTGCTTGAGCTGGTGCCGGGTACTGGCTACTGGACCCGGGTATTCAGTCAGATCGTCCGCCCTGGTGGGCACGTCTACACCGTGTGGCCTCATGTCGTGTGGCCCAACCCGCAGGCGGCAAAGCGCTTCGCCAAGAGTTTTGCCGGCTGGCAAAAGCGGGTAAAGAGGCCGCACTACAACAACGTCAGCCTGTTGCAGCAACCTGCGGCGATGCTAAGCGCCCAGAAACGTGTGGATATCGTGTTCACCGACGACAATTACCACGATTATCACAACCCATGCTTCGGACCAGTGGACATAGTGCAGTTCGACAAGCGGGTTTATGCGGCGTTGAAGCCGGGTGGCGTGTTCGTGATTGTCGATCACAGGGCCCCAGCCGATTCGGGGACATCCGACACCAACACCCTGCACCGGATCGACCCTGCGGTGGTGAAGCAGGAGGTGGAATCAGTAGGCTTCGTGTTCGACGGTTCCAGCGATGCGCTGTTGAATCCGAAGGATCCGTTGACCCTCCGGATCTTCGATGAGAAGATCCGCGGTCACACCAGTCAGTTCATTTATCGCTTCCGAAAACCGAAGGGTTAAGCTCCAGCTACCCAGAAATCGATGACGGATGTGTTCGAGGCATCCGCAGCAATTGTGCGCCTTTGAAGCGTGCAGGGAGACAAACGATGAGATCGTGCCGCCGCTGGGGTTTTGCCGTTTGGGTTGGCCTGTTGGCGTTGACAGCGTTGTCGGTCCACGCCGGGCCACCGCCAGCGTTGATGTTGGCCGGCGTCTATCACGGTGATGTGCCGCTCGCGCAATATTGGGTCAGCGAGAAATACGACGGCGTGCACGGCTACTGGAACGGCCACGCGCTGATCAGCCGCGGTGGCGAGTTGATCCACGCGCCCGGCTGGTTCACGGCCGGCTGGCCGGATCTGCCGATGGATGGCGAACTATGGGCCGGCCGCGGGCATTTCGAACAGGCTGAAGGTACGGTCCGCTCGCGGCGTGGCGACGACGACGCTTGGCGCCATATCCACTACATGGTGTTCGACCTACCGGCATCGCCGGGCACGTTCAACCAGCGTCTTGTAGTGCTGCGGGCGCTGCAGCGGCATCCACCCAATCCGTATCTACACGTCATCGAGCAGTTTCACGTCGCGGACCCAACGGCATTGCAGGCGAAGCTCGATGCCGTGGTGGCGGGTGGTGGTGAAGGTCTGGTGCTGCACTGCGGGGATTCGCTTTACCGCGTGGGGCGTACCGGCGACCTGCTCAAGTTCAAGCCTTACGATGACGCGGAGGCGAGAGTCGTGGCCTGGCTACCGGGTACAGGTCGCAACGAAGGCCGGTTAGGCGCCTTGGTGGTCGAGCGTTCCGATGCGGTGCGCTTCCGTCTCGGTGGCGGTTTCACCGACGAGCAGCGGCGCCATCCGCCCGCCATCGGCAGTTGGATCACGTATCGCTACAACGGGCTCACCCGTAAAGGCCTGCCACGCTTTGCGCGTTTCGTCCGCGTGCGCAAGGATCTGCCGCCATCCGATCCAATCCTGGCGCCGCCGCCCCGAAACGCGCCAGCTGATGATCGAACCGGCATGTAAACAGGTTCTGACGGTGGCGGTAGACCGGGTGCAAGCAGGCTCGACTCTTTCTATATTACCGTCGCTACACTTGGGACTTGTTCAGAGATAAGCTCTCGGCCTCCGCTCACGTGATCCGCGTTGCCATGTTGCTCACCGACATCGCCCTGTTCTTGCTCGCCGCGGTGATTGCGGTGCCGCTGTTCAAGCGGCTCAAGCTGGGTGCGGTGCTGGGCTATCTCGCGGCCGGCATCGTCATCGGCCCCTGGGGATTGGGTCTGATCACCGGGGTCGATCGTATCCTGCAGGTGTCCGAATTCGGAGTGGTGTTGCTGCTGTTCGTGATCGGCCTAGAGCTGCAAATTTCGCGTTTGCGGTTGTTGCGCAATGCGGTATTTGGAATGGGGGGCGCGCAGGTCGTGTTGACGACCGCGATTCTGGCCGGGCTGGCGTATGTCAACGGCTGGCCGGTGATGACGTCGCTGGTGATCGGTTTCGGTCTGTCGATGTCGTCGACCGCGCTGGTACTGCAACTATGGTCCGAACGCGGCGAGCTGGTTTTGCGTCACGGTCGCGCCGGTTTCGGCATGCTGTTGTTCCAGGATCTGGCGGTCATCCCTTTTCTGGCGGCGTTGCCGGTGCTGGCGGGGCATCACAGCGGGATCAGGTGGGCGTCGGTGGTGGAAGTGTTGGCGGCATTGATCGCGTTGGTGATCGTGGGGCGCTATCTGTTACGCCCGGTTTTTCGAGTGTTGGCCGCTGCTCAAGTGCCGGAAATTTTTACCGCGGCGGCCTTGCTACTGGTGGTGGGAACCTCGCTGGGGATGGAGGCGGTCGGACTGTCGGCGTCGCTGGGCGCCTTCATCGCCGGCGTGCTGCTGGCCGATTCCGAGTACCGCAACGAATTGCAGGCCGATATCGAGCCGTTCAAGGGGCTGCTGCTGGGGCTGTTCTTCATCGCGGTGGGCATGTCGGTGGATTTTGGTCTGGTGGCACGACGGCCGTTGGAGATCCTGCTGTTGGTGGTGGTCCTGATCGGCGTGAAGGCCATGGTGTTGCTGGTGGTCGGCCGTGTCGCCGGGCTGCCGCGCAACTCTGCGCTGTCGCTGGCGGCGGCGTTATCGCAAGGCGGTGAATTTGCGTTCGTACTGTTCAACCTGGCCAGCCGTACCGGTGTGCTAAAACCGGAATTGCGCGATGTGCTGGTGGTCGCCGTGACTCTGTCGATGTTGGCGACTCCGCCGATTTATGCGTTGGTGGTGTGGCTGCGCCGGGCTGATGCGACACCGCCATATGACGTGATCGACGTGTCGCCAACGCCGGTGATCATCGCGGGCTTTGGGGCGTTTGGCCAGATCATCGGCCGCATCCTGCGGGTCAAGAAAATTGCGTTTACGGTGCTGGAAAATAATGTGCAGCACGTCGATTTCGTACGTCGCTACGGCAGTCACATTTTTTACAGCGATGCTTCGCGCGCCGAGGTGCTGCGTGCGGCACATGCCGATCAGGCGCATCTGTTCGTGCTCGCCATCGCCGATGAGGAGGCTTCGTTGCGGGTGGCGCGGACCGTGCGTTCGCTGTATCCAAAGATACGGGTCTTTGCTATTGCGCGGACCCGCATCCATCAAATGAAACTGATGGATCTGGGTATCGCGGACGTGGTTCGCCGTTCTTATGGATCGAGTCTGGAGATGGCGCAGCATTTGCTGACGGTGCTGGGTGAACCCGAGGATACGGCGCGCTATGCGATCAACACGTTTCGCCGTCACGATGAATCGACGCTGGCGCGGCAGCATGCGATCTACCGCGACGAGCAGAAATTGATGCAGACCGCCCGTGAAGCCGCGCAAGAACTCGAGCAGTTGTTCGAATCGGATCCTGTCGCGGTGGACAAAAGGCCCTAGCAGCCTGTCGCTCTTTTTGCTACAGGTCTCGAGAGCGGCGCGGCGCGGCTAACCGGTGCGTACCGCCCTGCGGCTGCGACCTGGCAGGCGGAGGTTACCACTACATGACTTGATCGTACAGATGATCGATCAGACCCGGCGCTGGGTCTTCCCCGGTGAGCGGGTGCCCGCCGGAGAGAAAATCGTCAGCCTGTTCGAGGCGCATGCCGGTATCATCGTCAAGAATCGCCGTGCCGTGCGATGGTGCCGCGCGATGCACTCTTGTGAGGATCGCCAGAGCACTATGGCATGGCTGTTGTTGGGTTAAAACGATTGTTTCTGGATGGACACTAGTTTATATAAATTAGTTGGTTATAGCGTGTTATTAAGAGAAAACATAGCTTTAACTAACTGATACCACCCATGGTCTGGTAGACGGCTACGCTATCCGCCAAACGCTGCGCTTGCGCCGTTGCGAGACCGGAGTGCGTTTGCTGCGCTTGTTGCTGCGCGACAAGCAGTTGCATGTAGCTGGCCGAGCCCAGCCGGTATCGCCGCTCAACCGACTGTAACGAGGCCTGCGCTGCCGCATCGGCATCCGCGAGAGCGGTCAGGGTTTGAGCATCGTTTTCTACCGCGCGCAGGGTGTCGGCGACATTACGCAAAGACGCCAGCACTACACTCTGGTAGTTGGCCGCAGCGGCATCGAATGCTGCGAGCGCAGCGCGTTTTTCAGTGGATAGGCCGCGATTGAACAACGGTTGGGTAAGTTGTCTGACTAGACTCCACATCGCCGAAGCGCCACCGAACATGGCGTCGCCAGTCAATGCCTGGGCGCCGAGGTTGGCGCTCAGGTCGAGTTGTGGGTAGAGCTTGGCACTGCCACGCCGTAGTCGGCATTGGCCGCGTGCAGGAGGGCCTCGGCGGCCCGGATATCCGGGCGACAGCGCACCAGTTGCGAGGGCACGACAAGTGGCAGTTCAGCGGGCAGAGTGAAATCGGCCAGCGCGAAGGCCGGAATCCCACCTGCGCCCGGGGCACGACCGGCGAGCACCACCAGCAGATGTTCGATTTGTTGCAGTTGTTTGCGCAGCGCCGGCAGTTCGGCGCGCGTTTGCTCCGCGAAGGTTTGCAGGCTCAGGACTTCGTCCGGCGATGCGTGACCAAGTCGCACGCGCCTGTGTGCCAGGGACAGTTGTTCTTCCTGTGCGCGCAGGATGGCGGTGGTGGTTTTTATTTGCGCGGCAAGCCGCGCGCGGGTGATGGCGGCGGTGGCAATGTTGCCGGCCAGAGTCAGGCGTGCGGCCTGCACTTCAAATTGGCGGTAGTCAGCGCGGGCGGCCAGCGCTTCGAGCGCTCGGTGGTTGCCGCCAGCCCAATCGAGGTTGTACTGCACCCCCACGCTGGCGTTGTACAAATTGAATTCCCGCGCATTACCGGCTTGTCCCAATGTGCCAGGGTTGAAACGTTGGCGCTGGGCACCCAATCCGGCATCGACTTGCGGATACAGCGTCGAACCAGCCTGAGCGGCGTAGAGTTCCTGTGCCTGGCGTACGGTGGCACGGGCGGATGCCAGTGTTGGGCTGGCCTGGAATGCTTCGGCTATCAACCATCAAGCGCCGGCGAACCCAAGCTACGCCACCACTGCGTAGCGATCGGCAGGCCTTCGACCAGGCGTTGCGTTTCACCGAGCGGGGAAGGCGAGGATACCGTTTGTGCGGTGACGGGCGTTGCCGTGTACTGGCCACCTCGGGTGCGGCGGGACGCTGGAAATCGGGGCCGGCGGCACAACCGATGAGTCCAGTAGCGGCCAGACCAGCCATAAGTAGGGATGCGGCAAGCCGACATCCGTGGCAGCGAGGCTCGTGATTTGTCTTAGCGTTGACCATAAAAACGCTCTACGAAAGGTTTGCGAAAAGCTTGATGGCAGGCCAGACAGCTTTCCTGCATACGGGCGAAGGATTGAATCACCACCTTGCTGTCACCGCGCTCGGCTGCCTGCCCCATGGCCTGCGCGGCCTCGTGGGTCCCTTCATCGAAACCACGGAACTTCCCGGCATCGGTCCTCAGCCAGGTGAGAATGCGCATTTTCTCCGACAGTGGCGGCTCGGAATGATGTGCGATCCTGGAGGCGAGCTCGACCACCCGCGTCCAGTCCGCGCGCGAAATCGCGGCCGTGACGGATTGCGTGTCGCGTCCGAGCTGTTGCATCACCGAGCGTAGAACCATGGGCTTTGCGGGTTTGTCAGCTGGCGCAGCTGGCGTGGCGCCGAAAGCGGTCAGCGTGGCGCACAGAGCGATAATGAGAATTCCCGGGGAAGTTTTTATTTTCCATCACTTGGTTAAAACCACCGTCTTTAGACGGTGACTTTGACTTTCAGTTTTTGATGCATGCGCGTTTATACAGTGCGAGCTTGATGACTTTAGTCGTCAGCACTGGATGCGCTAACCCACCTGCTTTAGCAGGCGGTAGTTTAGTTTTCGTTTCATGAGCAGGCCGAAAAGTGGGCCGAAGCACTACGGACAGACCTGTTCCGACGCTACGCAGCCCTCCGCCAGCAGGGATGCGTGGCATTTTTGCAAGGGTTGGCGATGGCGGATGCGCGCATACAAGGGGGCCGACAGCGCGACAGATCGGTGGATCCAATGGAACGCGGTCGTGGTCAACCGGCGCGACAGCAGGCACGGGTGATCGATGTTCTGTGCGACAATCAGCGTGTTACGCGCTGCGTCCTTGGCGATGACATACCAGGGCGCTTGGCGTGCGCCGCGTCGTCCGCCGATGGCCAGTCCACGGCGCTGGCCCAAGGTGTAGGCCATCAGGCACTGGTGTTCACCGACAATATTTCCGTCGTCGTCTTCGATGGGGCCAGGCCTGACCGGCAGGTAGCGGGCTAGAAACTCACGGAATTCGCGTTCGCCGATGAAACAGATGCCGGTGGAGTCGCGCCGCGCGTGATTGGGCAGACCGGCTCGGCCGTGCCGACATGGGGAATCGACAGCTCGATCACGCCGTCCGGCGTCAGCACCGTCTTCGGGCTGCTGCCGTTGCGGTGATTGGACAGTCCAGCTTGTGCCTCGCCGTCCAGGTGAACGTCCATCTCGGCGTTGAGCATGCGCTCGGCCAACGCCTTCTTCAGCTCGCCGATCAGGCCACTCGAATCCAGTACTGTCTTCGGCTCACGCCCTGCCAGCAGCGAGTCCAATAGCTCGGCCGTAAACGGCCCTGTGTCTTTCTTTGCCATACGCCCTTCCTTGCCCAGTGGGCAGTGTATGGCTCAACACACAAAATTCCTGACAGACTGGGGGAGACTGGTATTTGCGCAGCTCATGGAACACCCTACCGTTTACCCGCTGCTGATCTATACCTTGAGCTACATTATCAACTTCATTCAGGTTGGAGCGACATCATCGCTTCTCTGTAGGCGTCGCGCTCCGCTATCGCGAGTGGTACGCCTCTTCGCACGAGGCCTAGTATCCGGTTGGTCGCTTGCTTGGCTAGCGATAGTGTTAGCTCCTCCAGCTCTTCCTTGCTCATCGACTGATACTGCTCGCTGTGATTCTCCAAGTCGCTGATCATACTCCGCTGTATACTTCGCACCGTCATCAGTAATGCCCTCAGTTGCTTCAGTTTCGGATTGTAGCATCGGCCCGCACGATGGCTACTGGTGTTTCTGTGGTGTCCGCCTCACTTTCACTCAACAACCACCAGCTAAAGCTGGTGGGTTAGTGTTACGGACTAAAAGTCCGGATACGCGTCGCCTGAACGACGCGTCTTAGTCCGGCTCCATTTTGAAGTCGTCGTTCGGCCTCGGCTCAAAGTGATGTTCCAAATATTGTTTGATCATCTCTTCCGTCATCTGCCCTACTGTCGCGCAAAAATATCCCCTCGCCCAAAAATGACGCCCCCAGTTCGCCTGACAGCACTTTGTATCGGTATTTCGTTACCCACACAAAATGATATTCAATCTGATAAACCGTATGGCTTCCATATCTGTAGTCCATACCGCTCCTCCTCATCGCGGCAATTCTCGCAGCTAAAGCTGACCGGCTAAAGCCGGTGGTTTAAACCTTGAAATCGATGATTAAAGCAGTCGGATCAGTACGAACCTGATCTGGATTATCCATGCCGGATATATCCAGGCCGCTATCTTCCATCATATTGCGGGCGTCGTTGTACCAACGGGTTCTACCCCGATGTCGCGGACACTTTCAAGAAGGCCGAAAATAGCTGCAAGGAGTGTTCATGTCGAAGCGAAGGAAGTACAACCCAGCGTTCAAGCAAAGGTGCTGTTGAGCCGGCTCGTCATCCTGGGGTGAGCTGCGCCCAGATTGCCCGAGAATTGGGAGTCGGGGCGGATATGCAGCATGGCTGGTACAAGCAGGCGTCTCGATATTGGAGGTCGCGGGCTGCTTCGGCACAGTGATGTCAAGGTCACGATGCGGTACGCGCATCTGACCCCAGACACGTGAGTGCTGCGGTCAGCGTGTTGGACTCGCCATCGTCACGATTGGTCACATTGACCGTGACGATATAGAGGGGATTTAAGCGTAACACGTTGATTATAATGGTGGAGCGAGGGGGGTTCGAACCCCCGACCTCTGCATTGCGAACGCAGCGCTCTCCCAACTGAGCTACCGCCCCCATTTAGGCGGCAATTGTATCAGCGGAGATTGATGAGGGGTACTGCCAGATCGCCGTTGAGCGGTTGCGAGACGAGGCGACGTGGTTAGGTTTAAACTCGCTGCAGCCCGGATCGTTCACCGTCGCCACAATCGCCTTTACGATTAAGCCACATACGACCTCAGGGGCACCGGTGAGGGCGCTGCGGTAGAGTGGTTTATCTTATTTATAACTGATACATAGCGCTATGCGTCCAGTTCGATCCCGTCCCGCCCACAGAGCCGCTGGAAAATCACGTGGGAAGTATCTGTCTGTGCTGCTGTGCAGTCTGATGCTCATGGGCTGCGCATCGTCACGCGTGCAGGAATGCAAGTCGATTGCCGGTTCTGGATGGGCCCGGATGAGCGTGCCCCCATCCGATGCAGCGCAACTGCTTGCGCTGCAGGGCGTGCCTGAGAACAATTCGATCATCTGGCTCGGCAAGGGGTCGAATCATGTGCTCGCCTGCAGTTATCAGGCCGGCCTGATCAACCCCGGCTGCAGTAGCTCCCAAGCCTACGAATTCGTGCGCGGCAGTCAGGGCTGGAAGTCCAAGGGTATTCTGCTCAGCGCCTGCGACATCGATCAATGATCGTGTTTGCATCCATCACGCAGGCATAGACCCGCAGGCGGAGTGCCTGCTAGTGTTTTGAGCTGAATCGAGCGTTGCGGTACACCGATGGCAGCACGCGTGAACAGGCTACAGCAGACGGAGTGATCTCACAGGTGAGCAACATGAAGGACCCGTTCGCGGTGACCCGCGCGACTTTTGATGAAGTCATGGTGCCTACTTATCAGCCAGCAGGAATGGTGCCGGTCCGCGGGGAAGGATCGCGTTTGTGGGACCAGCAGGGGCGTGAGTACATCGATTTCGCCGGCGGCATCGCTGTCGACCTGCTCGGTCACTGCCATCCACAACTGATCACCGCACTGGAACAACAAGCGCATGCACTCTGGCATGTGTCGAACGTGTTGACCAACGAACCGGCACTGCGTCTGGCCCGCAAACTCATCGCGGCTACTTTTGCCGATCGCGTGTTCTTCTGCAACTCCGGTGGTGAGGCCAACGAGGCGGCATTCAAGCTGGTCCGGCGTTACGGCGTCGACACCGATCCGGCTAAATATCAGATCATCGCTTTCGACAACGGGTTTCACGGCCGCACGTTGTTTACCGTCAGCGTCGGCGGATCGCCGAAGTACTCGGGCGGGTTTGGTCCGATACCCGGCGGCATCACGCATCTGCCTTTCAACGATGTGGCGGCGCTGGAATCAACGATCTCGGACAAGACCTGTGCCGTGGTGGTTGAACTGCTGCAGGGCGAGGGCGGGGTGCTGCCGGCGTCACGCGAATTTGTCGAAAGCGCACGCCGGTTGTGCGACAAACACCACGCGCTGCTGGTGTTCGATGAAGTCCAGACCGGCATGGGCCGCACCGGCCGCCTCTACGCCTACCAGCACTACGGCGTGACGCCCGATGTGATGACCAGCGCCAAAGGCCTGGGCGGCGGCTTCCCCATCGCCGCCATGCTGTGTACGGAGCAGGTGGCACAAGTGCTGACTCCCGGCAGTCACGGCTCGACCTACGGCGGCAATCCACTGGCCTGCGCGGTGGCGGAGGCCGTCATCGACATCGTCAATGATGCGGCGTTGCTGGACGGTGTCACGCAGCGTTCGCGCCGGTTGTGTGACGCCGTCAACGACATCGGCCGGCGGCAGGGTCTGTTTGAGCCAGTGCGAGGTCTTGGGCTGCTGTTGGGCGTGCCGATGAGCGAAGCCTGGAAAGGCAGGGCCAGGGAAGTGGTCGCCGCCGGTCTGCGGCATGGCGTCTGGTGTCTGGTGGCCGGACCGGACGTCCTGCGGTTGGCGCCTTCGCTGATCATTCCGGAAGCTGATCTGGATGAAGGGGTGCGGCGGCTGGACGCGGCCTGCGCCGAACTGGTCGAGCAAAATAAAACCGCCATCGCTTGAGTTCAGGCGCTATGCGCGGCTGTGCCGGTTATGGTCTCTACTGATAACCGGTAGACAGTGGTGGCGGCAACGGTGTGTATGCAGGCTCTACTCCGCTGTTGATATCGACTGTTCTACATACAGCAGTACTCATGCCCTGCCTTGTTGCGCTTTGAAACACCCCGGCGTTGACTGTGCAGTTTACTGCGCGCTCTGATTCGCCGGCTCAATTTCCATGCTCGCATTTACTTCAACCATTGGTTGAGCGTGAAGCTCAGCGCGGATGGTCTGTTTATCCGGGATGGATTTAACGTGCCAACGCACGATTCGCACCCCAGCTGCGGTCAAAGCCTTGTCTTTCTTCGCATCTGCGATTTTTCTGTCGGAGCGTTCATGAGATGAGTCATCGAGTTCTACGACCGCAATGACGCTAGTGTCTTTGGCGCAAACCACGAAGTCGGCACTCATCCGATTGATACGGTTTAACCAAGCTAGCCGCTGATTACCTTTCTTGACACCCAAGAAACTTGATAATTGCACTTGTGACAAGACAATGTAGTCGGGCAGGGCCAAAACCAGACGAAAATACAGGGTTTGTTCCGGTGCGGACATTAGTTTCTTGGCGTAGAAAGGCCACTCGCCCTCCGTTGATTGAATGCCGGCTTCCTTCTTTGTGGCGACGATAAAGATCAGCGCCAGAACAGCAAACACAATCAGTGCCGCGATGATCTTCATGGGCTCTATAATCTTTAGGGTCGAAGCGTTGCGTCACGAGTGAACTGGGAAACGCTAATGATCGCGCTGCTGAATATGATCGAGCAGCACGTGCAACAGAACGGCCTTGTTGCCGAACGGCTGCAGTGCGCCGCGTGCCTCATCGAACAGTTCGGCCGCACGCTGCTTGGCGTCCACCAATCCCATCAATGCGACGTAGGTGGATTTCGCCTGCGCCGTGTCCTTGCCCTGGGTCTTGCCCAGCTTTTCGGTGCTGCTTTCCACATCCAGCACATCGTCCTGAATTTGAAAGGCCAGGCCGATGGTTTTGCCGTAATGTTCGAGCGCTGAATGTTTTGCAGGGTCCAATGGCGCTCTGGCGCAGGCGGCCAGCCGCAGGCAGGCCAGAATCAGCGCCCCGGTCTTGTGGATGTGCAGCGACTCCAGCTCGGGCAACGGGATGTGCTTGCCTTCGGATTCGATATCGACCACCTGCCCGCCGACCATGCCGCGTGAGCCGGCAGCATCGGCCAGGGTCTTGATCATCGCTAGTTGCTGCGCCGGCGCCAGCGCCGCGGACGGTTGCGCCAGCACGTCGAATGCTAGCGTCAGCAGCGCGTCGCCGACCAAGATGGCGGTGGCTTCGTCGTAGGCGATGTGCACCGTCGGTCGGCCGCGCCGCAGCGGGTCGTCGTCCATCGCCGGCAGGTCGTCGTGTACCAGCGAATAGGCGTGAATCAACTCGACCGCGCAAGCCGATGCATCCAAGGTTTCGGCAGGCAGTTCCAGTGCCTCGCCGGCGGCATAGACCAGCAGCGCGCGCAGGCGTTTGCCACCTTCGCTGCCGTAGCGCATGGCTTGATGCAGACGCGCGGGATAGAGGCCCGCCGCCGGCAGACAAGCATCCAGCGCGGCTTCGAGACGCGCGCGGTAGGCGGCGAGCGTGTCGTTGTCGGGGCGCACAGCGTTCACGAATCGGAATCCGTTGCGGGGTTCGCTTCGGTATCGACCTTGGCGTCGGCCAGCAGCTTTTTCACGCGCAGTTCAGCGGTGGTCAGGCTGTCGCGGCAGGCTTTGGTCAAGGCCACACCGCGTTCGAACAGCATGAGCGAATCCTCCAACGGCAGGTCGCCGCTCTCCATGCGCGAGACAATGCTCTCCAGTTCCTGCAGAGAGGATTCAAAGCGGCTGACCGGATCGGGGTCAGTGACGGCTGTGGATTTTTTGGTCATGGATGATCAGGATTGCAAGCGCGTAGTCTAGCGGCTTGCGCCCCGCCTCGGCCATCGGCTAAGGTCGCGCGGCTTTCCGATATCCAGGTCCCAGATGGCTGCCTCAAACAGTTACGACGCCGAACAGATTGAGGTCTTGAGCGGGCTGGACCCAGTGCGCAAACGCCCCGGCATGTATACGGACACCAGCCGACCCAACCACATGGCGCAGGAAGTCATCGATAACAGCGTCGATGAAGCCCTGGCCGGTTTCGCCAAACGCATTGACGTAGTCCTCTATGCCGACGGTTCACTGCAGGTGTCCGACGACGGCCGCGGCATGCCGGTGGATATCCACCCCGAACACAAGCTGTCCGGCGTCGAGTTGATTCTCACCAGGTTGCACTCGGGCGCCAAGTTCTCTAACAAGACCTACAACTTCTCCGGTGGCTTGCACGGCGTCGGCGTGTCGGTGGTCAACGCGTTGTCGTCGCGGCTGGAGGTACGCGTGCAGCGCGGTGGTGCTGAGCACGCCATGGCCTTTGCCGGCGGCGAAGTCACCGAACCCCTCAAGCAAGTGGGGGATGCACCGAAATCGCACAGTGGCACCACGCTGCGTTTCTGGCCGGATGCGCAGTATTTCGACAGCCCGAAGTTCTCGCTGCCCAAGCTCAAGCAGATCCTGCGCGCCAAGGCGGTGTTGTGTCCAAATCTGCGCGTGGCGCTGCACGACCAGATCAACGGCGAGCAGAGCGTCTGGCAATACGAGAACGGTCTGATCGACTATCTCAAGGACGCGTTGGACGGTGCGCCGACGGTGCCGGCCGAGCCCTTCGTCGGCAAGTTCGTGGCCAAACGTGAAGAGGTGGAGTGGGCGCTGCTGTGGCTGGACAACAGCGACGGACCGGCCGGCGAAGGGGTGGCCGAACCCTACGTCAATCTGATTCCGACGCCGCAAGGCGGCACCCATGTCAACGGTTTGCGCACCGGCCTGACCGAGGCTATCCGCGAATTCTGCGAGCTGCGTAACCTACTGCCGCGCGGGGTCAGGCTGGCGCCGGACGACGTCTGGGCCGGTTGCTGCTATGTGCTGTCGGTGAAGATGGCCGATCCGCAGTTCGCCGGGCAGACCAAGGAGCGGCTGTCCTCGCGCGAGATCGCGGCCTTCGTGCAGGGTGTGGTGCACGACAGTTTCAGCTTGTGGCTGAACCAGAATCCGGAAGCTGGCGGGCAGGTGGCTGCTGCCGTGATTGCCAACGCCAGCGCCAGGCTGAAACAGGCCAAGGCAGTGGTACGCAAGAAAATCACCAGCGGGCCGGCACTGCCCGGCAAACTAGCCGATTGCGTCGCCAGCGATCCGGCCATTACCGAATTGTTCCTGGTCGAGGGCGACTCGGCGGGTGGCTCGGCCAAGCAGGCGCGCGACCGCGACACCCAAGCCATCATGCCGCTACGTGGCAAGATTCTGAATAGCTGGGAAGTCGAGGCTGGCGAGGCGCTGGCCTCGAATGAGATCCACGACATCAGCGTTGCCATCGGCGTCGACCCGGGCAGCGCCGATCTCACCGGCTTGCGCTACGGCAAGATCTGCGTGCTGGCCGACGCCGACTCCGACGGCCTGCACATCGCCACCTTACTGTGCGCGTTGTTCCTGCGGCACTACCGCCCGCTGGTGGCGGCGGGGCACATCTACATCGCGATGCCACCGCTGTACCGCGTCGACGCCGGCAAGCAGGTCTACTACGCGCTGGACGGCGACGAGCGCGACGGTATCCTCGACCGTCTCGCCTCCGAAAACGTCAAGGTCAAGATCGGCGTCACCCGTTTCAAGGGTCTGGGTGAGATGAACCCGCCGCAACTGCGCGAGACCACCATGGCCGCCGACACCCGCCGCCTGGTGCAACTGACGCTGGACGACGCCGCCGAAGCCGCCGATGCGGAAAATACTCCGGGAGCCGACGCGGTGATGGATTTGCTGCTGGCGAAAAAACGTGCGGGCGACCGCAGGGTCTGGTTGGAAACCAAAGGTGACAAGGCTGAAGTCTGAGACTGAATCTGTCGAGCCTTATCGAACCGGCCCCTCGGGCATTCTCGACCAGGTTTCTATTTTCACGGATTCTCCCCAAAGCCTCGGCTCAGAGCCGCATGAAAACCGCGCCGCTGTCAACGACTTTTTGCTTGAGCTTTTCGAATACCTGCTTGTCGAGTCGGCGCTGACAAGTCCATCAAGCCTGACTGATTTCAAGTAGACTAATTCTTAAGTTTATCTTAGAGACCTCTCGATGAAACCGCTCGCGCCGGTCAACGTTCACGATGCCAAGACCCGCTTTCCCAAGCTGCTGGCGCAGGTGCAGCGCGGGCACGAGATCGTCATCGCCAAAGCCGGTACGGCTGGTGCCGTACGCACCGGCCAAACGCAAGATCGCGCCTCCAGGCAGTCTGCGCGACATGGACTACTGGATGGCCGATGACTTCAACGACCCCATTGACGACCTCTTCGGTTGCCTCAAGGATTAAGCGGTGCGGGTTCTGCTGGATACCCAGCTGATCCTCTGGTGGGTCACCGATGACCCCGTGCGGCTACCGGCCTGCCTGGAAATCGAAAGGCAACCGGTGGGTCGCGGGGTCACCGATGACCCCGTGCGGCTACCGGCCTGCCTGCGTCAGCCGCGCCAGCCAGTGGGGCATGGCGATCAAGGTCGGCAACGGCAAGATGCGTCTCGACCTGCCGCATGCGAGCGCGCAGATTGAACCGGACGGCTTTGAGTGGCTGGAAATCAAGTCTGAACATCTGCTCGCCGTCGCCACCCTGCCAAGCTTTGCCGATCACAAAGATCCCTTTGGTCGCCTGCTTGTCGCGCAAAGCCTGACCGAACCATTGACCCTGTTGACGGTAGATAGAAAACTGGCCCGCTACGGCGCCACCGTGCGGGCTCTTTAAGCGTGCCGACCCTCAATTGGATCGGCAAAGCCGCCGTCGCCACCCATCACAAGGACGTGCCCTACCGGCTGCTGGAGCCGGTGCCCGAGCTGTCTAGTCTTCCCTCTCCCGCAAGCGGGAGAGGCGCGAAGCATGCTTCGCGGGGTGAGGGCCTTTCAAATGGCGATGAACCCTCTGCAAGCCTCATCGTCCAGGGCGACAACCTGCAGGCGCTCAAGGCGCTGCTGCCGCGCTACGCCGGGCAGGTCAAGTGCATCTATATCGACCCGCCCTACAACACCGGCAACGAAGGCTGGGCCTACAACGACAACGTCAACAGCCCGGAGATCAGGAAGTGGCTGGGCGCAGTGGTGGGCAAGGAAGGCGAAGCGCTGGACCGCCACGACCGCTGGCTGTGCATGATGTATCCGCGGCTGGTGTTGTTGAAGCAGTTTTTGCGCGAGGACGGCGCCATCTTCGTCTCCATCGACGACAACGAAGTGGCGGCGTTGCGGATGGTGATGGATGAGGTGTTTGGGCCGAGAAACTTTATGTCGCAGTTTGTTTGGAAAGCCAGGCAGTTCCTCGACAGTCGGTCACTTACAGGTATATCCAACGATCACGAATACGTCTTGGCTTATTCTTGCACTCCAAACCAATGTAGGTTTCAAGGGCAATCACGCGATGAATCCAAGTATTCGAATCCGGACGGCGATGCCCGCGGTCCTTGGATGAGTCGAAGTATTCTTGGTCTAGCCAATGCTAAAGATCGTCCGAACCTGCATTACGATCTTGAAGATCCAAGAACTGGCTTGCGGTATCCGTGTCCAGGACACACCGGATGGCGATATGGACGCGACACAATGGCCGAGAAGCTTTCCGAAGTACGGATTCTGTTTCCGAAAAAGAAAACTGGTCGCCCACGTGAGAAGGTTTTTCTCAAAGAATTAAAATCAACGTCTGCTGGGTTCCCAAGTGTCGTTGATGGCGTTTATACCGCTGATGGCTCCCAAGCAGTGCGCGATATTTTCGGGCAGCAGAACTTTGCATTCCCGAAAGCTCCTAACTTCGTTCAGCGACTCATCGCTCAAGTAACAGATAGAGGATCACTGATTCTCGACTCTTTCGCCGGCTCCGGCACCACCGGCCACGCTGTGCTCAAGCAGAATGCCGAGGACGGCGGCAACCGTCGTTTCATCCTTGTGGAGATCGACCCGGCCGTCGCTCGCGATGTCACCGCTGAGCGGGTGCGGCGGGTGGCGCAAGGGCTATACCAATGCCAAAGGTCAGGCCGTGGCCGGTCTCGGCGGCGGCTTCCAGTTCTGTCGCTTGTCGGCCGAGCCACTGTTCAATGCCGACGGCCAGATTCGCGCGGACGTGAGCTTCGCGCAACTGGCCGAGTTCGTATGGTTTGTCGAGGCCGGCGCCGGCTTTTGCGGTGACGTGCATTCGCCCTTGATCGGTGTTCACGAGGGACGTGCCGTTTACCTGCTCTACAACGGCATTCTCAAGGATCGCTCGGTGGGCGGCGGCAACGTGCTAACCGGGCCGGTGCTGCAGGCACTGCCGGCCTTCTATGGCCCGAAGGTGATTTACGCGGCGGCCTGCCGTCTGGGTCGTGCGCGGCTGTCGGGCGAGCGCATCGTGTTCAAGCAGACGCCGTACGCGTTGGAGGGTTGAGTGTGACGGTATATCTACCCAAGCTTTACCAACAGTCCGTGTTAGACAGTGTGGAGGCGTATTTCCGCAACATCCGCGAGTTGGGCGATGCGGACACGGCGTTTTATCAGACCACGCGGCAACTCTGGGGCGAGGGCGTGCGTTACCAGCCGATCGACGGTTTTGATGCGCAGATGCCGTATTTCTGCCTGCGTGTGCCCACCGGCGGTGGCAAGACCTGGCTGGCGGCCAAGAGTGTGGCGCTGGTCAACACGCATCTGCTGCGCAGCGAACACAGCGTGATCCTGTGGCTGGTGCCGTCCAAGACGATTCGTGAACAGACGCTGCGGGCGCTGCGTGATCACGAACATCCCTACCACGCGGCGCTGGGCGAGGCCGGAGCGGTCACGGTGCTGGACCTGAATCAGGCCAAGAGCGTGACGCGGGCGACGCTGGACAGCTCGACCACGGTGATCGTCTCCACCGTGCAGGCGTTCCGACGCGAGGACACCGACGGGCTCAAGGTGTATGAGTCCAGCGGCGCGCTGATGGAGCACTTCGACAATCTCGATCCGAAGCAGCGGGCCCGGCTGCTGCGCGATGAGGCGGGCGTGGTGCCGTGTTCGCTGGCCAATGTGTTGCGGTTGCGACGTCCGTTCGTCGTCGTCGACGAGGCGCACAACAGTCGCACTGAGCTGTCGTTTGCAACCTTCGCCGCGTTTGCGCCCAGCGGCATCATGGAGCTGACGGCAACGCCCGATACCGCGCGCACGCCCAGTAATGTGCTGCACAGCGTTTCGGCCGCGGAGTTGAAGGCGGAGCAGATGATCAAGCTGCCGATCCGGCTGGAGACCGAGGGCGACTGGCAGAAATGTCTGGCCTACGCCATCGACTGCCGCGATCAGCTGCAGGCCGCGGCGGACGGCGAGCGGCGGCAGGGCGCGGCTTATCTGCGCCCCATCGTGCTGATCCAGTCGCAGCCGCGGCGCAAGGAGGTGGACACGCTGGATGTGGAGCGCGTGCGCCGGGAACTGATGGAAAACCATGCGGTGCCGGAAGCCGAAATCGCCATCGCCACCGGCGAGGTGCGCGAGCTGGAGGCGATCGCGGCAGAGTACGAGCGCGGCATCGCCGACGAGCGCTGCCCGGTAAAGTACGTCATCACCCAGCAGGCTTTGGCGGAGGGTTGGGACTGCCCCAGCGCCTATGTGCTGGTGAGCATGGCGGAGCTGCGCTCGGCCACGGCGGTGGAGCAGTTGCTGGGCCGTGTACTGCGCCAGCCCGACGCGCGCGCGCGGGCCGCGACGGCGCTGAATCACTCCTACGCTTACGTGGTGTCGCGTGATTTCGGCGCGACCGCTGCGGCGTTGCGCGATCGGCTGGTGGACGGCGCTGGCTTCGAGCGGCGCGAGGTCGGCGAGTTCGTGATTGCCTCGCGACCTGAACAGACGCCTTTCGATCTGAGCGCGCGGTCGGGCCGGGTGACGGTGACGCCGGTGGTGGTGAGCCTGCCGCAGGCGCCGACGCTGCGCAGTATCCCGAAGTCGGTGCGCGACAAACTGGAGTGGGATCGCAAATCCGGCCGCTTGACCATTCGTGAGCCGTTGACCGACGAGGAGGCGGCCAGCGTCACCGCCAGCGTCGACGACGAGGCCGCGCGGCAGGCGATTGTCGAGGCGGTGAAAATCAGTCGTCAGCAGGTAGAGTTTTTCGTCACGCCGGCGGAGCGCGGCGAGCCGTTGGCAGTGCCGCAGATGATGCTCAGAGTACAAGGCGAACTGGCGTTGTTCGACGATCCCGAAGCGCTGGGGTATCCGTGGTCGTTGTCGAAATACGACGCCGTGCCCACGCCCGAACAACTGCAGGCGCTGGGCGCCAGCCGCGCTGCAGAAGGCGGGGAGATCGATGTCGACGACAGCGGGCAGATGGTGACGCGCTTCGTCGACACGTTGCAACGCGACTTGGGTTTGAGCTATCGCCCCGAGCATTTCGACGAAATTCATCTGGCGACCTGGTTGGCCCGCAATCTGCCGGAAACCACACTCACCCACGCCGGCAAGCGCGCATTCGTGGCGTATTGGTTGCGAGCGCTGCTGAAAACGTCGGAGTTTGATCTGGCGCGGGCCAATCGCCAGAAGTTTCTGATCCGCACGCTGCTGGAGGCGCGCTTGCGTGAGTTGCGCCGTGCGGCAGCCCGACAGTGCTATCAGGACACGCTGTTCGGAGATGAGACCGCTGCCAACGCGGTGGTTAGCGACGATTACTGTTACCGCTTCGATGCGCAAGGCTACGCGCCCAATCGCGATTACGACGGTCGCTTCGGGCACTTCGACTTCCGCCGGCATTACTGCGGACGTATCGGCGACTTTGACAGCAAAGAGGAATTCGAATGCGCCTGCTGGCTGGATCGACAGGCGCAGGCCGGGCGCATGCAGTTCTGGGTGCGCAATCTGGTGAACAAGTCCACGTGTGCGTTCTTTCTGCAGAAAGCGGACGGGCGGTTCTTCCCGGACTTCTTGTGCAAGCTCAACAGCGGCTGCATTCTGGCGGTGGAGTACAAGGGCGCGCTGGGCTGGACCGACGCGCAGGATGATCGCGATATCGGCGGGCTGTGGGCGAATCTGTCCCAGGAACGCTGTTGTTTCGTCATGGCACGGGACAAGAACTGGGCACCGATCAATGCGCTGCTGGGCTCAGCCTAAGGCTTGACGACCGGCGTGGTCGAGCGACTGATTGTTTCGATCCACGATATGTCATACATTCTACGACAACCGGACTTGTCCACGAATACGCGCAAGTATATGGAGGAAGCGCTGAAAGAGAAGTATCCACAACATTTTCAGGATGACAAGGATTGATGCTTGCTGACAGCGGGTTTCGGTTGGCCTTGGTCAATCGACGCGATCCTTGGCACGCTCGAGCTCGCACTGCGCTGGAAACTAGGGGAGGAGAGCGGTTCGTCAGCACTTGGCCGGTTTTGACCGAGGCCTGTCATCTGATGGGCGCTCGCGTCGGTCAGCCGACAATTCTGGCATTTATGTCGAATCTTGAGCGGGGCGCGTGCGAGATTCACGAGTTGCCCGCTACCGCGCCGGGCCATATGTACAGGCTGATGACAAAATATTTGCGACTCGCCGATGGATCTCGCCGATGCCTCGCTTGTACTGCTGGCCGAGGAATTGGACGAAGAACGTATCCTGTCCACTGATGAGCGTAATTTTTAGACCTACCGTTGGAAGAATCAAAAACCCTTCAAGAATCTGCTGCTGCCGGACTGAGCCGGCGGCGCGCCACCTGACCCCATAAAGTCCGATGCTGGAAACCGAACGCCTGCCGTTGCGCCTTTTCGTCGAAAAGGCCTATCTCGACTATTCGATGTACGTGGTGCTGGATCGCGCGCTGCCGCACATCGCCGACGGCTTGAAGCCGGTTCAGC
>Ga0307372_10002555_pt1 | contig 29989 bp, 22 predicted proteins | sample OX1MG_FD_202533 | JGI IMG/M metagenome (GOLD analysis project Ga0307372, IMG submission 202533) | Soil microbial communities from Risofladan, Vaasa, Finland - OX-1 | ecosystem: Environmental > Terrestrial > Soil > Coastal area > Acid sulfate soil | place: Finland: Risofladan, Vaasa | collected... | reverse complement strand
AGGCCTAATCCCGTGTTCATGCGTGGCTGTCGTCGGGCTCATGGCCGAAGTGGGCGACCAGCGCACAGAGGCCTTTGACGATATCCAAGGCGACGTGTGCCTCCGCTCGCCCCGATTGCGCCTGCGTGAAGCACTCGGCGATAGTGGCCCTTGTGCTGTCGTCCTCCGGAAACAGGAGACTGCTCCGATCCGACACGCGAATCACCGGACCTCGAGGGTCCTCGCGAGCCATCGCCCAGCAGCGATCGAGGGCTGCCTGAGCTCTAGCCGCTGCAGCCTCAGCGCGAACTGCCTGCGCTTGGATCTCAGGTACCAGGAGCTCGTAGTGATCCGGACCGCTTCGAATCTCAAGCCGGGAAGCGTCCCTCGCAAGAGATCCGGCTTCGCGGGCGTAACTGCGTGCGGCCGAGGTAGAAACGGACACACGGTAGCCCAGATAGTTGACCGTTCGATAAGGGGACATTTGGTTGCTCCTCCTTGAAGGAACCGCATCCCCGGAGATCGGGAGGCACCTTGGCTGTCCAGGCCAGGTTGCCGGGTCGGCGCACGCCAACCGCTCTTGATGCCAGTAGATAATTCTACCGGCTCGTTGGTCCCTCGGCTTCGGTTGCGCACCGCGCGCGGCGGCCGAGGCCGAGGCCGGGCGCAGGTTGCCCCGGTCCGCTAGGATCGTACGAATGTTCGATCGTGCTCGTGCGGTTGCCCGGATCGAAACCGGCAAATGCGCCTGCGGCGGCTGCCGCGGCGAGCTTACCGACGCCGCCCTGAGTCGAGGCAATTGGCGATTCTGCCATGTCTGCCGCTGCGCCTGGAAAGTCTCTGCCATAGACGGTCAGACCTATGCAACGGCAATCCATTCGCCAGGCCATGCCATACAGACAAAGGAAGCCGATACGCGGCGGTGACCTCCTATTTCGAGGGGACTCGCGCGACTAGAGCGAACCGGCTGTGCCGCCCGGCAGATTGACGGACCGAACGGGTCGGCACGATACTCGCTCACATGGTCGAAGCCATCTCTGATCAGGTTCCGCGCGTGGATCTTCCAAGCGGTCTGGTAACCCTCGAACCACTCGACGCACTCGTCGCCCAACTCAACCAGCTGGACGCCGAAGCGAAGCAGATGCTCCTGGCCTCAGAGGTGCCAATCGCCAACGCCAAGCTGAAGGTGGAACAGGCTGGCGAGTTGCTGATGGCGCACAAGACCGAGTGGGACATTACTGCGGTCGCCAATCAGGTCACTGCGGCGACACAGCTTCAGGCGGAGGTCTCCCAACTCAACCAGCAGATCCAAGAACTCGCCAGCCGGCCCCATACCGGCCTGGGTGGATTCCTCCACTCGCTAACCGATGGACACCGCGAGCACGAGCTCGAGGCTCAGCGGTTCAAGGTGGTCGACCAGCTCCACGCGGTGATAGATACATTCGTCGAGCAGGTGCCGGTCACGACGATCCCGGAAGCAGATGCCCTGCGGGCGGATGCCCAGCTACAACTTGCCCAGGCGAAATCGCTTATCGATGAGCAGCACGCCAAGATCGAGGCGGGTAAAGCCATCGCCGATGAGATCCAGCGGCGACAGGCGGCGATGAAGGCGATGGGCTTCGACTCCCTCTACACAGCCGCCTGGCTCCAAACGCATGGCCCGGCGCCAGTCGATAGCCCGCTCACGCTCAAGCCAAAGGAGCGCGCGTATGTCTCGGTGCCGGCCGTTCTCGCCAGACTCACGACCCGAACCCGGTTTGCTGGCGGTAGCCAGGGGTTCAGCTTTCCTATCGGGCACACTGGCATCCGCTATCGAGTCGGATCTTTCAGCGGCCACCCGGTTCAGAGCAGCTCCATCACCGACGTCGACCAGGGAACCCTCGTGCTCACCAACATGCGAATTGCCTTCATTGGAAAACTCAAGTCGGTTGTTACTCAGCTGCCCAAGCTCGTGCATGTCGAGTTGTACAACGACGCCCTATCAGTCTTCCAGGAGGGCCGCGAGAATCCGAACTTCTACAAGGTCACTGCCCCGCAGTACTTCCTGTTCTACGTGAACTGGGTCCTCGACCATGAGGGCTGACCGGGGTGCACTATCCTCAGGATCGTGGAACTGGCCGATTTAGCACCAGAGCGGCTGACGCTGTGCGGACGCGACCGCTGGCGAGCGGAAGCCCGACTATTGCCGAGCCGCCCCCGGAGATGCGCCAGGTAGCCTCGCGCAGCTGACTCGACGACTTCAGGGTGCCCCCCGACTCCCGGGCGCCGGTGAATCACTTGGATACAGGGCTCGGGACAACGAATGTCTTGCCGCAACGCTGACACTTGTAGCTACTGCCGCCCGGTCCACGCGACACCAATCGCCGTTCGACATGTTGACAGCGTTCCGCCCCTTGGGTAGGAGCGAGTGTACGGACACGAACCGTAACTTTCGACCGTAAGTTCCGGAAGTTAGGACGGAAGTCTCGCTTCGACTCCTTATCCGGTTGGGCTTCGCGGAAAATGAGCAAGGTCGACCCTGGGTTCAGGCTTCGGGGGTCGACGTTCTGCTCTTGAGGAATGCGGTCCTTGTCTGCATAGCGATAGGCCTTAAACCCGTATTGTCTTGCCAATCTAGGCAGCTCAGTCGACAACGCAGCCTTGATCGCACCACCCACACCTGACGCCCCAAAGCCGTGAACAACTAGCACGACAGTTTCCCGGCCGCGCCGAGCATTCTTAACCTCGACATTCAGCTGCTCCAGCGCCTCAGAAACCGTCTGGCCAGAATGCGCGATGTCTACCTTCCGCACGGCTTCGACCACAAAGCATCCGTCACTTGCGCTGGTGCTGACGAGAACCTCGCCATATCGCCACCTTCGATAAGCACAACTCCAGATAGCGTGGTGATTCGGAGTCTCATGGGACCGGCGGCTGGCCACCCGATTTGCCTTCGTCAAATGCTTGAAGTGCATCTTCGAGTTCAGAGCGTGCGTGTGCGATGGCGTCGGCCACCCTTTTCGGTAGATAAGCATGCCGATCATGATCGGTGTGGCGAGGGTTGACAAGCCGGTCGAGCTCGTCGTCTAAGTTCAGAGCCGCGATGGCGGATTCAAGATGGTGCCTAACTCGGCTTAGGTCGCCGCTCATCGGAGTCGCCTAGTGGCGATCCAGCCTTCGTCATCGATACTGACCACGCGCCGTCCTCTCAACACTGCTTAGGTCCTCGTTCAGTCCTGGCCCGCGTCCAAGCCGTCTGCAGGATCCCCAACTCCTGTTTCATGACGCGATCATCGGTCAGGATCGCGACAGCTGATAGTCGCTTTCCAGAAAGTCCGGCCGCCGAGCCGCGGAGCAGCCGAGCGAGCATGCGATTCGCAGGCGCCGGTGCGGTTCTGGGTTGCGGGTGTTTCGCGGGCAAATGGGGCTCGAAAGGCGGTGTGGAGCGTGTGAGGTACATCCATTGCGTGGACAATGGCAGCCTCGAAGTCGTGTATGGCCCATTTATGGGGTATCGGGTCCAAGGGCAGCCAAGTCGGAACTTCAATCCCGTTGCGATTCCGGTCGAGCTTGCCATATCCGAACCACGAAAACTCGTCCCATTTGTTCGCGAGGTGATCGCTGAGGTGGTCGTGAATCCGCTTCCCGACTCCCCTTGTGGCTCCTGCGCCGGACGTGCCGACGTACACAGCACCGTGCCGGCCATAAAGAATGTAGAGGCCGGGCAGGTGGTAGAAGTCCGCGACCTGACGCCTCGACGTGTGTCCGCGTCGACCGAGCATACGCAGCTCACTACGAAAGCCAGTCGCCTTCTCCCATTCCGCCTGGTCCCTCTTCCAGAAAAGGCCGTATGAGCTGATCAAACCGACCTTAGTGGCTTTGGTTGCGCCATCGGTAACCGAACCGCTTTTCACGTCAACTCTCCTTCTCTAACGGCCATGACAGCTGCGCGGGTCAGCCTGCTGGCCGCCCAGCATCCGCAGCACGGCCCCGGTTTCGCCGGTCCCGCGAAGGCGGACGACTGCGCCCGGCTCGAAGGCCATTGTCAGCTCTCCTCGCTAATCGTCGTCACGACTGATTCGGCATACACAAAGTATTGCCGCACTGTCGGCACGTATACGTCCTCCCTTTAGGTCCGCGTGACATCAACTGCCTCTCGTCATGCGCGCAGAGTTTTCGGCGCCGTGTCCAAAGCGGCTAGCTCACGCATGGCCTCCTGGAGCTGGTTCACGGCCATTTCGGCAACACAGCTGCGGGTCCGGATCGGATTCATCGCCCGAAAGGCCATCAGCGGGACTGAGATTCGAGCGTTCACCCAAGGCTCTTTCCCTTCAACTCAAGGCGCCTACGGCCGGCGGCACGATCTGTATCACCTTTCCCGTTGATGCGAACACGAACCAAACTGCAACCGGCGTCTTACCTGTGATCGCTCGCACTAAGTCTGCGTACGCCTCACCCTGGACGCGATAGCGCTCCATTCGGCCTTCCAGCTCGTCCGGCCGGATCTCGTCAGTCTTGTAGTCGACGATCTCATAGCCCTGATCGGTCTGGAAAAGTAAATCGATGAAGCCCTCAAGGACAACACCAGCAGCCGGCGCTCCGATCGGCACCTCGCGCCATAGCCGGCCACTCGCCACCGCCCGCCGAACCGGTTCGCTTTCGGCCGCCTGGCGAACCAGGCGGGACACGTCTCCGGTGCGATTCGGGATGCCCTCCGCCGCGGCCTGCGCGCGGGCCAGGTTTTCGAGGCCGGTCTGGCTGCCGAGATCAATCGCCTGTAGGACTGCGTGCACCGCGCGGCCCACCGATGTGCCTCCACGGCCCCGCCTGAATCGCGCGGCATCCGGTTCGGTCCTCGGCTCCTCACCCTGCCCGAGAGCCGCGCGCGATGTCGCAGTGACGTACTCGACCCCTGCCGCGACCACCAGCGCCGCCTCACGCCCAACGAGCCACGCCGTCTCATCCGCGACGACCTGCTCCGGTGTCGCTCCCGTACCGCGGGCTGGTGCCTCGCGCGGTGCCACCTCGAAGGATTCGAGCTCCCTCACATTGCCCGCCATGGAAGCCAGCGTTTCCGCAAAACCGACTGCTGCAACAGCCTCCTTCGCCCCAGCCTTGTGGTGCAGACCGAGGACCAGGTGGTCGCGCGCCCGGGTTGCAGCGACGTAGGCAAGCCGGACCTCCTCTGCATCGGAGAGCGTTCTTTCCGCCTTATACGCGTCATCGAAGTCGGGGCTTGCCCACCTGTATCCGCGTGCGTCATTGACACGGGCGTGGACCTGGTCGTGGACGCGGTCGGCGATCACCGTTGCGCCGCGAAAGCCTCGCGACGATCCAAGGCCCGTCATGATCACGATCGGAAACTCGAGTCCCTTCGCACCGTGCACAGTCAATACGCGAACTGCTTGCTCGTCGGTTTCAGCGATCGACCCCGAGATGTCGCGAGTCTGGCTGCGTCCCAGTCCTTCCATCCACTCGACGAACTCGCGAAGAGTTGTTCGACCGGTCCCCGCGAACGCGCGCGCGCGAGCTGCGACGTAACGATATCGGCGCCACGATTCGCGCGGCTGCCGTTCCGCGAAAGCGCCCGCGACCAGCATCCGATCATCAACGACCCGTTCGACCAGGGCGGCCACCGTGCCCTGGTTGCGCTGAGCGTGAAATGAAGCCAGATGCTCCAGGGCGAACTGCACCCGCGCAACTGTGCCCGTGCCTGGCCGAACGTAGTCCAGCCGGCCCCCCTCCCCCACCCACCGGACCAACTCGGCATCGCTGCAGCCGTAAATCGGCGCCCGCAACGCAGCCACCACCGCGACCTGATCGGAAGGATCGTCGATCGCCCGCAGCGCAGCCAGCAGCTCGCCCACCTCCTGGGTGCCGACAACGATCTCCCCGCTCTCGATCCGGTACGGGATCCTCCGCTCTTCGAAGGCTCGCTCGACGCGCCGGAGGTTGGTACGGCTTGGCGTGAGCACGCAGATGTCGCCGTAGTCAGCCTTCCGAAGGGTCCTGCCGCCCGATCCGCGGAACGAGACCATCCACCCCTCGGCTTTGATCCGTGCGATGCAGCCGGCGACCGCCTGCGCCTCCAGCTCCCAGACCTCGGCCGCCTTCCCCTCCACAGGGCCGCCGAAGCGCCACAACGCCGGCCCGGCGGCAGCGGCGTCGGGCGCGAGCGGCTGATATGCGGGCTGGGCGCCCTCGACCAACTGCATAGCGCCGGCGAAATGCCGGTTGACAAAGTCGATGATGGCCGGCACCGAGCGAAAGTTCTGGCTGAGCACCAGAGGCTCGGCAACGCGTTTGCGGATCGCCTGGTAGAGAGCGATATCGGCGCGACGGAATCGGTAAATCGACTGCTTGGGGTCTCCGACGAGGCAGAGCTTGCCGGGTTGGAGTGTGATCGTGCGCCAGTCCTCAGGCAACGGAAGACTGGGATCGGCGCAGAGATAGAAAGCGATCTCAGCCTGCAACGGGTCGGTGTCCTGGAACTCGTCGATGAACACCCGAGTCCACCGCGACTGCACGCGCCCGCGCATCTCAGAGTTGTCACGCAGCAGGTCGCGGGCCCAGGCCAGGAGGTCCTGGAACGTGGCGACGCCGAGCTTTTTTCTCTCGGCCGCGTAGGCGAGGACAAAATCACTGAGCGCGCTAAGAAGCAAGCAGAAGAGCGATGTCCGCTGGGCCTGCAAGGTTTCGGCGGCCTCATTGCCGGCTTCCTTCAGCTGCCTTTTCATCTTCGTGAATGCGTTTTCGCCGTCAACCCGTCGCCAACCATCCTTGCTTCCCTTCGGCATGCGGATCTTTTCGATGGCGCCAAGCGCCAGCAGGGCCTGCTCGACCGTGTTCGCCTCCGCCAGTCGCTCGACCGCGAATGACAATCCCTGGACGGTGGGTATCGCCTCATGTTCCGGCGGCGCGTAGGCCAGCAGTGTCTGTGCTTCCCTGATCGTGCCGGCGGCCTGATGGGAGACTGCAACGGGATCGGGCGCCGGGTCGGCGGTCCAGGAGCTCGACGCGGAGAGCAGGTCGTAGTTGTCATGCAGAGCGCGACCCAGGGTTGCCATCCTGTCCGGGCCCAGGCCAAGAAGGAGCGCTCGGCGCACTGTGTCTCGGTGTTTGGGATCCGAGGCAACAGCGTCGAACCATTTGCGAAACCGCTCATCAAATTCGAGGCCTGCCTCGATCTCGTCCATCGTCGTGAAATCGGGCGGCAGGCCGGCGTGGAGCGGGTAGGTTCGCAGGAGATCGCCGGCGAATGCGTGGATGGTGTCGATCGACGCATCGCCGATCTGTGCGGCGGCCCGCGCGCAGCGGGCGACCTCGTCGGGGCCTCTTCCATCTTGAGTGCCCACCGCGTCCAGCGCATCCCGAACGCGGGTCCGGAGCTCGGCCGCCGCCGCCTCGGTGAAGGTGATCGCCACCAGCTGCGCCATCACGACGTGTCCTTTGGCGATGAGCTCGGCGATGCGCTCGACAATCGCGGTCGTCTTGCCCGTGCCGGCCCCAGCGTCGACGAACAGGGTGCTCGCGAAGTCGCCGCGCAGGGTTGCTCGGGCGTGGGCATCGGCTGCGAGCAGCTCAGGATTCACCGAAGTCCTCCAACGACTGGTGGATCTGCGGCCCTGGCTGATCCTGCTTGCGTTCCCGCATCTGGTCGCGTCCTGTGGGGCACACCCGGTCGAAGGCGCAGAAACCGCAGTTCGTCCACCCGGCGCGGCCGGGGCGTGACTCCTCCGGCCCCGGAATCTGCGGAAACGCTCCCGCCCGGACGCCGTTGTCGATGATGGTCAAAGCCGAGCGCAGCCGCTCGGGGTCTTCTGGGGCCGGGAACAGCTCGAACTTACCCTTCGCGCTCACGAACCAGTAAGCGCTCTCCACCCGCACGCTTGGATATCGCGCCCTGATTGCGGCGCCATAGATCGACGGCTGCATCTTGGTTCCCGCCACGACCGGGTCGGCGGCGAAATCATCCTCGTCGAAGGCGGTGGAACCGCCGGTTTTGTAATCAATCAAACGGGCCACCTCGGGAGCCTTTGGGTCAGGACCAAGGTCGATGCGGTCGATGCGCCCTCGCAGCCTCGCCGTGCGGCCCTCGTGGAGATCGATAACCAGCTCATCCCAGGGATCCCCTCCCATTCCGAAGCCCTGCTCGAAGAGACTGGGCACCAGGCCGTCGGAGCGAACGCCTTCGTCGCGGCGCAGGAATGTCTGCAGGTCGAGCAGGATCGCGTGGCGTTCGTTCTCCCACGCGAGTGGGTTCCCGGTCTCACCGGCCGCCTCGAGCTGCGCGAACTCGTCTTTTGCGATCGCCTCGATGAGCTGCTGATCTGAGGCGCTATATGGTTCGCGGGCAGCCGGGCGCCGGTCGCTTTGCAGCTGCAGGAAAAACCGGCTCAGGATGCTGTGAACCAGCGCGCCCCTGGCGAGCGCGCCGATCGACCATTCGATCTTCTGTTCCGGCCTTTCGGTCTCCTCGACCCGCAAAACCCGACTCATCAGGTAGCTGAACGGACACGTCGCCCACGATTCGATGCTCGACGCAGAATTGCCGCGGCGTCCGAGACCTTGCGTGAGCGCTTCTATGGCGTCAACGGCCGAAGCAACGTTTCCGTCGAACTCTGTGAATGCGTGCGAAAGACGCGCCTCTCGCACTTCCAGCTGTCGCTTCAACGGCAGGTCGGACCGGTTCGCCAGCCCCGAGGCGGCGAGCGCCGGCCCTTCGCGACGGGCAACGGTGACGCGCCACTCGGCCAGGTTCAGGCAGGAGGTCGTCCCGGCAAGGCCTGCATCCGGAGACGCGATCCGCAAGAGGTTGCGAGCACCCAGGCCCAGCCGCAAGTCAGCTGCGGTGACGCGGCGAGCGCCGGCGTCAGGCTCGGCGAGCTCGATCACCCACGGCGATGGATAGGTGGGCCGGAGGTCGGGATCGAACGCTGGAAACGAGAGCCAAACTGCCGGCGCGGCGGCGACAGCGGCGAGGAAATCCCGGCGCTCCTCGGCGAGCCGGCGGTCGGTGCGGCCCAGCGGGTCAGGGCCGCCGTCAGGCGGAAACACGGGGTCCGGCGGCGGAGTTCGCGGTAGAGCGCGCTCCGTCGCGCCGACCATGTACACCACGTCGAACTCCATCCCCAACAGCGCCCCGACCGGGCCGACAGCGACTCCCGTACCGAGGCGACCTTCGGCCTGGTGGCGGTTCTCCAGGGATGCCTGGCAGACCTCGAGGAAGCGCTCGAAGTCGACCTCCTCTTCGACCGCGCCCGCGGCCGCCATCTGAACCAAGAGCTCGGCGATCATGTCATCGGCCTCCCGCTCGCGCTCGGGCCAGGCGTCGCGGACCGGCGCATATCTGCGTCGTACCTTCTCCGCCCAGGCGGCGAGGCCGGCCCAGGAACGATCGGCAGGCGCCTGCGTATCCCTCTCAGCCTGCTCGATGAATGAGGCCATGCGCGTCAGGGCGCCGGCCTCGCGGCGGCGGTAGCGGATCATGCCCTCGCTGCCGCCCGCCTGCTCCATGGTGTCGGCTTCCGCGGTCCTGTTGGCTGCTTGCATGCGCAGCCGCTCGACCCACTGCCGGGCGCCCCCGACAACCCCGGCGTTGCGGGACATACGGTCCCAGTCTCCGATGGACACGCCACCGGGGTCGGCCTCAGGCAGGGCGCCCAGCCAGCCGAGGACCGCCACCCGTGCAAATGCGCGCTCCTTCAGATTCAAGAGGCCGGTGAGGCTGCGCCCGGCCCAGCTTTGAGCGAGCGGCATGCCGTCGATGCCCGCCCACGCGATCTTGGCGGCATCGAGCATGTCGCGGACCAGGGGGCCGTACGGTTCGCGGTCGCGATAAACAATCGCCACGCGGCGCAATTCCGTTCCCTGTTCGACGCGGCCGAGCAGAAGGCGAACGACGGTGCGCACCTCCTCAGTTGGATCGGGTGCGGCAACCAGAGTGACTTGCGAGTGAAGGGGCGGCGCGGCCGGCAGAGCTGACCACGTCTGGCCGAAGGCCGCGGCGAATGCCACGGATAGCGAATCCGCTTGCGGGTCGCCGAGCTCTGACACCGCGATTTCGACCGAGGAGTGGGCCGCCAGCGCACTGAGGAAACGCGTTTCCGCGGCTTTCTGAATTCCGGGCAGGAAAACAATAACCGCGCCGATCTCGCCGGCCTGGCGGCCGATGTCTGGGCCCGAAAGTGTGTCCGACGCCGCGGACAAGAGGTCGTAATCGTCGTAAAGTCCCGCGGCCGCCACAACATCGAGGTACTCGCGGTAGACGTCGAGGGCGGCTTCGGCCATCAGGCCCCAACCGGCAAGCTGGCGCAATTGGGGTTCATCCGGCTCCGCATCACGTAGCTCTCGAAACAGCTCGGCCAGCACCCGGACCAGGGCGGGGTGGTCGCCCACCGCGCCGAATGCCTGACCCTTGCGGCGGATCGCCTCACGGATTGCCGCCTCCTGCGAGGGGAGAGTCAGAGGTGACCTGCCCGCGGTGGCAAGGGCGGGCGCACCGAACGGCTCGACCAGGCGGCCGAGAACGCCGAAGCGGACATTGGCGTAACCCTGGCGGGCGAGGTTGCGGCGTGCCGCCAGGCCGACGTGGTTGGAGCCCGTGACCACGGTGACTGGCGCCAGGGGATCGCCGCCTTTCAGCTCAATGATCCTGCCCCCCAGCCAGTCCAGGGCCGGCTTTCCGGGGCGGAGCCGGACCACGTTCATACGTGCAATGGGAAGCGCTTGCGGCCCGCCGATCACGCGTCGAACTCTATCGCCGGTTGAGGGGCCTCGCTCTCGCGTGATGCTCGTGTCCTGACCAACGGCGTCATCTCTGCGACCTCGCCGTAAGCAGCGCCGAAAAGGAGTTCCGTGAGGCATGCAAGCCGCCGGGGGTCATGAGGCAGATGGTCCCGCGAGAAGTTGCGTCGGGAGCCGCCACCCTCGAATCCGAGGCAGCCAAGAGCAGCAACGGACTCCCTGCGCAGGCCCTCCGCCTCAGGCAGCCACTGGCGGGACCCAACTTCGCCGTAGACGGCCGAATCGTGGACCAGGTACTGGACGTAGCGGTTGGGGTCGCGGGAGTCTTCGAAGATGACGTAGTCGTGATCGCGCAGCTCGAAGAGCAGCCGGCGCAGCTCCTTCTCGTAGATCAATAGACGCAGGTCACGCTCCATGCCACAAGCGTGACCGACGGTCGCGACAGCTCCCTGTCGCGGTCTTATCGACCTCTCCGGCGCCTCGGCGACACAAAGGTCGTCGGGCGGGTGGTGGCGCGGGCGGGGAACGCGCTGAGATGCACGACGTGACCGTCGTGAACAAGGGCCGCGGCTTCCAGCCCTGGCGCGACGAGGTTGAGATGACGGCCGAGGCCGACCTCGGGCGCTTCGCTGGAAGTGCCGCTGGCAATCGAGCGGAACCACCGGGTGACGCGAGCATGCCCTCGAGGGCCAAGCGGGAGGGCGGCGGTGTCGGCGATAACCGCGTCGGCCTGGTAGCTCGCGACGAGGCCGTTCCACAGGCCGGCGAGGACGGCGGCCGCTTCAAAGACGTCCACGCATGCAACCTCGCGACCGACGCAGGCGAGGACGCCGACCTGACCGGATGCCGGACGAACGCTGCGCGCAAGATCCATGAGCTGCGGCGCCCCCTCGCCCGCCATCGCCGCGTACGACCGGCTGGGCGCGGGCATATCGTGGGCATCCAGCACACGATCGACGTGCTGCCACACCGCGTACTGGTCGGAGGCGAAGCTCCTGGTGCTGCGCACCGAGCGGGCGACGGTAACGGTCTTGGCCGCGCGCACGCTGGGCGCCAGGTTCACTGCAGCTTTGCCCGTCGCTTGCACCGACACCGACTGCCACCGCCCGGCCTCGACGCATGAGACGGGAACCACGAGCCGGCAGTTTGCCGGAACCAAGACAGTGATGTTGAGAACGCGAGTCTGCTTCATGCCTAGTAGCACCTCGCCTTCCACTAGAAGCACCGGTTGCGCGGCCATGTTGTGGACCGCCAACTCACTGACGACGCCGCCCTCGCCGTGCTCCTCAATGGACACCATGCCCATGGCCTGCGCGTGCTCGTAGAGGAGGTATGGCGCCGGCCATGCGGTGGCCTCAGGCGCCTTCATAAGGAGCGGGAAGAGAGCCAGGTGGGCGGCCACCGAGGGGTGACCGATTTCGAGGCTGGCGACCAAGGCCGCGACGGGTTTTTCAGCGTTCATAACGTCATCGTGGGACGGCCGACGGACAGGTGGCTGTCGCGTTTTGCTGAACTGTCAACCAGACCGTGCTACCGGTGACACAATGTCCCGCGATGTCGCGCGAAGGCTTCGAAAAGCAGGACCGGTTGATCCGATTGATGCGGGAGCTAGCGTTGTTCCAGGCCAACCCGCGAGGCCTCACCTCCGCGCAGGTCGCCCAGAAGGTTGGTATCTCCCAACGCCAGGCGCAGCGAGACATCGCGGCTTTGGAGCGGGAGCGCGGCGTGCCGTTCGTAAAGCAGGGCACGCGCTGGACGTTGATCGAGGGCTACTTCCTGCCACCGGTCAACTTCACGATCCCCGAAGCGATGGCGATGGTCGTGGGTGCGCGGCTTATGTGGCGCTATGCCGACCGCGCCAACCCCTTCGCTCAGGTGGCCTACGAGAAACTGGCCGCCGTTCTCCCGGCACCGATGAAGGGGCCGGTGATGGAGGTAGCCGATGGGCTGGCGGACAAGCCCGACGACGGTGTCTGGACGAAAGTGTTCGCCGCGCTCACGACGGCGTGGTCGGAGCGGCGCAAGGTGCGGATCCGCTACACGAAGGAAGACGGCCACACCTTCGAGCGGGTGGTGTGGCCACTGTTCATCGAGCCGACTCCCGCGGCTCACTCCTGCTACTTGATCGCCTATGACCAGAAGCGCGCCGAGCCACGCGTCTATCGAATGGAGCGCATCTCGGGCGTGACGGTGCTCGAGGATCGCTTCGACGCTCCAGTGGGCACATCGCTCCACAAGATGCTGGGCCATGCCTGGGGTATCTGGACATCGGACCACCCCGTCGAAGTCGTGATGCGCTTCACGCCACGCGTCGCCCGACGAGTGCTCGCTACGACCTGGCACGAATCGCAAGACATACGTGAGCTGCCGGACGGCGGCGTCGAGCTGCACCTTGTGATCGCGGAGCCGATCGAGATCCGGCCGTGGATCCTGGGCTGGGGAAAGGAGTGCGAGGTGATCGCGCCGGCCGGGCTGCGCGAGTCAATCGCGGAAGAGCTCGAGCAGGCGGCTGCCGCCTACGGACAGCCGGCGATAAATAGGTCGATGGCCGGATAGCAATTGCGTCGAGGCCGGGAACGCGACAGCCACTTGTCGCAGACGTTAGGGAAGCTCGTTGCATGAAGGTCCTCCATTTCGCCGATCTTCACCTCGATACCGCATTCGGATGGGCGCCGGCTGCGGTCGCCTCGGGTCAAAGGCAGGCCATCCGTGCGGCGTTGCGAAGGATCTGTGAGGTTGCACGCGTGGAGCACGTCGATGCGTTGACCTGTGGCGGGGACCTCTATGAGCAGGAGCGGTACACGGCCGATACAGCTGAGTTCCTCGTCGCGACATTTGCCGATCTTCATCCGTTGCCAGTTTTGCTGGCGCCAGGGAACCATGACTGGCTGGGGCCTTCGAGCATCTACGCAACCGCTCGGTGGAGCCCAAATGTCTATCTCTTCACCGACGACCACCTCGAGACATTTGAGCTCGCGCCCGGACTGACCGTATGGGGGGCCGCTCACCGAGCACCTGCGAACACCGACGACTTCTTGCGCAACTTCCGTGCTCGAACTGGCGGGCTTAACCTCGGCCTGTTTCACGCCTCCGAACGCTCCGGGTTTCCGCAGCAGCCGGCCGGCAAGGAGCCTCACGCCGCCTTCTCGGCCTACGAGATCTCCGCAGCCGGCCTAACGCATGCCCTTCTAGGCCATTACCACGCACCGATCGACGGGCCTGACTACACGTATCCAGGCAATCCGGAACCGCTGTCGTTCGGCGAGAGCGGCGACCGCGGAGCCGTGCTGCTCGACTTCGCCGAAGACGCCACACTCACGCGACGGAGGTTCAGGGTGGCCCAGTCGGCGCTCGAGGTGATCGACGTCGACGTGTCCGGTTCGGCCAGCTCGCAGGACGTCTCTGATCTGATCACCTCCGCCCTGGGCGGTAGGAAGGGGATTGTCCGGCTGTGTCTGAAAGGGGAAGTTCAACCAACGGTGTCACTAGACCTAGCCACCCTGCGCTATGTGACCAGGGACCTTGAGTACGCACAGTTCGACACGCAAGGCATGCGAACCGCGTACGACTTCGACGCAATTCGAGACGAGAAGACGGTCCGCGGCCAGTTCGTGCGGGACGTCACGGCCGCTTCGATGGAAGAGGGTGAGCGGCAACGTGTGCTCGTCACGGGCCTGCGAGCGCTTGCCGGCCGGGACGATCTTGAGCTGATCTAATGCGGATCAAACGCGTTCACATCGACGCATTCGGGCCGTTCACCGACAAGACTTTGAATCTAGGCCCGGGAATGACGGTGATTGTTGGCGACAACGAGTCTGGCAAGACCACCTGGCACTCGGCGATTTACGCAGCGCTGTGCGGGATGCGTCGCGGTGCCGGACGGAGGGCCGAAGACCGCTATTTCATCGATCGACATCGTCCATGGGACGGTGACTTGTGGTCCGTCGATTCGACCGTGGAGCTATCTGACGGCCGCGAGATCGAGCTTACGCAGGAGCTCGATGGGCACGTCGACTGCCGTGCGGTCGACATCGGTCTCGGTCGCAGGGATGTATCCAGCGAGATCATGTTCGAAGGCTCGCCCGACGCGTCCCGATGGCTCGGCCTCGACCGGCGAACGTTCCTGGCGACGGCCTGTGTCAACCAGGCGGAAGTGTCGCTTGTCATCAACAGTGCGTCGGAGCTGCAGGAGCACCTTCAACGGGCAGCGGCGACTGCAGGTGCCGATGAAACGGCTGCTCGAGGCCTCGCCCTGATCGAGGAGTTCCAACGCGAGCAGGTTGGGCTCGATCGCGCCAACTCGACTAAGCCGCTGCACAAAGCTGTCGTTCGGGAAGCCGATGCAGAAAAGTCGCTCGAGGCCGCCAACCGGGCGCACGAGCATTACCTCGTCCAGCTCGAGGCTGTAGAGCACCTCGACTCGGAGGCAGTGATTGCGCGACGCAAGCTCGACATCCTCAGCGCCGCCGCCGCGCTCCGCGACGCGCAACGTGCGACGACAAGAGCCGAACGTGCGCGCGGGCTCGCGGCAGAGCTGGAAGGCGAGCAGATCGACCTCGAGGCGATGCAACGCGCGACCGATCAGGTCAGCGGCGCCATGGCGGCGTGGAATGCAGCTCCGGAGCCCGCGCCTCTTGCCGGGCCCTCCTCGGTCGACCTGGAGCGCGAGCTATCGGCGCTCCCGCCCGCGCCGGCTGGCGATCTGTCCCCTGCCGCGACAGTGGTAAACGCAGAAACAGCTTGGCGCGCGGCGCACAAGGCCGTTGAAGCACATTCGGCCGCCACGCCACCGCAACCGCCACCAGCGCCGACATCGCGAACCGCCACGGAGCTGCACGAGCTGGCACGCGACGTGTCCCTCCCCGTGCCGCCTGTCGACCCCGCCCTTGAGGCGACTCACGAGGATCTCGAGCGCCGGTTGTCGACAATACCCGAGCGCCGTGTCAGCGTTCCGCTCCTGCTCGCGGCGGCCGCTTTCGCCGTGATCGCCGTGGTCGTCGGACTCAACACGACTCCGGTCGTGCTGATCGTCGGACTCCTTGTCGGTGCGGGCCTAGTGGTGCTCGCCGTGCGAGACAGCGTCCGAGACCCGCGCGCTCCCTTGCTCGCGAGGCTTCAGGAGAACGAGTCGCGACTGAACCAGGAGCGACTCGCGGCCAACGCCGCCAGCACCACGGTCGCCGAAGCAGCGGCCAGGATTGCAAGTTCAGGCCTACCTCCGGACCCAGCTCGGTTGCTCACGCTGGCGGCCGAGGTCGAGCAGGTGTCGGCCGCGGCGGAGAGACGGCGGCAATGGGAGGCCGCGAATGCACAGCACGAGCGCGCGGCCGATCTCACCTTCTCGGCTCTCCGCGCCGCCCTGACGGACCGTGGTTACGCGGACCCAGTGGATCCCGAGAACGCGGTAAGGGAGTATCGCGAAGCGTGCGCGGCCCGCGCGCGAATCGCCGAACAGGCCGCGCGGCGGCCACAGCTCGAGCGCGAGCTGGAGACAAAGCGCAATGCGGAAGCCGTTGCAGACGATTCTAAGAAACGTCATGCGGCAGCCGGGCAGGACTTGGCCGAAGCAGCTCGGACGGTCGGCATTGCGGCCGGTGATCCAAATACGACCCTCGGGGCACTGGGCAAGTGGCAGGAGGCAAATCGTGATCGACTCGCCCTAGGCGAGCGCCAGGCTCGGGTTCGTGGTGAGCTCGACACCTTACTCGCAGGGCGCACGCCAGCAGATCTTGTCACTCAGGCTGAAGAGGCGCGTCGCCGCGCGGAAGCGGTTATCGCGGATCAACCTAGCGACGAGGTGGGTGCCCTCGCCGAGGCACCGAGCCTAGACGGCGACCTGACGGCTGCGCGCGCGGATGTGGAGTCGGCCCATGTAGCGGCCGCCGCCGCGCGGGGCGAGCTGAAGCAGCTGTCAGGCGTCTCGGCAACCGTGTCCACCGCCGACGAGGCGCTTGCCGCGGCCAGGGCCGAGTTGGAGCGGGTTCGCCGACTCAGCGGGACGCTCTCGCGGACCTATGAGTTTCTCCAGGACGCGCAGGAGCGCGTGCATCGGGACATCGCGCCTGTGCTCGAGCAGACGCTGCGAACATGGCTGCCACGTGTGACTGCCGGCCGGTATACAGACGCGAGCGTCGACCCTGAACTCCTTGTCGTCAAAGTCAAGGATCGCGACGGGAAGTTCCGGGAGGCAGAACTGCTGTCGCAGGGCACGCTCGAACAGATTTATTTGCTTCTGCGGATGGCTCTGGTCGCGCACCTAACGAAGCCGGGCGAGACGTCGCCGCTACTCTTCGACGACGTGACCGTCCAGACGGACAGCGCCCGAACGACGGCGATCCTCGACCTGTTACATGAGATTTCCCGCGAGCGGCAGGTAATCGTGTTCAGCCAGGAGGAGGATGTAAGGCGTTGGGCTGAGACGTCCCTGAACCCAGAGCGCGACTCACTCGTGCGCCTCGAAGTCCCGGCGCCGGCGGCGTGAGCCCACGTTCACCCAAGAGCCGAATCGAGGGTCTATTGATGGGGGTGGAAGGAACTCGATGACTTACAGCGACCGCCGCGCAGCAACTCGCGATACTCTGACGGCGATGTCGATCCTTGGTGCTAAATGGTGAATGAGGAGTAGTAATGAACGCGGCTCGACAGATTACTCAACAGGAAAAGGATGCGGTTTTAGCCCAACAGGGTCTGCGTTGCTTTATCGATAACCATCCGTTATCCCCGGAAGAGGTGGAGTTTGATCACATACGGCCATACGCCGCCAATGGAGAGTCAGAGATCGCGAACATCGGGGTGGTGTGCAAAAGGCACAACCGAGACAAGGGCACGCTTTCGCTAGCCCAATATCGCGACCGCCTCGATATGAGGCGATTCTTCGGCAAAGCAGCCAAGCGACGCCTCGATGATCTGCTAGACGAGCGCTTGGGTCATGGTCATTATGGTCAGCGACTGCCGGCTGATGCGAAAGCCGGCCAAATGGAGCTCTTCTTCGATAGCGGCCGCCAAACTGCACCCCTCTATACGTGCCCTTCCACGGGCGAACAATACTTTTTTGCGGCCATTCCATTTTCGGTCATCCGCAACGACGCCGAGCTGCAACCGCGTCCGCTCGAGCCGGAAAGGGTTTGGGACTTGTACCTGCATTTGCAGGACCACACACAACTGGCGCCCGCTGTTTGTCGCTTGACGAATGGCGATCTTCTCCTTTTTGACGGCCAGCACAAGGCCGCTGCCCAGGTTTGGGCGGGCCGCAAAGCACTCGATTGCAAGGTATACGTAGAACCTGACGTCAGGCGACTGAAGGAAACAAACCTTTCTGCCCACGACAAGCTCCGGCAAATGCCCTTTTACACGTCGACTCTTCTCGAGAAGTACGCAGCCCTGGCCAAAGAGGATTGGGAAGCATTCTTACTCATTGCCGGCCCAAAGAATGAGCGAACGTTTTGCGACTTCATGCGGCTGCATGGCAATCTGTCGAGGGCGGAAGCCGTAAAGCGTGTCCGTTCGCGTATCTATCAGGATGTGCTCGAAGATCCAGACAATCGCCTGCGCGAATACATTGCTGAAGAGAATCGAGCAAGGCAGAATCCCCTAGCGATGCACCGCTTGCAAAAGACATTCTTTGCTGAGTTCCTGGTGCCACCGCCTCTTGACGACGAATTCGAGGGCGACACCTATCACCGTGACGACGAGAAGACCAATCTAGTGCGCCTGTTCAATTTGATCGTGGACGAAGGACTAGCCAACCGGTGGTCACCCGAGACGAACGACGCAGCCCACAAGAAAGCGGCGCGACTCTTTTCCGCAGGGGCGTTGCGGGCGTGGGTCCCGATGCTTCGTGATGCTATCGCTGCGGCCTTGGCCCTGATAGATGCCCAGGATCGCGCAAAGGTGTTCTACCGAGAGCTTGATGATGCGAAATTCGGGACGGTCGCTCTGTTGGTAAAGCGATTGTTCTCCCATAAGGTCTGGGAAGATCCCGACCCAGGTCTCAATGACCTTCGCTACGATGACGCTCAGCGAGCGAAAGGCATGCTAATGGAACACGGACTCAGCGCCAATTGGGTTCTCGGCGCGAAGTCATGACCTGATCGCAACATCAAGTCTGGATTGAGCGTCCGCAGACGCTTTGGCATAGAGAGAAACTCCGCAGACCGGCTTCGAGCGAACGCGTGACTTCGCGAAGAAGGCGGAGCACGCGATCCGGCTTCTCAAACTCTATCCGCCGCTGATGCCGTGATCATGTGATAACCCGATCCCCGCATTTGACTGCGCGGAGTCGTTGTTCGACGATTAAGATTGCCGCCCAGATGCAACGCCGGCCAGCTCAAGTTCCCCAGCCACGCCGCTTGGATAAGACTCGCATGACTTACATCGACGCGGCAATCATGGTGTTGAAGACTGCTCGCAAGCCGATGACGACCGCGGATATCACGGCCGCCGCGATAAGTAAGGGATTCATCCACCCGAGGGGCAAGACGCCAACGGCGACGATGAGCGCCGCCTTGTATAGCCACGCTCGCACCCTTCGAACCGGGATCCGCCGCGAATACCGCCCTGGCCCAAACCGCGCTGTACGTCATTCGGTGCGCTGGGTGTATAAGGACATCCCGACCGGCACGTAAGGCGACGTGGCTGAGTGTTACCTGATCGCCTTGCATTCACTCGGACAACCCTTTGGCTCGCCCCGTCGACTGTAGTCACGCTGTAATGGATCAATGGGGGAAACAGCTTCGCGCAATCCTGCGTCCCAAAGACGCGGCGCGCCATTTCCACAGGCAGTAGCGCGTGTACCAGCCAAACACAGGCGGCAGACCCCGTTATTCGGGGTCGTCTGGTGTGGTTGCGTCACCAGACAGTGCAGATCCCATTCGGTACTTGATGTCGAAATTGAGTATGTAATCCGTCTGTTCGGCACTAAGACCGTAATGGGTAGCGAGGATCTGATCGATCGAGTCGATAAGGGGCTTGGACTTGCTGGGATAGAACTCGTCGTACTCCACCATGCCAGATCGCCTATAGGTATATACCCGGCGCCTGGAGTGGACTTTAAGGTCTGCCATTAGGCGTCCGAAAGCCTGACCTAGGGTAGATAACGTAGTTGGTGATAATTCTCCGATCGGCATTCCTTCGATATCGGGCCCAGCAATGTCTCGGCAGTTTCCCTGAGCGATGAACCAGAAGTAGAACAAGGTACTGTTCAACACCGCCCCGATCGCCCGAGCCAGCTCTCTTGTAGGCAGGTATAGATCCCGAAGGTGGTCCAAGGACCGTGTGCGGGTCGCCGAGCTAAAGTAAGGTTCGAAGTCCATCGCACGGATCCAGAAGACCGGGCTGCGATGATACGTGAGGCGCTCGCCATGGTCCCTCAGGAGGGTCCCTAACACGGGCCGAACCGATGTAAGACTGGCAAGTACTTCGTTTGCAGTGACGTCTCCGGTTTTCGCATAAATCAGGTGGCCAGCGCTAGGCGGTCGCTTTTCGTAATGCAGCGTCGCAAAAAGCGTAGCTCGTTCATCCGCGTACCAGCGACGATAGGAGGATGTAAAAACTTCCGATGTCGTGCCAGCACTCATCTCGCCGACACTCATGCGCCGTCCAAGAACGATCGCCAATCGGTATTTGACGCCTTCGAAAAGAATGGATGGATGGGCGTCTCCACTGTAATACGAGATGTGCAGGGAGGCGTAGGCATCCGCCAAGTGCTGCTGGTACGAGCGCATGCGATGAGTGGAGAAGCCACTCAAAGGCACGATAAAGGCTAGCCGGCCACCCGGTCGGAGGAGAGCAGAGCATCTTTCGACGAATAGTGCGTACAGATTCCCAGTGCCTTGAGTTAGGTAACCCAGGGTGATATACCCGCGAACCTTGCTCAACTCAACGAATGGTGGGTTTCCTATTACGACATCGAACCCGCCTGCTTCCATCGTTTCGTAAAACTCAGCAAACCAATGGAACGGGAGGTGTGAATCCCGCCACTCCTTAAAGGCGAGTTCGTCGTGCGGATCGACCCCATACATTGTTGCGAGGAAGCCACTTAGGTCCGTCGCGAGCGCCCGAGTTGTCTCTAACAAATCGTCTCGCGAAATGACTGTATCTGCTTCTTGATTTGGCACCGCGAGCTGTGATTCCCGGTAGGCTGAAAGACGGTCAGCAACCTCCTGGGAGCGATGCACCAGCCCTGCGACTACGCTGTGCAAATCCAACGTGCTAGCCATTCCTTGCACTATTTCACCCGCGGTTGCAAAGCCTACAAGTGAGTTCCCCGCACGAATGTTGAAGTCAATATCCGGGAGCGGCTCGATGTGCGCGGAGTCACCCATATGGGCGACGACCTTCAAGAAGAGCCTCAGTTTGCAAATCTCGACGGCTTCCTCGACGATGTCCACCCCGAACAGGTTTCGGGCGATGATCGACTTTAGAAGGTACGACCTGTGGTCCGAATGGTTTGACAGTCGTCGAAGCTCATCAGCAAAATCAGTCAATCCCGTAGCCCCTATGGCACCCGGATCGTCGAGGAACGACTTCATCCGATCAAGGCAGCTCTGGCAAAGAGGCTCCAAGAGCGTGAGCGTGGCGAAGAGGAACGCACCCGACCCGCAGGCTGGATCCAGTACGCGAATGTCGGCTAAGCCTTTGTAGAGGGCGCGTAGCAGTTCTGGACCTTCGCTTGTGTCGATAACGTCCTGTACGAACTGGACGAGGTCAAGGTTCGCTCCTATCAGCTGATCAATGTCGGTTACAAGGCCTTTTTCCAATCGTTGTCGCAATTCGCCAGCGGCTTGACGCCGACGCAGAACCTCACGCCAAGTCTCGTGAACAAGCCCGTACCCCTCACCAGCCAGCTCATTCCACCTACGTCTGTCAGATGGATCAGAAATACCGCTCGCAATATCGGGCGGGATGGGGCGGTTCAGTCCATAAAGCAAGACGTCTGAGATGTAACGCTCCGGATCCTCTCTCAGCAAGCGCCAGACTGCACCATCTCCGCGAAAGGCGATGGAACAGTCCGATGCTGCTCGCCTTAGCACCTCGGGGATCACAGCCTCCGCGGCCATATACCGTGTGATGTCCTCTTTCGTGTAGTAGGCGCCTAACTCTTTCTGGTTGATGTACTTCTCAAAGATGTACCCGAGCACGTCCGGGTTGATTTCGCGGTCACTTCGTAGGGGTCGGTCGTCCAGGTGCCACGTGTAGGCGTCAAAGAAGTCGAAGACTCTTTCGAAGGCAGCATCCGGAATGTCAATCTCAGGGAAGCGCCGCTCCAATTCGTGAACTGCAAAGAGACCGCCGTTGATGTACGGCACCTCACCGATCATTGACTCGAGGCGAGCGTCCGACGGTAAGCCTTGCCCACCAAGAGCGCCATGAAACATGTGTAAGAGGAAGTACCGATAGAAGGTGAGGAATCGGCCAGAGTCGATCGAAGAGACCCTCGCGAGTCGATTGCGAAGGTAATCGGGATCGCGATCCAGGAAGCCCTTCTTTTGAATGAAGTAGGTGAACATGAGTCGGTTCAACATCACCGACGCGTACCACTCCCTTGACTCAAGCTCTGAAATTCCTTCGATGAAGCCCAAGAAGGCGTCGTGTTCTTTCTTGAACCTTTCGTAAAACGCCCGAGTCACTCGGTCGGCATCGAAACTGCGACGCATGCGAGCAGTCACCCCGGGGAGGGTCAGTGCCGGTTCCTCAGCAAGCGAAACCGCCAGTCCGACTAGTCGCTCGGCGAGGCGTTCGCCGGTCTGCCCGCGATGGAGCCAATGCTCCTTCAGGGATGTCGGCTTGCCTGGTTCTCTGCGCGCCCATTGCCATACCTGAACGTCGCTTCCAGGGTCGGCAAAGACCAAGATGTGTTCCAGATGAATCTTTGCGAGCGCCCTCTCGAGTCGGGACCTAACGAGCCGATCTGGTAGTACCTCAGCGACACACGCGACGGCGCCTCGCTTTTGCGCGACGGGATGCATCTGGTACGCAACGTTGTCCACCACCGCAGAGATTGGGATCGTTGGCACCCGATCCCAACCAAGATCTTCGATAAAGAGACCCGAAAAGTCTCTGGCAATCAGTCGCTTGCGTATGTCAGCTACCGCGACTGACATCTATCTTGCCAGCACGCGCGGGAACATGCCCAGTGAGCAAATGATTTCCGCATCTCCGCCCGATCGATCCTCTTCGACTACACATAGGCGATCATCTTCTCGGAGCGTCACACAAAGTTCGGCTAATTGTTCATCGGAAATGCCACTTCGAAGCTGGCGGTTAAGCGTGTCGGTAGCAGTTGGACGCAAGGGGAATCGATAAATTTCATCGATCGCCGCGTCGAGTTTGGGGGTGGCGAAAAGAGTCCCCTGGACGGCGCGTGCATAGCGCTGGAGCCGCTCGTACGTTTTGAACCGTGCGCCAGAGGGTCGGCCTAACTGGCCACCCGGAGCGCGGTCATCAGTCGCAATGCGCTCTGCCGCAGCCCGGACGAGGTCATGGTGGTTTGGGTGTCTCGGGATCGCGGGTGTTTCCGGCGCGCATTCCGCCGCATGCAGGATCACCAGTTGGGATTCGGTGACGCTATTTCCCGCCTCGTCAACCCAAGATAGGGCGTCGTATCCGTCAGCGGTTCGCATGTACAGCAAGACGCCGGGCGGCCGATCGGATGCACCATCGTATTCCCGAGTCGAATAGATGACGTTGGGGAGCGCCGAGATCGCCTTCTCGAGACCATGGTCCCGATCAATGGCGTTTTTCCAGATCTGATAAGCGAGCGAAGCCAGGTCGATCTCAGTGTCCGGCTCCTGGTCGAGAATGCCGGCCTTCTCGTTGTATAGGTCGACGATGACGTCTCCTCCGATGTCGTCTTCGAAGAAGGCCTCGTCTGCTCCGACCACTTCGGCATTTTCGCGAAGTCGCTGCCGAACCCGAGCGCGTAAGCGGATGATCAGCTCTACCCCATCAGCCGGTAGGAACGAGTAACAATCGATAGTCGGCGCCTGTTGGCCGATCCTGTCAACGCGTCCCGCCCGCTGAATGAGCTTGACGATCGCCCACGGGAGATCGTAGTTCACAACAATCGAGCAGTCCTGAAGGTTCTGCCCCTCACTTAGAACATCAGTTGCGATGAGTACTCTGATCTGTTTGTCAGGGGAATAATCCTTTCGGTTGCTTATCGGACTGAACCGCCAAGCGAGCTCAGTTGGATGCTCCGACGCCCCAGTGACCATCACTACGTCGGCAACGCCGCGTTTGCGCAACTCGCCCTCAAGGTATGCTGCGGTGTCCGCGTATTGCGTAAAGATCAAGACCTTCTCGTTTGGATGGTCGGCGACTAGCAACTGCTCTAGGCGGTTGAGTTTGCTGTCTCTGGCGGCGTCCCAATCCCCGCATCGACTGAGCACGTCGAGGAGTCGTTCGCAATCGGCCCGGAGATCAATGGCGAGTCCAGGCACGAAGAGCTCCGGACGAATCCACCTGAACTGGCGCCTCCGCTTCTTTTCGTAGGACCCATACACCTCAGCAGCGCGTCGGCGGAATCCGTCCTCGGTTCGCAAACCTAGTGACCACCGGTCCGGTTTTATGACCACGTCGCCATCCTCGTCCTCTTGGACGAGGACATCCTCGACATCCGCATCGGCAGCCTGTACCTCTAAAACCTCGGCCGTCTGAGTACCAACTGGAATGGGCAGGTTATGGTCGATGGCGTGAAGCACCACGAAGTTTCTAAGGAGATGACGTTCAACCGATTGGACAAAGGCGACTCCACCACTCTCGAGTCGCTTAAATAGTTGGGTTCTACTGAAGCCAATGAGCCTCCTACCTCCGCGAGATAGCCGCCGCAGAGTTTCGGCCTCGTTCGGCGTTGGCGCATGCCCCGAACCACCCGCCTCATAGTTGCCCATTCCGTAGCGTGGGAGCTGCAGCGCGTTTATCGCGTCGACAATCCGCGACTCGTACAAGAGCGCATAAGGATCAATTTGCCCAGGCTCGGCTTGTATCCGCAGAGTGTGGGGTTGGCGGGTTGGAAAATAGAAGCGCTCCCCGCTCTCGAATTGAATGTATTCTCGGCCGTTCTCAGGATCAACGCTTGCGTAGTTTTGCCGAATGAAGGTACGCGTGCGCCTCACAAGGTAGAGGCGCATTAAGTCGCGCCAGTCGTCGGGATGATCCGACTTCTCGAATCCCAGAATGGTTCGAGGTGAGCATTGGTGCCTCCTGACAAACTCAGTTTCGCCAATCTCGCGGATCAGCTTTTCAGGCCGGACACCTAGATCGCGGTCCGCAGGAATGAAGAGCCGGAGCTGGGCTGAAAGGTCGAGGTAGGATTTGTTGTAGGGCGTTGCCGAGAGTTCAATGACTCGACAGTCGTTCCTGGCGACGTACTCCTCGATTGCTTTGTAGCGCTTGCCCTCACGGTTTCGCAAGTTTTGGCTCTCATCGATGATTACCACCCGGTAGCGCCGGAGCGACCTCAATTCGGTCAACACACGGCTGAGAGGAAGTACGCGCCCTATAAGCCGACAGTCGTCTAGGTAGTCCTCCCACATCTCCGTAAGGTGGACCGGACAGACGATCAGGACGTCGGTCCCAAAGTCCTCTTGGAATACTCTCGCAACGGCGCTGGCCATCAGGGTCTTGCCTAGGCCGACGACATCACCGATCAGTACCCCGCCGCGTTTATTCAGATGGTGAGCTGCTATACGGACCGCCGCAGATTGAAATGGCGCAAGTCGGGCGCGCAGATCACTTGGGATCTGGAACTCGGCAAGGCCTGCGCGCGCCTCCTGCGACAAGTGGTATGCGATCTTCAGATAGATTTGGTAAGGCGGGATCGCTTTCTCGCCAGCCCATGACTCGTCAATGATCTCTGCAAGTTCGTCGCTGATGTCCACGCAGAAGCGGTCGACCCATCGCTCGTTGAACCACTGCTCGAGCTTTGCAGTCGCGTCCGATTCGATGACGTCCACATTGAGCTCGCCCTGGAACTTGAGTCCAGTGAACGTTAGGTTGCTGCTACCCAAGTAACCGACTCGCGGATACTGCGGATCCTTGCGGAAGGCTAGATAGAGCTTCGCGTGCAGTGTGTGCCGCAAGAAGAGCTTTACGATGACCTGCCTCGCCTTAAGTTGGCGGGAGAGCTGCCGTAGGCCCGCTTCATCAGCGGCTGCCGGAGCTCCCAAAGTGAGTTGCAGGCGGAATGCCGCTGCTGCCTTCTGGCGTAGCCGCAGCGCCGTGGCATTGTCCATCCCCGCCACCCCACCCGCTAGACGGAACGCGTCGCGCAGCTCATCATCAGGGAGTCGCTCCATGCCGACTAACAGCCGGCAACATGCTCCCTCGCCACCGCCCCATGCGTCGACGCAATCAGCGATACTCCGCCAGCCGCGCAAGTTGAGGTATCCGACGCAGAAGTCCGCTCGTTCGGAGAGTCTTAAAGCCTGCTCCAAGGCGGGGTGGAACTGCTTCTCGATGTTGTCAAATATCTGTGGCATCGAGTCTAGTTCGCCGACGCTTGGCGCATGCACGAGCGACTGCGCGTTCGCCCGTCTCGGATGGCATTTTCAGCAATCGATCGCAGCCATCCAATGCCTCCGACTCGATACGAGGCGTATAGGCATGAAAGTGCCGACAAGCCTGTTCTATGGCGTAAGAATGCCCCAACGAGAGACGGCCGCCGCTGGACTCGGGGCACGCGGGCAAGCTATCAGGTTTCGTCGGCCGACACAAAGCCGGGGTCGACTGCAGCCGAGATTGTCAGCGCATGGAGGACGAGTAGGGGATAACCATGCAAGTAGATGCCTTCCGGAAGCGTCGGACTTCCCTGGCAACTCGTCTCAGGGCCGCTGCGCCAGCGATCGCTTGTGAGTCTCCAAGCCAAGGACCACTTTTGCTCTCAAAGACCTTTGCCTTCGCTTCTAGGAACGCTTCGACAGCCCGTAGGACAGTCGGTGAGAGTTCGCCGAGGCCGAGGGAACTGCCCTGGGATGGAGACATGGCTCCGAATCGTGACCTGTCCCGCCTGTAACCGAAACCCAGGTTGTGAAGGCTGTTGTTGCTCGCCCGAATAGTTTTCGGTTGAGACCGCTCCGCCGCGAAGCGGCCTTATGTTCTTACGCCGTATGGCGTCGTTTGTCCGACCGAAGGCTCGTAGACCCAAAGTCCTGGTGCCGCCGTATTCAATTGTCAAGGTGCTCTCCCTGCCTGTTCGGGGCCGAGATGAGTCAAAGGTCCAAGGCGTGGTCCTTCTGAAGCTCGGCGGCTCTGGCATGCTGGCCCGTCTCGAGGTAAGCCGCTCGGAGCTTCCGGGCTAGGTCCTCCCGGTCGGGCTGCCGCTCCAGGGCCTGTTCGAGGAGCGGAATCGCTCGGCTGGGCTCCTGGCGCGCAATGAGGTTCGCCGCGAGGGTGCCCATCAGGTCGATCCGAGCGGTCTCGGCGCGCTGCCGAAGCTGGCGCACGAGATCGCCGGCCGCGCCGCGGGCGCCGTTCACCTCCTTCTCCAGCTGCTCCCATCCCGGTAGGAATTCGCCTGCCGACTCGTCGAGAAGGGCCGTCGCAGCGTCGACGAGGTCCGCCGACATCAGACCCTCCTTGGCGACGCACTCCGCCGCCATCTCCTCGAGGCGGAGGAGGTCGATGCTGCATTGGGCCAGGTCGAGGCGTACCGACTCGTCGTGATCCACCACAACGCGAGCGGCCAGCGGCGCCGGCAGCCAGCCGTTCAGCATGTTGCTGAGCCGGTTCCGGAGCCGGGTGCGCTGCTTCTCGGGCGACATTCCCGGGGTCAGCTCGTCGGCGAGGTCGGCTCGCATCACCCGGTCCTTCGGGCTGGTCAAGGATCTGAGCAATAGGTACAGCCAGATGAAAGCGATCACTGGGCGGCCCATCAGCTCGGGTCCGAAATCATGGCCGTCGTGGCGGAGCCCGAGCCCGCCAAGGGTGTCGATCCCCAGATAGGTCGGAGGCATCGCCGGCGATTGCGGCTTCACCGGGAGAGGTGCTTCCGGCTCCTCGGAGGGTTCCTCGATCGCGTCCTCGGGGTGGACTCCGTCCCCCTCATGTAGAGAGGGGTTGCTCGGCGCTTGGTCGACTCCGCGCTCCAACCACCATTTGATCCCGACCGCAGGCCGCTGCTCGACTCGGCGGCCGACCACCTTCTCCGCCGGCAGTGGTAGGCCGCGAGCTCGGAGCTGGACGGCCAGCTCCGAGTCCCCATTGCTCCCCAAAACATGAGCAGCGAGCAGTGCCGGCACGCTTTCCGGCCATTGGCTTCGCGCCTCGAGCCGGACATGCGCGGACCGCTCTTCGGCAAGCCGTCCAGCCACGTACAACGGGACCCCCAGCTCGAATACGCGAGCCGCTTCAGCGAACGCCCGCTGAGCGCCCGACGGGCGGCCACTGCCAAACCCTCGAGGCGGTTCGAAGAGCCACCGGCGTCGACCCGCGCTCAGCTCATGTAGCCGCAGACGCAGATCGCCGAGATGGCGCTTGGGCACTAATAGAAGGACGAGGAGCCAGAGGTCGGCAACCTCAAGAACATGAGCGAGCTCAGGCGACACGATCGGCCTCCTGGTTCATGAGATCAGGCAAGAGCTGATTTGCGAACCGGGCGAGCGCATCGCGTGCACGCGATTCGAAACGAAGCACCCACGGAAAGCCCTTCAGGTCATTGGTCGCGACGACCGGGTCGTCTGGAACCACAGCCAGGTGCAGGAGACCCGACAGTAGAGAGGTCGGCATTGGCTGCGTCGCGGCCGCCTGGTCGACGATGAGCGCCAGTTTGCCCTCAAGGCCGCGCTCCCACGCCCGGTCGGCCCACGCAGCGGCGGCCGAGCCCGACTTCAGGGTCGGCCTTGCGATCAAAAGCGAAACGTCGCTGGTTTCGACCGCGACGTCGGTGAGCCATCGATCTCCCGATGGCACCTCAAGTACAACCAGGTCGTAGGCACGGCGGAGCACCGGGATCATGAGGCGGAGGCGCTGGCCATTCAGCGTGTCTGGACCGACGCACAGCAACTCGCAGCCGCTGGGATGCCGGACCGCGAGGTCGACGACCGATTCATCAACGATGGCCCGGTGGCTGAGGAAATAGCTATTCAGCGGTACCGGATCGAGGCCAAGAGAAGTGGTCAGCTGGCCGGTAATGAGCAAGCAGATTGGCCGCGGTCGTCGATCACCTGCGACGGTTCCGACGGCCGCCACTTGAACGGCAAGGTTGAACGCCAGGGTCGTGCTGCCGCAGCGAGGCTCCAGCGCATGAAACGCGATGACCGGTGACACGCGACGGCAGGCCGGCAGCGAAGGCGGCGGAATCAATGGCTCGGTGTCAGTTGGCTCTCCGGGTACTGGGGTTGGCCATGGAAACGCAGCCGCCACCACTGCGGCCGCCAATGCGAGTACAACCACTGCGATGATCGCCGGAAGCCAGGCAAGCGCAAGCGCCCTGTCGACTTGAGGTGCATGACTCGCCGCCACGGCAACCGCCATGACCACGAGCACCGACAGCCCGGCCCATATGAGCACCCGGACCCCGCGCGCGATGTTACTGGCCATAGACGAGGCTCGCACTCCGCGATTCCGTCAGTGTGGCTGCCCCGAGGACGAGTAGCTGCACAGCGAGATGGCCGGTGATCGTGACCCGCTGTCCTTGGATCTCGACCGACCATGACGACAGACCTCGCACTGCGGCCGCGCGCATGGAAACATCGGCGACGATCCTCGCTTGGACCGGGTCGAGCACGACGACGCGGCCGTTGCTGCTCCGGTATGCCGCCGCGTCGATCGTCGACGCACCATCTTCTGCCGACGCCTGCAGGGTCTCCCCGAGCTGAGCGTAGCCAGACTCCACCAGCGCGGTGTCGATAACGAAGATCGAGAGGGGGACAAACAGGAACGCCATCACGAGGGCCGACATGACCAGGATCTGGCCCTCCTGCCGGGCGAGACGGCGCCTCATGGAGTTCGACTCCGGTAGGGCTCGATCAGCGCGTGGGCCTGCCAGGTCATGAGCACCCGGTTGCCGAGCACCTGACGCACGATCGGGAAGGCGGCGAGGCTGACGTAGCCGCGCACGGTGACCGTGAGCGCAGTCCCGCGCTGGAAGCTGCCGGTATCGATGGTGAGCTGGAAGTCCTCGATCTGCGCTCCGCTAACGGCCTCCTGCCCCGCGGCCAAAGCCGCGGTCTGGGCGGCCTGGGCGCTCGGCGCTCGGGCAGCCGCGAAAGCCGCTTGCGATGCCGCTGACCGGATCGCCATGTCCTCACCCACCACCTGGCCCACCGCGAGGATCCCAAGCGCCAAC
>Ga0307372_10002553_pt1 | contig 29994 bp, 23 predicted proteins | sample OX1MG_FD_202533 | JGI IMG/M metagenome (GOLD analysis project Ga0307372, IMG submission 202533) | Soil microbial communities from Risofladan, Vaasa, Finland - OX-1 | ecosystem: Environmental > Terrestrial > Soil > Coastal area > Acid sulfate soil | place: Finland: Risofladan, Vaasa | collected... | reverse complement strand
CACGAGGGCTGGAAGGCGGTCGTCTTCCACGCCATGGCCGGCCTGCCCTATGACGGCAGCGACCCGCGCAAGCCCTTCGATGAGGACGACTGGGAGTTGTACCACGTGGCCCAGGACTTCTCCGAGACGGTCGACCTGGCCCAGGCCGAGCCGGAGCGGCTGGCGTCCATGATCGAGCTGTGGTGGTCGGAGGCCGAGCGTTATCAGGTGCTGCCTCTCACCAACCAGCCGATAGCCGGCATGGACAACCGCTGGCGGCGGGAGCGCTTCGAGTTCCGCCCCGGCATGGCCAGCCTGCCCGAGACCCTGGCCCCCAACCTGCGCAACCGCTCCTGGCGGCTGCTGGCCGAGCTGCACGTCCCCGAGTCGGGAACCATGGAGGGAGTCATCGCCACCCAGGGCTCCAACGCCGGCGGCTGGGCCACCTGGGTGAAGGACGGGCGCCTTCACTACGTCTACAACTTCCTGGGGGCGGCGCTCACCACCGTTTCGGCCGAGGTGGCACTTCCTCCCGGTCCGGTGACGGCGCGCATCGAGTTCACCGCCACCGGGGCCTTCCAGGGAGACATCGACCTGTACTACGGGGATGTCCCGGTGGGCCAGGGCCACATCCCCCGCACCCACCTCATCACCTTCGGCATGCACGGCTTCACCGTCGGTTATCAGCGGGGGCCGGCCGTGAGCCCGGCCTACGAGGGACGGTTCGAGATGACCCCGGGCTCGTTGGAGAGAGTGGTGATCGAGGCGGCCGGGCGGGCCTGGCGCGACCCGGAGCGGGAGGACCGCGCCGCCATGTCCATCCAGTAGCCCGGCCGGCGCGGCGCCCTGGCGCCGCTACAGCGAGTGGAGGAACTCCACCAGTAGCCGGTTGACGTCCTCGGCCCGCTCCTGCTGGGTCCAGTGCCCGGCCCCGGCCAGGATGTGTGAGCCCCGCAGGCCGGGCAGGGTGCCGCCAAAGGCGTCGATGGAGCGCCGGCCCCAGGCGGTGGGCCCGTCCCGGTCCCCGCCGATGAAGATGGACGGCATAGTGATGGGCATGCGTCGCAGGCCGGCCAGGTCGCGCCAGTCCCGCTCCGAGTTGCGGTAGCGGTTGAGCCCGCCGGACAGGCCGGTGCGCTCGAACTCCCCGGCGTAGAAGTCGAGGTCGGCCTCGGTCATCCACTCCGGCATCGACTCGGGGACGATGAATCGGTCGCACAACTTCTTCCCCGGGGCCACGGTGGCCATCCCGCCCCCCTCCGGGGGAGGCGCGTCGCCCGAGGCGGTGAAGTAGAAGCCCAGGATCCACCGGCGCACGTCGGGTTCGATCTCGGCTTCGGCCCGGCCCGGCTCCTGGAAGTACTCGATGTAGAACTCCTCCTCCCCGCCCATGAGCCGGTAGGCGTCCCGGGGGTTGGTGCCCCCGTAGGGGGAGTAGGGAACCGACAGCAGGCCCAGGGCCCGGAACAGATCCGGGCGCAGCAGCACCGAGCTCCAGGCGATGGGCGATCCCCAGTCGTGGCCGATGATGACGGCGCTGGTCTCACCTAGGGCGTGCACGACGCCGACGTTGTCAGCCACGTGGCGGACCATGCGGTACTCCTCAACCGCCGCCGGCTTGGAGGAGCGGCCGTAGCCGCGAACGTCGATGGCCACGGCCCGGAAGCCGGCCTCGGCCAGCACCGGCAACTGGTGGCGCCACGAGTACCACGACTCGGGAAAGCCGTGGACCAGCAGGACCAGCGGCCCCTCCCCCATTTCCACGGCGTGGATACGGGTGCCCTCGGCGTCGAGGAGGAGGTGACGGGCGCCGGAGAGTCCGCCTCCGCTGGGACCCGTAGGGACGTCGCCGCCGTCGCCGGCGTCGGGCGTGGGGGCCACGTTCAGTCCTCCGGGGGCCGGGGGTCCCGGCGCATGGTCCAGAGCGGTGGGCCCTTCTTGACCGGGTGCAGCTCCCGGTCCAGCTCGTAACCGAAGCGGCGGTAGTAGGCCAGGTTGGCCTCCTTCTGCGTCTCCAGATACGACACCAGCCCCTCCCGGTCGGCCTGGGGGTAGACCTGCTCCTGAAGGGCGCCGCCGATACCGCCCCGCTGGGCGGAGGGATCCACGGCCAGGAGTTGGAGGTACCACATCTCCTCTTTGGGATGGATGCTCTCGATGGCGAACAGGTAACGGGAACCGTCGATCAGGGCCCGGGGCCGGGGGATCATGGCCACCAGGGCGCTGCGCAGCTGTCGGACCTGAGCCCCGATGGACAACGGCCACGCCCCCGGGCGCACGAAGGCGGCCACCCCCACCAGGCGCCCGGATGCATCCCGGGCGCCGTGCACCACCGCCCCGGGCCGGCTCTCGCCCACCATGGCCCGGAAAAAGATGCCCAGGGCCCGGCGGCGGATCCGCTCGTTGGCCATCAGGAAGACGAAGAAGGGATCATCGGCAAAGGCCTCGGTAGCCACCACCGCGATCTCGTCCAGGGTGCGCCGATCGAGATTCAGCAGCTCGAGGGTGATACCGGCGGGAGTTTTGGCAACCAAGGGTGAACCCGCCTCAGTCCACCGGCTCCAGGATGACGAGAGGAATGTCCCGCGTCGTCTTGTCCTGATAGCCGGCGTAGTTCTTGTGGCGGGCGGTCAGGCCGGGCCAGATGCGGGCCTTCTCCTCCGGGGTGGCGATGCGGGCATGGCGGCGGCCCTTGAACCCCCGGGTCATGACCTCGACCTCGGGCTTGTCCCGCAGGTTGAGGAACCAGTCCGGGTCCTTGGGTGATCCTCCGTAGGAGGCCACCAGGACCAGGTTGTCCCCATCCTGGGCCGGGGAGGTGAGCATGGTGGTGCGGGGCCGGCCGCTCTTGCGCCCGGTGGTGGTGAGCTTGACCACCGGCATTCCCATGAGCTTGCCCGCCACCACGCCGTTGGAGGCGGTGAAAATGTTCCGGTGGACGACGTTGACGACTTTGATGAAGCGGTCCTCGGAGTTGGCCATGCCCGGACCGTACCCGGTCGCGCCGCCCGGTGTCCGGGGACCGCCAGCAAGGGGACGCCTCAGGCGTACAGCGATCTCACCGCGGCCACGGCGGCGTCGGCTATGGACTCGGCCGCCCCGGGCCCGAACTGGGTCATGCCCACCTCGTAGCCGGCTTCGGGGTACTCCTCGGCCGGGGGCACGTAGCCGACCGAACCATTGGCGTAGCCGGCGATGAGAGGAAAGCCGAGGCCGGACCGGGCGGCCACGTCCCGCCCCGTCGCCACGAAGAACTCCCCCGGCAGGGACACGAAGGCGCACTGATCCGAGACCCGCAGGGCCTGGACCTCGACGGCCTGGGTGCCGGCTCGCAGTTCGGCCAGGCCCCATTGGCGCACGACGCCGAGCTCATTGAGGCGGGCCCGCAGGCGGCGGCGCTGTTCCAAGGACGCGTCGGGCGAACCCACCTCGGCCCGCAGCTTCTCCAGTTCGGCGTCGGTGTCAGCCACCGGCGGTCGGACCCGGCGCTCGACGTCGAGCCGGGACACAGCCGCGTCCAGACCGACGCCATCGAGCAGCATCCCGGTGGCAGCCACCGCCACGTCTTCGGACCAGCTCAGGTTGGCCGACCACTGGCCGCCGGCGGCCAGGGGCCGCATCTCCAGAGCCAGACGGGTGGCGGCCGCTCCGACGATTCCACCCACCCTTTCGACCTCGGCGTGGTCGTGGGCCGACCACACCGGGTTGACGTCACCGGCCGCGCCTTGAAGGTATATGGCCGTGCCGCCGAGGTTGCGCTCCAGGCTGCGGGCCATGGCCCCGGGCCAGTCGGCCGAGTACTCGAGGTTGTCGTGTTCGCGGACAGTGGAGTGGCAGGCGTAGGAGACCAGGGTGAAGACGGGTGGCTGGTCCCGACCGGGATCGGCCACCAGGACCCGCAGGGTGTCCTCGATGGGCCCGTCCGGGTCCCTCCGGTTGAGGCTGATGGAGCCCAGTTCGACACTGCCCGCCTCCAGGAGCACGGGCACGGCCCGGCGCCGGGCCATGGCCGCCGCCCCGGCCAGCTTGGCGGCGGTGACGGCCACGAACTCGGGGGCGTCACGCAGCCGCAGGCCGGCCGGCCCGGCGTGGGTGTGGGTGGCCGCCACCAGCACCCGCTCAGGCGGGATGGCGGCCCGTTCCTCCACCCGCCGGCGGGTCTCGGCCACCAGCTCGGAGCCCACCCCGAGCAGGTCGCACACGATGATGGCGATCTCACCGGCGCCATCGGACAGGACCGCCACCCGGGCGTGGAGCGGGTCGACCATGCCCCGGGAGGGCTCCGAACGGCCGCCGTAGCCGCCCATGGGGAGGCCCACCGGCGGGGTGATGTCGACGGTGGCCGCACCGGCCCGGACGGACGCGGCGGCCATGGGATCGGTCACGAGGGGGCATGCTATGAGCAGTGATCCGGCCCGGCCGGACCGGTAGAGGAGGCTCCCATCCCACTGGCCATCGACGGCGGTACTCCGGTGCTGCCCCGCCAGCCCGAGACCGGCAAGGGCATCGCCCTGCTCGGGGACGAGGAGCGCAAGGCCGTCCTGGAGGTGCTGGAGAGCCGCTCGCTGTTCCGCTACTACGGCCCGGACCTGCGGGCCAAGGTGGAGGGCTTCGAGCGGGCCGCGGCCGAGCGGCTGGGCACGGCCTACTCGGTAGCGACCTCCTCGGGCACGGCCGCCCTACGGGTGGCCCTGGCCGCTCTGGGGGTGGGTTGCGGTGACGAGGTGGTGGTGCCGGCCTTCACCTTCATCGCCAGCGTCAACGCGGTGGTGAGCATGGGGGCGGTGCCGGTGTTCGGGGAGATAGACGAGACCCTGGGCCTGGACCCGACCCGACTGGCGGACGCCGTGAGTGACCGGACGACGGCGGTCATGGCTGTGCACCTCGAGAACGGGGCCTGTGACCTCGACCCCATCCTGGCCGTCACCGACCAACGGGGCCTCCCGCTGCTGGAGGACACCGCCCAGTCCATGGGGGCGTCGTACCACGGGCGACCCCTCGGTTCCTTCGGGGCCCTGGGCGCCTTCTCCCTCCAGCTGGAGAAGAACGTCACCGCTGGGGAGGGCGGGTTGGTCACGACCGATGACCACACCCTCTGGCTGCGGGCCGCCCGTTACCAGGACCAGGGCGGCCAGTTCGTCACCAGCCAGGGATCCGAACGCGGCACCGATGAGGTGCCCGCCTTCGTGGGCGAGAACCTACGTATGACCGAGATAGCCGGGGCCATCGCCGGGGTGCAGCTGTCCCGTCTCGACGGCCTGCTGGCGACGCAACGGGCCAACTGGAACCGCATCCGGGCCGGCATCCAGGCGCGCCCCGGGCTGGAGTTCCGCCGACAGCCGGATCCGGATGGGGACGGCGGCTCCTCCCTCCATGTGTTCCTGCCCGACCGGGATACGGCCAAGCGCTTCGCCCGGGCTCTCATCGCTGAGAACGTGCCGGCTGGGCAGATGTACCGGGGCCGGCCCGTCTACGCCACCGAGTCCATCCTGGAGAAGCGCACCGTTTCGCGTAAGGGCGGACCGTGGAACTGCGCCGAGCACCCCTGTGCCATCGAATACCGGATGGGCATGTGCCCCCAGACCGAGGAGCTGGTGGCCCGCTCCGGCATCATCGTGGTGGCCGCCAGCTACAGCCCGGATACGTGTGACGGGATAGCCGAGGCCGTCAACAAGGTGGCCGAGGCGGTGCTGGTATGAGGGGCGCGGGGATGACCCAGGCGGAGCTGCCCTTCGGATCGATGTACCGGCACGGTTTCGTGCGCCTGGCCCTCGGGATTCCCACCGTACGGGTGGCCGATCCCGCCTTCAACGTGGCTCAGACCCTGGAGCTGGCTGAACAGGCCTCCGATGAGCGCGCCGCCCTGTGCATCTTCCCCGAGCTGGGCCTGTCCGGTTACTCCATCGATGACCTGTTCCACCAGGGAGCGTTGCTGGAGGCGGTCACCTCTGCTCTTTCCGATGTGGTGGAGGCCAGTGCGCGGCTGATGCCGGTGCTGGCCGTGGGAGCCCCGCTGCGGGTGGGCAGCGCCCTCTACAACTGCGCCGTGATCGTGCATCGGGGCCGGATCCTGGGCGTGGTGCCGAAGAGCTATCTGCCGACGTACCGCGAGTTCTATGAGAAGCGTCAGTTTGCCGCCGCCCGGGACGCGCTGGTGGAACGGGCTCAGGTGTGCGGCCAGGACGTCGCCTTCGGTTCCAACCTCATCTTCGACTGCGCCGACGTGGACGGCCTGGCCATCCACTTCGAGGTGTGCGAGGACGCCTGGGTCCCCACCCCGCCGTCGAGCTGGGGAGCGATGGCCGGCGCCACCGTCCTGGCCAACCTGTCGGCGTCCAACATCGTGGTGGACAAAGCTTCCTTCCGGCGCCTGTTGTGCCAGTCCCAGTCGGCCCGCTGCCTGGCCGCCTACATGTACTCCGCCGCCGGAACGGGTGAGTCCACCACCGATCTGGCCTGGGACGGCCAGGGACTCATCTGTGAGAACGGGGATCTGCTCGCCGAGAGCCAGCGCTTCTCGCCCGAGTCCCAGCTGGTCACCGCCGACATCGACCTGGGCCGGCTCCTGGCCGACCGCATGAGCCTGACCAGCTTCACCGACGCCGGCCACGACCAGGCCGAGCGCATCCGGGCCTTCCGCCGGGTCCGCTTCGAACTCGACGTGCCCGATGAGGAGGTGAAGCTGCGCCGGAACATCGCCCGGTTCCCCTACGTTCCCTCTGACCCGGAGGGTCTGGCCGAGCGCTGCTCGGAGGTCTACAACATCCAGGTCCAGGGCCTGGCCAGCCGGCTGGCCGCCACCGGCATCGAAAAGATGGTCATCGGCGTCAGTGGCGGGCTGGATTCGACCCAGGCCCTCATCGTGGCGGTCAAGGCCGCCGACCGCCTCGGCCTGCCCCGCGAGAACGTGCTGGCCTACACCCTGCCCGGTTTCGCCACCTCGGCCGAGACCCTGTCCAACTCCCACCGGTTGATGCAGGCCCTGAGGGTCAGCGCCGAGGAGATCGACATCCGCCCCTCGTCATCCCAGATGCTGGCCGACCTCGGCCATCCCGCCGCCGAGGGCCAGGCCGTCTACGACCTCACCTACGAGAACGTCCAGGCCGGGGAGCGGACATCGCACCTGTTCCGTCTGGCCAACCTGCACAACGCCCTGGTGGTCGGAACCGGTGATCTCTCCGAGCTGGCTCTGGGCTGGTGCACCTACGGCGTCGGGGACCAGATGTCGCACTACGACCCCAACGCCTCGGTCCCCAAGACCCTCATCTCCTACCTGATCCGCTGGGTGCTCGACACCGCTGAGGTGGGCGAGGCGGCCCGGGAGGTCCTCCGGGACATTCTGGCCACCGAGATCTCCCCGGAGCTGGTGCCGGCTGGAGAGGGTGGGGTCATCCAGAGCTCGGAGGCCAAGATCGGCCCCTACGAGCTGCAGGACTTCAACCTCTACTACACCCTGCGCTTCGGCTACCTGCCCAGCCGCACCGCCTATCTGGCCCATCACGCCTGGGGCGACGTGACCACCGGGACCTGGCCCGACCTGCTCCCCGAGGAGCGCCGCCATGAGTACGACCTGGCCACCATCAAGGCCTGGCTGAAGGTCTTCCTGCACCGCTTCATCCAGACCAGCCAGTTCAAGCGCTCGGCCCTGCCCAACGCCCCCAAGGTCGGCTCGGGCGGTTCGCTCTCCCCCCGGGGCGACTGGCGGGCCCCAAGCGACGCCAGCTCCCGGGCCTGGCTGGACGAGCTGGAGGCCAACGTCCCGGACTGACCGGCCGGGACTGCTGACCGGCGGCGGCGAAGGTCACGTCGCCGGAGGCGGCCATCTGGTGTCCTGCCGAAGTTAACGTTGACGTGAGAGTCCGGTATGGTGTCGGCCATGCTCGCCAACGCCGATACGGGTCGGCGGGGCATCCCCTACAAGTGGATCGCCCTGTCCAACACGACCCTGGGTGTCCTCATGGTCACCATCAACCAGTCGATCCTGCTCATCTCCCTGCCCGACATCTTCCGGGGCATCAAGCTCAACCCACTGACGCCGTCCAACACCTCCTACTTCCTCTGGGTGTTCATGGGCTTCCTGCTCGTCACCGCCGTTCTGGTGGTGAGCCTGGGCCGGGTGGGCGACATGTACGGGCGGGTGAAGATGTACAACCTCGGCTTCGCCGTGTTCACCTTCTTCTCCGTCCTCTTGTCCATCACCTGGATCAGCGGAGTCGGCGGGGCGATGTGGATCATCATCATGCGCGTCTTCCAGGGCGTCGGCGGCGCGTTTCTCTTCGCCAACTCCACCGCCATCCTCACCGACGCCTTCCCCGAGCACGAGCGGGGCAAGGCCATGGGCATCAACGGCATCGCCGCCGTCAGCGGTTCGTTCCTCGGTCTCATCCTGGGTGGCGTGCTGGCGCCGGTGGAGTGGCGGCTGGTGTTCCTGGTCTCGGTTCCCTTCGGCCTGTTCGGCACCCTGTGGGCCTACCTCAAGTTGAAGGACAGCGGCATCCGCCTGCCGGCCAGGATCGACTGGTTGGGCAACGCCACCTTCGCCATCGGGCTCATCTCGCTGCTCACCGGCATCATCTACTCCCTCCTCCCCTACGGCGGTCATCCGACCGGCTGGACCAACCCCAAGGTCCTCACCGCCATCTTCGGTGGCATAGCCGTGCTCGGCCTCTTCGCCTGGATCGAGACCCGGGTGGAGGAGCCCATGTTCCGGCTCGATCTGTTCAAGATCCGGGCCTTCACCACTGGCAACATCGCCGGCCTGCTGGCCGCCCTGGGCCGGGGCGGACTGCAGTTCATGCTCATCATCTGGCTACAGGGGATCTGGCTGCCCCAGCACGGTTACAGCTTCGCCCAGACACCGTTGTGGGCCGGCATCTACATGATCCCCCTGACCCTCGGCTTCCTGCTGCTCGGCCCGGTGTCGGGCATCCTCTCCGACCGCTTCGGGGCCAGGGGACTGGCCAGCCTCGGCCTGGTGGTGTCGGCGGCCAGCTTCCTCCTGCTCGAGCTGCTGCCCATGAATTTCAGCTACATCTGGTTCGCCCTCCTGGTTTTCCTGTTTGCCGTCGGGATGGGGCTGTTCTTCTCCCCCAACCAGGCCGCGGTCATGAACAGCCTCCCCTCCGACCAGCGCGGCGCCGGGGCCGGGATGCTCAACACCTTCCAGAACTCGGCCCAGGTGCTGTCCATGGGCCTGTTCTTCACCATCGTCACCCTGGGTCTGGCCTCGGCCCTGCCGGTTCACCTCTTCAGTGGTCTGACCGCCGCCGGGGTACCGGCCGCGGCGGCCAGGACGGTGGCCAACGAGCCGCCCATCGGGAGCCTGTTCAGCGCCTTCCTGGGCTACAACCCGGTCAAGGAGCTGCTGGCCCCGACCGGAGCGCTGTCCCATCTGAGTTCGAGCCAGGTGGCCTACATCACCGGACGGTCCTTCTTCCCGCACCTGATCCAGGCTCCGTTCGCCAAGGGCCTGCATCTGGCCTTCGACTTTGCCGCCGGAGCCAGCATCATCGCTGCCATCGCCTCCATCCTGCGGGGCAAGCGCTACATGCACACCGCCACCCCGGTCGGTGATGAGCTGGCTCGAGCGGCCGCTGAGATGGGTGCGGCCGTGGGCGTGGACGAGCAGAACGCCGAGGCCGACCGGGCCGGCCTGGCCCGGGCCGGAAGTTGACCGTCACCGAAGCGGCCGGGGCGACGGGGGCGGCCGACGCAGCCGGGGCGGCGACGGAATCCGGCCCCCTGCTCAGCATCGGCGCCGCCGCCGAGCGGGCCGGCGTCTCCCAGCGGGCCCTCCGGTACTACCAGGAACTCGGCCTGGTCACCCCGGCCTGCACGCCGGGGGGACTCCGCCGTTACTCGGAGGAGAACCTGGCCCGGGTGGCCCGGATCCGCGAACTGCAGAGTCTGCTCGGCCTCAACCTGGACGAGATAGCCGTCGTCCTGGCCCGGGAGGACCGGATCGGTGAGATACGGCAGGCTTATTACGACGCCTCCACCGTCGACGCCGAGCGCCACGACCTGCTGGTCGAGAGCCTGCGCCTTCAGCGGGAGTTGCGGGCTGTGGTCCTCTCCAAGCGGGCGGCCATGGACGACTTCCTAGCCGATCTCGACGCCCGCATCGCTCGCATCCACGCCCTGCTGGAGGAAGAAGGGGCCTGAGCGGGGCGGACCAGGCCCTATTCTCACCGGCGTGTACGACCGCCTGCGCCGGGCCACCCTGGCCTCCTTCGTCATGCTGATCATCCAGCTCGGGATCGGCATGGCCGTCAATCTCTACGTCAAGGTGCCCAAGTCGGACCACGGCGCCGGCATCGGCCACGCCCTCACCGCCGGGCCCTACGGCATCACGGTCCACATCGTGGTCGGCCTGCTGCTCATCCTGTCGGCCATCGGCCTGGTGGTGCAGTCGGTCATGGCCCGCCACCGCCTGATGATGGTCACCTCCATCATCGCCCTGGTGGCCATCCTCGGCGCCGCCGGCACCGGCTCCGCCTTCGTGAGCGACAGCCAAGCCGGCGCCTCCCTGGGCATGGCCGTACTCTCCCTGGTGGCCCTGTTCTGTTACGGCCTGGACCTGTTCGTGCTGGGCTCGCCCGCCGCTGCCTGAACCTCTTCGATCACGATCACACCGCTGCCGATGCCCCTCCCCCCTCCCGAGTTCCCCGCCTTCGACCCGGCCGTGGCCGAGGGCATGGTGGGCACCGGTGCCGTCATGGCCGGCATCCCGGAATATCTGGGCATCCGCACCGTGGAGGCCGGAGCCGGGCGGCTGGTGGCCGAGGTGGCCGTGCGGGAGGAACTGCTCAATCCCTTCGGCGCCCTCCACGGCGCCGTCCTGTCAGCCCTGGCCGACCACGTTCTGGGGGCGGTCGTCTATACGGTGGTGGAGCGGGGCTACTGGGCCGCCACCACCGAGTTCAAGCTCAATTTCCTGGCTCCGGTGCGGACCGGGACGGTGCGGGCCGAGTCGTCAATCATCTCCATGAGCCGGCGCACGGCCGTGGTCCGTATCGACATGGAGAACGAGGGACGGGCCGTGGCCGCCGTCCAGGGCACCGTCACCATCGTCCCGCCCCGGGCCTAGCCGAGCTTCACGCCTCGGCGGTCGACCGGCGCCGTCGCCGGCCGGCCAGGACCAGGCCTCCGCCCACGGTGAGACCCAGTAGGGGGATGGCGGCCGCCACCGGTGCCTCGGGCACCTGACCCCCGCCGGGACCGCCGCTGACACCGCCGTCCGACCCGATCACGCCCGTGGACGGGCAGGTCTCGCCCAGGACGTAGTTGTTACCGGGGCCGACATCTGATGCCGTCAGCACCAAACCGCCCGTCTGTGGCGTGCCGGCCAGGACCGAAACCGATGAGTTGGGAGCCATCAGAGTGTCCCCGGTGGCGGGGGCGCCCAGGTCGGACAGAGGGACGGTGACGGTGATGGTGCCGTCGGGGCCATCGACGATCTTGCCGGTGACCGAGCCCGTACCGGCCGTGTAGCCGGTGGTGGCCTTGGTGCCATAGCTGAAGGTGTCCCCGGTCTCGGCTATCTGGGCGTTGGTGTAGTACACGGTCCCGCCGTAGGTCCACAGCAGGTAGTACTCGTTGGCCGTCCCTCCGGGCGGGCTGGTGGGCGACCACTCCTGCATGTTCTCGATGGTCAGGATGGTGGTCAGGCTGGTGCCGTCGTTGCGCATGTCGGCCTGGATGACATCGAGGTTGGGGTAGTCCGATCCCGCGCCGGGGGGATACACGGACTCCCCTGGGCTACCGGTGAACAGAGGGACACAGGCCGGGTTGGGTGGCGTCCCGCTGCCGGTCGAGGTACGGCCGGGGGCGGCACAGGCGGTCCCGGAGTAGGTGCAGACATTGAAGTCGGTACCGGTGGGCCCGGGCGCCGACGGCGCGGCCACGACTCCGCTGCTCGGGTTCAGCTGGATGGCAAAACCGCTGGACAGAGGGGCCGGGCCGCCGTTGACCGTGGAGTTCTTGAAATAGGAGGTTCCGAGGTTCGGCAGGGTGGCCACTCCGGTGGAAGCCCCGTTGATCTCGGTGGGGGACTCCAAGATCCACTCGGCCGTGTCCATGGTCGACGGATAGTCGATGGACTCCGTGAAGCTCTGCCCGTTGGTGTGGTCGTCCATGGTTATGTTCCAGCTGCCCGGGGTGGACGACTGGGTGATGGTGGCCGTGACGAGATCACCGGGGCCGACCGGCATGCTGACCTGGGTCTCGGGTTCGGGGATGATCTCGTACCAGGCGTAGTAGCTGGCCACTCCCCCGGCGCTGACATCCTCTCCCACTCCGGTCTGGATCAGGGTGGGGCTGCCCGTGGGCTGGTTGGGGTTGTCATTCCCACCCCCGATGCCGATCCAGTTGGCCCCGTACTCGGCCTGGCCGGGCGTCTCCTGGATGGCGGTGGGCACCACCCACTCACCGCTAACGGACGTGTACGGAGCCGGAACCGCCACCGAAGGGGTGGTTCCGGTCCCGTCGGCGCTCAGCTGGTAGCCGCTCCAGTTACCGGACTGGATGACCGCCCCGGCCACCGCCTTCTGACCCGGGACCAACTGGAGGTTCGGGACGTGGCGGTCGGTGCGGTGGGTGCTCCAGGTGTGGGCGTGGGCCCCGGCGGCGGTGGCCGCCAGAGCGGGGCTTCCCATGGCGGCGGCCGAGAGCGCGGCCACCGCCATGGTGGTGGTGATGCGGATGATCCGGCGCATTTCTCTCCCCAATGAGATGGTGGTTGGAAGTTCGGCTAGACGGCGGCCGGCCGGCGGCCTCGTTGCCGCCGGCGGTACAGCAGGCCGCCCGTTACGGCCAGGCCGAGGATGGGTATCAGGGCCGCCAGCGGGGCTTCGGGTACATCGCCCCCCGTTCCTGAACCGCTCCCGGCCAGGCCGTAGACCTGGATGTCGTTGATGATGCTGGTCACGTTCGGGGTGCCGAAGCCGGTGACGTAGTCCCAGCCCGGGGTGGCCGGATAGCCGTTGTCCCCGGCCACGATGTCGTTGAAGTCGGTCCCAGCCGAGGGCCCGTCACCCAGGGTGTAGAGGATGGGGGCGGCAAATCCGTAACCGGCCGGGCTCGGGTCGCTCGACTGGATGCGGGCCCACATACCCTGCCAGAGCGGAGCCGACAGGCTGGTGCCGGCGCCGGTTCCGTCCGGCCCGATGTCGTAACCATCCCCGAGGACGTCCCCGGACTGGGCGGCCACGTCCGGCAGACCCCGGCACAACTCTCCGGTGTTGTTGGTGTTTGCATTGACACCCATCAGGCAGCGCCCGACCACGTGACTGTCGGCCGCCTGCCAGGGCGGGGCGGGAATGAAGTTGGACGTGCCGCCGCCGCCGAAGTTCCAGCCGTACTCAGCCACCCGGCTGGCCGGGCTGCCGCCGTCGGTGTACAGAACCGTGCCGCCGACGGCCACCGCATAGGCGCTGGCGGCGGGATAATCGACACTGGGTGCCCCGTTGTAGGCCACGCCGTTGCCGGCTCCGAGCACGGGCACGATGACCGCCCCGCAGGTGAATCCGGTGTCGCCCGTACTGGCGAACAGAGTCTTTCCCTGCATGTCGGCCAGCAGCAGCTGGCTGTCGATGACCGGCTCCTGATCGTCACCGAAGGCCAGGCCGGGCACGACGCTCTCGTTATCGTTGGTGTTGAGGGACTCGAGCGGACCCCGCCAGATCCCGTTGACGGGCGTCTGCTCGCACACCCCTTCCGAGGCGCTGGCCTGACGGGGACCGTTGGGATCCTGAGCCCAGGCGATGAAAGCCTTGTCCAGGTCGGGGTCGGCCAGGTTCTGGGAGAAGTAGAGCTGGAGGGCGCTGACGTCCGGGGCCATGCCCGTACTGGCGGTGAAGTCGATGTCCCACTCGCCGCTTCCGCTGGTGTCCGTGCCACAGTCGGGCGCTCCGCTGACGCCGGAGTCCACACAGTGGAGGGTGACGGGAACCTTGGGGAGTTTGAACTGGGTTTCGAAGTTGGCCAGGTTGTTGATCGGCTCGGTGGGATCCCCCTCACCGATGACGGCCAACTGCTGGCCCTTACCGGCTATTTCCGCGGGCTGCTGGTAGATGTTCCAGAGGTCCTGGGGCGTGGTGGTGAGAGCGATGCCCGTACCGGCTGCCTTGGCTTGAGCCTGTTCGGCCTTGGCGGCGGTCACGGCGGCGGCCGAATGCGACAGACTCGGTAGCTGCCAGTGCTGGGCGGTGTCCAGACCGACGATGGTGCCGATCTGGTCGCCCGACCAGACGGTGGGACCCTCTGCGTTGGCCACGAAGGTGGACCCGTCCGTCGACCGGTAGGTCATCTCATCCACACCGAAGGCGTTGTGGATGGCGGCCGGGTCACCCTGAGCCGAGACCACGTCACCGGTTACGGCCACGTTGGTCACGTCCAGCCCGGCCCCCTTCAGGCGGTGGACGACATCGGCGGTGACCGCCGGCGCCGGTCCGAAGCGCAGCCCCTCCTCGGTCGGGGTCAGGAAGTGGTGGTAGTCGGGGCTGCCCTTGGTGGAGGTCGCCTTCAGGTAGGCGACTTCCGCGGCCGGGTCGGGATCCTGGATGGCCACCACCACCCTCATGAGGGTGCTCGACGGGGCCGCCCCGACCAGCTGGTCCTGGGCTATCCCCGGCACCCGGTCCCAGGTGAGGGTGACCGGGTGGCCGGGGCTGAACACTGCCGCCGGAGCGGTGGAGGCCGAAGCGGTGCCGGCCAGCAGCGCCAACGGGCTGCCCGCCAGAGCTCCTACGGCCAAGAGCCGCCAGGCCTGGGTGGGTCGTCTCCGCATCTACTTGGCTCCGTTCGTGAGGGCCCGCCGGCGGCGGCGGAGGATGAGCAGTCCGGCCGCGCCCAGGCCGATGACGGGGATGGCCACGGCCACCGGCGCCTCCGGAACCTGGCCCCCACCCGGGGCTCCCCCGCTGGTGCCGGGGTTGCCAGTGGCGGCGCAGATCTCCCCCAGCGTGTACGGGTAGTTGGCAGCCTGGGTGTCGAGGACCTGCAGGCTGCCGCCCACCGTCGGGGCACCCACCAGCTCATCGCTCTCCCCACCCAGGCCGGTGAGTATGGCTCCCGCGCCGGGGTTGCCCACGTCGGACAGCGGCACGGTGACGCTGACCTTCCCATCCGGGCCGGTGGTGATCGTCCCGGTGGTCAGGGTGCCGGCCGTCTGGTACTGGTTGGAGCTGCCGACCTTGTTGACGGTCCCGTAGTTGTAGTCGACGGTACCGGCCACGGTCACCTCGGCATTGGTGAAGTAGGTGGTGGCTCCGCCGGCCGAGGCGTAGGTCCAGGACATGTAGTACTCGTTGGCCGTCCCGTAGGGCGGGGTGGAGCCGGCCGCGTCCTGCATGTTGTTGACGGTGAGGACGGTGGTGATCGAGGTGCCGTCGTTGTGGATGTCACCCTGCACCAGCGCCATCTGGGGATAGTTGGTGGCGGTGGGATCGAGGGCCGACACGGCTTGGGCGTTGGGAGCACTCCATAGCGGGACGCAGCCCGGGTCGACCGGGCCGCCTGAGCCCGAACCAGAGCCCGAGCTACCGCCGCTGGTGGAGAGAAAGGCGTAGTTGGTGCCGTCGTAATAACTGACGGTGGTGGAGTTGGGCGAGGGGACATCGTTGGTCGGGGTGGTGGTGCCGTCGATGCCCTGGGTGAGCGGGGTCACGTTCATGACCCCGAGGCCGGTGGTGTAGTCCCAACCCGGCCCCGACACGAAGTAGCCGTTGGACGTCGGAGGGCTGGGCGGAGTGGCGCTCGGGTTACCGATGTCGTAGAAGTCGGCCGCGTGCTGGTAGAAGGACGGATCGGCCAGCCCGTTGCCGCAGTAAGGAGCGCAGTCCGCCGAGGAGGAGTTCTTGGGAGCGGCGGCCTGGACCCGGGCCCACATGCCCAGCGACAACGGGGAGGAGAGGCTGGTGCCACCTTGCTGGGTGGCTGAGCCGTCGAAGTAGATCCCGTAGCCGTTGGTGGCGATGTCGCCCGACTGGGCGGCGATGTCTGGAACGGCCCGGCAGGGTACGGCGGAGGTGCTGGGGGTGCCGGTCACGTCGTAGGGGCACGGCATGACGCCAGGGCCCCCGGTACCGGAACCGTTGATCTTCGCCTGCCAGGCCGGCTCCGGGTAGATCAGGCTGGAGCCGCCGCCGGTCTCGTTCCAGGCGTACTCGACGGCCCGGCTGTTCGGGGTCGTCGCATTGGTGTAGAGAACGGTGCCACCGACGCAGGTGACCTCGGGGAGGGCGCAGGGGACATTGACATCGGGGAAGGCCTGATTGGCCACGCCGTTGGTGTCCACCGGGGCGATGGGGCAGGAAGAGCCGTCGTCACCGGCCGAGGAGAACAGGGTACGCCCGGCCAGCGAGGCGCCGATGAGGGTCTGCTGATAGGCCTCTTCGGCGGACTGGCCCATGGCGAAATCGGTACCGGTGGGCAGCAGAGCCTGGGCGGCCGGGTCGTACTCGCACTCTCCATAGGAGGCGCTGGCTTGCAGGGGGGCGTTGGGATCTCCGGCCCAATCGTCCACGACGCTCAGGACATCGGCATCGGTGAGGCTGGTGCCGAAGTAGAGGTCCAGCTCGGAGAGATTCGGGGCCATGCCGGTGGAGGACTGGGTGTCGATGTCCCACTCCTCATCCCCGGCGGTGTCGGTGTACTTGGCGGCCGCGCCATCCACCTCGACCAGCCGGACCGGGACATTGGGCAGGGCGTCAGGACACTTGGTGGTGGCCCCGCAGGTGGCGAGCTGGTCGGGGTTGGCCTCGAAGTCACGGAGATCCTGGATCGGGGGCGTCCATGCCCCCTCACCGAAGATGGCCACTTTCTGTCCCTGGCCCGTGTTCGTTCCGGGCTGGCCGTAGGCCGACCACATGTCCTCGGGGGTGGTGGCGCCCGTGCAGGGGGCGCCGTTGCTGGTGGGTGTCTGACAGAAGTTCTGGGACGGCTTGGAGCCCGTCTTGGCGGCGTTGGTGTGCATGACCTGCGCGGTGTTGAGGCCGACCACGCCGAGGACGCCGATTCCAGCCGGCACTTCCGGGGCGTTGGCATTGGCGTAGAAGTGCAGTCCGTGCCAGATGTAGTTATCGATGCTGACACTGAAGGTGGACTCCGCCTGGGCCACGGTGCCGGTGAGGACGATGAGATCACGGCTGGTCGACACCCGGTTCACCGTGAGGCCGTGGGCGGTGGCGTAGGAGAGAGCGGTGCGGTAGTTGCCCGCCGGAGCGCCGTACTCGCTGGCGATCTGGGCCGTGCTCAGGAAGTGGTGGAAGTCGGCGCTACCGGGCGTATAGATGTCCTTGAGCTGAGCCGCCTCGGCGGCCGGGTTGGCGCCGGCCAAGGCGACATCCACCTCCACCGCGGTGGAAGGGGCCGTCGCTCCGGATGGCGCCAAGGAGCTCAGTCCGGGGATGACGTCCGCACTCAGGCGGGCCAGGGACACAGCTGGCGTAGCCGCGTGGGCGCTGCCGGTCATGGCCAGTGAAGTAGTGCTTGCGACGGCGGTGGCGGCAAGCACGGCAAGGTAACGGCGCAACAAGAGAGTTCCTCTTCTGTCGAGTGGTCGGCGGATTGTGCAGCTCGAGGTGCAGTGTCGAGTGGAACGAATACGTGAAGCCCCAGAAAGAGCGCTCCGACTCTGGATGGCTAGGTTTCCGGTGCAGGTGGTGATCTCCTTCCGGAAACGGACAATCTTCTGTTAAGGGCCGATGAACGACCCCCCTTGGCTAGAAGCGACTAACTCTGGCCCCGCATAAGTGCGGGCGGGCTGGAGGATCGGCTCGGGTGCGGGCGGCTCCGACGTCTTCGGCGTCGGTGTCCACTTGGCCTGACGGGCACCGATCAGCCACCGGGTCAGGGCGATGAAGGGACCAGCCGTTTCGAACAGTCCGCTGATCGGGGTCAAAAGGAGGATGGTCAGGTGCTGGCGCAGGCGGTTGAGCCTCGACAACTGCTGGTAGCGCAGATTGCGGGCCAGTCCGATCTGATAGGAGGCGACCCATCCGGCTCCGGCCAGAAGGATGAACGCTCTCCAGACACCGAGCGGTGAGCTCAACGCCGCTTGACGGATGGCGGGATGCAGGAAGAAGAAAAGCCCCGCAAATCCGATCGGGAAGCCCAGGGCGTAGGTGCCCACCCGGAAGCCGACCGCCACCCGGAGCTTTCGACGTTGGGGGGCGGGAATGGAGCGGAGGTCCTCGCGCTGTCCCATGGCCCTCCAACCCTGGAGCGCTCCGAGCACCCAACGCAGCCGCTGTTGAATCGCCCAGTAGACCGAGAGGGGTGGCTGTTCCAGCATGGTGGCGCCGTGCCAGCCGAATCCCTCTTTACCGAGGATGGAGTAGGCCCGCAGGCCGAACAGCAGATCCTCGGCTATGTACGGCTGGCCATCGATGGTGCCGAAGTCCCACCCGATCTCGTTCTCCACCGCTTCGTCCACCACCAGGTTGGAGCCGTGCAGGTGCGGAGGCGGGGGGTTGGACATGACCCGGGCGCACTCCGAGCAGCCGAAGGGCCGCAGCGACTCCATGGCCCGGCACATCCACGGGGCCTTGTCCCACTCCAGCGGGTAGAGGATCGGCCCCTGACTGACCGGGGCCGGGTTGTCCGACAGATAGTCGACCAGGACGAGCAGATGATCTTCGGTGACGAGCGTCTCCTCGTCCAGGTGGACGATGAAGCTCCGGCCCGCCACCGCGTTCCAGCCGGCCAGGCGGCGTTCGACCATGTAGTGCATGGCCCGGGCCTTGAGCCCGGTCCCGTTCGGGGTCCGATAGCCGGCCGGCAGGCACAGCGCGGCCACCGGGATGTTGGCGGAGGCGAAGTGGCGAGGCAGATGATCGGCTTCCTCGGCCGACTCGGTGATCACCTCCACCGACATCCTCGGCGCCAGCCAGGGCTGGGCGGCGGCTATGTCGACGATGCCCTGCACGGTGCGCTCCACGATGGGCAGAGCGCCGCCCCGGGTCGTCACCTGGAACTTCAGGTGGGGCAGGATCCGGCCGGCCAATACGGCCACATCCACCTTGGGCGCCCGGGCGAAGTACTTCCGGCTCGACAGCCAGCACCGGTAGTAATAGACGTAGCGGACGGCTATGCCGCTGAGCAGGACCGAGAGCACCACGGCCGTGGCCTTGTAGGCCTGCCCGCCGGGGAGGGTGGCCGAGCTCGACCCGGGCAGCCACTCGGTGACCAGGGTCATGAGCACCGAAGTGGCCGTCAGCAGATAGGTCACCAACAGCAAGGCCGCCGCCGCGTAGCCGACCGCCCGCCAGGCCAAACTGCTGCCGGTCGGGGAGCCGGCGTCGGCCGGGGACCGCCGATCGTCACCGCCGCGGAGCCACAGGACCCCCTGGCGGCGGAACAGGCTCTGCCCGGCCACGGCCGCCGCCAACAGGATGGCCACCATGAGCAGCGCCCAGGGCAAGGGCAGGAGAGGGAAGGGGGACCGGGGCGACGTGATGGCCTCGATCCGGCTGCCCGAGCCGTTGAGCGCCGGTGGGCTTGACGACCCGGCCGCGGCGCCGACCGCTCCGGGGGCGAACCCCCCGGAGGCCGGACCCAGGGAGCCGGAGGGGACCGGGCCGGCTTCCGAGCCGTGGATGGAGCCGGAGGCGGGAGAGAAGACGGCGCCGGCGGCCGCCGGAGCGGCCTCCGCCACCGACAGAGCCACCAGCCGGGGCGTACGTCCGGTCGGGCTGCTCCCGACCGGGATCGACGGGGCGCCGGTCAGCCCGCTCCCGGAGCCGACGGCGGTGACCACGCCGCCCATTTCCACCGTCCCGGCCGTGACCGTCACCCCGTCGGCTCGGAGCAGCTGGAGCTGACCGGCGGCCCCCGATGGCACGGTCAGGGTCACGACCCGGTCGCTCCAGGTGCCCGGGACCGCCACCCCCCCGATGGACGCCGTGCCGGTGGGCCCGAATCCCGAACCGGTCACGGTGAGTACCTCTCCGGCGTGGACCGGGCCGCTCGGGGAGACGGCGCTGACCACGGGAGCGACATCCACCGTCCCCGCCGGCACGGAGATCCCTATTGGCGGGCTGGTGGAGCCGGCCGCCGTGTCGTAGGGAGCGAGAAACTCCAGCGTCAGCGGGCCGTCGCAGTACGCCGCCGGCCCGGGTACCTGCAGCCGGCTGGCGCTGAGCGCCTCGGCCGCCTGGGCCGGGCCGCCGCAATAGGACGCCAGTACCGAGGCCCCGGACAGCTGGGCCACGCCGAAGCCGTTCCCGCTGACCGTCAGGGGAGCGTCCTCGGACGGGTCGGCCGGGAGCAGCTCCGCGATGGTCGGGACGGTGACGACATTGAAGTTGGCATTGCTCAGCGATGTGTCACCCAGGGCATCGGTCACCACGACCCGCACGGAACCGCCGGGGGTACCCCCCGGCATGGTGAACTGGATCTGGGTGGCCGAGTCGGCGGTGGCCGTCACCGCCGCGCCGGCCACCGTCACCGTCACCGTGCACAACGGGCCGGAAAGTCCCGACCCGGTCACATAGACCGTCTGACCGGGAGAAGCCGAGTGCCGCCCGTCGGCCGTGGCCACGCCGGTCACCGCCGGTGAGGGACAGGCATCCACTCCGGCCACTGAGGGACTGAGTCCTCCGGCGCTCAATGCCGCGCTGGTGGTCAGCCCGGTGACCGAGCCGGGGAGGGAAAGAGCCTCGGCCGGCATCGCACCCGTGGCCCAGGCGCCGACCAGTCCCGTTCCACCCGCCGCTACGGCCATGGCCAGGCGGCGGCAGCGGCGCGAAGGCTTCACCCCGCGGCTCATTGCACCGGCCCGCCGCTCGGGTCAGAGCTACGGGCCCCGATCACGGCCTGACCGAAGTGGACCAGGAAGCTGCGGCTCTGGTTGAGGTTGACGCCCAGACTCATGGGCCGGGTGGGTGTGGAGGCACCGGTGTAGGCGGCGGTGACCACATAGTCGGCGTTCACGGGAGCCAACAGGACGATGCGCTCGTAGTTGGTCCCCTGGGCCGTCTCCACCGGCCAAACCCAGTACAGGGCGTTCCATCGGCCGACCAGGCCGGGGATCTTGAGGGTCATCTCCGTGGCCTGGACACCGGCGCCGAGGCCGACCCGCTGGATTCCGGACAGGCCGTAGCCGTGGTAGTCGTAGCAAGCCAGCACGTCATAGGTGCTGAACGAGGACAGATCCGGGGTATCGATCACGTCGGCCAGCACTGTGGCCGCCCCCCCGGTGGTGGGGGCATACGCATAACGGGTCCAGACCGCGCCGGTCCCGAAGTACTGGGAGGCCCAGCCGTAGCGGTCGATGGGCTGCACCGACCAACCTGAGAGCTGGATCGGCGCCTCGGCAAAGGAGACCAGTCGGGGCGAGCCCATCTGGCCGGCCAGGGGACCGTATTGGCCGAAGTTCCCGTCGGCCGCACCCACCGCCGCCGCCACCACCGATACCACTACGGCGGCTCCGAGCAGACGCCCGTGCAGCCGCCACCGGGTGGGGGCCACCGCCGCCCCCGGGGCCGGGCGGGCCTGGGACGGAGCCGGGCGGATATCGAGGTGGAAACGGCCGAGGCCGGTCACCATGACCGCCACCCCGGCGCCGAATAGCAACAGGCCCAGCACCGGGTGCAGCCCGTCCAGGGCCACGGTCTGACCGAACTTGGAGCCGGCCCAGAAGATGAGCATGAGCCGGACCAGATTCAGGCCGTAGACGAGCACCATGCCGACGCTGAGCCACAGTCCCTTGGCCAGCTTGCCCCCCTCAACCAGGGTGAGGACGGCCATACCGACCAACCCGAAGCCGATGAAGCTGTCGACACCGGTGCAGGCCGAGACCACGCTGAGCGGAAAGCTCTGGCCGGCGTGGTGGACGAGGAAGACCGTGCCGCCGCTGGCCCCCGAAGGCGTGGCCACAGGCAGGACCCTGAGCATGGCCCGCACCGACACCAGGGTCAGGTTGCTGAACTGGGCCATCCCGTGGTCGAGGGCGAAGTTGTAGGGCACCGGCCAGGCCAGCAGCAGGAAGCCGACGGCCCAACGGACCCGCCACAGCGCCGGAGCGCCGAAGAGCACGGCTATGGCCCCGGCGGCAAAGAGAGGAAGGGAGAGGAGATCGACCCGGTAGTACCAGAAGAGAATCGACATCCGATCGGGTAGCACCACGGCCATCAGCAGTGCGGTGCCGAGCAGAGGCAGCCCGACCATGTAGTCGATATAGCGGTCGTGGACCACCGCCGCCGGTTGAGCCGGCCGGCTCAACAGCACCGCGATACCGAGGGCGATGAACGGGGCCAGGCCGACATAGGCCAGCGGCGTGTCGCTTCCCAGCGATCCGAGCAGGCTGCTCAGGGAGTACCGGTAGGCCACCACCAGGGCCGCCAACAACAGCAGCGCCCGGAACCACGGCCGGGAGGACAGCTCTCCGGTGATCCGATTGCGGTAATGGCGAGAAGATCGGCCCACGGGGTCCGACTGGTCCAACTGTGTGGGCACCACACCTCCGGGAAGTATTCCGGAGGTTTCACCGCCAGTGGAACTATGTCCTGCCTGTATCCAGTTTCCGCTGTGTTAAGCGGTCAGGCGCCCGTCAGGCCATCACGAAAGGCGGCCACTGCCAGCGGCGAACTGTCTATCTGCCAGTCGGTTTCCTTAGAAGCATCGAACCAAATGAAGCCCGATACCGACGGAACAGAACGTAGGTAACTGAAAAAGGAATTGATCCACGCCACTTTGTCACCGCCGACCGACGTGCTGGCCACTTCGGTGATGAGCATCGGGCGGCGCGTTATGGCGTTGAGCTCGTTGATGGACGGGCCGAACACCTGCTGCGGCGTCTGCCACTGATGACCGTTGGTGGTTCCCCAGTTATAACCGTCTAATCCAACCCAGTTCACATAGGCATCACCGGGATACAGCGCCGCCATCGGAGTCGCACCGGGATAGTCGATATTGGGGCTCCACACGAAAGAGACGTTGCGCGCCCCGACTGCGGCGAAGACGTCATGTACATGCCGGAAGGCGGCCACATACTCCGCCGCCGTCTGCCCGTTGACACCGGGCGACCATCCATACCAGTTCCCGTTCATCTCCGGATCGAGACGCAGGAGCACCGGGATCCGCAAGGAACGCAGACCGAGGGCCCAGGAGCGGATGTAGCTGTCGAATCGGCCGGCGGCAATGGCGCTGTCGGTGATGGCGGCGCCGGTCGGATCATCGGATAGCCAGGTGATCACCGGTGTCGATCCGTTGGCCGCCACTGCCTCCACGTCGGATGCGTTGAAGGCGCTGTAGGGGCCGGCCCAGTGCTCGTACCACATGACGTAGTTGGCCCGGCGGCCCACCTCGGCCTGTAGGGAGCTCACCGTGGCCAGGGTCCCGGGGAAGTCGGGGGCGTACACGCCCCAGCTTCCGGCGTAACCGCTCTGGGTGGTGGCCACTCTCAGAACCGCTGCCCGGGCCGGCCGGGGCAAGGCCTGGGCCGGCCGGGGCAAGGCCTGGGCCGGACCCACGCTGACAACCAGGGCCACCGCCGACAGCCCGCCCAGAATCGAGGCCCGGCCCCAGGACGGCCACCGGCTTCGCTCTCGATCAGAACTCCGCACCCGTGTTTTATCGGCACTCCGGGCTTTTACCTAACCCCGATTTGCACCTTTTCGCACCGAGTTCACGAGGCGGCCGCCACCATCGTCTCGTTGGCCGGCCGGCTCAACTCCAGCGCCTCGTCCACTACATCGCTGCGCTTCATGATCCGGTAGTCCTTGAGGTAACTCTGGTGAACCTGCCAGGGATGGCGCGACCCCTGCTGGGGCATGCGGTCGGCCGAGCGCAGCACGTATCCCGAAGTGAGCCCGAGCAGGGGCTGGGTGGTGATGGACAGATCCCGGTTGACCGGGACGGCCCGGGTCATCTTCTCCTCCCGCATCCGGTTGAGGAGCCGGCAGACGTAGTCGCAGGTCAGGTCGCACTTGAGCGTCCAGGAGGCGTTGGTGTAGCCGACCGCCATGGCCAGGTTCGGGACGCCCTCCAGCATCATCCCCTTGTAGGCCAGCCGCTTGGACACATCCACCTCCTCACTGTCGACGCTCAGCGACATGCCACCCAGGAACAGAAGGTCCAGACCGGTAGCGGCCACCACCACGTCGGCGGCCAACTCCCGTCCGGACTCCAGGCGGATGCCCGACTCGGTGAAGGTCTGGATGCGATCGGTCACAACTTCCACCGAACCGCTGGAGATGGCCTTGAACAGGTCCCCGTCGGGCACGGCGCAGAAGCGCTGGTCCCAGGGGTTGTAGCGGGGCTTGAAGTGGGTGTCGATGTCGTAGCCGGCCGGCAGTTGCCTGGACAGCATCCGCCGCAGCATGCGCTTGACCAGCTCCGGCCGGCGCTGGCTGAACTGGTAGAAGGCCTGGGTGGTGAGGGCCTTGTACCAACGGATCACCGGATTCGAATAACGGGTCGGCAGGATCCGCCGCAGCAGATTGGCCAGCGGATCCTGGGTCGGCATCGAGGCGATGTAGGTCGGGGAACGCTGCAGCATGGTGACGTGGACTGCCGTTTCGGCCATGGCCGGCACCAGCGTCACCGCCGTGGCTCCGCTGCCGATGATGACCACCTGCTTGCCGGCGTAGTCGAGGTCCTCGGGCCAGGCCTGGGGATGGATGACCGGGCCGTTGAAGCGCTCCCGCCCCGGGAACTCGGGGAGATAGCCCTGGTCGTAGCGGTAGTAGCCGGTGCAGGAATACAGAAAGCCGCAGGTCAGCTGCTGCTGCCGGCCGCTGGCCACCTCTTCGGCCGTGACCCGCCACAGGGATTCGGCGCTGGACCACTCCGCACTGACGACCTTGCGCCCGAAGCGGATCTTGTCCATGACCCCGGTCTCGACCGCCGTGTCCCGGATGTACTGGAGGATGGCCGGTCCGTCGGCTATCGCCTCGGCGTTGGGCCAGGGGCGGAAGGAGTAGCCCAGGGTGAACATGTCCGAGTCGGAGCGGATACCGGGGTAGCGGAACAGGTCCCAGGTCCCGCCCAGGTCGTCCCGGGCCTCGAGGACGGCGTAGGTGGCCCAGGGGCAGTCCCGCTCCAGGTAGGCACCGGCTCCAACGCCGGACAGCCCCGCCCCCACCACCAGCACGTCGAGATGCTCCATCGTTCCCATCCTCCGGGCCCCAGCCGCCCCGGCCGGGTATGCCTTCCATCCTCTACGATTTGAAAGAATAGGTCAAGTCATCAATTTCGATGTCTGGGTCAGGGGACTGTGCCCGGGGCCGGGTCGGCCGGGGCGGCGGTCCCCACCCCCGGCGTCTGAAGGACACCGCCGGCCTGTAGCCGGGCGATCTGGGCCGGGTCGTAACCGAGCTCGGCCAGGACCTCCAAGGTGTCCTGGCCGATCAGTGGGGCCGGTCGGGGCGTCATCTCGTCCATGCCCTCGAAGCGGGCCGGCCGCGGCGCCACCCGATAAGGCCCGGCCACCGGGTGCTCGACCACCTCCAGTTCCTCGACCAGATCCTCCAGGGTCGCCACAGCCGCGGCCGGTATCCCCCGCTCCCGGCACCAGGCCAGCCACTCGGCGTTGGTCCGGCGCGGCGCGACGGCCCCCACCAGCTGGTACAGACCGGAGGGATCGTCGCGGGGGCGGGGAAAGGCCTTGACGTCGACCCCGAGCGCCTCCGCCTCGACCACCAGGGCGTCGTGGTGGCGGCGGTGATAAGGAAAGATGCAGATCCATCCGTCCGCGCTGCGCTGCGCCCGACGGGCCGAGGTGAGGATGCGCTGATAACCCACCGGGCCGGCGGCCGGTTCGGACATGGCCGCGCCCCCGTGCTCGACCAGCACGAAGGACCGCACCGCCTCGGTCATGGCCACTTCTATCTTGCGGCCCCGCCCGGTCCGGGCCCGCTCCAGCAGAGCGGCAGAGACGGCAAAGGCCAGGGTCAGCCCGCTCACTTTGTCAGCCACCAGGCTGGGGATGAGTTGAGGTACGCCCGTGACCCGGTGCAGCACGTCGACCAGACCGGTCTCGGCCTGTATGACATCGTCGTAGGCGGGATCGTCGCGTCGCTCGGAGTCGGAGGCGAATCCGGCCGCGGTGGCATAGACGATGTCGGGGCGCACCGCGGCTATGTCCTCGTAGGTCAGCCCCAGGCGCTCCAACGGCCCGGGCCGCAGATTGCTTACGAACACGTCGGAGATGCGGGCCAGATCGAGGACGATCTGCCGCCCGGCCGGGGCTTTGATGTCGACGGCCAGGTTGCGCTTGTTGCGCAGCAGGTTGAGGGCCACCCCGGTCAGCTCCGGATGCGGTCCGCCTCCCATGCGCCGGTTGGTGTCCCCGCCCGCCGCCTCGATGGTTATGACATCGGCGCCGTAGTCGGCCATCAACTGGGTGGCGTAGGGCCCCATCACCACCGAGGACAGATCGAGGACTCGGATCCCGTGGAACGGACCGGCGTCGGACGTCATTACTTGACCCTAACCAGCCCCCGCGCCATCGGCGCCGGTCCGGTACTAGCCGGCCTGGGCTGGGACGAGGGCCAGAGCGGTGCCGAGCTCGGCCATGAGCTGCCGGATGTTCCTCTGGTCAGCGACCAGTTCCCGCCGGCCGCCTCCGGCCCCGGAGGTGACCAGGCCGGCGTCCCGCAGGAGCTTGATGTGGTTGCTGATGGTCGGTTGGGCGACACCGAACTGGCGGGCCAGCTCGGTCACGGTGCTCGGGCTTCTGGCCAGCTGACTCAGGATGGCCAAACGGGTCGGCTCGGCCACCGCCTTGAGCCGGTTGGCCACCGGCTCGAGTCCGACCCTGGGATCGGAGGGAGCGGCCCGGACCCCGACCACCAGCAGATCGGGCAGAGCGAAGATCAAACCGAGATGGGCGTAGTAGGCCGGGACGACCACCACCTCTGCCCCCGGCCCCATGCCCCGCACGATGGCGTCCAGTTCGTCGCGGTAAGCGGGCAGGGGGCCGCTGGTCACCTCGGTCCAGGGGCGGCCGTCCTCGATCTGCCGGCGGCGGGCGGCCACGGCCCGCTCGACCTGGGGCCGCCCCTCCCGCTCCCACAGGGGTCCGATGGCGGCCCACACCGCCGAGAGAACCTCCACGTACTCGCGCCGCTGGCGGGCCGATCGGCGCAGCAGAGCCAGCCGGCCCTCGATGGCAGCCCGGTCCTCGGCTGACTCGGAGGCCAGCGGCGGGGTGTCGCCCGCCAAGCGGCACAGAGGATCCAGCCGGCCCAGAAGCTTCCCCGGGTCGTCAGAGAAGAGGAACCCGCCCCGGTGGGCCAGGACCATCAGTTCCATGCACCCGCCGCAGGAGATGGCCAGATCGGCCGGCCACAAGGAACGGACCCGCTCCACCAGCTCGGGCGAAGCCGAGTAGGCCGCCGCCAGGCCGGGATGATCCCGTCGCCAGTCGACTCTCTCGACCGAGGCGATGGCCCAGTCGACGCCGCCCGGCACCGCCTGGTTGTGGCCGCCCACCCGGGAGGGCTGGGCAGCGCCGCCTATCGGTTCGGAACCGTGCTCATCCATGCCGGTGAGCGCCTTCACCGGGCCCGGGTTCAGACCCGGGTGGAGGGCTACCTCGTTCGGCCAACTCCCGGAACTCATCGGGCACACGGCTGACCGGGCTGAGCTCGATGTTGGCGTAACCGACGGCGGAGCGGCCGAAGCGGGCCCGGATGGCGTCCATGGAGGCGTCCACCGCCCGCCTGGTTTCCTCATCCGGGTCGTCCGGTCCCAGCCGGCCGGTGCGGGGGGCGGTTGTTATCCCCCGCCCGGCCAGCCGGGCCCGGGTAGCTGGGCCGACCCCCCAGATCAGGCCGACCGGAAGAGGCCGGAGGAAGTCGCTCTCCCCCTCGGGCGGGACCACCACCAGTCCGTCCGGCTTGGCCACCTGGGAGGCGATCTTGGCCAGGTGTTTGGTCCGGGCCACCCCCACCGATATGGCCAGCCCCGTCTCGGCCCGGACCCGGGCCCGGATATCACTGGCCATCCGCTCCGGCGGGCCGAACAGGTGGACCGAGCCGCCGACATCCAGAAAGGCCTCGTCTATCGAGATCCGTTCCACCCGCGGGGTGAAGTCCTCCAGGATGGCCATGACGGCGTCACCCAGGCGCTGGTACTCCCGGAAGTGCCCGCCGACGAAGATCAGACCCGGGCAGAGCAGGCGGGCTCGCCACCCGGCCATCCCGGCCGTCACCCCGCAGGCTTTGGCCTGGTAGGAGGCGGCCAGCACCACCCCGCCCCCCACCGCCACCGGCTGGCCCTGGAGGGACGGATCGAGCACCTGCTCGACGGAGGCGTAGAAGGCGTCCAGATCGGCGTGGAGGATGTTCGATCCCGGCGCAGGCGCCACCCCGCCACCTTATACGAACACCTGTTCCCCTTGCCCGAGGATCATCTCTTGGACAACACTGGCCAGACGCGATCTGGGGTGGTGGTGAATGGGACTGACACGCGGAAGGTCTCTGCTCAATTTGGCGGGCGTCGGCTTGGGATTGGCCGTCCTGGTCTCGGCCTGTTCGGCCACGACCACGACCGGCGCGGGATCAACCGCTCCGTCCACCACTGCTCTGGGTACCCAGAGCTCCTCGACGACGGCCGCCACGGCACTGGAAGCGGCCTGGCAGCAAATGGCCGGTCCGCTAGGGGCCTACAAGGGTCATGCGGCTCCGATCTTGAAGGTCCTCACTCCCGGCTATCAGACTTTCTTCATCCCGACCGAGTTCCAGTCCGGCAGCATCGAGGTGCAGCTGACGTTCGACAGCCGCGCCAAGGTGGCCGGGCTCTATCTTCGACCGCCGGGGTTCGATCAGGCCCTCTGACGCCTCTCACGCCGACAGTTCGGCGGGGACCGAGGCCAGGGCCGCCTCGATGGCGGCCACCAGACGCCGGGCCGAGGCTGGCGTCAGCTCGATGCCCACCCGGGCGGCCGGGCCGCCGGCCGGGTCGGCCAGGTCGATGTTCAAGGTGTGCTCGGCCATGGCGTGAACGGGATGGTCGAAATAGACCGTGGCGGTGGAAAGCCGTAGCCAGCGCCCCTCGGGTCCCTTGGCGCTGCCCTCGACCCTGTCCTGGACAGTGGTGTAGGTGCACATGGCTCAGGCCCCCAGATAGAACTCGGTGATGCGGGCCCACCCGTCGGTGGCGGCGGCCACGTTGTAGGCGGGCCGGTCCACCGAGAAGAAGGCGTGGCCGGCGTCGTCGTAGCGGTGGAACTCGTATTCCTTGCCGTTGTCCTTGAGGATCGCTTCCAGCTCGTCGACCTGTTCGGGAGTGGGGAACTTGTCCTCGTTGCCGAACAGGCCGAGCAGCGGGCAGCGCAGGTTCGGGAGCTGGTCGACCAGGTTGGTGACCCGCAACGGAAAGCCGTCGGGCACGGTGCCGGTGACGAATGCGCCGTAGCAGTCGACCGCCGCGTCCAGGTCCAGGTTGCAGGCGGCCAGCACGCTCTGGCGACCACCGGAGCAGTAGCCGATGACGCCGACTTTGCCGTTGGAGGAATCCAGGCTGCGCAGGTGCGACGCCGCCCCCGACACGTCCCCGATCAATCGCTCATCCGGAACGCCGCCCTGCGCCCGGGCGGTGGCGGCAGCGTCATCCGGGGCGGCCCCGGGCGCCTCCCGCCAGTACAGGTTGGGGCAGATGGCGTCATAACCCAGCTCGGCAAAGCGCCTGGCTATCTCCTTCGTCCCCCGGTCATATCCCGGCATGTGATGGATGACCACCACCCCGCCCCGGGAGCCGCTCCCCAGCGGACGGGCCAGATAGGCCTCGATCTCCTCTCCCCCGTGCCCCTGGATCCTGATCGTCTGCGCATTGAGTTCGCTCATGCATCAGAGCTAAGCCGCCCCCGGCGGGGCCGTTCAAGGCCGCCAGCGCCTAGCCGGCGGCCGGGCCGGAAGCGCCCCCACCCAGGGGGCTGATACCGACCCCGGCGTGGTCATAGGCCCCTTCCGGGTTGGCCCGCACCTGCTCGTCAAGGAGGTGGGCGTCTTCGCCCACCAGGATCCGCCAGCGTCCGGCGCGCACGCCGTCCAGGATCACCTTGGCGGCGTC